>Ga0078972_1006917_pt1 | contig 26084 bp, 22 predicted proteins | sample YelNatPaOPGAMG01_FD_67568 | JGI IMG/M metagenome (GOLD analysis project Ga0078972, IMG submission 67568) | Hot spring thermophilic microbial communities from Obsidian Pool, Yellowstone National Park, USA - OP-RAMG-01 (SPADES assembly) (version 2) | ecosystem: Environmental > Aquatic > Thermal...
GCCCGAGTCGGTGGCCAGAGCCATCGGGCTTGATGTTGAAAAAATCAGATTAATCTACAAGCAGTTAGCCCACCGCCGCACGACCAACGAATACCTGCGCCTCCCCCCGCTTTATCCTGAATTAGAAGATTAATGATTGAATATTGAGGAAGGCTATCCCGGTTAATTTCCTGGATTTAGTGCCAAATTATCTGATAACTTCTAACAGAGTTTTAAGAGTGAATTCGAAGAACAGAAAGGAAGCCCCTTTTTTATTATTTTCGTTTCTGTTTTTTTGTTGGGCTTTATGCAGGCCGATAATCATAACCGCCTGGTAATGGCATCCTGTCCAAAAGCAGATATCTCATAATAAATTATTCCCTTACTGACCCTTAAAACTTTCTTACCCAACCAAAAAATTGTTTAAGCTTTTCTCTGGGATGCTCAAATCCTATTAGGATTTTCCTTGTTAAATTATTTTTGTCTTTATGAAATAGAAAATTATAAAAAAAGTAATTAAAATTAACAAATGCCATGTTTCCCGCAAACATTAATGGAACCACCAGGGTTGCTCGCAGTAGCCCAGTTATGTTAAACTCAAAATCCAGCATCTAAGAAATTAAATCCGAGGTCATAAATGGAAGAAAGCAGAAAATTATCTGAGCCAATCATTCACCCTGAGGCTTTTGTGGCGGATAAAGCTGTTATCATCGGTCGGGTCATCCTCAAAAAAGGGGCCAGCGTCTGGTACAACGCCGTTCTCCGGGCCGACATCGCCGACATCGTTATCGGAGAATATTCCAACATCCAGGACAACTGCGTCATTCATGTTGACTATGATACGCCCGCCATCATTGGCGACTATGTCACTGTCGGTCATGGAGCCATCCTTCATGCCTGCAAGATAGGGGATAACACGCTAATCGGCATGGGAGCAGTGGTCCTTGACCGAGCCATCATCCCCGAAAACTGCCTTGTGGCAGCCGGTGCCCTTGTCCCTCCCGGTAAGACTTTTCCCTCAGGCACGCTCATCCTCGGCAACCCGGCCAAAGTGGCCCGCACCCTGACCCCCGAGGAAATCCAGCATCTGCGGGAACATGCCCTCAGCTATTATGACCTCTGGAAAAAACAATACCGAAGCTGAAACTGAATCTGGGTTACAGTGCCACTTTCTGCTTCAAATTATTACGATTTTCTAGCTTCACCCTGCAAGACTTGAGCGATTCTATTCCTCCTTGGCTTTGATAATCGCCTGAATTTAAGTCGCCAAAAAATTTGCTGAACTTTTGAAGTCCCAGAAAGAATGAAATAGAGGAAAAATTCTTGAATCTTAAAAAAAACATAACTGAAGTTCGCCCAAATTCTTCAACAGCATCTGAGCCAAGCTCGGTGATTTGCCCTTTCTATCCAGAAAATTTTTTTAGAGCTTTCCTTTCAGAAGCTTCAACTTATGATATTCATTATTTTTTCCAGAATTCTAAGAACCTGGCCCAAAATCTTAACCTCAGGCAAAGGTTAAATTTAAACTTGACAATATGTTAACAAATTGTTAATTATAGGGCGAAAAGTTCGGAGGGGAGATCAGGATGAACGAGCTTTTTGCTGCCCGTCTTAAAAAGCTTCGTGAAGAATCTGGCTTAACCCAGGAAGAGCTGGGTGAAGCCGTAGGCCTTTCTTCAGAATATATTTCTCTCCTGGAAGCCGGCAAGCGCACGCCCTCAATCATTGCTCTCAACCGCATCTCAAAATATTTTCAGAAAAACGTCTCTTACTTCTTAGAAACCCGGGAAAATCCCTTTGCCATCCTTCTGGCAGACGAAAAGATAGATGAAGCTACCAAAAAAATCATCAGCGAATTCCGAAAAATCTGTGATGAATATCTGGAGCTGGAAAGAATCACGGGTCGCCACTGCCAGTTAGCCCCGCTTTATTCAGGCAGTCTCTCGCCTCAGAATATGGCTGAAGAAGAACGCCGCCGCCTTGGACTGGGAAATGAGCCGATTCGCGACATTTTTAGTTTAGGTGAAATAAACGGTTGCCATTACATCCGGATGAGTTTGCCCGAAGAAGCTCGCATCTGTGGAATTTTCATCTATCTGGAAGAAAAAGATGCGGCCTTTGCCCTGGTCAATTCTAACTTATCTCGTGGAAAACAGGTGGTGGCTGCGGCCCATCTTTACTGCCATTATCTGCGCGACCGTAATGAATCACCGATTGTGGACAACCCCGATGTTCTGGTGGACGAGTATGTGACGCTCTATTCCCCGCGCGAACAGTTTGCTCAGATGTTTGCCACCCGCTTTCTGATTCCGCCCTCCAAGGTGCGGGAGCTGGTAGAAAAGGATATGAAAGCCAAGCGTCTGACTTACCCCGATGTAGTCTTTCTCAAAAGATACTTCGGGGTCAGTGCTCCGGCCATGCTCCGAACTCTACGCCTGATGAATTATCTCAGCCGCTCCCAGTTTGAACATTATTTTAAGCTGGATCATGAAGCTGAAGAAAGAGCCATCTTTGGTGAGGTCTCAATTGAGGAAAGAGAAAGAGCCAAGGCCGGTCCAAAGCTGGTCCTTCCAGAGAGGTTTTATTTGCTCAAGAAAGAAGCAGAGATGGTAGAAGAAGCTGAGGAGGAAGAAGAGAAAGATCAAAGCCAGATGCCCGAAGAGGGTGGAGAACCAAAGGAGAGCCTCAAAAAAGAACCTCAGGATTGATGATTCTGGAGAGGAGGCGGGTTCGGAAATGATGGCCAGTAGTCCTAAAGACTTCAGCTCATTCATGATGACAACTGTAAATATCCGGGCCTCTAATAATAAAGCTTAGATAGAATGGACGATTCTCCCATAATCTACGAAGAAAGACAGAAGCTTAACCTCGGATTGCTCTGGCTGCCGGTCTTGGTGCCGGCGGTGATGGTATGGTACAGCTTCTATCAGCAGATAATCAAAGGCCGGCCGGTGGGCACCCGACCGGCACCGGACGCCATGCTTATCGTCCTCTTTGTCATTTTCGGATTGCTCTTTCCATATTTTCTGCTCAAGACGGCTCTGATTCTCCAGGTAAGACCGGACGGCTTTTATTTCCGCTATTACCCCTTTCACCTTCGCTACCACAAGATTTCCTGGTTGGAGATGAAGGAGGTGGAGGTTATTAATTTCTCCGCTGTCCGGGATTTCGGCGGTTACGGAATAAAATATGCTAAAGGTGCCAAGATTTACGTGGCTAAGGGGAATAAAGGGCTCAAGGTGATTTTGAGCAGCGGCCGGCAGCTTATTTTCAGCAGCGATAATCCAGAGATGCTGCTGAGCTATATGGGCGGCCATTGGCACCGCCAGCCGTGAACAATTATCAGAAAAATTTTCGGTACCGGGAAAAATTATCTTTGCTTCATCTTCGCCAGATCTCACCGCAATCCTGGTTTCTGAATAGCCCATGAGGAGGAATAAAAATCTGCCTGCGTCAAACGGAAACAAAACTTGCGTTGATAATATTATTTATTGAAAATACTTTTATGAGAAACCTCTGGAAAGGGGAAAGAAAAGATGAATTATTCAAATTCTAAGCTGTCAACCTATGAAACCTGTCCCTGGAAATTCAAGCTGGCCTACATTGACGGGATAAAGGTGGAAGAAGAGGGCATTGAAGCTTTCCTGGGGAGCAGGTTCCACGAAGCCATGGAACAACTTTATAAGGAGCTGAGGTTTCGGACGATGACCCTGGATGAGGTTAAGGCTTATTATGAAAAAAAGTGGAGGGAAAATTTCCACGAGAAAGTGGTCATAGTGGCCCCAGGAAGAACGGCGGATGATTATTTTCGTCTGGGACTGAAATATATTGAAGATTATTACCGCCATTATTATCCGTTCAACCAGAACCGGGTGCTGGGACTGGAGCAATTTATTGAGATAGAATTTGAAGGAAAGCGCCGGTACATTCTGCAGGGCTATGTAGATAGAATTGACCTGACGCCTGAGGGAGTCTTTGAAATCCACGATTATAAGACCAGCTCATCCTTACCTGAACAAGCTCAGGCCGATGCCGACCGCCAGCTGGCTCTTTATCAGTTGGGCGTCAAGAAAAAATGGCCCTGGGCTGAAAAGTTCCGGCTGGTCTGGCACTACGTGGCTTTTGACCTGGAAATTTCCTCTACCCGGACGCCGGAGAAACTGGAGGAGTTGAAAAAGGAGATTGTGGAGCTCATAGAAAAGATAGAAGCCGACCGGGAATTTCCACCGAGAGAAAGTTTGCTCTGCATCTGGTGCGCCTTCTGGGATTACTGCCCGCTCAAAAAGCATGAGGCAGCACTTGAGAAATTACCAGCCAATGAGTATCTAAATGAAGAAGGAGTGGTCCTGGTCAATAAATACATTGAGTATTTAAATCAAAAGAGAGAAGCTGAAGCCGAGCTGGAAAAATTGAAGGAAGCCATAATCAACTATGCTGAGAGGAATAAGATTTCAAGAGTGATGGGCAGCGAGTTCCATCTCACCCTGAGCAAGCAGGAAAGACTCAAGATTCCCAATGCCGGTGACGAGAAGCGGGTCTTGCTGGAGAACTTAATACGACAGGCGGGGTTGTGGGATAGATTGTCATCTCTGGACCGTTATGCTCTGGAAAAAGCCATCAAGTTCAGGCAGCTTGATGCCCAGCTCTTGGAGAAAGTATTGGAGCTGGTGACAAAAGAAACCCAGATAGCCCTATTCACGGGCAAAAATGAAGGCCCTTCGGATTGAACTGACTGCTAATGCTGAGTTGCGCTCTGGCAATAGGGGCGGAGAGATTAAGTCTTGCCGGTTTAATTTTAAGTAAGCAGAAAAAATTACTGCTAAACGAAGATGTAAGATAAACCAAATCCACCTTGTAATTTTTTGGGAAGTCGTTTATCAATGAGTACTCAAGATTAACGGTGGCCATAACCTGAAATAAGAAAAAAATTCATTAAAGATAGAAAGAAAATAATTTGCAGAAGGTAATTATCAGACTGGTCAAACCTCTTTTGATAAGGTGCAGTCAGACTGAATCTTTTAAGATAGATGAGTACTTGCCTCTGAAATTATGGACCAAAAGCAATGTTCATCAAAAATCAAATATTGTCTGTTTTTTAAGTAAGAATAAGCGGGAGTAAATCATTTGGGGTTTTGAGGAGCACCCGGGCGCCGCTGCGCAGAAGTTCTTCAGCATCCCTGAAGCCCCACAGGGCTCCTGCGGCGAAGATGCCAGCCACCCTGGCGGTCTCCATGTCCACTGAGGTATCACCCACATAGATAACTTCTGATGCCGATAATTTAAGACCTTGGAGAACCTGTTTGATTGGCTCGGGGTCGGGTTTGACTGGAGTTCCAGGTTTAGCTCCTAGGATGACCTCAAAATCAAATGGCAGCAGCTCCCTGGTCATCCGGACGGTGAATTCATGCGATTTATTGGAGAGAACAGCAGTTTTGAGACCGGCTTCTTTTATCCTGGTCAAGACTTCTATAATGCCGGGGTATGGGCGAGAGTGCTGTTTGTAAGTTGCGGCGTATTCTCGGCGGTATTCCTGTATAAGGTCATTTATGGCCCGATCGTCCCCGGCGATTTCAGGAACTGCCCGCCTGACCAGGACTTCCATCCCGTCACCAACCATCATCTTGCATTCCTCTTCTGAATACTGGCGGTAGCCACGCCGCGACAGCACCAGGTTCAGGGTAAAGGTAATGTCCTCAATGGTGTCAAGGAGAGTTCCGTCCAGGTCGAAAATAACGCCTTTGAATTTCATGAGCAGTAATTTTACAGGCTGCCCGCTGCTTCGTCAACGCCCAAAAATTCGGGATAAAAATTCAGAAAGATTCAGAGAGTTTTCAGCAGACCTTGATAAAGTTAACCAAAAAATCGTTACAGGGTGGATTAAATTCAGCCTTCAGAATACAGTTCAAAAAATCTCAGTGCTAACATCTTGTTAAATTAAAAGCGAATATGGGATATCACATCTTGCGTATCTTATCACTCACTACACAAAAACATTTTGCGGTGGTGTTTTTGAGGGCTGAATTTTTCTTTCGGTCTATCGGGAATCTTCAATAATCTTAAAATCCAAGATGCGGTCCAGACGGAAGCAGCGCTCTTCCTGCCGCAGGAAGCAATAAGCCACCAGCGCTTCGAAACTCCGGCCGCGGTATTCCATCGTTCCCAGCGAAAGGGGCCGCACCCGGCGCCGGCTCTTGGTATCGTCGGGCTTGAGATATGTAATTTCCAGCAATTTTTTCTTCCGGATAGCTTCTTTTATCCTCTGCCTTTTGATTTCAACCGGGATGTGCTCTTCAGCTTTTCTGTACTGAAACTGGGTCAGAAAGCGAACCACCCGGTAATCCATAAGAATATGGCCCTTCTTGATCGGCTTTTTGAGCACCAGGCCGCGGAAGCTGGTGCAGCGGCTTAAGGCCACATAGACTTGGCCGTGGGCAAAGGCTCCTCGGCCGATATCTACCACTACCCGGTCAAAAGTCTTGCCCTGGCTCTTGTGAATGGTGACGGCCCAGGCCAGCCGCAGAGGATACTGGGTGAAGGTGCCTACCACCCGGCTTATAATTTTTTTGCGTTTCCTGTCGTATTCAAACTCAAATATCTCCCACTGGTGGGGAAGGACATCTACCAGAGAATCGTCCTGCAGCCGCACCATGATTACATCGGGGTTGCCCTCAGCTTCAATTATTTCTTCCACCCGTCCGATGGAACCGTTAACCCAACGGCCGTAAGAGTCATTGTTGAGCAACATCACCTGGGCTCCCTCTTTAATTGCCAGGGTCTTGGTCGTCGGCAAGCTGTCCAGGTCAAACTCACCTGAAATAACTCCGGTGTACAGGCGACTCTGTCCGGGGAGCCTTTCCAATTTTTCTTCATTAATTCGGTCAGCAGCTTCATTGGTGCTGGTCAGGGTGATGTAAAACTCATGTTCCGGAGGAATGAAATCCGGCCGACAGCGGGCATTGAGCTTAGTCAGTTGTTCATCGGTTATGGAGCGATTGCGGATGGCGTTGAGCAATTCCAGGAAAGAAGCCTCTTTCTGTCGGAAAACCTTCTCCAGCTCCACGAATTCCAGCTCAAAATTGGGGTCGTTAAAAGCTCTGGCTGAGAAAAAATATGGCGAGTCGTAATGAAGGCTGAAAGCAGCTTTTTCACTGTTGGTGACCACTGGCGGCAACTGATATAAATCGCCGATGAGAATCATCTGTAATCCGCCAAAAGGCAGGTCGGGAAATTCCCGGTTTATCCGCAGGGCTTTGTCCACGCAGTCCAGAAGGTCGGCCCGGACCATGGAAATCTCGTCAATGATCATAGCCTCAAGGTTCTTGATGAGGACCCTCTTAATTTCCGAAAGTTTTTTAACCCGGTCCAGAGTAATGTCCGGGCGGAAAGCAAAGAAAGAGTGAATGGTCTGGCCCCTGACATTAAGGGCAGCTACTCCGGTCGGAGCCAGGACCACGACGTTCTTCCTGGTGTTATTGCGGAAGTAATCCAGGAGGGTTGATTTGCCGGTTCCAGCCCGCCCGGTGATAAAGACAGATTTATTGGTGTTCTCCAGGAGATCCAGGGTCCGCTGGAATTCAGGAGTGAATTCCAGGGCGGGCTTAGCTGGCGTTCTGGTATGGCGGCTCATTTCTTATATTTTTACCACAAAACCCACCGAAGCAGAATCTTCTCCCTTAAGGACTTTACTAATAAAATGACTTAGGCTGGCGATTTTTTATCTCAGAGGCAAGAAATAAATGGCTCAGGAACCTGGAAGTTTCAATAAAAAAGACCATCCGGTCATAAGCATAATTAGCTTAATTACTCAAGCCAATAACCGGCAAAGGAGAATCTTTCTTGGGCTCTTTATTTGGGTCGCATTACTTAGTTTGAAATTAATAGGAAATAATCGCCATCTGATTCTGGAGTGCTGAATGTGGCGGCGGGATGGCTCCGAAAATTCCATAGCGGAGAGGGGACCCAATGGTAACGAGGTGCTCTTAAATATTTATCGGTTTGAGGCCAGACTATGGATTCAGCCCCGAGAAATTGGGCATAGCTGTCTATTGCTGGAACCGAGGGGGCTGGTTCGCATAGGCGGGGCGGTTCCGCTGCCTTGCTTTGAGGCTGCCAACCGCCCGTCTATAGTCGGTTTGGTCTGGAATGAACCTGTTTGTGTTCGCCGGGAATTTCCATTATACTGGAATCAACGATTTGCATTTTTCATTAAGGAGAAATCAATGGAACTTAAACTAAACAAGGAGCAGTATGAGAAGCTGCTGACTCTGGTCTATCTCGGCAACTGGATGATCAATGCTTACCGCACAGATGATTATCTTGAAGATTATTCAGATATCGTTTCTCATATATTCTCCCGAGCGGAAGAAGCCGGTCTGGAAGGCAAAGTGGTCAAGGATGAAGCGGAGAATAAATATCTTCCTTCCTATGACTTTGAAGAAAGCATGCAGGATTTCATCAGCGAATACGATAGTTTCTGTTTCTGGGAGGAATTGATAAATCGTCTGGCTGAAAGGGATGCGGTCAGGGAATTCGGCAGCACACCCTTGGATAAGATTGACCTGGAAGAATACTTGGAGAAAAAAGATAGATTCTTGCGCAAGTATGAGCAGGAAGTAGAAGAAAACGGCATCCGGAATTTAGAGCTGGTTAAGAATCCCTAATTCCAGCTATTTCTGGACGGCGTCTTTTAGGCAGCGGAAGCCGACCGTGGCATTGCGGTCCAGGCCCGGGGAAATTAAAAGCAAAATCTGCTGTCTGTTGACCGGAAGAGGACCACTTTTCGGATACCAGATGCTGGCTTCCGGCGAATAATAGCTTCCGCCCTTAATCATCACATAAGAATAAACTCCGTTATCATAGACGTCGGCGGTCAATTGCCAGACGTTGCCTACCAGGTCTTCCACTCCGAAAGGGCTGGCGCCTGAGGGATGAGTGTCAACTGCTGTTGTCTTTCCAATCTTGTTATTACAACGTTCCGAACCCAGTTCGTTTCCCCACGGATACTGACGGCCATCGGTTCCCTGGGCAGCATATTGCCATTCCACTTCTGTCGGCAGGCGCTTTCCGGCCCAGCGGGCATAGGCTGCGGCATCTTCCAGGTTGACCCAGACCACGGGATGGTTTTCTTGCCCGGCGGGCGGTCGGCCGTTCACCCAGTGTTTCAGGAAATTGGTCGGGTCTTTTGGTTTGTAGCCCGATTTTTTCAGGAACAGGGCGAACTGGGCGTTGGTCACCGGGTATTTATCCATGAAGAAGCGGGGCAGGGCTATTTTCTCGCCGTCGGCTTTTTCCGGGTAGGGGATGACTGGGTTGGGGTCGTCAGGATTTCCTGCAGTCGTATAAACATATTCGCCGGCCGGGATTTCCACCATGCCTTCCGGCGCCCGCTCGGCTCTGGGGGTGGGTTTGACCGGGTTGACCAGTCGCGGCAGGGCCGTCGGCAGCGGAATTATGGCTTCGTCCAGGAGTTCGCCGTCGGCCGAGAAAAGATGTATCACCAGCTTCTCATCCTTCCCCTGAAAATACTCCCAGAGGGAAAATTCCAGGTCTGAGGCCGGAAAAACGGCCGTTCTGGCCTGGTAAGATGGATTGCCTGGCGTGACCACCAATCGCCCTTCAGCGGGCTTTGTGGCCAGTTTTATGGCAATTTTGTCCCGGTTCCTCAGAGCTTTGATGATTTCCGGCAAAACTGCCAGGCAGTCCACGCTTCCTTCCAGGCGGGTATCCAGGTGATGCTGGCTGAAGGCATCAAGCTCGGCCGGGAGATAAAGGCGTTCTCCCACCTTTTCTGGCTTGAGCTCCTCATGCCGCCACAGGCTGACGAAATGGTAGCCCGGTTTTTCTTTTATCGGGATGAGAGGCCCGCGGTAGCCTTCTGGCTTCAGGCTGAAAACAGTGAAGATTATCTTGTTATCAGCCGGCCAGCAGTTAGCCCAGAGGCCATCCTCAAGCACAGGGTAAAGCGGAATCCATTCCGGGCTGATGAAGGCCAAGTGATTCTCCCGCAGGATTTTCAGGGTTCTGCCGAGGTGTGACAGGTCTTCTTCAATGGCCTCGGGCCGGCCGGGCCGCATGGTGTTTATCTCGCTTCCGTAACCGTTGAAGAAGGCCACCGAAGCCTCTCGCCGGAAACGGCCTTCGCCCAGCTGGATAACCCGGAAAATGGCGCTATCGGGTTTGATGAATTTATTCAGATTGAGAAGTGGCGGTAGGTAAAGGGCATCGTGGACTCTTCCGGTCACTATTCCCGGCATATCTTTCGGCACGGCCATGCCCTCGCTGTACATGATGATCCCGGGTTTGACCCGGTCGGCCATGGCTTGGAATTCGCGGCTGGATTCGCCCCAGGTGTCAAAGATGACCCCGTCGGCATCAAGCTCACGCAGGATACTTTCCATGGCCTGGTGGTGTTCTTCCCGCCGGGTGCTTTCATCCCATGGGTTATAGGAGATGAAATATTTCTTGCCATGTTGGTGGACATAAGCCACCTGCTTTTTGAGCTCGGCCAAGCCGCCCGGCAGTTGGCGATACATATCCCACTGGTTGCGCTGGTCAAGACCGAGCCGCGGCCAGGTCGGCCAGATGGCGTAGATGTCTACTCCGCCGACAAGTTTGTCCCAGGCCAGCAGGTTTTCGTAAAAAGTGTACCGGCCGGACTGGCGGTCGTAATAGGCGTGGTCCCAGGCGAACTGCAGCAGCATCAGGTAAGCTTTTCTGACCCACTGCAGGTCTTGTCTTTCATAAAGCGAGTTATCAAATTTTTCCAGGTCGTAGAGATAGCGCTCCTGGAACATCAGCCGCAGGCCGCCGAACCAGGGTTCGGGCGGAAAGAGGAGGTCAGAAGCCAGGCTGCTGTAAGGAGAAATCTCTGCCGGATGCACCTCAAAGTAAAGGTGGTACTCAATCCAGCCTCCTGGTTCCAGGGTAGCGGCCCAGCGCCCGACTTCAGCTTTTTCGCTCCGGTCGCGGCGGGCCAGAGCCACCAGGTTGAGGCCAGGAGCCACTTCAAGATCGCAAAAACCGAGGTGCCAGGCGTTGTCTGGCAGCAGAACCCCGATGGGCTGGCGGCCGGGGCGGTAAAGGAGCGTCCGGCTCAGGTAATGCGGCCATTTATTGGGGAGACCGGCGGTGATATAGACCCGGTCCGGACCTTCGCCCAGCGGAACCAGGTTTTCTACCTTTATTTTTTCCGGGCTGATATTTTCCATCCTCAAAACCAGGCTGAGGCCAGAGTAGGCTGAAGTTCTGGCGGTGAGCCGGGCTTTAATCTTACCCTCAAGAATAAACTCCAGGAATTCCTGAGCTGAGTAAACGCCGGGGTTCGCTGGCTGTCCTGAGGCAAAAGTGGCGGAAATCTCCCGTCCGGCCTCAGGTTTTATTTCAGCGGCTGAAAACAATTTTTCAGAAAGAAGCAGGCTGAAAAGTGGCAGGGGAGAGGCGAGGAGAATTTCTCGGTCATCAGCCAGTTTCAGGCTCCTGATAATGAGTCCTTCCTTTGGGCTGATGGTCAGAGTTATCTGTTTTAATTGAAGCTCGGCGGCTGGTACAACGGATGCTTCTATTGGTGCCGAGAATAAAGAAAGGTGAGAGAAAAATAAAGAAACTAGGATTGAGAATCGGAGCAAATTCCAGGCTAAAGAGCGCTTCTGATTAAGAAATCTGCGGTTGCTAAAGAAACTCAATTTTTTTCTTCTAACCTTATTGCTATTGATTTTTATCTGGATTGAGCGGTAAGGGGAAAATCTGAAATTCTCAGCGAGTATTGCCTTATTATGATTAATCTTTTTTGCTAAATTTTCGGATTTCTGGAGAGATGTGAATTTTATTCCTTTACTCAGGGCAGTTTTTTTGTCTCCCATTTCTCTCATGGTTCACTCCGTTTGTCTTAATTTTCCCTGATTTTGAATATTATGACAATGATAAAAATTCAGGTGGAATTGGGCTGCGGCCATAAGGATGAGTCTCTCAGTAAGAGCCCCGTCCTGTCTTAAGAGCCTTTCTCTTATTGACGGGGGGCCGGTTGGCTGCGATAATAAAGAAAATCTGAAATTGAGGCAGGCTATGATCAAGAACATCAAGACTGATATTCTGGTTATCGGCGCGGGCCCAGCCGGACTGACCGCAGCTCTCTACACAGCCAGAGCTGGCAAAAAGACCCTGGTTCTGGAAGGTCGTACACCATCCAGGATGGCAATTGGCTACGAAATAGAAAATTACCCTGGTTTCTTGAGTATCAACAGTCAGGAGCTGTTGAATAAATTCCTGGAACAGGCCAGGCACCACGGGGCAGAAATATTAAAAGAAGATGCCCTGGCTTTGGCCCTTGAAGGTCAACCCAAGTATGTGACTACCAAGAGCGCTTTTATTGAAGCTATGGTTGTGATCATTGCTACCGGAAAGCCGTTTAGTAAAGAAAGGATGATTCCGGGGGAAGAAGAATTAACCGGTCGCGGGGTCAGCTACTGTGCTACCTGCGATGGCCCGCTTTACCGGGGACGCGAAGTTCTGGCTTACGGTCTGTCGGAAGAGGCGATAGAAGAAGTCCTGGAGCTGGACCAGATGGGCTGCAAGGTCAGGCTGGTGACCGGAAGAAAAATCAAGCAAGAACACGAGCCTGGCCTGGAAAGACTCAAGCAGAAAGGCATTCCCCTCTTGCTTAACTATGAACTCAAGGAGATTAAGGGCGAAAAGCGGGTGGAAAAGGTGGTGGTGGAAAAGGACGGGCAGGCGGAGGAGATAGCGGTTTCAGCGGTTTTTATCTTCCGGGAAATTCCCAGCAGTGCCCTCTTTTCCAAAGCGGGTTTGAACCTGGACCAGAGACAATGCCTGGTGGTTGACCGCCAACAGAAAACCAACCTGGATGGGGTTTATGCCGCCGGCGACGTTACCTGCGGCAGCATGCAGGTGGCTACCGCAGTGGGCGAAGGATGTCTGGCGGCTATGCAAGCCCTGGCCTATCTGCGCAAATAATCCCGCTGATGGATATATTCTTCAGAAATACCGCAAAAATTTCATATGACTATTTTGATTAATCATTTCCCGCTTAATTCAACATCAATTTATTCATTCAAATTGTATCTTTTATCGTCTTATGTTCTCTTTTTATCATTCTCCTTATATCCCGGATTGCTCATAGTCCGATATCGCCTTCTTATTGGCATTATGGATGACTCTGAAGAGAGTAAGGCAGTTTATTAGGAAATATCTTTTTGTTCGGTATGTTGAATTTTTTAGGTAGGCGGCAGACTAAACTTTACGGCCGTTTTTTCTGGGCCGGTGCAGTCTGAAGGTGATATTTTTATTTCTGTCTATGATGACGTGGCCGCCGATGGGCACAGCCATCAGGTTGTCGGGGATGTTGTGGCCGAAATTGGAGACTGCCAGAATGGGCAGCGGATTGCCGCGGTTTTCCCTCTTTTTGATGATGTCGCGGAGGTAATTGCGAACAAAGCGCAGGTGTTCTCTCTGAACCATCCGGTAATTGCCATTCTTGCTGTAATAAGCAAGCGAGCCGATAACCAGGCCCCGGATTTCGTTAAAGACCTTGTGCCGTTTAAGGGCGGCCAGCAGCCGGTGCAGGTCTTCCACATCAATCTGGACGTCTTCAAAAAAGAGGACATACCTTTTCCAGTTATAGGTAGGCGGGTTCTTACGGTTGAGGTAATTAACAAAGGTTGATAGGTTACCGCCCAGGGGAACGCCAGACAGCCTTCTTTTCGGCGGCCGTGTCAGCCAGAGCATGCCGTGGTAGGCAACTGGCTCATCAAAAAGGAGAGAAGCCATTTTTTTAAAGTTGCCCGGTCCCAGCCTCAGAGTGGGAAAATAAACAGCCGGGATACGGGTGTTGTAGTGGATATCATTCAGCAGGAAGGTGAAATCCGAAAAGCCCATGAAAATCGGTTTTCTTTTCTTTATGACCTGATAATCTTTTTGGTCAATCTTAAACAGGATATCTTCCGCCCCGGTGCCTCCGGCCACGGAGATGATCAAATCAGCTTCCCTGATGGCCCTCTTAAATACTTCAGCCCTGGCTTCAAGGGGAGCAGTCACATGGTCAATAAGCTGGTCGCTGGAGAAGAGATGGGGGCTGAGTTCAATTTCTACCGGACCGAGGATTTTTTTCAGGCGTCGGATGGTCTTATTGACCAGGCTTTTCTCACCCAGAGGTAAACAGGTAGAAGGGGCGATAAAGCTGATCTTTCTGATTTGAACCCCATTCATCGCAGGAGATATCCTTATTGGCGTTTGGTTAATAAAGACTAACAGAAAAAAAACACTTTGGCAAGATACTGGGCAAAATTTGCTTAAATTTTTGAAATGCGCTTTAACTATTTGATAATAAATAATTTATGAAGCCTGAAAGCTCTCTAAGAGCGACCCAATCTCTGATTGTCTGATTTTCTTCAAAGCTCGCAATTCAATCTGCCTGATTCTTTCCCGGGTCAGCTTAAAATATTTTCCTATCTCCTCCAGGGTGTATTCCTGGCCATCCTCAAGTCCATATCTCATTTTTAATATGGCTTTTTCCCGCTCGTTGAGTAAACCTAATGCTCTTCTCAGGTGTTCTTTTAAGCTTGAATGGAGACAGTAATGAACTGGGTCTGGTGCTTTCCCATCTTCCAAAAAATCACCCAGAAAAGTATCACCCGACTCATTAACCGGACTATCAATGGAGACATTGTTTTGAGAAAAAGTGATCATTTCCAGAATCTTTTCTTCAGGCAGGTTCATTTTACGACTGAGGTCTTTTTCGTTGGGTTCCCTTCCTTTATTTTGGTAGAGGTAGTGGGAAGTTTTTTTCAGGCGCTGGATGGTTTCAACCAAGTGAACCGGCATCCTAACGGTTCTGGCTTGGTCAGCGATGGCTCTGGTAATGGATTGTTTGATCCACCAGGTAGCGTAGGTTGAAAACTTATGCCCGCGGCGATAGTCAAATTTTTCGGCTGCCCGGATTAATCCCAGATTGCCCTCCTGAATCAGGTCTAAGAGAGTGAGGCCTTGATGCTGGAATTTTTTGGCAATAGAAACCACCAACCGTAAGTTTGCGGCCACCAGAGCATTTTTGGCCTGCTGTCTCAGTTCCTGGGCTTGCTCTATCCTCTGGTAAATATCAATCAGTTTCTGTTTTTGCCGTTCTTTGCTCCGGGCTGCTCCATCCAGAATTCGTTGTTTAAGACGGTTGAGGAGTTCGTATTTTTGGTCCCAGCGGAGGTCCAGGTTCAGACAGAGGTCTATGATTTTTAGGCTGAACCGCGCTCTTTTAATTCTGAATTTCTTGGTATTAGGCAGAGTTTGTAACCTTCCGGCCAGCTGGCTGATGGTCTGGAGCTTGTGCAGCGCCAGACGGTGGACTTTTTTCAGGGTTTTCGGGCTGAAATCATTATCCGGTAAGTTGAAAAAACGGGTGGTTTGCTCCGGCTGTTTCTGGAGAAGCTTTTTCAGATGTCTCAATTCTTCCAAGGCCAGAGGTGTCTGAAGAAGAGCTTTAATCGTTTGCTTATCACCCTTCTCCATTTTTTTAGCCAGCTCCAGCTCTCCCTCTTTTGAGAGCAACAAGATACTGCCCATATCCTGAAGGTAAACTTTGACCAAATCAACGGGAAGCTGTCCCTCTTGAGGCTCAGTTCTCCCGGGGGTGTAGGGTTGCAGAAAGTTCTCCGCACCGGCCAGAAGGTTTGAATATTCATCGCCTTCTTCTGGTAGCCTTATCCTGAGCTTCTGCAGTAGCTCTTTCCCCTGTTCTTCTACGCTATCTATCATCGCCGTACTCCTTTAATCCTATAATTCCTATAGGAATACTATAAATATAGGCATTTTTGAGAAAAAAGCAAGGGAAATTTTATTTTTTTCGGGTTTTTTCTTGGCAAAAATAGGGAAACTATCTAAAATAATTGAGTGGAAAGTTGAGAATTGAATCTTGTTCTCCAGGAGGATGTTAAATGCCCATAAAGGTCCTGGTGGTGGATGATGACCTGGTGACCAGGTCTCTGATTTCTAAAGCCCTGGAAGCTAAAGGTTTCAGAGTGATCACAGCAGCTGATGGCGCTGAGGCCCTGGAACTGGTAGAAAAAGAAAGGCCGGAAATAGTTATATCCGATATGCTTCTGCCAAAGATTGATGGCTTGACCCTGTGCTCAAAGATTAAAGAGAATCCAGAACTCTTTTGGGTAAAAGTAATCTTGATGACCGCTGTTTACAAGACATCTTCCATGAGGTCTGAAGCTTTTTCCCATCAGGCTGATGCTTATCTGGAAAAACCGATAACGATTGATGACCTTCTCAAAATTATAGATAAGATAATTTGAGTTTTTGGGTTAATAGGTGGGCCTGTCTTAAAGGCTCGGGAATCCTAAAACCAGTTAAAGACTGTTGAACTATATTCAGAGAATCAGGCTGATTAATAAGGTGTCCGGGCGAGACGAAGATGGGTTTGACTCCAGTTCTGCTTCTGAGAACATACCCCAGAAATTCTCCTTTATACCTTAATTCAGAGAAGCTGCCTTTTTCTTTCCCGGGCATCTTGTATTCTCCTATTAGATGAGACTTGGCACAGCCGATTGTCGGGAGATTCAGGATTATGCCCAGAAAAGTTGCGATGCCCATCAGGCGGGGGTGGGCGATTCCCTGGCCATCAACCAGAATCAGGTCTGGTTGCTGACTCAACCTGCAAATAGCCTTATAAATAGCCGGGCCTTCGCAGAAAGATAAAAAGCCGGTCCGGTAAGGAAAACGTAAGGGTTCAATAGTTGTCACTTCTTCTAAAAGCTTCAGTTCTGGGAACGAATACAGGCAGGCTGCAGCCAGAACTCGGTTAGAGGTAAAGGCAGCATCAGCCGCAGCTATCAGCCGGGGAGGCTTTGCTAATGGGGTGAGTATCAACTTTTTTAGGAGACTGGCTTGGATGCGGCGAGCTTGCTTCAGGTCTTTCGGATAAAGAATTTTTTCCAGGTTCATCTTGTCTTTAATCTGCTCTTATTATAATCTTTTCTTCTATCAATTTGGTTTTCCTTTTTAGCCTCTGGCTCAGAAAGATTATAAGTTCGGGTGAGAACATCTTCAATGATCATTGCCTTTGATGTGGATGGCGTCCTGGTGGATGTCAGAAAGAGCTATTATCAGGCTCTGGCCAGAACCGTTTCTTATTATCACCGAGCTCCGGTAGAGGAAGAGCTGTTGCTCAACTTAAAAGCCAGGCTGAACTTAAACAACGATTGGGATGCCACCCTGGCTGGCATCTTATATCTTAATAGTGGTCTGCCATTTAATGACTTTGTAAAGGTGATGAGCCCAGGAGCTCCAGATTTTCGGAAATTCTATGAAAAAGCCAAGGAATTAAAAATTGATCTTCCTGATTACAGTCAACTGATTGAGAAATTTGAGACTTTATACCGAGAACTGAGGCATTTAGAAACTCTGAATATTGCCCCGGCGGTTCTTCAGGAAATAAAATCTCTGGCCAGAGTCATGGCAGTTATCACCGGTAGGACCAAAGAGGATTTAAATTACACTTTCACCAAGTTTTCCCTCTATAATTTTTTTGAGGCGATCATCACCGAGGACGACCTGGTTTCCATTGAACAGCGCAAACCATCCCCTTATCCGCTCCGGCTTTTATTTCAGAAATGCGGATATTCACCTCCTGCCTGTTATGTTGGAGACACCCTGGCTGACTGGCAGATGGTCAGGAGTTATAATCAATCAGAGGGAAAAGATGTTATCTTTATTCTTTATAAGAATCCGTTGAATTCAGGGATAAGAGCTGACTTTGAAGTTGAAAATCAGGCCGAATTGCTCGCTCTTCTGAAAAAGATCAGGGGATAAAAACATTTTATTTGACATCAATAAGAAGAGTTAACTATAATGAATTTGCTGGCTGGAGAGGGATCCTCCTTAGCCCCGCTTCCTTTTCCTTAAAAACCTTGGCTCCTCACCAGCCAGCCTGGTAAAAAAATTAGTCTTTATCATAGATTTAAGAAGCCATTCTTAATTTCAAAAAAAGAAGATAAGGCGGGATAAATAAGATTATTCTCTTACCATTTTAATTCTGAACCAAAGAGCGAGTGGGGTATCAGATAGACCAGCAGGGTTATGATCGTCGCCGCCAGTATCCAGGCCCGTTTTGGTTTTGTTTTCCGGCCGGAAGCCAGAGCTGCTATCCAGGCCAGCATGGCCACCAGAGTCTTAGTATCGGTCAGGTCAGTTCCCAACGGGAACCCACTCCAGAAAACTCCAAAAGCCATCTTCTGGACCACAGCGCCCAGGATAAAGCCACCCACAAAAAACAGAATGGCTGTCCATTGGACCAGCCTGGTTGGGTCTTCCTGAGGGTTGAGAGCCGCCAGCCCGGCCCTAAAGGCAAATAACATCGCCAGAAACATGACGATGATGTGAGCCAAGAGAATCGGGGAAGGAACCCGACCCTTGAATCTGATGATAACCGGCTTTTCTCCGCTCAGAGAAATTTCTTGAGAGCCGCTGACCAGGTGGACATAATATTCCAGTTTGCCGGCCGGTGGTTGCTTGGGTAAAAAACCGATAAGCTTCGCTCCTTCTGATTTCATGGCCAGGATGCTCCAGGGCTGGTCAGTTTTATGTTTCTTAAATTCAAGAAAACCCTGTACTCCTTCGGCCAGGCTTTCGGGCAGCTGAACAATAATCGGACAATTTTCAACATTTTCAGCGCTCCGCGGCAAACGGAACTTAATTTCCTGGTTGAGGAAACTAACCCGTCCGCGAAGGGGATAGGTGGGACCGGTCAGACGCTGATAAACCACAGACCCCAGAGTTATGATTATGGCCAGTAGCCAGAGCAATAATCTTTTCATCTTCTCCTCGCCTCAAACCAAACTATTACAAACTATTAAGCTTTATCTTTTTGACGAGGCTTGAGTATGATCCATAAACCCAAGGCAATCAATAAACTCGGCCAGATGTAACGCCAGAGATATCTCTCTATTATCTGGAGCTTGATGAGCAGCATAAAAGCTCCGAGCAGGATCAAAAATAAGGCGGCTCCTGAATGTTTGAAGCCCTTGCCGATGTAGATGGAAATACCGATGAGGATAAAGATGGCAGGCCAGTAGGTGGAAATGACTTCTCCGAAGTCAAGATAACCGAGCTGCTCAAACAAAAACAACAAACCAATTATTACCAGGAAGAGTCCCCAGAAAAAACGGCCCTCATGGCTCTTATTGCTCATTTTGCTTTCTCCTTCCTATCTTTTGCTTTATTCTTATATCACAAAAAATAAGGAGACTGCTAATAAATTTTAGGACAGGAGTTCAATCAGCACTGAGGATCAGAAAGGGTTTCTTATAAAAATTCTTGTAGAGTGGACGTAACCGGTCCCGGTCGTAATATTTATCAACATCAATCCGTTTTTTATAACTGGTAACGATATCCAGAGGGACATGGTCGTATTCGCCATTTCTGAGGCAAACCATCCGGCCACTTTTGTTTTCCAATACCAGGTCCAGAGCCAGGTTGCCGTAAGCCATGGGCACGATGGAGTCAATGGCATCGGGGTCACCGCAGCGGACCAAGTAGCCTAATTTCTGGTTGATGACATTGATGCGACGGCCATCGTTGTATCTGGTAGATAGTTCCTTGAGCCTGGAAGAAACCCGATCCCCGATTCCTCCCAGTTTCTTGTGGCCGTACATGTCGGCTTCATCGCTTTCAAATATCATGTCTTCGCCTTCAAAGGCCGCCCCCTCAGAGACCAAGGCTACTGAGTAGTGGCTGGGATTAGAAGCTCGGTCTTCACTCATCAGTTCACAGAGCCTCTCTATGTTGAATTTGTACTCTGGGATTACACAGCGATCAGCAGCTCCAGCCATGGTCGGAAGAAGAGCGGTGAAACCAGCGTAACGACCAAAAACTTCTATCACCAGGAAGCGCTCATGGGAACCGGCAGTAGTTCTGAGAGAGTGGGTCAGACTGATGGTCCTGGTAATGCAGGTGGAAAAACCAATGCAGTAATCGGTTCCGGGGACGTCATTGTCCATAGTCTTAGGAATGGCAATAACCTTGACTCCAAGCTTGTGAAGCTGAACTGCATAGCTCAGGGTATCATCGCCACCGATGGGAATAAGATAATCTATGCCTAAATATTCAAGATTTTTCATCACTTCTTCTGTCAAGTCGTTCATTTTCTGGTTGTATTTCTGGCGAAGATGGGCTGGGACGTTGACCTCGGGAACACTGCTCGGTCTGGTGCGAGAAGTATGGAGGAAGGTGCCTCCGGTGCGGCCAGCTCTATTCACTACTTCTTCGGTTAATTCAGTAAAGAATTCGTGATTAGGGGCATCTTTATCCCTTATTAATTCAATCAGTCCAGCCCAGCCCCGACGTATACCGATTACCCGATAACCTTCTTTGATAGCCCTGATGGTGACAGCCCTGATAGCAGGGTTCAAGCCGGGCACATCGCCTCCGCCGGTCAGAATTCCTATCACTCCCTTATTGGTCAGAATGTTAGCCATCTTTTCTCCTCCTCAATTAGGTTCAGGTTAATCTGCAGCTTTAATCTTGACATATTTAAATATCAGAGTCCTTGCCAGTTTTGATTGAATTATAGGAGAATTTCTAAAGCAGGGCAACCTCCTGTATAGGTTCAACACACCAGTAACACTTTTGCCCAAGATTTTTTGACGATAAATTGCTCTTCTGGTTGCTGTCGTTGGCCCTAAGCATAACTGGCCTTAAAAGAAAAACTGAAAATTCTCTCAGTGGAAAGGGGATTAATGTTAAGCAGCATTCAAAGGATTCTAAGGTGTCGCTAATGTATTTGACCCAGCCACCTTCACCAGGCTCTTGACCTGAGGCAATTTAATCTATCCCCTTTTTATTTATTCCATATATCAAAATTACCCAAAATTTAATATCAAACTTGACCAGAACTCAAGGCTGTCATTCTCCGGTGCAGAAAGAGACTATCTTTTTCTTCACAAAGAAAAACTAAGAGCTATATTCGTGGGAATGAAATTTAAGTTGGCGTTCGTTCAGTAGGTAGCCAGAAAGGCTCCCAGGAAAGCCAGAATCACGGCCACAATCCGCCCGCGGGTAGCTTTTTCTTTAAGAAAAATGGTGGCCAGAATAAAGATGAAAATAGTGCTGAGCTGATTGAGAGGAGCAGCTATGGAGACGAAAGCATATTTCATCCCGCCCACCCAGAACATAAGTGAAAGATAGGTGCCGAGAAAAGAAGCCGGAGCTAATAATTGCCAGGTTGAAGCTTTTAACAGTAGCTTAAAATCATTACGGCGAGACGGGAAAAAAGGCAGAAATAGAAGGGGTAAGGTCCCGCCGATTAACCTGATTCCAGTCGCCCAGACCACAGAGACCTCTTTCAGGACGGGTTTAATTATAATTATGGCCACAGCCACCAAAGCCATAGCCAGAGTTCCCAGGATTATTCCCAGGATCAGGTTTTTCTTGGAAGTGGGACCATCCTGGTTCTCAGGATCACCTCTGGATATGGTGATGACCGCTGAGACTATCAGAACAACGCCCAGAAGCTGAACCCAGCTCAGCCTTTCCCCCAGGAAAAGATAGGAAAGCCCGATGACGAAAGGGGAGTAGACACAATCAACTATGGCTGTCAGGCTGGCGCCGATTAATCTTAAAGTCCAGAGAAAAAGGGTATCCGAGACAGCTATTCCCAGGAATCCGCTGAGCAGCAGCAGGAATGTTGTTCTGAACCCAACTTCAGGAAAAAAACTTCCGCCGGTGAAAAGGATGGTAAAGGCGATTAAAATCAGAGCAAATAAGTTCTTGCCCAGGTTTAGGCCGAGGGGATGAAGCTTGAAGCCGCTGATCCTGAAGAGGATAACAGCCACAGCCCAGACTACAGCTGAAGCTAAGGCCAGCCATTCGCCTGAATGTATGAAGCCTGACATCAGCCAATCCTTTTAGCTCAGCTCAAAAACTCTCCCGGATGATAAAGGGCTTTATACCAGAATTGCTCCTGTTCGTCAAACTCAGAACTGAAGGCTTTGTCTTCTGGCCGGGTCGATTTTTCTGGTCGCCTCGGCAGGATTAAATTGGCTTCTGACCTTGTTCTTTAAGTTCACTAATTTAAGGCCGGGCCCGTGGATGCTCATGGGTTCAAGATACCTAAGTTGGGCCTCTTTCTTAATTCAGGAAATGGTTGAATCTTGAATCCGAATTGTTATATTCTTAAAAATCATTAAATTTGGCTGGAGGTAAGCATGAGAAGAAATATCTTTATGCAAGGTGTAATTCTGGCATTAATAGTCTTATTAGTCTGGTCTCTGTCTTGTAAACCTGAGAAAAAGGAAACAGCCCGGGTTCAACCGACAGTAATCAAGATTGATGAAAAAGAGATTCAAGCTAAGAATGAGGCAATCTATAAAACAAGAGAAATTGAGGGCGAGAAAAGAGAATATCTTTCTCTGGATTTTTCTCTAATTGACCGGCCAGCAGGCCCGGCTGATTTCCAGCAGGTTTTTCATCAGCCGCCCTTAAGGCAATACCGAACCGGGACCTGTTGGAGCTTCGCTACCACCTCCTTTCTGGAGTCAGAATTGAAAAGGCTCGGTCGGGGGGAATTCAAGCTTTCCGAAATGTACACAGTCTACTGGGAGTATGTGGAAAAAGCCAGGAGGTTCATCAGAGAAAAGGGAAAATCTTTTCTGGGTGAGGGGTCGGAACATAATGCAGTCATAGCCAGGATGAAGCAGTATGGAGCCGTGCCGGCCAGCGCTTACAGCGGACTGCTGCCCGGCCAAACAGAACATGATCACGGACCTCTGTTCACCGAGATTAAAAACTATCTTGAATTCTGCCAGAAGAACGGCTACTGGGACGAAGAGAAGGCCATAGCCTATGTTAAATTGATTTTGAACAGATATCTGGGAGAGCCCCCGACTCTGGTAGAATTTGAGGGGAAAAAGATGACTCCCAAAGAATATCTGGATAATGTGCTGCAGCTTCCTCTGGATGATTATGTTTGCTTCATGTCTTTTAAGCATGTTCCTTTCTATACTAAGGGAGAATATAAAGTTCCCGATAATTGGTGGCACAGTGAGGATTATTTCAACGTTCCTCTGGACGAGTTCTATCAGGCGATAATCAACGCCCTGAAAAATGGTTATTCAGTGGCCCTGGGTGGAGATGTTTCTGAACCCGGGATCAATGGCCAGGAAGGATTGGCCATTGTTCCGACATTTGATATCCTTCCGGCCCTAATTGACCAGGACAGTCGGGAGTTTCGTTTTTATAATGAAACTTCAAGCGATGATCACGCCATTCACGCCGTGGGTATAACCCAGAAGGGTGGTAACACCTGGTTTTTGATTAAAGATTCGGGGAGTGGAGCTCACCGGGGACCTTATAAAGGTTATATATTCTACAGGGATGATTTCGTCAAGCTAAAAGTCTTAACTTTAATGGTGCACAAAGATGCAGTGGCTGACCTGTTGAAAAAATTTACTGTCAAATAAAATCTGAGCCCCAGGGAATTTGTTTCGGAACCAGACAGATAGCGACTTAATTTATCTAAAAAGTTTATTGATTGGACTGGGTTGAGGAGGAAGATTCAGCGCATTCTATTCTATTTGTTTTGGCGATTATCCCAGGCCAGGAATTCAGGTATAATTATTCAGGAAATTAGACCAAATGATAAAACTCCAGTGTTTGACCTCTCTGAGCTTAGCCGAGCTGGAGAACCATATTCAATCCCTTGGACAGCCTGCCTACAGAGCCCGACAGATTTTCCATGGTGTATACCGCCAGGGGAAAAGCGATTTTTCTGAATTTACCGATTTGCCGACCACTCTGAGAAAAAAACTGGCTGAAAAATTTGTCATTAACCCGCTACAGATTGAACAGGCGGTGAATTCCTCGGATGGCACAATTAAATATTTATTCCGACTGGTTGATGGTAACTATATAGAAACAGTTCTTATTCCCTCGGCCGGGCGCTGGACTGTTTGCCTTTCTACTCAGGTCGGCTGCAAATTCAGATGTACTTTTTGTGCCAGCGGCTTGAAAGGTTTCAAGAGAAATTTAAGCACGGGAGAAATAGTCAGTCAGGTTCTAACTCTAAAGTACCGCCTCGGGCACCCGGTAACCAATCTAGTTTTTATGGGCATGGGCGAGCCTCTGGATAACCTGGAAAATGTGGTCAAAGCGATAAAAATTTTGAATGACAAGCAGGGTTTGGACCTGGGAGCCAGAAGAATGACTGTTTCTACAGCCGGGGTTATTCCGGGTATTAAGAAATTAAAGGATTTAGGGCTTCAGATTAATCTTTCATTATCTATTCACAGTGCTCTGGACAGACAGCGAACGCTTCTGATGCCCATTAATAAAAAATACCCGCTGGCCGAACTTGTAGCCGCGGCTGAGGATTATCTGAAAGGTGGAGGAAGGCAACTGACTTTAGAGTACATTGTAATCAAGAACCTGAACGATGGCCTTTATGAAGCTGAAGGTCTGGCTGCTCTGGCCCGCAGACTGAGGGCCAAGGTGAACCTGATTGCTTACAGCCCTGTGCCCGAACTTCCCTATGCCCGACCCACACCTGCCGAAGTTTCCAGGTTTGAGGCCTGGCTGGCAGAGAGAAAAGTCAGGGTCACAATCAGGGAATCAAAAGGAGTGGATATTGCTGCTGCCTGCGGTCAACTTGCTGGAAAGTTTCAGTGAGATTTGGGTTCATATTTTAAGACAGCCAGAGTTTCCAGATGGGGGGTGCGGGGAAAGAAATCAAAGCCGGTTAATTCCACTATCCTGTATTCGGGATGAAAGAGGCGCAAATCTCTGGCCAGAGTAGCCGGATTGCAGGAAAGATAGAAGACCAGGTGGGTCGGCTTTTGTTTTAAGCGTCTGATGATCTCGGGTGCCAGCCCTTTTCGTGGGGGGTCAAGGATCACAGCTCGGGGCTGGAAATCAAGGACTTCTTCCATCCAGTCTTCGGTCTGGCCTTCAGCCACCGTAAGATTTTGAATCCGGTTTATCCTCAGATTCTTTTTCAGGTAGAAAATGTTGGTTGGGTCAGATTCTACGGCCATGATTTCAGAAGCCTCTTTTGCCAGAAGTAGTCCGAAAGTTCCGATTCCAGAATAAAGGTCAGCCAGTTTAACCGGACCGAGATTCTTTAGGTAATCAAGGATGGGCTCAATTACCCTTTCCAGAAGAGGCGGGTTTACCTGGAAAAAGCTTCCGGCTCCGTAGCGGAAAATTGTCTGCTGAATTTTTTCTTCCAAATAATCTCGGCCGTAAAGGTTTATAAAATATGGCCTGTTTCTTCTGAGGAAGGCTCCGGTTGCTCCGGTTACTAAGGGTTCCAGAGCGAGGGCTGGAATCCAGAGCTCGGTCACCGGCTCGAGACTTTCTTCGTCTTCGGCATAAAAAATCAACAGAATTTCTCGCGTCCAGTAGCTCTGCCTTATTTCCAGATGCTGGATGCCGGGCAGGGATGGACCTTTCAGCAAATTATTCATTCTGGCGATGACTCTGTTGACCTCATCGCTGACCAAAACACAGTTGTCCACGGGAATCATTTCAACCATGGAGCCGGGCCGGTGATAGGCTAAGACCGGCGGCTGACTGGACCAATCAAAGCTCAGCTTAATCTTGTTTCGGTATCCGACGATAACTGGAGAAGCAACAAAATTTATTGATGATATTTCCTGTCCTGGAAATTGTCTGAAGATTTCTTCAAGCTGCATCTTTTTTATTTTTAGTTCCAGTTCATAGCTCATCACCTGATAGGGAGAGCAAGCCAGATAATGGCTGCAGACTGGTTTTATCCGCTCAGAAGAGGGCTCCAAGATGTTTATGGTTCTGGCTTCAAGATGATTTTTCCTGTCCTTCAGGATTTCAATTTCCACCAGTTCTCCGGGCAGGCCTTCCTCGGTGAAAACTATTTTCCTTTCAATCCGACCAAGGGCTTTACCCGGGTAAACCAGCTTTTCAATCCTGAGTTGCATGTATTCTTAATAGACGCTAAGGAAGCGGGTGTCAAGCTTTTGTATGGGGGCAATACATCAGTGACACTTTTGCCCAGGATTTTTTGGCAATCAATTGCCCTCTTCGTTGATGTCTGTGGCCCAGTGCCTAAGTTGGTCATAAGACGAAAA
>Ga0078972_1006921_pt1 | contig 26073 bp, 25 predicted proteins | sample YelNatPaOPGAMG01_FD_67568 | JGI IMG/M metagenome (GOLD analysis project Ga0078972, IMG submission 67568) | Hot spring thermophilic microbial communities from Obsidian Pool, Yellowstone National Park, USA - OP-RAMG-01 (SPADES assembly) (version 2) | ecosystem: Environmental > Aquatic > Thermal...
TGTGATGTTATGGAAGACCCAAGAAGCCCTTTATTTAAAAAGAACTTATATGTTCCTGCTCCTTCTGAAGATGATACACATGGTGATACCCTTTATATCCATGAATTTTCTTATGATCCCCGGAGGAAAACCTGGACAAGGAATGTAATAAGCTATATTTCTGTAGCTCCTGGACTTCCATTTTCATGCGTTAAATGTGGAAATATTAGGGGTAAAGATTGTATTTACGCAATTTGTGAGGATGGAACAATTGTTGAAATATCATATGAGTAGGAGGGGGAAATGAAAAGATTTATAATCATTGCTTTATTAATTTGCCCTTTAAATGCCATCTTCATGCTTCTTAAAAATTACATCTACTTGAACGACCTTCTATTGTGTTCCCAACGTCCCTTTAGGGTTCCCTTTCCTGTTGAAAATCCTGTCGACCTTCCTTTGCGAGAACTCCTAAAGTTCCTTTAGAATTTCGGTTTTTTCTTGCCTTTCTGTATATATATGCATCGAGGACAATGATTGAGTTTCTCTCTTTCATTTCAAACTTCCTATTAAAAACATAATGCGATGTTCCTCACTTATACTACAGAAAGACGCTGTGCAGTGCGTTTGCTGTGTTAATATTTTGTTGTTTTCCATAAAACAACTGCAGTCTGAGAAAATTAATTTTATTGAACGCTGCATGTTTGACTTTTCCTTTACCTTTCCTTAGAATTAACACATCGCCGAGGTGGCGGAACTTGGCAGACGCGCTGCCCTCAGGAGGCAGTGGGCGTTCGGCCCGTGCGGGTTCAAATCCCGCCCTCGGCATAAATCGAAAAAACAAAGATAAAAGGAGGGTATTATGGACATTTACGCAACACTCAAAGAAATAATCGTAGATAAGCTATCAGTCTCTGAGGATCAGATAAAACCAGAATCCAGGTTTATGGAGGACCTGGGTGCCGACTCCCTCGATGTGGTAGAACTCGTAATGGCTATTGAAGAGAAGTTTGGTATTGAGGTGCCTGATGAAGATGCAGAAAAAATTAGAACAGTACAGGACGCAATTAATTATATAAAGGCTAAAATAGGCTCATAAGGTAGTAGGATTATTACCATTTTTTAGGCCCTTAAATTTGGTTTTTTATTATGAGAAGACGCGTTGTAGTTACAGGGATGGGGGTGGTATCCCCTGTTGGTAAAAGCGTAAAAGAGTTTTGGGAGGCTCTCTTATCTGCAAAGAACGGAATTAAATTGATCGATAGATTTGATGTCTCTCAATTTCCTACAAAAATTGCTGGTTTAATTGACGATTTTAACCCCGAAGAGAGGATAGATCCTAAAGAACTTAAAAGAATGGACCTTGTAACTCAGTATGCTTTGTATGCTGCTTATGAAGCCATCCTTGATGCGGGTCTATCAGAGGGGAAATTTGATCCCTACAGAGCTGGCGTGATTTTTTCATCGGGTATAGGGGGTATCAAGACCCTTGAAGAAGAAGTGATTAAACTCAAGGAACAGGGACCGCGCAGGGTAAGTCCTTTTCTCGTTCCTATGATGATTGTGGATATTACGCCTGGCCACATCGCAATGAGGTACGGTTTTAAAGGTCCCAATTATTCCGTTGTTTCTGCCTGTGCATCTTCAGCCCATGCTATTGGTGATGCATATAGGTTGATTAAGTACGGAGATGCTGATATTGTGATTGCAGGTGGAGCAGAGGCACCGATTACCCCAATCGGGCTCGCAGGATTTTGCAGCATGAGGGCCCTTTCTACAAGGAATGACGAGCCAGAAAAAGCCTCGAGGCCCTTTGATAAGGAACGTGATGGTTTTGTGATGGCAGAAGGTGCAGGGGCCGTTGTTCTAGAAGAGCTTGAACATGCATTGAAGAGAGGGGCTAAAATCTATGCCGAGGTTGTCGGCTACGGTGCCACTGCCGATGCCTATCACATAACAGCACCTCATCCTGAAGGTGAAGGTGCTGTTAATTCCATGAGACTTGCAATAGAAGAGGCTGGAATTTCACCTGAAGAGGTAAGCTACATAAACGCTCATGGTACCTCTACTCAGCTTAATGATGCTGCAGAGACAAAGGCGATCAAAAAGCTGTTCGGTGAATACGCTTACAAGATACCAGTATCTTCCACTAAGTCAATGACTGGGCACTTACTGGGGGCCGCTGGAGCGGTAGAATTCATCGCGACGGTAATGAGTGTTTACACTGATAAAGTACACCCTACTCGGAATTACGAATTTCCTGATCCAGAGTGTGACCTCGATTATGTACCCGGGACTTACAGAGAACTTACCGTGAATTATGCGCTTTCCAATTCCTTTGGGTTTGGTGGCCACAACGCTTCACTTTTGGTTAAGAAATACTCCGTCTGAAGTTTTCGAATTTCCTTTTAAGTTGCTCTAAATCACAGTTACCAGAAAACCTGCACTTATTGTATTCATCGAGAAAATCGATTGCTTCAAAGGATTTGATAAGATTTGCTATTTCTTTAGACGTCATCGCAGGCGTGATTTTGTAGCCTTTACTTTTCAATATTTTTTCGAACTTTCTGTAATAGAATGTGGCCGGGTGAAGCCTTTCTTTTGAGCGTTTAAAGAGAAATGTTATGGCTGCAGTTAGGATAAATAGCGCAATCAGGTATCCGAGAAGGGAAAGCACATTTTTCCTGAAAAGTTTTTTCATTGAACTTTGAAGGGCATTGAAAATTCTAATTTGATTTGAAAAGCTAAACTCGAGAACCTGGGTAGTCCAGAGGTAAGAGAGGTAATCAACATATTCGCTTAGTTTGCTCAAAGCAGCCGTCTTTTCCTCAAAGGGAGGGGTTGGATCAAAGGAGAGCCACTGGTTGTTGAAGTAGTATTCAACCCAGGTATGGGCGTGTTTTGTCCGCACGATGAAGTAATTCCCGAAGATGTTCCATTCCTTTGTAAGGTAGCCTGCTACGATCCTTGAAGGGATCCCTTGTCTTCTTAAGATTAACGCTGTAAGGGTTGCAAAATACTCACAATGACCTTTTCGGGTTTTTAAGAACCGATTGACCCAATTCGTGTCGCCGGCAATATCCAATGAATATTGGAAGTTTTTCAAAAAGTATACTTTTATTTTTTGTGCTGTTTCAAGGGGCGTAGCCGCTTTCAGATTTTCTATTTCGATGAGAGAATCGATGAGGGAAGTATATTTCTCGGGAACAGAGAGGAAATCAACGCCTTTGGGGTAAGTTTCATCTGGGGCAGATGACGAAAAAGCCTTATACTGTACTTTCCTTGCAATCTCAGACTCTCTTGTTAAGAAAACTTTTCCCCAGGATTCAGTGTAGGGAATTCCTCTGACGTCGATATATTCAGGGTAGTCTGGAACATAAAGAGCCTTTGTAGACATTGGCTCAAGGGTAATTTGAAAGGCAAAGGTCTTGCTTTTGTAATTCTCTTTACCTTTGTAGTTCCATCCCGTTAAATTTTCGGGATCCCTTATCCATGTTTCCTTTTTATAAACATTATAAACATTCCCACGAATGTAGAGGAACTCATTGTGCCTCTTCATAAGGGGTTTAACCCTCATCAAGATTTGATCCCGCCTATTCATATATTCCACTTTGCCCATTTGTAGTTCGTTGCCGAAACCCTCCCTCCGAGTGGGTGAATAAATTTGAGCCCTAAGGAGTACATAGGGAGAACGGGGTAGTATAATGAAGAAGAATAGTGACATTAGAGTAGTGGCAATACCAAAACTGATTCCAAAATTTCGCAGGGTATTTAGTAGGTCAATTCGGAGGCTTGTCTCCTTTTTGTCATCTAAAAAGGTGATGATTAAAAGGGCTATAGAGGCTGAGACAATGTAAAGTACGAGGTAAATTAAGAAGACGAAGGAGTAGTGAAATATGGCACTGTCTACAAAGTTGAAAAAGGAAAGGGCTACAATCTGTTTCAAGTCCCTCATAGCCTTTTTACCGAGAATTTTTATAATGCTCAGGGACATTATCCAGTAGGCAATAGCCTCAAAGGGCGTTCTCAGGGCTAAAGTAAAAAAGAAGAGGGTCAAAAGAATACCCAGAGCCGTTAAAATTTTTCCCGATATATAAAATTCTTTTGTAAGGTCCAAATAGAAGGCAATGGCAAGGATCGCTAAGAAAAAAAGTCCTGTTGGTGAGAGGGAATGAGCTAAACTTGCCATTGCAACGGTGAGGGGCAAATAGACTATGGTTTTTATTCTTTTCTCAACTTTCATAGCCTAAAAGAGCGAGTTTTTGCAGTATCTTGATTTTTTGCTGGATTCCTGAATCGGGGGGTATGGCAGTTTTTCCATCAATTTTTAATCCTACGCTGTGTCCGAGTTCTAAAAAGTGGACCGCTAAGGAGGCAACCTTTTCGATTTCTTCTTCTGTTGCATTGGAACTGATATCAAGGCTGAGAACTTGGAAATTCTCATCCTCAAATTTTTTAACATAGAGTTTTTCATCTTTAATTTTTTTCCAATGAATCCTGGAGATCTTGTCCTGAAAGGTGTATTCTCTCAGCCCCATGAAGTCACCAATGGCGCCTTCTTTGCTCGATTCCACCCCCCAGCCTGTATTTTCGGGATTTTCGACCTTTACTTCTCTCTTAATTTTGTGAATATGTGGGAAAACGAGGAGGTTCAAATTCAATGGATAGTACATCTCTCTTATTGTAAAACTCAGTGGGAATGTCGTCCCCACAAAAATTGATTCAACCTTGTTGTATCCTCTTTTTTCAAAAAAATATGGTAAAAGCCCTTCCTTAGAGCCTGATGGAGGGATTATATCGAATAAAACCCTTTCCTTGTCTGATTTTTTTGCATAGATGAGGAATAGCGGGAGAAAGCCTCGATTTTTAACTTTGACTTTCAAATAATTAATGGTTTTGGCATACAATTCCTCTGGGGGCGTTATAGTAAGCTGGATGGATTTTAGGCTAAGATAACTTATAAAACCTGAAAGGGCCATAATGGAGAGCAAAGCGGCCAAGAAAAAGTATAGAAGGTTATTGCCTGAGTTGACTGCTGCGAAGCCGAGTAAAAGGGTTAGTGCCGCATAATACCTTCCCCATTTCTTTAGTTTTACGTAAGAAACAAAGGGTTTTGGTTTTCTCGGCATTTACCTTGGGACTGGGATTTTTTCTATGAAATCTTTTAAGAAAATAGACACATCACATTCGGGGATGTCGCAAATAACCCTGTGACTTGCGATGTAAGGGAATATTTCCTTCACATCCTCAGGAATTACATAATTGCGCCCTTCTATGATTGCCTTTGCCCGTGCACATTTTAATAGGTGTATGGAAGCCCTCGAACTCAAGCCTTCCTTAATGGAGGGATTATTTCGTGTAGAGATAACGATTTCCGAGATGTAATCAATTATTGAATCATCGACCATTACCTTTGCAACTTCTTGCTGTATTTTTAGAAGTTCATCCTTGGTCATTTGTTGATTTAAGTAAGGAATTAACTCCCTTGGGTCTCCGGTTTTTAAAATTTCCTGTTCTACCTCCTTTGAGGGATAGTCAATGTTGATCTTCATGAGAAATCTATCCGTCTGGGTTATTGGAAGGGGGAAGGTTCCTGCATAATCCATAGGATTCTGGGTTGCAAAAACTATGAAAGGTTTTTCCAGTTCATAGGTTTTTCCTTCAATGGTGACCTGCCTTTCCTCCATAACTTCTATTAGTGCGCTCTGGGTCTTGGGGGAAGCCCTGTTGATCTCGTCAACGAGGACAAAGTTGGCAAATATTGGTCCGGGCCGGAATTCAAAGTTCCCTGTTTTTAGGTTGTAAATATTTGTTCCAAGGATATCAGAAGGCAAGACATCACTGGTAAACTGGATGCGGCGGAAGGACAATCCAAAGATTTTTGCAAAAGTAAGTACAAAGGTTGTTTTTCCGACGCCGGTGGGTCCCTCAAGGAGCACATGACCATCGGCCACAATTGCAGTCAAAACAGCCTTAATGATTTCGTCTTGCCCCTTAATAACCTTTTTGGCTTCTTTGATAATTTTCTCAAATTGCATATTGTCAATTATAAATTGAGAGAGGTGCATTGCGAAAGTTGTGACCTTTTGAGAAAACAACCAATTCTTGACAATATTGAAGGTCCAAATTATAATCAGTTTAGCTTGCGAGGGAGGTATTATGCAAAAGTATATCAAAGGGGTGATTGTAGGGGTGCTCCTTGGGCTTATGCCCCTCTATGCCTATGTCCCTACAGGCGAACTGATAAAGGCTTACAAGGGCTTTGAACCCAACTATGGCCAGGTGCAGGACTTCGAAGGCAAACCTGTAAAAGACATCATCTTCTCAACAAAGGCTCCAGGACTCCATTTGTTCTTCAAGAAAGATGGCGTTAGTTATGTGATTTACTCAAAAACTAATGGAGAATCAAATTCTCCCGGAGGCTTTGATTTGAAAGACAGGCTCAATAAAAAAGATTCTTCCCCTTTAAACTATGCCCGGGTTGATCTTGAACTGGTGGGTGGTAATATTGACAGGTCAAAGATTGTCTTTGAAGATGAACTACCGGGTTATGTGAACTACTATCTTCCCAGTTGTCCTGAGGGGATAACAAATCTAAAGACTTACAGGGTTGTAAGAGTCAAGGATGTTTATCCTGGTATAGACTGGGTCTTCAGGTATGATGCCGATGGGAACTTACACCATGAGTTTGTGATAAAGCCAGAGGGTAATCCTGATGAAATAAAACTAAAGGTGAAGTGGGCAGATGTGAAGTTAAGTGACGATGGAAGCGAGATCATTTTATCCACACCGGTGGGAGATATTCTTGATGGTAGCATTTATGCTTATGAGGGTGATAAAAGGGTGAAGGTGAACTATGTTTTTGATGATGGGCTTTTGGCCTATGATGTAAGAGGCTGGAGCAGGAATGAAGATCTTGTCATAGACCCACCCTTGGCAAGGCTCTGGGCTACTTATTATGGGGGAGATAGTTACGATTATGCCTATTCCTTAGCAACAGACACACAGGGTAATGTTTATGTTGTAGGTTATACTTATTCTACCAATTTTCCTGTTCAGAATCCAGGTGGTGGCGCTTACTATCAGGGAAATAACGCTGGTAATTATGATGCCTTCATTCTCAAATTCAATTCTGGTGGAGCAAGGTTATGGGCCACTTATTATGGGGGAAGTAATTATGATTATGCCTATTCCTTAGCGACAGACACACAGGGTAATGTTTATGTTGTAGGTTATACTTATTCTACCAATTTTCCTGTTCAGAATCCAGGTGGTGGCGCTTACTATCAGGGAAATAACGCTGGTGGTGGTGATGCCTTCATTCTCAAATTCAATCCCAGTGGAGCAAGGTTATGGGCCACTTATTATGGGGGAAGTAATTATGATTATGCCCGTTCTGTAGCGACAGACCCACAGGGTAATGTTTATGTAGTGGGTAGTACAAGTTCTACCGATTTTCCTGTTTACAATCCAGGTGGTGGCGCTTACTACCAGGGAACAATCGGATCAAGTGGTTATTCTGATGCCTTCATACTCAAATTCAATTCCAGTGGAGTAAGGCAATGGGCCACTTATTATGGGGGAAATGATTTGGATGAAGCCAATTCTGTGGCAACAGACCCACAGGGTAATGTTTATGTGGTGGGTAGGACTTGGTCTACCAATTTTCCTGTTTACAATCCAGGTGGTGGCGCTTACTACCAGGGAACAATCGGATCAAGTGGTTATTCTGATGCCTTCATACTCAAATTCAATTCCAGTGGAGTAAGGCAATGGGCTACTTATTATGGGGGAAGTGGTGATGATCAGGCCTATTCTGTAGCGACAGACCCACAGGGTAATGTTTATGTGGTGGGTTATACTTATTCTACCGATTTTCCTGTTTACAATCCAGGTGGTGGTGCTTACTTTCAGGGAAGTAATGCTGGTAATTATGATGCCTTCATACTCAAATTCAATTCCAGTGGAGTAAGGCAATGGGCTACTTATTATTGGGGAAGTAATTATGAATGGGCCACTTCCATAACAACAGACCCACAGGGTAATGTTTATGTAGTGGGTAGTACAAGTTCTACCGATTTTCCTGTTTACAATCCAGGTGGTGGTGCTTACTTTCAGGGAAGTAATGCTGGTAATTATGATGCCTTCATACTCAAATTCAATTCCAGTGGAACAAGGTTATGGGCCACTTATTATGGGGGAAGTGGTCAGGATGATGCTCTTTCCTTAGCAACAGACCCACAGGGTAATGTTTATGTAGTGGGTAGTACGAGTTCTACCAATTTTCCTGTTGGCAATCCATATGGGGCTTACTACCAACAAAATAATAATGGCTCTCCAGATGCCTTCCTTCTGAAATTTATGACAGACGCTGGTCCTACTTTAGTATACCCCGGCCACCTACAGACTATTAATACTTCGCCAGTTAATTTTGTGTGGAAGACCTTTAACATCTTTGGTAGTTACAACAGTTATCAACTTCAGATTAGCACAAACAATAATTTTGACCCATCTAATACATATTGGACTACTGATACCAGCTATAGTGTTAACCTTTCTGATGGAAATTACTACTGGAGGGTAAGAGCTGTGGCCTCAGATACCTCTGATTCTACTTCCTGGACTGTCTCACTGTTTGAGCTCGATAGAACCCCACCACCAGTTCCCAATCTTGTATCCCCAGGTAATGGCGAAGCCTTGAACGTATCAAGTGTTACCCTAATCTGGAACCACTCCCAAGACAACGTATCCGGTATAGATCAATATGAGATTCAACTCGCCCTTAATCCCTCCTTTACCAATCCCGCCACATATTTAACCTCTGATACGACATATTCAATCAGCTATCTCAATGATGGAACCTACTACTGGCGTGTAAGGGCGAAAGATAATGCGGGCAATTTAAGCGAATGGTCTGATGTATGGAGTTATGAACTTGATATGACGGCACCCAATACTCCTAACCTCGTAACACCTGTGGGAGGATATTTGAGAAATACTACCATAACTTTTGTTTGGACGCCAGTTAGCAAGCTAACAAAATACTTGACAAAACCGGCACCCGTAGTTTATGACTTCTACATTGATACAACTTCCAGTTTTGCCACTGCGATCGATACAACTGTTCAAGAGACCACCCTTATTTTAACCCTCCCAGAGGGAAGATATTACTGGAAAGTAAGAGCCGGAGATTTAGCAGGAAACATAGGGAATTTCTCAACTACTGCCAGCTTTGTATTGGATATAACACCACCAGTTATCGAAAGCACAACGGTGTGGCATGATACGACCTATATGGGCCCCTTCAATATTTCAACCAGAATTGCAGATAACTTGGCGGGAGTTAATGTGGTTAAACTCTTCTACAAGAGGTCTACCGATAATAGCTGGGTTGAGGTTGTGATGAATTACAATTCAGGTAATGGAAGATACGAAGGGCAAATTCCCGCTGTTTCACAGGCGGGTGATAGTGTCTATTACTATGTATGGGCATCGGATAGCGCAGGTAATGAAGCAACAGACCCTGCTAATGCACCAGAAAACTGCTACAGATTTATAGTAGTAATAATAACCAGTGTGAATGATGTTGTAACAAAGCCCGACATTAAAGTATTCACAAAAGGCAGTTTAATTATAATGAATATCAGCTCTCCCCAGCCTACTAAAGTGAAACTGAGCATCTATGACATCACTGGTCGTCCGACTTATGGACCGATTAACGAGAACCTTTCTTCCGGTCTTACAAAGCTCGAGATTCAAGTTCCAAGAGCGGGGATTTACTTCTACGAGGTTGAGACGCCGTTAATGAAAGATAGAGGAAAGGTTGTTATAGTGAGGTAGGGAACATAAAGAGCCTGAGCTAATTTGAAGTCTTACAATTCTTTTGCGGGGCTCCGAAGGAGCCCCGCCCTTTTATGAACCTTTCAAAAATTTCATTAAAAATTTCTTGTCAAAAATATTTTCCCTATTCCTTACAGCCAAAATTCCCCCGTTAGCGGATTGCCTTGTTGTTTCAGCCTTTGCTTTTTTCTGATATTCTGTTTAAATTTTGCCTTTCTCTGTTTGACTTCCGCTTGAGTTTTTGACAATTTGCCTTCGAGCCTTAATAATTATAAAAACCTGTAAGGGAGGAAATAATGGAGGCTGTGGATAACAAAAAAGTAGTAGCCATAGAGTATACGATGACTCTGGATGACGGGAGTTTGATCGACGCTACAAAGGGAGAGCCGTTTGTTTTCCTTTTTGGCGTTGGTGAAATTTTCCCTAAACTGGAAGAAGAAATGAAAGGTATGAAGGTAGGCGAAGAGAAAGACGTGGTGTTGGAACCCGATGACGCCTTTGGAGAATACGACCCTGAAGCGGTTCAGGTAATTCCACAGGAATACTTTGGCGAAGAGGAACCAGTTGTTGGAATGCAGTACTATGCCCACTTTGAAGATGGCAATGAAGTACCTTTTTATGTGAAAGATGTTAAAGACGGTAATGTAACAATTGATTTTAACCATCCTTTTGCTGGGCATAGGATTCATTTCCACATAAAAATAGTAAATGTTAGAGATGCTTCACCTGAGGAACTGGAACACGGGCATGCCCATCACGTTTAAATATGCCAGAACCAAAGGAGTGGTATTCACTTCCTATAAGAGATAAGAAGAGAAGAACAAAGTTTCTCCTTTTGTTCGCCCTTTCTGTTGGCATATTTTGGTTTGCCTTTGGAACCTTTTGGGGGCTTTTTTCACTACTGGTGATTGGGTTAGTGCTTCTCCCATTTTATACGAAGACTCATTACCGCATTGAGGAAGGTAAAATTTACATAAAGAAGCCTTTTTATGTGCTCGAAAAAGACCTTAGTTATTATAAGAAGGTCTTGAAGGACAGGTATGGCCTTTTTCTCTCCCCCTTTAAAAAGAGCACACCCCTTGAAAATTTTCGTGGTCTCTTTTTGCAAGTCGACGATGAGAGTTTGAGAGATGAGCTCTTTGAGTATTTAAAAGGAGTGATTGAAGGTGGTGACAAAGGAGAAAGTTGAGGAAAATATAAAAAGGCTAAGGGAGAATATTGAAGACATTAAGGCCCGTTATGGTATAGAAAGAGATATAGTTATTGAGGCCGTTACCAAAGGTGTGGACGCGGAAGGGATCCTTTGGGCCTATGAGGCTGGAATAAAAATAATGGGTGAAAACAGGGTGCAGGAGGCCCTTCTCAAAATTCCTTTCCTTTCTCTTGATATTGAATGGCATTTGGTGGGTCATCTTCAAACCAATAAAGTTAAACATGCCCTTAAGGTTTTTAAGGTAATCGAATCGGTGGATAGAGTGGAGCTTGTTGAAGCCCTTGATAAGAGGTTGGATAAGACCCTTGAAATTTTTATTGAGGTGAATACTTCAATGGAACCCCAAAAAACAGGCTGCAAATTAGAGGAAGTAAATAACCTGGTGGAAGAGGTTCTAAGAAGGGAGAAACTCGTGCTGACTGGCCTTATGACCATAGGTCCTTATCCCGTTGAAGAGAAAAAAAGCAGGGAGGCCTTTTCTAAGCTAAGAGAACTGAAAGAAAGGATTGAAAAGGATTTTGGAATTCACCTTCAGTGGCTTTCAATGGGAATGACAGAAGATTACCCCTATGCAATAATGGAAGGTGCCAATCTTTTAAGGATTGGAAGGGGGATTTTTGGGGAGGTAAATAGATGAGGCTTACTCCTTTAGAGATAAGGAAGGCAACCTTTAAGATAAAATTCAGGGGGTTTGACCCTGAGGAAGTTCTCACTTACTTAGAGATGATTTCGAATGAATTCGAAAAATTAATTCAGGAAAACGAGCGGTTGAAAGAGAGAGTAATGGTTATGGAAAAGAAGCTTTCAGAGTATGAAGAGCTTGAAGAGAGTTTGAAGAAGGCTCTATTTCTCGCTCAGCAGTCATCAGAGCAGGTAATCGAGAATGCTCAGGAGAGGGCTCAGAATATAATAAAGGAAGCCCAGGTTAAAGCGGAAAAGATGATTGCGGAAATCGCCCTGAAGAGGTCTAAACTCGAAGATGAAGTCCAGAAACTGGAAAAGAGGAAATATGAAATTCTTCAAAAACTCAGAGGCGAATTGGAGTATTATTTGAGACTTCTCTCAAGGGAGGTGCAGGACTTTGAAGGAAAGTGAAATTATTTTTAAGGCTGTAGAGATCTTAAAGTCTAAGGGTCTTGATAAAGTTGATGTTGCAATAGTGCTTGGTTCCGGGCTTGGTCCACTGGCGGATGGAGTGAGAGAAATTTTCAGGGTAAAGTACAACGAGATCGAAGGTTTTCCTGTGTCCACCGTCGAGGGACATGAAGGGGTTTTGATTTACGGAGAATTGGAAGGAAAACGAGTACTTGTCTACAAGGGAAGATTTCATTATTACGAGGGATATTCCACCAGGCAAGCGACATTGCCTCTCAGGATTCTTAAACCTTTAAACGCGAAGGTCTTGATTCTGACTAATGCCGCTGGAGGTGTAGTACCTTTGATGAAACCTGGAGACATTATGCTCATCCGGGATCATATCAATCTTATTCCCGACAATCCTCTTCGCGGGCCGAATCTTGAAGAATTTGGCCCAAGGTTCCCTTCGATGCATGATGCTTATGATGAAGAATTAAGAAGGCTTGCAAAAAAGTGTGCAGTGGAAGAGGGCATATTTATACGAGAGGGTGTTTATGTGGCTTTGCAAGGGCCATCCCTTGAAACCCCTTCGGAATATTTATTTGTGAGAGCAATTGGTGGTGATGCCGTTGGAATGTCCACTGCTCCTGAAGTTATCGTTGCGAGGCATATGGGAATTAAAGTCCTTGCCTTCTCTATAATTACCAATGTGGCAAATCCCTACGCACCTTCTCTTGCAACCCATGAGGAGGTGCTGCAGGTGGCTAACGAGGCTGGGCGAAAACTGGAAAAAATAATTCGCAGGGTAATAAGGAGTTTGTGAATGAAGATTGCAGTTATTGGGAGGGGTGGAAGGGAAGACGCAATAGCTCACAAAATTTCTAAGTCTCCAAGGGTTGATAAACTTTACGCTATCCCGGGAAATCCAGGAACGGCAAGGTATGCGGAGAATATTAATATTGCGGTCGATGATTTTAAATCGATTTTAGATTTTGTAAATGCTGAAGGGGTTGATATCGTTGTTCCGGGGCCTGAGCTTCCTATCACCAAAGGGATTAAAGATTTTTTGGAAGCAAATTCAAAGGCCTTTGTCTTTGCTCCGTCGGCTAAATCTTCTTTCCTTGAAGCCTCTAAGATTCGTGCCAAGGAATTTATGAAGAGGAATGGAGTCCCAACGGCCGATTTCATGTCCTTTGAAAATTACGAAGAGGCCCTTGAGTATGTTAAAAGGCTTAGCAATTATCCCATTGTCATTAAAGCCGATGGTCTTGCAGAGGGCAAAGGTGTTTCGATAGCTTATACCCCTGCTGAGGCCTTTTCAATTTTGTACGAATACATGGTGGAATTAAAATTTGGTGAGTCATCAAGGAGAGTTTTAATTGAAGAGTTCCTTTCGGGAGTGGAGTATTCCGTCTTTGTTGTGACCGATGGAGAGGAATTTGTCTGGATCGGGGACGCCTCGGATTACAAAAGGGCATACGACGGGGACAAAGGGCCAAATACGGGCGGAATGGGTTCCGTCTCCCCTGTACCCTTTTTAAACGAAGAAATGAGAACGATCACAAGAGAGGCAATAATAAAGCCAACGATAGAGGGCCTGAAAAAGGAAGGCATTCCTTACATGGGCTTCCTTTATTTTGGCCTTATTTGGACTTCAAAGGGCCCAAAGGTTCTGGAATTCAACGTGAGACTCGGTGACCCAGAGGCACAGGTAATACTTCCAAGGCTCAAGAACGATCTAGTGGATATCATAATTTCTGCAAAAGAACATAGGCTAAGAGAGGTAAAGGTGGAATTTGATGATCGGGTTGCGGTTTGCGTTGTTATCGCCAGTGGTGGTTATCCAGTACACTATGAAAAAGGGAAAGTAATACACGGTTTAAATAAACTGTCACAGGGTGTTATCCTTTATCATGCGGGTACAAAGGAAGAGAATGGCAAGATTTATACTGACGGGGGGAGGGTCCTCAATCTTGTAGTTCTTGATAAAGATTTTAATTCAGCTGCGGAGAGGGTTTACAGCGAGATTGAGAAGATACACTTTGAAAATTTATTTTACCGAAGAGACATCGGGTCCTTAGAGAGGTTTAAAATTTAACTTTTACGATGGCATCTGAAAAAATAAAAACAAGAGAAGAGCTCTCAAGGCTTTTAGAGGTAATACGAGGGAAAAAGGTGGTTGTGTTTACCAACGGGTGTTTCGACGTGATTCATAGGGGGCATGTGGAGTATCTTTATTTTGCAAAAGGTCTTGGAGATTTACTCGTTGTTGCAGTAAATAGTGATGACTCTGTTAAAAGGCTTAAAGGGGAGGGAAGACCCATTAACAAATTGGAAGACAGGATGACGGTGTTGGCGGCACTGGAAATGGTTGACTATGTAGTGCCTTTTGATGAAGATACGCCTTACGAAGTCATAAAATTGTTGAAGCCCGATATTATAGTGAAAGGAGGGGATTACAAGCCTGAAGAAGTGGTTGGAAAAGATATTGTGGAGAGTTACGGAGGGAAAGTGGTTATCGCCCCCTACATTCGAGGTTATTCCACAACGGAAATCTTGAGGAGGATGAGAAATGATTAAGTTTCTTATGATGCTTTCAATCCTTTATTACGAGCCGAAAACTTTCACGAGTTTAAAGGATGTTGTTGAATATTACAGACCGAAAAGGGGGTTTACTGGAATCGTAATCCTCGACAGGAAAGGGCAGGAAGTTTTTAGCTACAATGGAGATGCCTATTTTGTGCCTGCCTCCCTTAATAAAATCCTGATTACTTCCGCCTTTCTCCATTTCCTTGGACCCTCTTACACTTTTAAAACGAGGCTTTTAAGAGACCCAAAGAGTGGCAATCTCTATCTCTTAGCCAGTGGTGACCCATCTCTTAAGGTAAAGGACCTTTTTGAAATTTTCTCCTTTGTTAAGAGCGCTAACATTGTAAGTTTCGATACCCTTTACCTTGTTGATTGGGCTTACGATTCTGTGATGTATGGGGCAGGCTGGCAATTTAATAACTTAACCAAAAGTTATATGGCGCCCGTAAGCTCCTTTATTTTGGAGAATAATGTCGTTAAAATTTCAGTGTTTAATTTTAATGGGATGGGTGGTCGCATTGCTCTATTCCCCAAAACTGTTTTCCTTAAGTCATACGTACGAGGAGGGAAAGTTTACCGGATTTACGATTTAGTGAGGGGGGATACGGTTGTAACCATCTTCGAAGGGGACATTGGCAAGATGGTTGCAGCCTATCGAAGTATCGTTTCTCCTGAAAAGTTTTTCAGGGAGCAAGTGGATTCTTTACTTAAGATCTTGTCGATAAAGGTTAAAAGAATCGAAATTGTGAGGGATTTGCCCCCATTGAGGTTTGATACCCTTTATGTCTATGAATCTAAACCTGCCTATGTGCTTTTAATGGACTTTATGAAAAACAGTTTAAACATTTATGGGGAGGCCTTTTTGAAGACCCTGGGAAGGGAGCTTTACGGTGGAAAAGGTAGTTATGAAAAGGGGCTTGCAGCGGTTGATAGTTTTCTGAAGGTTGCAAACCTTTCTGACCACTTCAAGCCAGCGGATGGTTCGGGCCTTTCCAGGTATAATCTGGCAACTCCTCGTGGCTTTGCAGAATTGTTGTATTACCACTACAAAAATATGAACTACTTCCCGGAGTTTGCCTCTCTCCTTGCCATAGCTAACGTCGATGGGACCCTTGCAAAAAACTATAAGGATTTACGTGGGGTTTTCCGTGGAAAAACTGGGACCCTTGCCGGGGTTACCAATATTGCAGGTTACATTAGGACTAAGAGTGGAGAAGACTATATCTACGTGGTGATGTTGAACAACACCCCTGGCTCCCCCAAATATTTTGTCGAAAAAGTCTTAAAATTTATCTGCGATACAATGTAATGAAGGGATTTGAAGCTCCATTGATCAAAACGGAGATTCCAGGGCCTGCATCGAAGCTTTTGATGAGCCGGTTGAGATCTGTTGAGTGCCGGAACATCACCTATATTTCTGATGATTTTCCCATATTTATTGATAAGAGTTATATGATGAATGTGTGGGATGTCGATGGTAATCGATTTATCGACCTCACTTCCTTTTTTGGAGTTTCTTTCATAGGACACAGTCACCCTGTAGTTCGGGAAGCTTTGAATTCTGCAGAAATCGTTAACGGCATGGGCGATGTTTTACCCTCGGTGTCCAAGGTTGAACTCTTAGAGAAAATAAGCTCACTCTTGGGCGGCGGTTATAAGGGGATTCTTGCACAGAATGGCGCCGATTCCGTCGAGTCTGCCATAAAGACTGCCTGGCTTTACACAGGAAGGAGAAGGATTATCTCCTTTGAAAATGCCTATCACGGTCTTTCTATTGGCACTTTGTCTGTTACTCACAATCCCAAATTTAAGCGGCCCTTTGGGGATGCGATACCTACCTGGGGTATTTCCGTTCCTTTCCCTGGATTGAAGCAAAGCGAGGGTGAAGTTCTTGAGATCGTAAAGAAACACTTAGAAAGTGGTGATGTTGCGATGATTCTTCTTGAGCCTATCCAGGCTCGAGGCGGTGTTAGGATGTTCCCTTTGGAGTTCGTTAAGGAAGTTGCAAAACTGGCTAAGGATTTTGGTGTTCTACTTGCTTTTGATGAGATCTTTACGGGATTCGGCAGGTCTGGAAAGCTCTTTGCCTTTGAATATTTTGATGTAAGGCCCGATATTATAATCCTCGGTAAAGCTTTGTCCTCGTCCTTTCCCATTTCGGTAATGATGGCGAGGGAAGAGGTTATGGATGCCTGGCCAGTCTCAGAAGGTGAAGCCATCCATACCAGTACCTTTTTAGGGCATCCCTTAATTTCAAAGGTCGCAAGGAATGTTATCGAATACATAGAGGAGAACAAACTTTGGCTTGAAGCAGAGTCAAAGGGAAAATATTTTCTAAAAAAGCTTCTGGACCTTAAGGAAAAGTTTCCCGAGGTTGTAGCGGATGTGAGGGGATGGGGTCTCCTTATAGGTGTGGAACTTAAAGGGGTTTCTGCCTTTGAAGTCACAAAGGAACTATTAAAGCGTGGATTTATAACCCTGCCTTCCGGTCCTGAGGGTGAAGTTCTTGAGCTAACGCCTCCCGTTGTTATAACAGAAGAGATTATTGATAACTTTGTTAGTGAATTTCAAAGGGTTTTAAGCCGATGGCACTCCATGAAAGAGTAGCGGAATATATCGCTAATTCGAAGGAGTTTGATGAGGAACTGGCCCTTGAAATTGTTGAGTTTCAAAGGCAGCATATACCGGTTTATGCGAAGTTTCTGGAAATAAATGGAATAACCAAAGTCAGGAAGATTTCTGAGTTACCCTTTTTTCCGGTTGAGTTTTTTAAAAAGTACGAGATTTTTGCAGGTGAGCCAGAGAATTACTTTGAATCCAGTGGCACGACGGGAAACAGATCGAAAGTTTTTTTTAATGCCCGTTCTCTTGAACTCTATAGAATTTCCGCCCTTAGGTCCTTTCCAGATTTTAATGTAAAGAGGATCTATTCCTTTGTACCGGATTTTAGGATCGCCGGGCATTCATCCTTAGCTTTTATGCTTAAGATTTTTGAAGGAAAATACGAGGTGGTCTATTTAAATGACAGTTATGAGATTGAAAATCTCGACGGGGCCGCTAAAAGCCTTGAAGAGGCCGAAGAGGGCTCCCTTCTCTTTTTCACATCCAGTCAACTTCTCAAAGTCTCTAAATATTTAATTGGGAGAGGTGCTAAGATAAAGAAACGATTTGTAATAATTGAAACGGGTGGCTACAAGGCACTTCAGAAAAAGTATGTTAGGCAGGAATTACATTCCCTCGCTAAGCAAGTTTTTGAAAAGGCAGAATTTTACACGGAATATGGCATGACAGAACTCTTTTCCCAGTTCTATTCTATTTGTAACGGTCTCTATAGTGAGCATCCTTATGCCAGGGTTCTAACAGAGGGAGAAGGGCTCTTAAAGGTTTTTGATTTTGCGAATCTATACACGGTCTCTGCTCTTCTTGTTCCTGACAGAGTCGTTGTGAAGGGTAATTGCTTCGATGTGATTGGGAGGATTCAAGAAGATGAGAGGGGATGTGCTTTCACTTTTAGATAAGTATGGTTTAGGGCTGTCCGATTTCTTAGAGAAGTTTAAGAATGGGAAAGTTATTTCTCGAATTCAATATCAAAGGGAACTACTTGCCTCTCTTATAGAGCATTATATCCGATGCCTCGATTTTTTTAAAAACCTTAATGAATACCCTCAGGGTCCTGAAAAAGTTTTTGTCTTTTTGCCCGGTAATGTTCCCGTAGTCCCTTTTCAGCTCTTACCCTCGCTCCTTGTGAGTGGGGTAAGAGAGGTCTTTTTCAAGTACCCACGAAGAGAGAACCAGTTTTACGATAGTCTTTTTTATGTTTTAAATGCCCATCTTAAAGAGAATTTGAAAGTAGAAGGAGCATATCTTGAACATACTGAAGCTTTAGAAAGATGCAAAAACTACAATTTTGTGATAGGTTTTGGTGGCGAGGATCTGGAGCTCGCTTTCGAAGCCATCAAAGTGCCGGGAAGATTCTTTGGCCCGAAGTTTTCTGTAGGTATCCTTAAAGAAGGATATACTTCTGAAATGCTTGAGGGCATTGCCTGGGATAACCTTGCCTTTGATACTAAGGGTTGCCTTTCCCTGAGCGTTCTCTTTACTTTTGATAGGGATATTAGGGAAGGATTGTACCATGCCTTTGAAAAGGTTTCAGAAATTTTAACGCCAGAGAGTGATTTTCGATTCGACGAGACTGAATATGAAGTGTACCGTAATTTTCAATATTTTAAAGCTGTAAGAAGGGGCAAGGATTATTTTTTAGTCTTTTCTGAAAATTTTGTCCCCATTTCAGCGCCTCGCGCTCTTCAGGTAGTAGAAGTTAGTTCCATGGATGAGATAGAAGATTTTATAAAAAGATACAACCATTATCTGCAAGGCATAGCCGCTAATACGCAGTTTTTGCCAGAAAATGATGCATCAATAATCACAGGTTTTGGCAAGTTGCAGTTTACACCCTGCAGTTGGTTCTTTGAGAAGTGTGTAAATTATAAGAACTTCTGGGAGGTGTAGTATGTTTGAAATTAGGTGGGAAACCATCGTAGATTCAGCCCATCGTTTGTATGAGCACGCGAAGAAGTGTGCTTTTCTCCATGGCCATAGTTACAGGATAAGGCTCAGGATGGGTGGAAAAGTTTGTGATGATGGCATGCTTGTTGATTTTGGCCTTTTGAAAGAGAAGATACACAACCTCCTTGATCATAAGGTTATTTTGAATCGCAGGGACCCTTTGGTTGAGGTGTTAAAAAATGCAGGTCAAAGGTTGGTAATCCTTGACAGAAACCCCAGTGCAGAGAATCTTGCTCTACTTTGCTGTTCCATTGTGATGCAAGAGTTTGAAAATGTGAGCTGGATTGAAGCGGAAGTATTCGAAACGCCAACCCAAAGTGGTTTTGTAAGTATGGAAAGAGGTGAGGTGGAAAGGGTAGAGTTTGAGGCTTTTGAATGAAAATCGTAATTTCAGAAATTTTCAAATCAATCCAGGGAGAAGGTCCCAATATCGGGACCCCATCGGTTTTCGTGAGGGTTGGGGGATGTAATCTGAGGTGCACTTTTTGTGATACCGCTTACGCCTCTTTTCCAGAGAATTCCAGTAGCTGGTTGACCCTTGACGTTGAAGAAGTTACTAAGAAAATCCATGAGGTTCGGGGCAATGTTTATAACCTTGTTATAACGGGTGGAGAGCCATTGCTTCAGCAAAAGGCTTTGAGAGAGCTCATCGGCAGAGTACAATCCTTTTTCCCTTCCATTGAGATTGAAACCAACGGAACAATTTTACCTTTGGAACTCATTGAGATTCCCAACATTTCCTATAATGTTTCTGTAAAACTTTCCAATTCAGGGGTCAAGGAAGGGGAGAGGATTATTAGCGACTCCCTTGAGTTCTTTTCGAACTATGAAAAGGCTTACTTCAAGTTCGTTATAGATGGTGAGAATGACATGGAAGAGGTTTTGCAAATCGTTAAAAAGTATTATATCGCCCCCCACAGGATTTTTTTAATGCCCTTATCAAACAGTTCTTCTCAACTGGAGGAAAAGGCTTTGAAGGTCGTTGACCTCTGTCTAAAGTACGGTTTCAGGTATTCAGATAGGCTCCACTATCGGCTTTTTGGCGGAGAGAGGGGAAAGTGAATAAAAAATCAAAGAATTTTCTCTGCCTTTAGCCAGATAATTGCAATTATGCTCGCTCCCAATGGTGCAATGTTGAGCCCCCACCACACACCGTTAAGCCCCATGTTAAAGTTTATCGCTAAGAGCCTTGCTGTAGGGTAGGCTATTAAAAGAAGTCTGCAGAAAGTCAAAATTGCAGATTTAACACCTTGCCCCATACCGTTAAAGGCTGAAGAGGTATACATGCCGACAGGTGTGAAAATGTAGGTCAATGAAGTTATTCTAAGGAATTTAATGACGTCAGGCATTAACACTTTCATAGAGACATCATTGGCAAATAAACCAGCGAGGATGGGCGCAAAGGCATAGATCACAATGGCAATGACCGCCTGGATTTTAATACCGAGTTTCCAGGCCTCGATTATGCTTTTTCTCACCATGTCATATCTTTTTGCCCCATACCATGCACCCACAATTGAGATGGTTGCAGCAGAGATCCCAAGGGATGGTAAGACCGCAAACTGATTGAGTCTCATGCCTATGCTGTAAATCGTAATTCCCTGTGGACCTCTAATGGTTGAAGTTAGGTGGTTGAAGAGCATCTGGCTGAAGGAAATCAGAAATTGTGAAAGTGCGAAGGGAAATCCGACTTTTATTATTTCGTTTATCACGGGCCAATTGGGCTGGAAGTTCCTAACTCGGATTCTTACAAAGGTACTCTTTTGAAAGATTGCCCAGTAGATAAAAAGTATAAGGGAGACAACTTGGGAAATAACCGTCGCTACCGCAACCCCTACCAAACCCAGTTTAAAAATAAAAATGGAGATTGGGTCGAGGATTATATTCAGAACCGACCCTGCGACCATAGCGATCATCGAGCGCTTAGTATCTCCTTCAGCGCGGAATATGGAGTTAAAGATCATCACTAAAAAGCTAATAGGCATTGAGAGGAATATGATTTTTCCGTACTTAAGAGCCTGCGGTAAGGCCTCTCCTGCACCAAGAGATATAAATATTTGCTTTGAAAAAATTAATAAAGTTAAAGTAGCAATGACGGAAATAACTATGGAAAGGAAAATTCCGTTGGCTGCAGCTTTATTTGCTCTTTCATAATCCTTTGCACCGATACTTCTTGAGATAAGAGAATTGGTACCTACACCGATTCCACCGGCTATGGCCATGGCAGCAAAGTTCAGAGGTTGTGCCAGCCCTATGCCCGCGATTCCAAGAGAAGAGTTTTTAAGGGTTGAAATCCAGAAGGCATCCACTAAGTTGTAAAATATCTGAACGAAATTGGCGAAAATAGTAGGACTTGCCAGTTTCCATATGGATTTGCTTGGATGTTCGAACAATAGTTCAACGTGCTTATAAGCCATGGCCTAAGTTTAATGTTAGCAGTGCGAACAATCTAACTTTGAACTTTTATCCTGAAATTTTCGTCAAAACATGTAGAAAGGAGGTGAAAAAATGTTAAAGCCTTTAATCCTTCTGATATTTTTAACGCAGGCGCCTATGGGTGGGCCTGTGGAAGACCCTATGGATGTTTCCTGGGGCATACTCAGGGACAAGAGGATCGCTTCCGAATTGAAATTGACCCCTGATCAACAGAAGAAAATTGCCGATATTCACTATAGTTATTCGAAGAAAGTGGTTGATCTCAGGGCTGAAATTCAGAAAAAGGCCATTGACCTCAACAAAATTATCGAATCTGAGGATTTCACAAGGGAACAAATTGAGCCCTTAGTTAAGGAAATTGCCAATTTAGAGGCTGAGTTGCGCATAAATAGGCTTATGGAACTTGGAGAGATGAGAAAAGTTCTGACTCAGGAACAGAGAGATAAACTGCGCGAATTGATGAGAGAAAGGATGAGGATGCTAATGAAAGAAAGGCAGAGGTATAGAGAAAGACAATAGGGTGAGAATGAGAGGAAAGTAGGGCTACCCACAGGGGGGCGGTGCGCTTCGCGCCCCGCCCCCATGTTTTTTCGCAATCTTTTTTGAATATGTGAGACTTTGTGTTTATAATCATATAAAGTTATGGACAGGGAACAATTCAAGAGAGTACTTAAGGCTTTAGTAAAGATATCTCAGGATATCAATACGCTGAAACCCCTTGACCTTCTCCTGATTCAGATAGTTAAGCTTGCAGATAAACTGCTTTCGACAAGCTATTCCAGCATCATTCTTGTGGATGAAGAGACCATGCAGTGGACCCGTGGGGCAACGACCGATCCACTCCACCGGGAAAATGTTCACAAATATGTGAGGGAGAGGGGAGCCACCTACACCATCGTGAAGACAAGAAAACCCCTTGTCGTTAATGATGTAACGCAGAGTGAGTTTGGTGATCATCCTTTTTTGAAAGAGTCGGGTGTAGTCTCCTTTATGGGAGTTCCTATTATTCACTCTGACAAGGTAATAGGAGTCCTATACACCTTTTCCAAAAAGCCTCGCACTTTTGCTCCAGAAGAGGTTGAAATACTGAAATTCCTGGCAGAGCAAGCAGCAGTGGCAATCAACAATGTCAAACTATACGAGAAGATTAGAGAGAAGTCCATAAAAGATGAGCTTACCGGACTTTTCAATTACATATACTTAAAAAGTATCCTTGAGCGGGAACTGGAAAAGATAAACAAGGGACTCGAACGGCCTTCTTCCCTCTTACACATAGATTTGGATGACTTTGCAGAGATTAATCAACACTACGGCGTAAAGATAGGTGATGAGGTTTTAAAATATGTCGGCTTTGTGATAGCAAGCAATATAAGGAAAGTTGATGTGGCAGCAAGGTATGGTGGCGATGAATTTCTCGTCTATCTTGATGGCATAGATGAATATGAGGCAAAATTACACGCAGAAAAGATTTTAAACAAGATCCGCTTGGAACCAGTCCATTTCGGGAATGTGAAGTTTATTGTGACGGCAAGCATAGGAGTGACTCAACTTAAAAAGGGTAAAGACCTTGATACAATAATGAGAGAAGCAGATTTCGCCCTTCTCGAAGCTAAGAGAAAGGGTAAAAATTGTGTTGAACTGGCATCGAGTCTGTTCCGGGGAGAGGAGTCTTATTAGCATCGGGGCGTAGCGCAGCTTGGTAGCGCGCCTGGTTCGGGACCAGGAAGTCGGAGGTTCAAGTCCTCTCGCCCCGATGTTAATAAAGTTTTATTTAATAATAATTCCCATACAGAGCAGCTGAGAAAGTGTAAGTTTAAAGAAGGAGCTTTTCGTTAATGGAACAATTTACACATGACGAGCTCAAGAAAATAATAGAAAGTCGGGATTTTCAATCATTAATGGGCGGAGCCGAGAATATATTCTTTGAATTAAGTTTGGAAAAATACGAGATGGGTAAAGAGAGCAAAGAAGCATGGAAAAAGGGAAATTTAGAATTGGCCAAAGATGTTTGCGTGTTTGCAAATTCAAACGGTGGAATCATATTGATTGGCTTGGGAGAAAGAAAGTCCCAAAAGTGTCTTGGAAATTTGGTTAAGGAAATTTAATTGTGTTGATGAAGGTGTTGCAGATCCAGCCCAGTATGAGAAAATAATTAAATCTTGGGTTTATCCACAAATATAAGGATTGGATATTTGTTTTTAGCCACTGAAAAAATAGGCCGGATGGTAAGGGGATTTTATATAATCGAAATTCTTCCTCAGGATGGAGGCAGAAACCCTTTTGTGAAAATATACCACCTAAAGGAAGATTGGGTGGTCAATTAAAAATGTTAAAAGAAGTTCTTCAGGATAGGATGAGGCTGTAGTTGAAGAACTTTACTGCTAATTAGAGACGGCTTAAAAGCGCAAAAGTATTCGTCTCCAATAGCAAAAAATAAGCATATGCATCCCTCTCATCAAGAAATTGAATATAGGAACCAAAAAGCATTATGTGCCTTGGAAAACAGTCAGACGCATGCGGAATAAGAAGAATGTTCATTCTTTGGGCTTACTCTCCCAGCGGAAAGGTGAAAAACCAAAATTAAGGACGATATTTAGCGATGGAGAAAAAAGCACAAAGAGAAAGTTGGAAAGTATGGGATCAAATTAAGGGCGAGATAAGAGAGAGTAGCTGGGACTTGTTCGCAGGAAAACAGGCTGAGATAATTAGGGGTAAATTCTTATCAGAACTTCAAATGGTTTCAAAGTTGTTGATTTATAGGAAGATGGAATGCTGGTTTTTGCGTGCTCGGCTGATAGTGAGTATATGACATGGTCATCCATCAAAGGTTTAAAAGTAAACCAAGTTTCACTAATGGAGACAATTTATAACATTGTTCCTTTTTTGCGGCGAAGTAATAGCTGATTTTAAAGAAGCCCTTGAAACCATATACGTACAAAATGACTTTGAAAATTTACATTCAAATGGTGAAAAGGTACATCTTTCAACAAGCAAAGTATGTTCGTGTAGGCATGAGATTGGTGAAGCTCTCAAGGGAATATTTTTTGAAGTAGCGTCTATCATAAAAGATTGCGACTTTTAAGATCAAAAAGCTCTCCATAATATCGTGTGTTGTAATTAAAAAAATCTATGCGTGGTTTGGGTTACCATCAGAGTGCATTACATATAGAGAAAGACGGAAGATAGATATTAAAAGTGTTATTAAGGATAGACGACTTCAAAGCTTAAGTTAGGTTACAACTTCCCTTACTCTTCCCCCTCTGCTTCTGCTGGTGTTAATGGGGTGAATTCTTCTTCGAAGGGTGTTACAGCAGTATAATCATAGTCGATGATGGTTTTTGCCTTTGGGTCTATGGTGAGCACGATTTTACCTATCTGGCTCAGATAGTCATAATTTCTGAGTATTATCGTGTGGTTAACTGGATCTACGTAGGCTTGTCTTTCCCCGAAGCCGTCAAATCCACCTAGTATGAGGTCAATTCCTGGGACATCTCTCGCAAGAAATCTTTCCCGGTAATATCCAATGCTGGATAACATTATTACAATATCACAGCCTTTTGCTTTAAGGGTTTCAACCGTTTTCTTTGCAGATTCATATTCTTTTAGGATTTTTATTGACTCATCACATTTAGATGGGTCAATGTCCTGATACATGAAGGAGGGGGTATTTTCACTGACAAGACCAAAGATGCCTATTTTAATTCCCTTGTACTCGATGATGTCGTAAGGTAGGACGATGCTTGTGTATCTTGGGTCACTGAAGATTATGTTTGAGGAGACAAACTTTGCTTTTATTTTTGCTAAGTAGTCGAAAAGAGTAGCGGGTTGAGGCAAGTAATCTTCATTCCTGCTTTTTTCAGGAAATAGGATAAGCTCCCTGACGCCAATATTTATATAATCGTATTGGAGAGAATTTAAGTAATAGGCGATGGAATCGATGTACAAATTGTCTCCTGTAATATATCCACCGGTAAAGTTTCCCGCATCCATAAGAAGCAGAAGAGTCCCACTTTTTTCGCATCTTTGCCTTTCTCTGGCAAGGAGTTCCGATAGACTTTCAAAACCTCCAAGGGTTGGCGGGAAGTCGGGGTTAATCCAGGTGGCTTTTGATTTACCGAAGCTCCCGGCGATGTTGGAGGTATGGATAATTTCTATTTTAACGGGTTTTACTGAAAATAATACGCTTAAGAGGAGGATTAACTTCATGTCCTACTCCAGGAACCATTCGGGCATCTTTTCTGTTGAAAGCTCTTTGACTTTCTCAAAATATTTTTCAAAGTATTCGGCTACTTCAGGCGAGTAGATGAGTACGGATGCTTCATTGTTCCTCTCCAGTGCGTAGTAGCTCCAGTTAGTTGATCCTACGATTGTTATTT
>Ga0078972_1006922_pt1 | contig 26067 bp, 22 predicted proteins | sample YelNatPaOPGAMG01_FD_67568 | JGI IMG/M metagenome (GOLD analysis project Ga0078972, IMG submission 67568) | Hot spring thermophilic microbial communities from Obsidian Pool, Yellowstone National Park, USA - OP-RAMG-01 (SPADES assembly) (version 2) | ecosystem: Environmental > Aquatic > Thermal...
GAAGATTTTCGGAAAATTACTTTATTTTCAAGAGGGTATTATCTTGACTAAAATTAGAAGATATCTTATATTTAAAGCAGTTAGTCTTTGAGGTTTTTAATCCACCGTGTGGAGTTGAAAGTAGCTAAATAATGGAAGAAGTTCGTAGTTTGGGTTTGTGTTTTTAATCCACCGTGTGGAGTTGAAAGCTTAATACTCTCTCAGTTGGGAAAATCCCAAATTTTGTTTTTAATCCACCGTGTGGAGTTGAAAGCCATTTTTTAGAAAGAGTAAATGTGAAGTGTTTCCTGGTTTTTAATCCACCGTGTGGAGTTGAAAGCTTCCGCCCTGTAAAGATAGATAAATCCTAACTCACGTTTTTAATCCACCGTGTGGAGTTGAAAGCAAAAATATCAAGTTATTATAAGAGAAGAAAAACCTTGTTTTTAATCCACCGTGTGGAGTTGAAAGTTGCGATTGTTCTAAATATTTTTTTAAATAAATTTAGTTTTTAATCCACCGTGTGGAGTTGAAAGAATCTGAGGGGAGGGCATATTTCTCTCTTTGATGGAAGTTTTTAATCCACCGTGTGGAGTTGAAAGCTTTAATATCTTTAAACAAATAAAACTCTTTATTTAGTTTTTAATCCACCGTGTGGAGTTGAAAGCTGACTTAAAAGCCCAACAACTTCTATTGTCTTTTCAGGTTTTTAATCCACCGTGTGGAGTTGAAAGGAATAGGTCTCCGCATATATCACAACGAACCCAATTTGTTTTTAATCCACCGTGTGGAGTTGAAAGTTCTTCTTCTCTCTTTCTCTTTCTTTACTTCTTCTTTGTTTTTAATCCACCGTGTGGAGTTGAAAGGGCGTAGCAGGATTTTTTAAATTTTAAAAATTATGAGTTTTTAATCCACCGTGTGGAGTTGAAAGGGCGTAGCAGGATTTTTTAAATTTTAAAAATTATGAGTTTTTAATCCACCGTGTGGAGTTGAAAGTGTTATTATTGGCACAATCTTGGCAAACTCTTCCTGGGTTTTTAATCCACCGTGTGGAGTTGAAAGTCTTTTTCTGAAATAAGACTCATTAAGTTTTCCTCATGTTTTTAATCCACCGTGTGGAGTTGAAAGCTCTTTTCATCCATCTATTACCCTCCTTATTCTCCTGTTTTTAATCCACCGTGTGGAGTTGAAAGACATAATGACATCTTCCTGATACTCTCTTAGTGACTGGTTTTTAATCCACCGTGTGGAGTTGAAAGCTTCATTTCAGGAGATTCTTCATAATAAAAAACTTCGTTTTTAATCCACCGTGTGGAGTTGAAAGTTCTTAGGTTTCCCATAAAGCTTAATTAACCAAACTTCGTTTTTAATCCACCGTGTGGAGTTGAAAGAATTTCCTTATAAGCATTTTTATAAGGAGTTTTAGGGTTTTTAATCCACCGTGTGGAGTTGAAAGTAATCTGTCTTAATAACATTAAAACAATAGGATCTGTGTTTTTAATCCACCGTGTGGAGTTGAAAGTAGGCAAACTGATTTCAGTTCGCCTATGGTGTTGATAACTTGTTTTTAATCCACCGTGTGGAGTTGAAAGGCTATATTTAAAGCTGCATTAAATTTTTCCATTGCCGTTTTTAATCCACCGTGTGGAGTTGAAAGGAGAATGTTTCAAGAACTATATCTCCATTTGTAATAAGTTTTTAATCCACCGTGTGGAGTTGAAAGTTTTTGACACTTTTTGTAAAGATGCATTAAAATCCTTGTTTTTAATCCACCGTGTGGAGTTGAAAGGTTATTGCATACATTAAATTGCTTGCAATATAAAATCGTTTTTAATCCACCGTGTGGAGTTGAAAGCTAATTTTTCCTCAACTACCTTAAGGGCTTTTTCGAACATCTTCCGTTTTTAATCCACCGTGTGGAGTTGAAAGCAATCCATGCATGTTGTTGAACCCTCTAATCTCTCTTCACATGTTTTTAATCCACCGTGTGGAGTTGAAAGAATTTTTACAATTCTTTTAGCTTTAGTCAGAGCTTCGTTTTTAATCCACCGTGTGGAGTTGAAAGAAGTTTCGTGTCTGGATCTGGATAAATTTTTAATATGTTTTTAATCCACCGTGTGGAGTTGAAAGTCTTGCCAGTCTCGCTCGCATGCTCGCAAGACATGGGTTTTTAATCCACCGTGTGGAGTTGAAAGATGGCAATACAAGTTAATATGGTGACATCAACAAGGTTTTTAATCCACCGTGTGGAGTTGAAAGGAGGCTGTTCCTGAAGGAGTTCAGGCTATAGAATTTGAGTTTTTAATCCACCGTGTGGAGTTGAAATACTTTATGATATCTTGGATGAAAATTACTTGGATTATGTTTTTAATCCACCGTGTGGAGTTGAAATAAATTTTAGCTCTGTTCTCAGCAGGAACGACTTGATGTTTTTAATCCACCGTGTGGAGTTGAAATTGAAGATCGGTAGCTTGAAAAAAACGCGGTTTGTAAGTTTTTAATCCACCGTGTGGAGTTGAAAGTTTCCTTCCTGCCGGGCGCTTCTTCCCAGTCAGCCGTGTTTTTAATCCACCGTGTGGAGTTGAAAGCACTTCATCTGCCTTATCTACAAAATCCCATACGCTGTTTTTAATCCACCGTGTGGAGTTGAAAGAACTGCGTATCTTTCACATACCCAGGATTTACACATAGTTTTTAATCCACCGTGTGGAGTTGAAAGTAAACTTCAATGCTTTAGAAAACAATTCTTCTTTTTTCGTTTTTAATCCACCGTGTGGAGTTGAAAGTCTTGCAAAGAGGGTGCAGTTGCCCCTTTGCTTCTTAGTTTTTAATCCACCGTGTGGAGTTGAAAGCTGCAAAAATAACTTCTCTACCATATACCTTAACCTGTTTTTAATCCACCGTGTGGAGTTGAAAGAGGATCAAAATATGTTTTGAAATATCTATGACCTAAGTTTTTAATCCACCGTGTGGAGTTGAAAGAGGATCAAAATATGTTTTGAAATATCTATGACCTAAGTTTTTAATCCACCGTGTGGAGTTGAAAGTTTCTCTCACTTGCCTGCTACTTATAAAATCATTCTTCAGGTTTTTAATCCACCGTGTGGAGTTGAAAGTCTTTTTAAGAACCCCCTTTTCGTCTGTTGAATATTGTTTTTAATCCACCGTGTGGAGTTGAAAGTAAAACTGAGTACAAGCTAAATAAAACAGATCACTTTTGAGTTTTTAATCCACCGTGTGGAGTTGAAAGGTAGATTTCGAGACAAGGATAAGATACGAGGTTTATGTTTTTAATCCACCGTGTGGAGTTGAAAGTATTTTTATTTTTGTTCTTAAATTAGAATTATTTTAAAGTTTTTAATCCACCGTGTGGAGTTGAAAGTTCTGAGAAGGGGAATTAGAAAAAGAAGGGTTAAGGGTTTTTAATCCACCGTGTGGAGTTGAAAGTAGGCGAATTAGAGTCGGTTTGCCTATGGTGTAAAAAGTTTTTAATCCACCGTGTGGAGTTGAAAGCTTTCAAAACAATCTCTACAAACATCTCCATATCCATCAAGTTTTTAATCCACCGTGTGGAGTTGAAAGTTTAAAAGATCTTCAAGATTAAAAGGAATAGTTTTTTCGTTTTTAATCCACCGTGTGGAGTTGAAAGTCTAACTCAGCTCTTATCTCAACTAAACCACCTATCGGGTTTTTAATCCACCGTGTGGAGTTGAAAGAGAATCACAATCAATTACACAAAAATTCTCAAATCCGTTTTTAATCCACCGTGTGGAGTTGAAAGCCGGATTTGACGTAAAGGCTGAAGTGATGACAAAATGGTTTTTAATCCACCGTGTGGAGTTGAAAGGCAATACATACATACAGAAATTAAACTCCTAGTATGTTTTTAATCCACCGTGTGGAGTTGAAAGGTTAGATTTTGGTTTAAAGGCTTTTATCTTGATTATGGTTTTTAATCCACCGTGTGGAGTTGAAAGTTTTTTTGTTTTTTCTCCTAACTATTACATCCATCCCTGTTTTTAATCCACCGTGTGGAGTTGAAAGATAAGACAACTCAGGCAATTTAGGCAATTCGTATTTTTTGGTTTTTAATCCACCGTGTGGAGTTGAAAGGCATCACTATCAGGATTTGCTCCCATTGTAGGGTCAGGTTTTTAATCCACCGTGTGGAGTTGAAAGGAGGATATTAAAAAACAGTTTGCAGTTAAAGCACCAAGAGTTTTTAATCCACCGTGTGGAGTTGAAAGTCAACAACAAAATTACCATCTTCCAGATTATAATATCAGTTTTTAATCCACCGTGTGGAGTTGAAAGCTTTGTACGCCCAGCACCTCCCCCTACCTTCCTTATTGTTTTTAATCCACCGTGTGGAGTTGAAAGTTTTTGCGAACTCTTCGATTTGAGAGACGATTCTATGTTTTTAATCCACCGTGTGGAGTTGAAAGCTCAACCGCTATTTGCCAACCAAGCCACGCTAAGACAGGTTTTTAATCCACCGTGTGGAGTTGAAAGAACCATTGTAAAAATATTAAGGGAGAAAAGGTTTGAAGTTTTTAATCCACCGTGTGGAGTTGAAAGACATTTATTCTAAATTTTTTGATTCTATTGTCTTCGTGTTTTTAATCCACCGTGTGGAGTTGAAAGTTTTCAAATGCCTCTTTTGTTAACTCAGAAATTTCTTGTTTTTAATCCACCGTGTGGAGTTGAAAGTTGTGTATCCCACGTTTATTCTATATTTCTTAATTCTATTGTGTTTTTAATCCACCGTGTGGAGTTGAAAGTTGTCGTTAGAGGTGTTCATAGGGATTTTGTAGATGTGTTTTTAATCCACCGTGTGGAGTTGAAAGTCATTTCATCCCTCTCTAACTCCTTCTTAATCCTCTGTTTTTAATCCACCGTGTGGAGTTGAAAGATTCTGGATAATTCGTATCATATCCTAATACACCTAGTTTTTAATCCACCGTGTGGAGTTGAAAGTACATTATACAAATTCTCTGCAGGATCCACTGCTAAGTTTTTAATCCACCGTGTGGAGTTGAAAGAAATATATTATTTCAACAAACCCTGATCCACCATTTCGTTTTTAATCCACCGTGTGGAGTTGAAAGGCTGCTTTTCATGAAAGAGAGGAGTGGTTCCTCCCTGTTTTTAATCCACCGTGTGGAGTTGAAAGTATAACTTTGTTTATCTATGGTAGATATAGTCTTACTGTTTTTAATCCACCGTGTGGAGTTGAAAGAGCTTACAATATACTATTGAAACAGTTCCCAAACTTAGTTTTTAATCCACCGTGTGGAGTTGAAAGGTTTTTGGCACTTTTGTAAAGATGCATTAAAATCCTTGTTTTTAATCCACCGTGTGGAGTTGAAAGTAATTTATTCTATATAATTTGATAATGCTTTCTTTAGTTTTTAATCCACCGTGTGGAGTTGAAAGCTAAATTTTCTTCTACTACTCTCAATGCCTTTTCAAAGTTTTTAATCCACCGTGTGGAGTTGAAAGGGCAAAGAAATCTGAGGAAGAAATATCTTTCAAAGTGTTTTTAATCCACCGTGTGGAGTTGAAAGTCAGCTCTGCAAAATGTGCTAATTTATACGTAAATCTGGTTTTTAATCCACCGTGTGGAGTTGAAAGCATTCAGTATGCGGGATAGGGAATCATTTGACATTCTTAGTTTTTAATCCACCGTGTGGAGTTGAAAGTATTGTTCCTAATAATTCTTCAGGAGTTAATCCTTCAATGTTTTTAATCCACCGTGTGGAGTTGAAAGATGTTCGCAATTAAGAAAAACTCCATACTTCATTGAAGTTTTTAATCCACCGTGTGGAGTTGAAAGATAATTGCATTTGAGACCTGGGCAAAGAAACATAGATGTTTTTAATCCACCGTGTGGAGTTGAAAGATTGTTTAGTTTCTTACTAAATTTTTTTCTTACTAAGTTTTTAATCCACCGTGTGGAGTTGAAAGAAATAAAACCCATCGTCTCTCCGTATACAATAATGTGTTTTTAATCCACCGTGTGGAGTTGAAAGAATTACCCAACCCAAGACTTGCACAACCCGCTAAAGCTGTTTTTAATCCACCGTGTGGAGTTGAAAGAAAAGACCTCAACAGCTCACGAACTTCATCAAAAGAGTTTTTAATCCACCGTGTGGAGTTGAAAGCTATATAACAATATCTCCATCTCTCCTCCTAATACTTGGTTTTTAATCCACCGTGTGGAGTTGAAAGTGCACAAGCCCACTCCACAGCCCATACAACAACTTTCTGTTTTTAATCCACCGTGTGGAGTTGAAAGAAAAGAGACTTCTTTGACTTCCATTGGACTACTTTCTCGTTTTTAATCCACCGTGTGGAGTTGAAAGCCTGACAAGATCTTCAGTTGGACCATATACAGCCTTCGTTTTTAATCCACCGTGTGGAGTTGAAAGGAGTATTTCTGACTTTGTCTTACCTGTCTCCTTGCAGTTTTTAATCCACCGTGTGGAGTTGAAAGATCTGCCATTTTCTTCTTCAATAACGAATCCTTCCGCGTTTTTAATCCACCGTGTGGAGTTGAAAGTCACTACTTATCCACTTTTCCAAAAACGGCTCTACATGTTTTTAATCCACCGTGTGGAGTTGAAAGCCAACCTTCAACATCTCCAACTGGATCTATCCACCTGTTTTTAATCCACCGTGTGGAGTTGAAAGTTTTCTCAACATTCTACACTTCTGAAACAGTCCTGTATCTGGTTTTTAATCCACCGTGTGGAGTTGAAAGGTCAATTCTCTACCAAGCCACCATTCCATCCATTCCTCGTTTTTAATCCACCGTGTGGAGTTGAAAGCTACATTACTCCTCACCTTTTTTCCCAATATCTCCTCTAGTTTTTAATCCACCGTGTGGAGTTGAAAGGCAGTCTTCCCATCTAAAACAAAACGGATCACTTTCGTTTTTAATCCACCGTGTGGAGTTGAAAGTACTACACCCGGCATCACTTCTCCCCTTATTATTATGTTTTTAATCCACCGTGTGGAGTTGAAAGCTTTCACTTTTGGCTTCTTAAAGAACACCCAACCAGGTTTTTAATCCACCGTGTGGAGTTGAAAGTAAGCACGGAGCATTTGGATAAGCTGGAGTTTATTACGTTTTTAATCCACCGTGTGGAGTTGAAAGTAAATCCCCCTATCTATTAAACTGGATTATTATCCGTTTTTAATCCACCGTGTGGAGTTGAAAGCTGAATAGGGACTCGGGGTTACACTTGTAAATCAAATCGTTTTTAATCCACCGTGTGGAGTTGAAAGGTTAACTCCTTCACTGCACCCCATATACTTTCTATAGTTTTTAATCCACCGTGTGGAGTTGAAAGAGGGAACCTCTGCCCTAGATAATACTGAGATGTACTGTTTTTAATCCACCGTGTGGAGTTGAAAGACTTTCCACCTTTCCTCTATCCACAACAATACTTCTGCGTTTTTAATCCACCGTGTGGAGTTGAAAGCCTCAAGGGAGAAAAATCCCTATAGGATTTTTCAAGGTTTTTAATCCACCGTGTGGAGTTGAAAGAAGATAAAAACTCTCTATCACCTAAAAGCTTTTCATAGTTTTTAATCCACCGTGTGGAGTTGAAAGCTAATTCATCGATTAGTTTTAATAAATTTTCATTATAAGTTTTTAATCCACCGTGTGGAGTTGAAAGATCATATAACTCATTCCCATACCCACTCAACAACCACGTTTTTAATCCACCGTGTGGAGTTGAAAGGAGTGTATGAGTTGTTCAATGCTGGAGTATGATAGGTTTTTAATCCACCGTGTGGAGTTGAAAGAATTACAAACTGGAAAAATTTCAAAACAAAAATTAAAGTTTTTAATCCACCGTGTGGAGTTGAAAGAAATTCAAGCTGTTTCAATTCCAAAGTTGGATTGTTGTTTTTAATCCACCGTGTGGAGTTGAAAGGGCGTAGCAGGATTTTTTAAATTTTAAAAATTATGAGTTTTTAATCCACCGTGTGGAGTTGAAAGAACAGCAAGGCAGGGCTCTACTTGTTTATTTTGTTTTCGTTTTTAATCCACCGTGTGGAGTTGAAAGTTTATAAACTTTTATTATACACTTATCATTCTTATCATGTTTTTAATCCACCGTGTGGAGTTGAAAGTCGTTTATAAATGTTTTTTTATTTTCTTCAGAATATGTTTTTAATCCACCGTGTGGAGTTGAAAGCTAAAATAGTTTTAAGCAAAATCACTGGAAAAGAAATTGTTTTTAATCCACCGTGTGGAGTTGAAAGGGCAATAAGATTAGACCTTGCTGACTTGATGACATCTTGCAATAGAGAAATCCATGTTTATACTTTAAGCATGCCTCCGATTTTAATAGCTGTTTTATACATATTAATAGCCTACTACCTCTGGTGGCTTTTTCTTTTACTGCTTCCCATTGGTTTTGTGGTCTTCATCGTCTGGCTTGCTGGAAGAATTTTTATCCCTCCTATAAGCGTTTATCTTGCCCGTTGCAAGGAAAAGCGAAAGCTCAAAAAGCTCTTTGAAGAAAGGCTCAAGCATATTCCAAAAGATTAGTAGACTCTTCGTAGTATTGAGAAAGCTTATTTACTCTTCTAATTCACCGTGTGAACTTAAAAGAAGAATTTATATAGTTACCATTTCTTTTTCAGACAACTTTTTTACACAATAAATGGGATATCCGCTTTCAACCGAACAATAAGAATTTCGGTATATTTAGAATTTAATTTAATATATTTATTTAATATATTTATTTCAATTTCTCTCTTAAAGCTTGAGCACTCTTAAAAACCTTAGAAAGGCTGTTTGGGTCTGCCTTTTCCTATTTAAATTCCCTTTTTGATCTTTTCTTCTTCTAATTTTAAAGTTTCTATGATTGATTTGATAGTTTCTATTTCTTCTTCTACCGTTTCTTTTGCATCTTCTATTAGTTCTTGTATAGGTTTGTCATACTGAATTAAAATTTTTTCTGGGAAAGCAAAAAATATTTTATTTCCTATAATTGATAAATCAAAATTTCCGATAATGTTTCTTAAGTTTATTAATTTTTCCATTACTGTTGGTGTGAGAGTTTTTCTAAGTTCCACTTGATCTTGAGTCTGAACTTCAAAATATTCATTAAATTTACTACTTTCAAGTTTTGCTTCTTGATATCCTTCTTTTCCGCCAAAGAGAATATAAACAATTAGTATTAATATAGCTACTATTATGAAAAAAATAAAAAAAAGAGGCATCTTCTCTAAAAAAGGAATCTGAAAGAGAATGTGGTAAGATTGATAAAAATATTCCAAATACAATTATCGCAATAACTATAGTTACAATTTTATTAATTACATATTCTGCTCCAGCTTTTTTTGATTTAATAATTATTCCTTTTTTATTAAACGGAGTTTCTATAATATACATTCTTCCATCAAATATTATGCTTCTGGTTGTGCGAGAGTGTCCGTCACTATCTGTTTCTTCATCTTCTTCCCATAGTGTTATATTTGAAGCTTTATAAGGAAAGCCTGATATTTCTCCTTTTGTTAGGCTGTTTGATACAAAATCATCTGGACGTGGTAGAAGCTTGCTTGACATAACTTCATCAAGAGTTAATCCTCTTTCATAGTTAAATTCGGTATTTTTTTCTTTAAATGCAGGTGCATAAACTAATTTAGAAATTTCTTTTTTTAATAAGTTTTTTAAGTATTGACTTATGAAATTTAATATCATCATTAATAGAATTGTTATAAATGGAAGAGCAAAAGAAGTTTCGAAGTCTGGGCTTAGAACATTTAATATTATAAAAAGAAAAGTTCCAATAAAAAGTATTCCAATGGCAATATTTACTGTTTGAAATACTGAATAAATAGTTCTTCTTTTTCTTTCGATTTTGTTTAATTCTTCTTGATTCATTTTTTTCCTACTTCCTTAAGAGTTCTCCAATATTAACATTAGTTTTTTCTTCTTCTGGAATTGTGAATACTTCTTTTCTTTGTAATCCTAACATTTTTGCTATAAACATATATGGGATTTGCTCAATGATATTGTTATACTCTGTTACTGCTTGGTTGTAAAATCTTCTTGCTGCAGCGATAGATTCTTCTACATCGGTTAATGTAGCTTGAAGTTGTAAGAAGTTTTTGCTTGCTTTCAGATCTGGATAGTTTTCAAATCTTAATTTTAGATGGTATAAAATCCTTGAAATTTCCTGTTCTATTTGCAACCTTTCTTCTGGGTTTAAGCTCCTTTCTGCTAACTCACGCAAACTAACTATTTTTTCTAACAGTTCTTTTTCATATATCATGTAAGATTTTACACATTCAACAAGATTTGGTATCAAATCTCTTCTTTTTTTCAACTCTGCATTGATTGCTCCAAGTGTATTGTCTACATTATTTTTCTTGGATATGACATAATTGTAAACGAGTATAAAACCAATAAGAACTAAAATTATTACCAATCCAATATAAAGGTTCATCTTGCTACCCTCCTTAAAATATATTTTAGTTTTCTACTAATATTTAATAATTAGGCTTTATAGAAAATTTCTGACATAAAATAATAAGCTCAAGCTTTAGTGCTCAATAAATTTTCCTCAATTCTACTTAAAGCTTACTTCCATACTTAACAAATATGGTATCTTTCTATATTCTAATATAAGCACAATTTCTTTCAAACCCGCAATACGCAAAAAATTATGCCTTTTAAACCTGCCACAGCACTACCTAAGTGAAAGTTTGAATTTTATAAGTTCTTTGTTATTATTAACTATTACATAACTTCTCTTCTTAAGCTTTTCTTAATTCAACTTTTATTATGAAGAAAAATCAAAAAAGAGGTGTGAGTATGCAGAAAGATTTTTCTTAATTCAACTTTTATTCTGAAGGGAGAAAAGTAAATCACTTATTAATTAAACTTTTAAAGAAAATTTTAGGGTCAAGCAAGGGATAATCAATTTGTCTTTTTTTAAAAGAAATAGGTGTTATGGCTTGGGAATAAAGATAAGTATGAGGTTGTTTAAAAATTTCAGATTTTAATAATGCTAATTTTAGGTAAGAGGTATGAGTTATCATAGCTTTTTGGTTGTATCAAACTTTAATATGATGCCCATCACAGAGAAATGCTTGCCTTGGCTTCTCAATAAAACATTTCCCCCTCTTTACGGGATTAGCGACTTCAGAGTTAAAAATTTGGATGAGAGGCTTTTGAAAATTTTTATGAATGTGATAAATGTAATTCTGAAAGTTTTAGAGCTTGAATGTGAGAAAGAAGGTAGTAAAGGAAAACGAGGGATAACAAAGATGTCTATCCAAAGATTATTCGTAGATGGGCAAAAAGTAAATGTTTTTTGAAATAGTCATATAATATCTGTTGATTTTTTGGAAAAAATCTGTTATATAAACTTAAAAATCAGTCTTTAATAATTAAATAGGGGATAAGGGTAGGTCTTTATTGTACTCAAAAAGCCAGCCCTGCGATTCAAGTGTTGAAACCTGCCCTAAATTAAAAAGAGGTTGCGACCTGAAAAGCGTGGCTTTTCTTTATGAAGTATACATTTTGATAGATGAAGTTTTAAGCTCTATCAGGAATACAAAGTTGGCGAGGTCTTAAAACCTGAAGCGATAGCTCTTAATGAGTTGTCTTACATTAATGCCTGGAGCAAATAAAAATGAGGAAGCAAAAAGAAATCTTTAACTTTCTTAAAGCTTTCCTTCATGTTGCGGAGTTAACACCGGAGTTTATAGGTGTTATTATACTTGGTCTATTTGCCGTTCATCTTTCAGGGCATTTAGTTTTTGAACTCTTAACTGAGCCAAGACACGAGCTTATTCGTCCTTTTTTAGCCCTTGTTCTGATTACAGCTATAGCTGTATTTTTGTACTTTCGTAATCGAAGTCGCATTCGCTCAATATTTGTTGATGTTGATGAAACACGGCTGGCTCCACCCCGGGCTGGAATAATTTGGCTCTTTGGTCCGGGACGTTTTGACCATCTCCTTTTTGCTCTCGAACATCACCATAAAGGGGGTGGAGCTTTACATTGCTGGTTAATAATGCAGAATATTCAGGAAGTTAAGAAAAATTACAGCGAATTCCTTAAACATTTAAACGAAAGGGGGCTTAACACTCAGGTGCATCCTATCTACATTACTCAACCAGATGCTGGAGAGGCTTATCATGCTGTACGAAAGATTTTAGAAGAGGAAGCACCTAAAATGGGACTAAAACTGAAAGATATAATAGCAGATATAACTGGCGGACTTAAACCCTTGACAGCTGGTATGATCTTAGCTGCCCTAACTGTTGGATGTGACCTTGAATATGTAGAAACAGAAAGAACACCCGAGGGTGAGCCTATCCCCGGAACCCTTCGTGTAGTGGCGATAGACCTTAACTTTTATGTCTCAACTAAAGAAAATTTTACTACTTTTGCCTTACTGGAAAAAGATTAAGCCCAAACACGCCTAAAAATCCCAAACCCATCAAATAGGTGCCTAAACCTGGTTTAGCTGAAGGAACTGGCATTTGTTGAGGAGTTTGCATTTCTTGAGGCATAACTTTTTCTTGAGGCTTAACTTCCTCTGATTTAATTTCCTTATTGCTTTTTAATCTCTCAGTGCCTTCCCAGCCCTTTTTGAACTCTTTCTCAAATTGTTTCCATTTTTCTTCAAATTGCTTTTCAAACTCCTTTGTTCTTTTTTCAAAAGCAAGAGTTTCTTGAATTACATAGTTTACAGTATTAATACCGACAACAGTGCTATAGAGCAAAATAAGAAGTCCAAGTATGCTTGCTGAAATAAACCATATTTTAGTGTATTTAACCTCTTTATAAATGTTCACAACTGACAATACAAGTAAGGTAAAGATAATTACATACAAAAGATAGGATAATCCTTTTAGATGAGAAATATTAACATAAAAGTTTCCACCAGATGCAACAGGTAAAAATATTCCTAACAAAGCTAAAACACTAAAAATCACAAGACCTACTTTTCTATTCATTTTACTACCTCCTCCTTTATTTAATTTTAAGAGTTTTTATTTTCTTCATCGTTGCTATCATCTTTGTCCGAGCTAAACCCAAGTAAGGTATAAACCGGTATCATCTTCTTTCTAAATACTTCGTTCATCATCTCTTTAAACCTTCTTTGTTTTATTCGAGCTTAATTTATTTTAGCTTCAGTATAATAACCTTTTAACACCACATAGCCGACAAGCCAGTTTCCATGTCTTGAAAACATAAGATTTTTCTTCTCAAAGTTATAAGCCCTACCTATAGTTTCTAAAAGCTTACTTCCAGCATACAGATTGTTCAAACTAAACACATCCTTTACCTTATCTATTTGCTTCTTTGCTTTATCCCTCAACTCAGGTTTGAGATTCGATAGATCTGGATTTAACACTTTGTCTGGTGTTTTCTGAAGAGCCTGAGAAAATCTCTTTATATCCTCTAAGCTTAGCTTAATATATGCTTCCTCAACCTTACTTTTTTTCTCCCGCTTTAATCGCCCTCTTGTAGTCTTCTGCTTTAAGGAAGTTAAGGCAAGCATCAACCTCCTTTTGAGCAAAGGCTGAGCTTACAAAACCAAGAAGGCTTACAAGAAGAAGGCTTTGAAGAGCTAAAAGAAGGCTTAAGCGTCTCCTCATATCTCACCATCCTTCAAAATTTTAGACTTTTTATAATCCTCTCTTTGGCTTTGCGGTTTCTCTGTGGTAGACCTCAGCATCGCTTTTTTCTACTTCTTTCGCAAGTGGTATATGCTCATAGGTAAGATACATTGCCCATGATGCCCAAGGAGCTGACAAGGTCATCCTCACATCGCCAAAGTTCCATACCGCTAACCTATTAGCAAGCCATGGTTTTACATACCTTTTTGGTTGTCCATACCTTTTCTTTAATTGTTCAAAGAGCACATAAAACTCTTCATGATTCATAGAGAGCGGAAAATGATACACGATCATATAGAACTTTCCTTTAAAAAACCAGAAGGTTGCATGGCTTAGAAGGTTTCTTCTTTTGTGCTTACACCAAGCTTTAGACCGAATGGCTGGGGTTTTCCCTGGGCATAGGAAATAGAGCTCATGAAAAGGGTAAAGCATAGGAGCCAAAAAAGAATTGCTGGCTTAAGGTTTCTTCTAAGCTTTTCCATAGCTTACCTCCAAAGTTTTTATGTTTTTTTTTACTTAACAGTAGTTATACACCTTACAGCAAGAAGCTAAGCATTAAGTAATTACTGGTTCTAATTATAAATAATAAAAAAAAATTTTTAATAAGATCTGACATGGTTTAAATTTCAAAATTTAAACTTCAAAAATTAATAATTAGGATGTTTAAAATTAACATTTTTTTTCCTCTTGCTAAAATTTAAATTTTAGTTATTAATTAATCTAATGGATAAAACCTTAAAAATAGAAAGGAAGATTACACCATATAAGCTATTTTTTAAGCTTAATTCTGGAGATTATAAACACCTTGCTATAGTCCCTAATTGGATTTTAAGGAAATTTGACGAGATTGCGGGAGGTTGTTTAGGTAGTTATATCTCGCGAAAAATTAGACCTTGCATTTTCTGGAAATCCAAAGAAAATAGCAAGGAATGTTATAAAATTGTCTTTTTAACCACTTCGCGATTTACTCCTATAGCTGTTGATTTAAATAATTGTGTTAACTTAGAGAAAAATTGTCCATATTTCAAATTTTCTTCTAAATCTTATGTAATTTTTTCTTCACCTGAGAATCCTGTTTGTTTAATCCTTAAATCTCCAGAAGAGCAACTTGAAGGTGTTATACATTGTGGTGTATGCCGAGATTTAGAATTTTTAGATAAACTTTAGTTTTTTAAGAAATGTACGATCATAAACCTAATATTGAAAGGATAATAAGAAATGAAATTACTTCTGAAGAATATCAAAAATTTTTAAATATTCTTAAACGGATCTTCAGGCGAGCTTTTAAAGCCCATTTTACTTCGGACATCGAAAAACTTTTTCATAAGTTCTACGGACCGGACTATCTCGAGGTCTTAGCTTCAGAACTGATTTTTAGAATTGTCTCTAAGAAGGATAGTTTTCTTAAGTTACCTTATATAAATGAAAAATATCTTCTATCTACTGCAATAAACATAATTTATTTTCTCCTTTCTTCAGGATTCAAGGTTGTGGAAAGAGAAGTAAATTTTGACGATTTAAACTTAGCTCAAGAAGAGGATAAAGAGCAAGAATTTAATGTTGAAAGTCTGCTTCCCCCAGTATTTGTGAATTTTCTTGAAGATAGTGCCTTGAGTCATCTTATTATGAGCTTAAAGAAAAGATTAACCAAAAAAGAATTAGAAACGCTTTGTTGGTACATATACAAAGCCTACAAACAAAATCCAAAAGATGTTAAAGCAAGTGCAGACGCTATATACAAAAGGTGGGAGAGATTAAAGCCAAAGCTTAGGGAAATTTTTGGAGAGGAAGTTTTGGAAGGAACTTCTGCTGATAAGCTATTTTATGTGATAAAGTCAGAAATTTGCGAAAAGCTTGATTTATTTAAAAGTAGGAAATAAATTTTATTGGCGAAAAGGGACTTTTAATTAGACACCAGGCTAAACAATGAAGAAACCAGATAGAATTAAAAAGCAATGGGAATTATATCAATCTTTAAGAGGAAAAGAACTTATAATATATCCAGTCTCTCAAAAGATCCCTCCTAAGGTGAATGAGTTAAGGGAACTTTGCAGTTTTCCTCCTATTTATTTTGCTCTGGCTGAAGAGATTTCTTTTTACCAAGAAAAACTTTTTAAGGCTATTGTCTTGACAGAGGAGATCACTCTTGGTTGGCTTGATTCTCAAACTCCTGTGATAAGACTTCCGCATTTAAGAACTATCATAATAGCTCTGCCATTTTGGGTTTATTTGGATGAAAATTTCTTGCTCAATCACACTGACAGACTCGGTGTGCTTAATGACAATGACATTTGTCGCCTTGTAGACTACGCCGAGCGCGCTAAGATTCCTCAGGACATTCGCGGCGAATACGTTCGCTTTCTGATGAAGCTTCTTGCCCCTTACAATACAGAATCTATCTTGACTTATCTTGAAAAGCTTGAAGAGTATCAATTTGCTCCTTCAGTTTTTACCATCCCAGATGACCTAAAAACCTATTATGAAAATTCTCATTTCGCCTATGCTAAGGCAGCTTCTTCAAAAAATGTGCATAAAGGCAAAAACTTCTTCGCCATAGTTGAAAAGATCCCTGAGGTTGGACCAAAGATCACCCTCTATCTTCCACAAGACTACTTAGGAAAAAAGATTATTATAAAGCATGAGAACAATGTTCTATTTGAGGGCACATTAGAGACAATCAAGCTTGAATTTACAAACCTTCCTGAACTTGCAGATTATACCTCTTGGTTGGAGGCAATAAATGTTGAGATTTCCATTTGAAGAATTTGACGAGAATCATCTACTTAATTTCCTTGATCAAGGTTTACTTGATGAGAATATTGAAGAGCTCTTAATGAGGTGGAGTTTATTTTCTCCAAAAATTCAGTTTAGTCTTATTAAGTATATTCGTGAAAGACTAAGGGATGTGTTTAGCCCAAAGCTTTTAACAAAGTATTTAAAAGTTAAATCGCTTGATGATGCCGAAAAGATTGTTAAGGGGGAAGGGAAATGTTTTGAAATAATCGTTGTAGATAAAGACAAACCAGATTTTGCTAAAGGATTAGTGATTCCTAATACCTCTAAAATCATAACCAATTTACCTGAGCTTAAAAATTCTTTAACTATTGTTAAGAAATTTTTAAACAGAAACTTTGCTGTGTTTTTTGATACTAACATCTCTGGGAAAAGTTTTATGCTTCCTCTTGCCTGTGCGTTAAGCATCGAAAGAATACCTAAAGATTTAAGATTTACTGGAGCCTTAAATACTAAAGGAGATATTTTAGAGGTTGAACATTTAAAAGAAAAAATAGAGTTTGCTAAATCTCACGGTTTAAGGCTTATAACCCCTCTTCAGGTAAAGCGTTTTAATACTATTAAAGCTTATTTAGAAAAAAATAAATGGGACGTACCTTTTTACATCACAAACACAGGATATGAGGAATTTTTAAACTTTCTAAACTCCTGCATCGGAGAGAAAACTTTTGAAGATATTGAAATTATCAAAGGTTTAGAGTTATTTTATGGTTTGCGAGAGGATACTTTTTATTTAATAACCGGGCAATTAAATACCGAAGAAGATTGGAAAAAGGCTTGTCAGGAGTTTTACGCTTGTCACTATAAAATTGTTAACACTCTTCCTGGGGATAAGATTTTTCATATAGCCATGCGAACAGCTTCAGCTCTAAGCTTTGCCCTTGGTATTCTTTATTCTTCTTACTCCTATCCCTTTGTTTTTTATCACTATCAACCTAAGGAAAGAGAATTAAAATACCATCCTATTCCAATAAATGAGCTGAGATACTTGAAAGAAAGAGAATCTCAGTATAATCATATTAACATTTCTTTTGAACACAATGGAGATGACTTAGTAGTTGTTCTTAACCATGGACATCACGAAGCGGTTGCTGATGTAAAATCTTATGTTTCTTCTCATCTTAACAATCCCTCTATTTTAGTTTTAGAGTCAAAAGTAAAAGGGAACATACCTATAGAGATTTTTCCTGAAGTTGCAAAGGAGTGTGCTGCAAGTATACAGGATTTGCGTAAAGATTTCTCTTTTAGTAGCTATCACTTCTTCTTTTCTTGCCCGGTTCCTATTGCCTTCATGGTAGGCTTAGCCTTTGGTCATTATGTTGACGGCTGGATCTACAATTTCCAAAAAGAAGGCTCTTCCTATCAACCAGTTTTAGAATTCAAATTTTTAAGAAAAATTAGGGAAGAAGCTGTCAGGAATTAGAAAAAAGTATTGTTTAAAAATAATAAATAAAATAGCAAAGAGAGGAGTATATGGAAGAAAATAAAAAGGAAGTTAGAAATTTACTTGCTATTGGTGCTCTTTTTCATGATATTGGTAAAGTAATAATAAGAGCACTTTGGGGTGAAACTGAACAATATTTTAAACAAATTGAAAAAGAAAAACATTATAAACAACAATTTAAATATGCTCATGCCTATTCAACTTATGAATTTTTGAAAAGTATTATTGATGATCAAGTCGTTCTTGCATCAAGCTATCATCATAATCCAGAAGGTGCTCCGGAAGGGTTTAAACTTTATGCAAAAATTTATCAACTCGCTGATTATCATTCAAGTTCAGAAAGAAGTGGAAAAGAAAAAATAGAAAAAGAAAATTTATTAAGAGTGATTTTTCAAAATATTAAAGTTCCAAAAATTGAATCGAAAAGTCAAGAAAATTTTTCAGAACAAGAGTACTTTTACAATCTTCAACCTTTACAAATAAATAATGAAGTAATTTTCCCCATAAAAAAAGAAGATCTTATAAGTTTTGATGAAATTACTGCATATAAAAATTTATGGCAGGGATTTCAAAATGAATTTAATATCTTAAAAAATGCTTATATAAAAGAGAAAAAATTAAATTCTTCAGAAAAATTTCTTACAGCTTTATATTATTTAATTTACAAATATTTTTGGTGCGTTCCTGCTTCAACTTATGATCCAGAAAGAAAAGAAAGGCACTACCCAGATATTTCTCTTTTTGATCACTTAAGAGTTTGTTCAGCCTTTTCTACTTCTCTTTATACAGACTATAACTTAAATATTATTAAAAATGGAGATAAACCAGAAACAGAAATAAAATTAATATTTTTAAAAGGGGATATAAGTGGAATTCAAAAATTTCTTTATGGAATAACAAACATTAAAGGTGTTGCAAAGAGATTAAGAGGAAGAAGTTCTTTTTTAGCTCTTCTTCCTGATTTAATAGCCAAAGCACTCCTTGACAAATTTGGTTACCCCTTTGTTAACATTCTTTATTCAGGAGGTGGTCATTTTGAAATTGTTTTAGGTTATGAGGAAGGGATAGAAAAAGAATTAGATAAATTTTCAAAAGAAGTAGAAGAGATGTTATTTAAAAATTTTTATGGAGCTCTGGGATTAGCTTTAGGTTATACCGAGATTACTTTATCTGAGTTAAGGAATAAAGAAATTTATGGAGATAAAATAATGAAAAGCATTTATAGAGTTCTTGAGAAAAACAAAAAACAGAAATTTAAAGGCGTATTAGTTAATTATTCTACAGATCAACTTTTAGATATAATAAATCATGAATTTAAGGATATAGAAAAAAATTATACAGTTTGCTCATCCTGTCAGGTAGTTATAACAGAAGAAAAGGGAGAGGAAGAAAAAAATATATGTAAGTGGTGTGAAACTTTTAGAGAAGTAGGAGAAATTATTCCCAAAGCAAAATATTTAATTTTTTCTAAAGAAAAATTAAATAATCTACCAGGATTTCACATTGATAGAATAGGCGGAGTTTACTTTTTAGAAAATTTATCAAAAGTTTCTATTCAGATTAAAGAAAATAATGAGATATACCTTCTTAATGATACTAATTTTCTCAAAGAGAATAGATGTGATGGATTTAAATTAATAGCCCAAATAGTTCCTCAAACAAATTCCGAAGTCATGACTTTTGAAAAATTAGTTGAGTTTGCAAAAGGAGACAAGAAACTTGCTTTTGCAAGGGGTGATGTAGATAATCTTGGGCTTATTTTTATGCAAGGGTTAGGAGAAGATTATAGCATTTCAAGGATAGCAACCTTAAGTAGAAGTTTGGATTTGTATTTTTCTGGCTATTTTAATTATCTTTTTAATTTAGAAGAATTTAAAAATAAAATTTATGTTTTATATGCAGGTGGTGATGACTTTTTCATAATTGGTCCTTGGAATATAGTTTTTGAAGCCTTAAGAAAAATAAGAGAAGATTTTAAAAAATACACATGCAAAAACAAGGATATAGATCTTTCAAGCGGAGTTTTTGTAGGGTGTGATTCTTATCCTGTAAGATTTGCTGGTGAGTTAGCAGGAAGTGAAGAAGATAAAGCAAAGGAAATCAAGCCAGCAATCAGAGTTTTAGGAGAAAGCTTGAAATGGGAAGAATATGAAAAAGCAATTGAAGAAGCAAAAAAAATGGTAAATTTTGTGAATAATGAAAAAATAGGGCGGTCTTTATTTTATAAATTTTATCAATTATTAAAGTCTTTTAGGGATAATAAAAATAATATTTCTCCTAAATTTTATCCTCAATTTTATTACTATTTGTATAGAAATGTTAAAGATAAAAATAATAGAGAGCAAGTAATAAATTTCTTTCTTGATTCAAAAAATGATTATCAGGTGAAGAAAGATGCTTTATTTAAAGCTAAATATGTAATAATGAAAACAAGAGAATAAAGTGAAGGGGGTATAAATATGTCTAATGGGCAAAATAGAGATCAAATTACTAAAAAATTAACAGACGAAATTAAGAAAAAGAGTGGACTTTGTCATTTTAGTCTATATGAATTACTAAAACCGAATGGTTATGCACAACAGGTAGTTAAGGAAAATGAACTTACCAGGGTTCAGTTAAGAAAAGTATTTTCTGAATTTAAATACGTATATGACGAATACAAAAAAAATAAAAATAAAGAGAAAGCCAAAATTCATTTATACAAACTTTATCCTCTTCTTCAATATCAAGTAAATAGAAGATTAATTAAGGAAAATTTCAAAAATTTAATATGGGCTATTTTAGACACTTTAGTAGGCAATGACGAAAAATTTGATGAGAATTTAGAATTTTCATATGAATTTTTAAAAGCTTTAGTAGCGTATATTCCGAGAGAGTAGCATGTATTCCGAAAGAACATTAAAAAGAGGAGGTGAAAATATGTTTAATTATAAAGGTTCATTTATTATAGAATATACTTTAAAAGCTTTAACCGGTCTTAGAATAGGAGGTTCAAAGGAACAGTTCGAAATAGGAGGGGTTGATAATCCAGTTATTAAAGTTGAGGTCGAAATCTCAGATTATGATGGAAATGGTAATACATTGCCTCAAGGAGCTCCCTATATCCCTGGTTCAAGCTTAAAAGGAAAGATGAGAAGTTTACTTGAGTGGTTAAATGGGAATGTAGAGAAAATGATAAAGAAAGTAAAGGATGATAAAAATATAAAAGATGAAAAAAAAGTTGATAAAGCAGGAGGAGCTTGTACTTGTGGAGAATGTGAGATTTGTAAGGTATTTGGAACTGGGGATGCAGAAAGAGTGAAAGAATTAGCAGAAAAAGGAATAGATTTCATTCCTGGACCTCCCCGTCTTAAAGTTTTTGATGCTTATCCAACTTATGAAACCTTAGAACGTTTCAAAAATGCTCTTGGTGAGAATATTTTTACAGAAATTAAAACTGAAAACCAGATTAATCGTTTAACTTCTAAATCAAATCCAAGAAAAGTAGAAAGGGTTCCAGCTGGGGCTGAATTTAAAGGAACTATGGTTTTTGATGTTTATAAAGATGAAGATAAAGATCTTTTGAAAGTTGTTTTTCAAGGAATGAAATGTCTTGAAGATCACTATCTTGGTGGATATGGATCAAGAGGTTCAGGAAAAGTAAAATTCAAAGATATTACCCTTATATGGAGACCAAAAGAGTATTATTTTGGTGAAGAAGAAAAAGAAAGAAAACTTTTTGAAAATAATCAGCTCAACGAAATTTTAAAAAATTTATCAGAAAAACTAAATACACTTTAAAATTGGAGGTATTAAAGTTGAAACTTTATGAATTTACTTTTAAAGGATTATCATATTTTACTTCTGAAATAAAAAGTTATACAATTTTTGGTGCTTTATGCTGGGGATATAAAATTTTTTTTGGCGAAAAAAAGCTTTTAGACCTTCTTGAATGTTTTAATTCAAACCCTCCCTTTTTAATCTCTTCTTGCATCTTTAAAAAAGGAAATATCAGATATTTTCCTTGTCCTCAAATAAAAGAGGCTTTTCCTGAACCAAAAGATATAGAAGAATATAAAAAACAAAAAGAAATTAAGAAAAAGCTAAATTATATTCCCGAAGATATCTTTATAGAATTTTTAGAGGGGAAAATTAAAACAAAATGGAAATTAGGTCAAAAAATTGAAGAATGTAAAGGTTTTGAGACTATATCAATTCATAGGACAATAAAACTTCATAATTCAATAAATCGTTTAACTTGGACAACAGTAGGTGGTCAGTTATATAATGTTTCTTTATGCTTTTATCCAGAGTTTTCATTTTTTATTTGTCTATTTGATGAGAATTTATTAGATGAAATTAAAGCTGTGTTTAAATATATATCCTTTGGAGGTAATAAATCTACTGGTTATGGAAGAGTTAAATTGATAAAGGTTGATAGAGTAGAAAAATTTGAAAAATATTTAAATCAGTTTACTCAAAAGTTTTATACACTTTCTTCAACTTTTCCAGATTCTTCTTTTGATTATGATAATAGTTATTATCAAATAGAAACCTTTTGTGGAAAGGTTGAAAATTTTTATGATAGATTAGTTGCTCCGATATTAAAAAGAAAAGTATTATATCTCCAACCTGGTTCCATTTTAACTATAAAAAATGGTAATAGAAAAAATTTTTACGGTAATTTAATAAATGTTCTTTCTTCAAGATCTCTTATTGATCCTTCAAAGGAAGTGAAAATTTATCAGTATGGTTATGCCTTTCCATTTTATATAAAAGAATAATGGAGGATAAGATGGAACTTATAACTCTTTCTCCTTTGCACATAGGAGATGGAGAAGAACTTATTCCTTTTGAATATATTGAAGAAGATAATAAAGTCAAAATCTATCCTTTTGACTATTTCATAGACAAGCTTTTTGAAACATGCAAAGAGCCAAAAGATTTACTTCCTAAATTAGTAGAACTTAAGGAAATAGCTAAGAACAGGTTAAAAGAAAATTTGAAAGATTATTTTAATAAAGCTAAAATTTCAATTTCTCCAAAATATGAAATTACCACAAAGGTTGATATCTTGGCAGGAAACAATATTAAGACTTTTATTAAAAATCTTGAAGGACCTTATATTCCTGGAAGTGAAATAAAGGGTGCTCTAAGAACTGTATTTCTGTATGGAATATTGAAAAATGATATTAAAAGAAAAAGCCAATTTTTAAATCAACTTGAAAAAATAAAACCAGAAATAGAAAAATTAGCAAATGTTTACGATGAAAGAGAGAAAAAAGAAGAAAAAAGAAAGGTCTTAGAGAGTATATCAAAATTAATTGAAAATTTAGAAAGAGAAATTTTTCGTGCAAATCAAGAAGATGCACAATATGATCTTTTTAAAGCTATTACTGTTTCAGATTCAGATTCTATATCTTATAACAATCTTTATATTGATACTATAAAAGTATTAAATTCAAGTAGAGACTTAAGAAGTTATTCAGAAATATTAAAAGAAGGTTTGAGAATTAAATTAGACGGTTTTATTGATGAAAAAATTGCTCTTGAGGGACTAAATAAATTAACTATTTTCAATGAAAAATTTAAAAATCAAAATATAGAAAAAGTAACTTGGCAATTTTTAAAAGAAAGTGCTATAGATTTTTATTTAAGTTTAATTGAGAAAGAGAAAAATTATGTAAAAAATAAAATAAAAGATCAAGAACTTAAAAATTCTTTGTTAAGACAATTAGAAAAATTAGAAACACGCATTAAAGAAGCTAAAAAATCATCAAAAATTTTAATTCCTTTGAGAATAGGTCAGCACCAAGGATATTTAAGCATTACTATAATGCAATTAGTAAAAGAAGAAAGACCTGATTTATTTGATGCTATTTTTAAAGTTTCTGCCCCTCAAGTAAGGTGTGAGCTTAATAAAACCAGAAGAGTAGTTGAAAGTGAGGGGAAGTTTTTAGGTTGGTGTTTTTTATACATAGAATGAAATGCCTGTTAGGTTCTCTATAGATTTAATTCTTCAGAGTAAAGTAGAAAATCCCTCGTTAATTACGCCTGATGTTTTGCATGGGTTTTTCTTTAGTCTTCTTCCTTCAAATATAGCTGAAACTCTTCATAGACCTTCAAGATACAAGCCCTTTTGTGTATGGGCACCTAAGATATTTAAGTTTCTTCAAAATAAAGAGACTTCTCATGATCTTTCCAATTCGGTTTTAACCATAACGGTTAGTTTTTTAAAAGATGAACTCTTTTCTCCATTTTTATTTAAGCTTACTGAGAATAGAAAAAATCTATTTTTAGGACCTTACAAAGTTTCTCTATTACAAAATCCAGGGAGTTTGATAAAAAATGATGAATATATAACCTTTGAAGATTTTTTACACATTCAACCTAAAACTTATCTGTATTTTCAAGCTATAACACCTATCTCTTTTAAAAAAGGACAAATTGATTATCCCTTGCCTGATCCTAAGATTTTTTTTAAAAGCTTGATTAATAAATGGAATTACTTTTCCCCCTTCAGAATAGAAGTTGATTTAAGAAAAGTTTTAGAGGAGAAGTTATGCATAGTTTATAGTAAGATAAGGACTTATAAAATCAAACTCTCTCTTGGAAGTGCTGTGACAGGTTTTAAAGGGAAAGTTGTTTTTTATGGGAAAGGTCTAATAGATGAAGAATTGAAATGGTTAAACATTCTTGGACATTTTTCAAGATATGCCGGCGTTGGTAGAAAAACCACTATGGGGCTTGGTATGGTTGAATTTCAAGCACTTAATATAGATGAAATTACTGCTGAGGAGGGCATCGATGATGCTAATTTACCAAATTGGTCGGCTTGATTCAGGCGCATTTAATCCAATAAAATTTGAAGTTAATGGAAAAGATTATACAGCTCAACTTAGTTCTTTTGCTCTTCGCCAAAGCTTTCTTGAAAATGGAGAAAGATCTAAGGTTATTCTTATCTATCCGGTTAGCTTATTTTTAAACAAATCACTTTCGAACAAAAATAATCCTCAAACTCAAAATATTCCAATAGATTTTAAAAAGGTAATAGAAAGTATTTTATACAATAAAGCCGAACGTTTTAACTATCTTTCAAATCCATATCCTTATTTTGCTAAGCATCCCCATTCAAAAGAAGCAGATGAATTTATAGTAATTCACAGCATAGGACAATATGAAGGTATAAATTTTTCCGCAACTTTAGAAGAACTAATTCTTGAAATCTTTATTGATATGGTTAAGCGGTATCAAGATGAGCCTTTTTCTGAACTTTATCTTGATATCTCAAGTGGTTATAATATATATGTTTCAGCCTTACTTGAAGCAGGAAGATTATTTTTAACTTTTTATAAACTTCAGAACTTTTTAACTCAAGGAAAAGGACTTAATGTTTTTGTAACTTTTTCTGATCCGATTCTACCACCCTATGAGAGAACCTTCAAAATTCATAAAGGATTTCCTTTAAAGGTAAAAGTATTTTTTAGTTATCCTGAAAAACCTTATGAATATTCTTTTAGGCAAGGTTATATGAAATTTGCAGGAGAATTGGCAAAAGAAAACAGAGAAATTAAAAGAGATTTAAATGATCTTTTTTCCTACGGGCAATTTTTTTATTCTGCTATTAAAAATAATATTCCTCTGGTGCTTTATACTCAGGCTTACCATTCGGAGGAACGTATAAATGAAGGACTACAGATTTTAATAAAATTAGTAAAAGACAGTCTTACTCAAAATTATCAAAACACTCCTAAACTTAACTTTGATCTTTTTCGCAAAGCTTTCCTTATGTTAGCAATTTACAAAGGAATAACAGAAGTTCTCAAAACTTATAAAATTGCAAAAAAAGAAGAAGTTTCAATATCCGAACTTAGAGAAAAATTTGTAGAAGAAAACAAAAGTCTTTATAAATATTTTGGATTGGTTCAAAATAGAAATTATCTTTCTCAAGAAATAAAAAATAATTTTGATAGAAATAAAGATAAATTTGAAAAAAAATATAAACTTTTGAGAGAATATATAGGTGGGGAAAGTGAAGATTTTAACCCAAGAAATTTTCTTGCCCATTGTGGATTTGAAAGAAATAGCGTTTATGTTAGAAAAGATGGAGAAGAAATTTTAGTAAAATATAGAGAAGATAGGTTAAAAGAGATAGCAAAGATCCTAATGGAATATTAATCAAAATGTATGGTAGAATTTTAATATACTAT
>Ga0078972_1006923_pt1 | contig 26059 bp, 24 predicted proteins | sample YelNatPaOPGAMG01_FD_67568 | JGI IMG/M metagenome (GOLD analysis project Ga0078972, IMG submission 67568) | Hot spring thermophilic microbial communities from Obsidian Pool, Yellowstone National Park, USA - OP-RAMG-01 (SPADES assembly) (version 2) | ecosystem: Environmental > Aquatic > Thermal...
CCCAAGATCGAAAGCCTCGGCGCGCACGGTTTTCTGAAGAAGGCTTGTAGCTGCCATCCACAAGCTTGCCGGTGGCATCGACCACACAGATGGTTTCCACCGAGCACTGCTCGTAGGGCACGCTCGTTGGCGTCACCGCTACCAGCCCGGTCTCTTGGTCACGCATCGATATGTTGCCCGAAGTGCCGCGGACCAGGCCCTGCCGCACCATGTCGAGCGCCACAGCTAAGACTCGAGCACGCACCTTCTCGATGAGCATCCTATCAAGTCCTTACCACGACTTCGTTCTTGATGCCATCCTGCCTGCCATGGGCCTCGATTGCTTCGACGATGTCAGTCAGCGCGTAGCGGCCGGTGACGAACGTCTGTGCATCGATCACCTTCCTGCAGAGCAGGTCAAACGCCTTCGATACATGGAGAGGCGTGGTGTGAAAGACCCCCTTCAGCGTTAGTTGGGAGTAGTGCATCAGTTCGGTCGACACTGTGAATGTGGTGCCAGGTCTGGAGCCACCGAAAAGGAGCACCCGACCGCCCCGGCGGGCCATCTGGATCGTCTTCTCCCATACCTCAGGATAACCGACAGCCTCGATGGCCACGTCGGCGCCGCGACCTTCGGGAGTGAGGGCACGCACGGCCTGCACCTGATCCGCAACCTCAGAGACATTCACCGTCTGTGCAGCACCCAGCCGCCTGGCGACCGCCAGCCTCTTTTCGGATAGATCACAACTGATGACGTGCGCGCCGCGCAATGCAGCCAGGCGCGCAATCATGAGGCCAATCGGGCCCGCCCCGTTGACCACTACCACATCCCCCAGCGCGATACCGATCTCGTCGACACCATAGACCGCACAAGAGAAAGGTTCGAGGAGGCAGGCCGACTGGAAAGAGAGCCCCGGCGGGATGTGGAAAACGTTCTGCCTGACGACGGCGGCGGGTATGCGGACGTACTCAGCAAAGGCTCCGCGTATGCTCACGCTGTTCTGGCACATGCTGTTCTGGCCACGCTTGCAGTAGAAGCAGACGCCACAGGGGCCAGTGTTATGGGTGGCTACGTGATCCCCGAGCCTGAACGTCGTCACCCCCTCTCCGACCTGGACGACAGTGCCCGCGCACTCGTGTCCAAAGCCCATCGGGAGCTCGCTCTGCTTCACGATCACGTGACCCCTGTTGTACATCTTGACATCGGTACCGCAGGTCGTGGCGGCTTCGACCTGAATGACAATCTCGCCAGGCCCGGCCTGCGGGTCCGGAACATCCTCCACCCGGACATCCTTGATGCCGTAGTACATTGCAGCCTTCATATCGCCTCCGCTGGGCCTCATGTCAGGCGGGATACACGTATTCCGAAGCTCGAAGTGGCCGGCGGTGAGAGAGACTCTGGAGTTGGCCGCAGCCTTCTTCTGCGCTCGCGCAACCAGGACATCGGGTGGCAATCCCCGGCGGGGCTGCGATGTCGCGCAGCCTCTTTATTGCTCTTCCCCGAAATTGCTCCGCACCAGAGCCTCCAGGGCGGTGAGTGCCTGGTCGGCGTCTTCCCCTTCGGCATGGATAGCAAGGGCCGTCCCCTGACTCGCGCCCAGCGTCAGCACGCTCAGGATACTCTTGGCGTTCGCCGTTCGCTCGCCCACAGTGACCTTGATGCTACACTTGAACCGTGTAGCGGTCTGGACGAACAGCGCGGCTGGGCGGGCGTGCAGGCCCACCTTGTGGTTAACGGTGACCACCAAATCGGGCATTGATTCTTCCCCACGAGCTGTAGCGGATAGGCGCCGTCGTTGAGAGCCGCGAAAACGCTAACGCTGCGGTCAAGGCCACGCGCCTGCCCCTGCGCATCACACCGCCGGTCGGCCGCGTCAGACCAGCCTCACTGCGACCGACTTGGCCTCGAGCATATCAAGGGCCTTTTGGGGGACGCCGCGGTCGCTAATGAGCAAGTCGATCTCTGATAGGTCACAGACCGTAGCAAAGCCCCTCACGGCGAACTTGGATGAATCCGCGAGCAACACGACCTCTTCCCCTGCCCTGGCTATCGCCTGCTTCACCGCCACCTCCTCGATGTTCACGTTGGCTACCGTCCCATCTGGGTGAATCGCATCGGCGCCCAGGAAGGCTTTGTTGACGTGCAGGGTGCGCAGGAGAGCCTCGACTTGTGAGCCTTGCAGGGTGTAGACATTCGCCCGCGCGATTCCGCCGGTGCACACAAGGGTGATGTTGGGGTTGGACGCGAGCTTGACAGCGATCTGCAGGTCGTTCGTGACCACCGTGAGAGCACGTTTGCGCAGCAGGAGGAGAGCCAATTCATAGGTGGTAGACCCGGCATCCAAGATCACGGTTTCGCCATCACCGACGATCTCAGCAGCAGCGGCAGCAATGCGACGCTTCTCTTCTATGCAGCGTCGACGTTTGATGTCGTATGGGACTTCCAGTGTGGTGCTTTGAGAGGCGCGAACGGCACCGCCACGCGTACGGACGCACAGGCCCTGACGTTCCATGCGCTCGAGGTCGCGGCGGATGGTGATCATCGATACTGCTAGCTCGGAGGCCACGTCGGAGACCTGGACGTAACCATTGCCCTGCAGCCTCTGCAGGAGGATCGCTTGGCGTTCTTCTGCGAGCATCGCCTTGCCTTTGTCTCTCATGGATCAAAAAGGCGCATCTGAATGATCCAAGCTGTTCGCTATGAATCATTATAGCGGACTTTGCTCCCAATGTCAATGGTCCGAAAGACCTACTTTCCGGGCTATTTCCAGACTGTGCGTGCACGGGGACGTCGCGGCGAGGACAGGATGTGGACGAAAGAGTGCCTGCGAGCCAGGTCGCAGGCAGAGGGTACGAGCGAGAAAGCTACTTTGGGCTCAACGGGCGCGGCGCTGCTGTCGCCCCCGCAGATACTGCAGCATCTCCGCATGCACGGCAGGGGTCGCGGCCAGGATCTCGCCGCTGTGCAGCGCGTCGGGTCCGCCGCCATAGTCGCTGGCCAGCCCGCCCGCTTCACGCACCAGGAGGATCCCGGCGGCGCAGTCGTAGGGCTTGAGCCCTTGCTCCCAGTGGGCATCGGACCGCCCACACGCCACCGCAGCCAGGTCGAGGGCCGCCGAGCCCGTGCAGCGCAGGGCCTGCACGCGCCGCAGGAAGTAGGCCACTTCCTCGCTATTGTTGTGCGGGCTCGTCCAGGCATCGTAGGGGAAACCGGTGCTGACCAGCGCCGCCCCAAGCGACGCCGTGGCGCTGACGTGGGTGGGCCGCCCGTTCAGTGTGGCGCCTGCCCCACGTCGGGCTGCATAGAGTTCGTCGCGCAGAGGATCGTAGACCACCGCCACCTGTAGTTCGCCCGCCTGCTCCAGGCCGATCGACACGCAAAAGTGCGGGCAGCCGTGGGCATAGTTGGTGGTGCCATCCAGTGGATCCACAATCCAGCGAGCATTCGCGGCGCCCGCCACAGCCTCGTTCTCCTCCGTCAGAAGACCGTAGTCGGGTGTTGCCGAGCGGAGGACCTCAATGATCCGCGCCTCGGCCGCCCGGTCCATCTCGGTCACGAGGTCGATGGCGCCCTTGTGAAGCACTTGGTGCGCGTGCGCGAACTCGGCGCGCAGCAGCTCTCCCGCCGCACGAGCGGCAGCGATCGCGACCTGGAGATCGTCAGGCATGGCTTCCTTCCTTCGAGTCCCTATGGCGCGGCGCCGCAAGCGGCGCCGCTACTTGACAGTAGTAGAATAGTGCGCAGTTGAAATCGGCTAGAACCGGAACCCCAGCAGATTCCAGTACGCCGCCCACCACACCATGGCGAGCCCGGCCGCCGCGACCAGGGTGTAGTGCAGGCGCCCAGCCAGGCCCCACCAGGGCCGGCCACTGCCATTGGCCTGCCCGGCCCAACTGAAAGCGGCGAGGGTGGCAACAGCGAGCGCCAGCACTCCCGCCATGACGGGCAGCACAAAGAGCGCCCGCACCAGTGGGGGCACGCCAAAGGGCGCCTGCTGCAGTGCCCCTGCGGCAACGACCAGGCAGGCGACAAAGGCCACGTACAGCGCGCTCATCGCCCAGGCCAGCCCGCGTGCTACTCTGGCCAGAGCAGGGATGCGGGCGGAGCGCCTGGCGAGCCGGAGCCCCACGGGCAGGAGGAGCATCGATGCGAAGAGCAGGAGCGAAGCACCCAGCAGGGCCGCCTGGAACGGCATCCCCGCGTACCAGGGCAGTTTGATGAAGGCCGTGGTAGGGTTGTTGCCGGCGAACATGAGGGTGGTCTGCCCCTGCCCATCCGTGCGGAAGCAGAGCAAGTCCTGGTTGGCCACGTTGCGGTAGACGAGCGGTTCCACCTCCACGTAGCGCGCCGGCTGGGGCTCGGCGCCGGTGATCTGCAGGGCGCCGTCGGGAGTGGCACGCACAGTGACCTGTTGCATCAGCCCCAGCAACCTCTCGATGGTGGTCCAGTTGCTGCGCGCCGCCTGGTACTGGCCCGCCAGGCGGCCGGCGCGCTGCGCGGAGCCTTCGGGTGGTTGGGGCGCCAGGGGCTTGTTGGCGGGGTAGTACCGGTCGAGGAAGGCTTGCAGCAGCTCGTAGCGCGCCTGCACGGCGCCGGCCCCCTCGCCCATGCCATTGAACGAGACAAAGAGCCCTAGGTTGCGCTCCGGCAAGAGCACAAGCAGGCTGTGGAAGAGCAACGTATCGCCGCCGTGGGCCAACAGGCGCTGGCCGTTGAGGTGCAACTCCATGAAGCCGTGGGCGTAGCCGCTCACGCGCGGGTCATGGCTAAAGTGCTGAGCATGCATCTCCTGGACCGTGGCCTCCTGCAGGATGCGCGCGTCGCCGAAGCGCCCGCCCTGGAGGTGCGCGATCATGAAGGCGGCCATGTCATTGGCGGTGGTGCTCAGCGCGCCAGCAGGCACCGATTGGCACCACTCCGCCATGCCCAGTTGGTAAGCGCCGCCCCGGTAGTGGTAGCCTGCAGCCAGGTCGCCAGCCAGCCCGGCCGGCAGGGGCTGACGAAAGCTGGAGTGGGCCATGCCCAGGGGCGCAAAGATGTGCTCCTCCACGTACTGCGCAAAGGGCTCACCCGACACCTGCTCGACGATCAGCCCCGCCAGCGAGGCACCATAGTTCGAGTAGGCCGAGAGCTCGCCCGGAGCACGAACGCGCGCCGGGATGTGCGTGGCCAGGTACTCGTCGAGCGGCGTGAGGTCCTCGGCCTGGGCCACAAACACACCCAGGCCCTGGTCCTCAAAGCCCGCTGTGTGCGCCATCAAGTGCGCCAGCGTGATCGGCTGGGGGTAGGTAGCCGGAATCCGGAAGCCCTTGAGGTAGGTGTTGACGTCAGCATCGAGGTCGAGCTTGCCCGCTTCGACCAACTGCATCACCGCCGTCCAGGTGACGAGCTTGCTCACCGAGCCGGCGTGGAAGAGGGTGCGTGCGGGGTCGACCGGCGTCTGCCTCTCGACATCGGCGTAGCCATAGCCCTTGGCGAAGAGCACGGCGCCCCCTTTGACCACGGCCACCGTGGCGCCCGGCAGGTGGCGGGCCTGCATCTCTGCGGCCAGCAGGCCATCGAAAAAGGTCTCCAGCTCACTGGCCTCGCCGGGGCCGTCGGCGCGGGCGGCCGGAGCCAGGCCGCCGGCGAGGATGGCGAGCAGCGAGAGGGCGATGAGAGTGCGCTTGACCATGGCGGCGTGCCTCCGGATCTTGGGACGAGCTGGCCGGCTCGCGGACTGAATGGAGGGAGAGTATAGCACCGAATCGGCCCCCGGCAGAACCCGGCCCCGCGTGTGAGCAGTTTGGGGGATTCTCTCCGCCGTGGTATAATGAGTTAACGGATGATACTTTCCCTTGCGAGGCTGTCATCCGCGAAGGACGGATAATCATCGCGGCCGAGCTGAGGAAGGGAGAACCATCCATGATCAGCCTTGCACTCGAGGGCGACCGGCTCCATGTGGAGCACGGTTCTCTGCCCGCACAGAACCTGACCCTGCGCCTGAACACGCTGCGCAAAGTCTTCCTCTTTATGCCCTCCCAGTACACCTGGCACTGCGCCGAAACGACGGACAGCCACAACGCCGCCAATCTCGACGACCTCTCGGCAGACGAGTTTGCGGACCTCCTAGCCAGGCTGGGCACGGTCGAGGCAGGGCGCGACGGGTTCCGCCTGCTCCTGGAGGACTATCTCGGGCACTGCCTGGTCGTGTCGCTGGCCGAGGTCGATGCCTCGGGCCTTGACCTGCTGCGGCAGTTGGGCCAGCACAGGCGCGAGCGCCGCCAGCGGGCGCTGGATTGGACCCGCCACGGCCCCGGCCTGATCATCACCGGCGCCAAGGGGGAGAGCGCCACCCTGGGCCCTCAAGGCGCCCGCTGCCACCACACCGACCCCTACATGCCCTGGGCCGATCTCGACCGCGTGGAGGTCCAGCCCGACACCGAGGCCGGCCTCGACGCCTACCGCTTTGTGCCCAAGCCCGGCACCGCCGGCCGCGAGTTCACGGTGCGCATGCCGGCCGAGAAGGCCGAACCGTTCATGGCCGAGTACGCATTCTGGCGTTCACGGGCGCTGCGCCAGGGCGATGAGGTGGGATAGACGCGAGCGAAGCCTTGCCGAGGCTTGGCTTCGCTCAGGGAGGGCATGGGGCCAGCTTGCCAGGGCAAGCGGGACGCGTGCTTAACGCCTTTCAAGTATGGCGGGGCGCTCGATCGTCACACCTCCAACGGCTACTGAGACCATCGGCCAGTCCGGGATGTGGGTAATGATCTGGTTCTCATGTGCGCCCACCCAGAACGTATCCTCGGATTTGGCGCCAGCGATCGACGGGTTCCAGGCATAGAACTGGCCCTCGGCGATGCGCCCCTCCAAGCCTGGGATGGCGACGATCTCGCGCGGCTCATAGCCAGCCGGCCCACCTTGGTGATGCAGTCGCCACTCGTCAGGATAGCCTGCTCGCGCGTAGGCTTCGGTAGCCCGCTGGAAGACCTCGCCTAAGGTGTGCCCAGGGCGCGTTCCCAGGATAAGGGCAGCATCGATCTCGGCCACGGCCAGCGCCTTGCGCCGCAGCTCATCGGGCAGCGGCCCGAAATGTACTAGGCGGGTCAACGAGCACACCAGGCCCCACTTGCGGCCGCAGAGGACCACCATCGCGTAGTGGTCCAGGCGCTTCTCAGTGGGCAGAGGGTGGCGAAAGGCAAAAACGCGTTGGTCAGTGGCGATGAGATTCCCGATGGCCTGCACCCCGCGCACCTCCGACTCAAAAGCCAGGCGGGCGGCAATCTCCCGCTCCGTCTGCCCCGGTTGGATGCTGCGCATCGTCGCGCCCATTGCCTCAGCACACAGCCCACCCAATGTGCGGAAGCGTTCCCCCTCCTGAGGTGTGAGGTTGGTGCGCAGTCGCGCTAGTTCAACTGACAGATCAACGGCGCCAGGGCGGGGTCCGTCAGCTCCGACGGCCATGCCTCGAGTGAGGGCAGCAACCCTATCCTGGCTGTCATACCACGGCACCACGTCGAACGTCCAGCCCTGCTGTACCAACTGTTCCTCTTCCGCTAGGCGGCGCGCCTCAATGTTGTTAGTGACAAGGTAGCGCCGATCGCGTGTGATGACCAGGGTGGCGACTCCATTAGTTGCGGCGGTGTTGATGCAAGATGAGGCGCCACAGGTGGCCCAGGCAAAGCTCGCCACACGTTCGAGCACGAGGGCATCGAGCCTGTATTGGTCCAGCAGAGCCCGCATGCGCTCTTGCTTCTCTTCGAGTTCGCTCACCATCGTCTCCTGTGGATTCTACGCGGCCCAGACCATGGGCCCGGCGCCAGCTACGGCCCGCACCGGATAGACATCTGCCACGACGCCAGTGCTCGCGTGGTAGGCAGCTCTAACATAGGCGACAAACCGCTCGACGGACTCTGCGTGTACAAAGGCCACCATACAGCCGCCAAACCCTGCCCCCGCCTGACGCGCGCCGATCACACCGGGAGCGCTCAGCATAGCAGCCATCATCGCCTCCATCACCGGCGCACCGATCTCATAGAGATCGCGAGCCCCAAGGTAAGAGGCCTCGCACAGAGCGCGAATGTCATGGCTGCCGGCGGGCAGGGCTTGTCCCATCTCGAATACCCGCTCGTTTTCCTCGATGATGAAGCGGCAGCGCCGGCTTACTACCTCGCGGAGGTCGCCTGTATGAGCCGACAACTGAGCCCTAGTGACATCCCGCAGTGTGCGCACATTGGGGTAGAAGCGGGCTAACGCCGCGGCTCCCTCCTCGCATTGTGCGCGCCTGTCAGCGTACTCGGTGCCGTGCAGCTCCCGCTTCGCACGGGTATCACAGATGACGACACGCACGTCCCTGTGGAATGGGACGGGCCTGCTACTCAGATCGCGACAATCGAGCAACAGCGCGCAATCTTCCTGGCCGAGGGCACAGGTATACTGATCCAAGATGCCACAACCCACGCCCACGAACTCGTTCTCGGCACGCTGGCAAAGCAATGCCACCTGCTTACCCCCGATCTCCCAGTGCCCGAGGCGCTTGAACAGCGTCGCCACAGCCACTTCGAGCGCCGCCGAGGAGCTGACGCCGCTTCCCACGGGGACAGTGCTCTGGACTAACCCATCGAACCCGGCCAGTGGGAGGCCTTGCGCGCGCGCCACCGCCGCCACACCACGCACGTAGTTGGTCCAGGGCACTTGGCGATCCGGCTCAATGTGCTCCAGATCGAAGGCAGCGCTGCCGGGAATATCGAGGGACTGAATACTCACTCGGCCAGGGTGCGGCCGGGCCGCGATCCAGACCTCGCGATCGATCGTCATGGTGAGCACCCAGCCCTCGTTATAGTCTGTGTGGCTGCCCATCAGATCGACACGACCCGGCGCCCGTACCCACACTGAAGGCAGGCCACCGAAGCGCGCTTTGAACTCTCCCTCCATCATCGCCCTGCGCTCGTACGGGTTCATCCTTGGCCTCCCAGCTCCTCAAAAGCACCCAGCAACGCGTCCACATTCTCCATCGGAATGTCGGTCATCATGCGGTGCGACGGGGCAATGAGTAGTCCGGTGCCGTCAGGGGCCAGGGTGTTGGCGCACGCCAGAACGGCGGCCCGCACCTCTTCGCGGCTGCCATGGGGCAGCACAGTCTGTGTGGAAACGCCGCCATAGTAGCTCAGACGATCGCCAAAGGTCCGCCGCAGCCAGGCATGGTCGAGGACTTCGGGCTGCACCGGGTTCAGAGTCGTGAGACCGATCTCGACGAGATCTTCGAGGATCGCAGCAATATTGCCGTCGGAGTGCATGATGATGGGAAGCCCGCGGGCACGGAAGGGCTCAAACATACGCGCCAGCCGGGGTTTGATCAGCGAGCGCCAGATCTTAGGAGAGAACGACAGGCTAGCCTGAGAGCCATAGTCGTCGCCAAAGTAGCCGGCATCAACCCCCAGGTCAATGAAGCGGCCGATCAACACGAGCTGGATCTCGGTGATGCGATCGAGGAGTTCCCCCGCAAAGGTGGGGTCCAGAACCATATCCATCAGAAACGTCTCAAGGCCACGCAACACCCAAGCGCGCTCGAAGAGGCAAAAACCGAGGTTACAGGTGACCAGGTGTCGACCGGCATCGGCAGCGATCGTCTCAGCGGCTTCATCGAGCAAGTGCGGCTCGTGGGGGTCAGGCCACGGGAAGGCATCCAGGTCATGGGAGACCGCCAGGGGACTGAACGAGGCATAGTAGCCCTCCTCATGCGTGTCGAAACCTACTCCCCACCAGTCGAACGCCGTTCTTCCGTCATCGCTGAGGCGGACGGGGTGAGAAAAGTCGACGCGGATCACGTGATTCCCCAGCCGTAGAGGCAGCTCTGTCACAGCTACACCAAAATGGTCCGCCAGTTTCTCGCCCATCGCCCGCGTGTAGTTGATCTGCGTAGGTAGCCGGTCCACCGGTTCGTGCAGCAGAGCCCGTCGCACACGTTCTCGCTCCGTGGGAGTCGGGGTATCCTTCATACCAATCTGCCCCTGTGAGGTACGGACTGCAGTTGTGCAGCCCCGTTCGGATCACCCACTACTTGCCCCGGTTGATGACGGCATCCGAAGCTACCGCCAGGATCAGGATCAGTCCCGAGGCGATGCCCTGCCAGTACACGGACACATTCAGCAACACCAGGATATTGTTGATAAGGCCGAGTAGCAACACGCCCAGAAACGCCCCAAAGACGGTGCCCTTGCCACCACTGATGCTGCACCCGCCAATGATGCAAGCAGAGATGACGCGAAGCTCCGTGCCCAGCCCGGAGTGAGGGAACGTGCTGCCCAGCCTCGATACCAGCAGAATGGCGGCCAGCGCCGAGAAAACGGCCGAGATGATGTAGCTGAGGAACTTGAGGCCGTTGACCTGGATGCCCGCTTTGAAGGCGGCTGCCTCGTTGCCGCCTACGTAGTAGTACTTGCGCAGGATCACGCTGCGTTGCAGGAGAAAGTGGAACACTACCACGCAGACCAAAGTCACCACTGCAGTGTTTGGAATGCCCAGCACACTCCCTGCAGCAAACGCGGTAAACGCTGGGGGGATAGTAGAAAGCGCGTACCCACCACTGAGGATGTAACAGGCGCTCCGAGCAATCCCCATCATCGCGAGGGTGGTGATGATCGGGTTGATCTTCACAAATGAGATCAACGCACCGTTCACCACCCCCACCAGCACACCACCCGCAATGGCGAGCAGAAGGGTGAGCGGTATGCTGAGGCCATGTCCGAAGGACAGGCCGATGATTGCCGACGACAACCCGATGATGGAACCGACTGACAGGTCAATGCCACCGCCCACGAGCACGATGGTCATGCCCACCGCGACCGCTCCGTCCAGTGCGGTAGCGATCAGGACCTGCTTAAAGTTGTTCAAATTGAAGAAATAGGGCGTCGCCAAGGTGGCAATCGCGCCGAAGGCGATGATGAAGATGACAAGAAACACTTCTCGTTGCCCGAGCAGGCATAGCAAAGTGTTCCTCCAGCCAGCCTCTGTCGCACCTGTGCCTCGTGCCTTTGCTGCCTTCGCGTGAGACATGGACATTCCCTTCCCTCAAGGCCCAACCCAGGGGGTGGGGATGAGCGGGGTGCGCTCATCCCCACCCTGGAGAGCATAAAGGCGGGCAGATCACTTACCGCTCATGAACGCGCTCGCGTTGTCCTTCGTGACGAAGAACAGGCCGGGGTTGACGGTAGTGGGCAATTGGTTCACGCCAACCTTGGCGCCCGGCACGCCGCTCGTGCTGCCACTGACGAAGTCATGGAGTAGCTTGACCGAGTAGTAGCCCTCCAAGTAGATGTTCACGTAGGAAGTCGCGTCGATGGCGCCATCCGTGATACCCTTCAAGATCGGGTCGGAGACGTCCGAAGTGATGACCTTGATCTTGCCGGCCTTGTCCAGCTCCTTGATCGCCGTCGCCACACCCGAGCCGGTTGCGTTGACGACAATGACGCCATTGATCTCGGGATGCGCCTGGATCATCGTCTTAGTCTTGTCAGCGGTGATCTGATCGTCACCGCCGTTGTCTTCGGTGGCGACGACCTTGATGTCAGGGGCATTCTGGGCGAAATAGTCCTTGATGCCTTGCACACGGCGCATCAGATTGGTCTGCGACAGCACCGTGAGTACGCCGACTTGGCCCTTGCCGCCAAGCATCTGAGCCATGTAGCGGCCATACTCCCAACCGATCTGGTAATGATCCGGCCCAACGAACACCAGCCGCTTGCTTTCAGGCGCATCGCTGTCGAACGTAGCTACTGGAATCCCAGCTGCGACGGCCTTGTTGATTGTCGCCGTCATCGAGGGGTCGTAACTGCCCACAATGATGCCGGCAGGCTTGGTGCCGATGAGTTGTTCCACCTGGCTCGCTTGGGCGGCCGCGTCGAACTCGACTGGGCCGGTGAACTCAAACTTGACACCCAACTGGTTCGCGGCGTCCTGTGCACCTTTCTTGATGTCGTTCCAGAAGGGATGCCCCGAAATGAGAACGACCATCACATAGCGTTCATTCGACTTGGGCGCTGGCTGAGTTGTCGGCGCCGCGCTCGCTGGCTGTGTCGTGGCCTTGGCCGGCTGTGCTGCAGGCTGCGAGCTTGCGCAGCCAGTGAGGAACGAGAAGAGCAGCGCAGCAGCCACTGTGAGATAGAGAGCTCTTTTCATCTTATCCCGCTCCTTCCTGCTCCTGTAGTTGGGGTTTGGGCCCGCGTGATTGATGCTCGCTGCTTCCGATGGTATTGCCCTCCCTGCGATACCACGCCTCCTTCCGTGCTTTCTCCCTCCGCATATGCCACGGGTGGCATACGCCCGTCATCTGGCCGACCACTTCTCCACCTTCCTGAGCAGCGCTTCTGCCTCCTCCTGCGAGTCGGCATGCGTGCAGAGGAAGAGGCCCTTGGGCGACAGCTCGGCGAGCAGCCCCTCAATCTCGTACGGCTCAGCCAAGAGATAGAGGCGTTTGCCGGCTGCTTGGATCCTCCTGTACTGTGGGATGTACTGGGGCGAGTAGGTGGGTGGATTGCCCGCCCCCGGCGTCCATTCGATGTTGTGGATTCCCTGGATGTCGAGGAGAGTATCGAGATGGCTCTGCATTGCCTGAGGGCCATCCAGATGGTACGTGGCATACTCACACCACGCAGCCTCTTTCTCGATCTCGGGCACGAAAAAGTCACGGAACATCTTGGGCGAGATAACTGACGAAAAGTCACAGGCCAATTGGCTGTGCCGCCCAGGTGACCACAGGCTCATCCAGGCTAAGACACCCCCACAGTCGTTGGCCTCATAGGTCATCTGGTAGACCTGCTCATGCAGCTCGATCCATGTGCTGGCCAAGGTGTCAATGGCCGTGCGGACAGCTTGAGGATGGTTGTAGAGGTCCATCGACAGCTTGTCCATACCGCGCATCAGCGAGAGCAGGTCTCCGGCTGTGCCAAACTCTGGCGTGCCAACGAAGTAGCGGCCGTTGTTGTGCTCCAGAAAATAGCGGACGATGGCCAGCGTCTGCTGCCAGTATTCGTTGTTTCGCTGGTCGAAATGCCATTGCCAGCCATCCCAGTCGGTAATGACCTCGGGATACCAGACACTGGTCTTCTTGAAGACGGCCGGGCTACCATAGAAGGCCGCCATCGCCATAGCCCCCCAGTTCACATACGTGCAGGGGATCGCCTCGCCGCCAAAATAGGTGTTCTCGAACCAGAGGATCATCCGCTTATAGTTCTCCTCAGGGTCCACCCACCATTGGCGGATGGAGGCCTCATCTTCGTCGGCGAGAGCGTCCAACCCACCGAGCCAAGGCCCCCACTGCAGTTCTGGAAACGGCGGAAGCTTCGAGGTCTTACGCGGGGCAAAGACCGCCACGCAGCAGCGGTCGATGATTTCCCGCTCTTTCCAGAACGCTTCGAGTCGCTTCCTGGCCTGCGGCCAGTCCTCTTTGTAGTACATTGGATTGCCTCCTCCCGTGCGATGGGTCCGCCGCGACAGTCAGCCCCATCGACAAGGCCAACGGTGGCCAGTCCGGCACATCATGTGGCGCGGCCACTGAGAGATTGGCCAGCGGCCAGCATCATGATCTTGTCCTCCGTCGCCTCACTACGGCGGAGCTGGCCTGCGAGCCTTCCCTCGTGCATGACCAGGATGCGGTCGCTGACGCCAAGGATCTCAGGCATCTCCGACGAAATGAGGATGATCCCTACGCCCTTGGCCGCCAACTGGTGGAGTAGGGCATAAATCTCCTGTTTGGAGCCGACATCGATGCCCTTGGTAGGTTCATCGACGATGAGGATGCGGGGCTTGATCGCGAGCCAGCGGGCAAGGATCGTTTTCTGCTGGTTTCCGCCACTGAGGTTCATCGCCGGTTGCTCGACACTTGGCGTCTGAATGCTTAGCTCGCCGACAAACCGTTGCGCCTCTTGCGCCTCCCGCCGCTGGTCGACGAATCCCAGTTTGGCCAGGCTGTCGAGGTGGGTGACAGAGATATTCTCGCGCACGCTCATGTTAAAGAACAGGCCATCGCTCTGGCGGTTCTCCGAGAGATAAGCCAGACCCAGCGCCATGGCCTGGTGAGGCGAATGGATCCGCTGCGGGGTGCCGCCAATGCGAATGACGCCCGCATCAACCGGCGCGGCGCCGAATAGAGCCAAGGCCACATCCGTACGGCCGGCGCCGATGAGGCCAGCCATGCCCAGAATCTCACCTGCATGAAGCTGAAAGCTCACGTCGGCGAACCGCCCCCCGCTCGTCAGATGCTCCACGTCGAGAATGACCTCGCCGGTAGCTCCCGAGTCACGCCCGTACAGGTCCTCCAGATGCAGTCGGCGCCCTACCATCATGCGGATGATCGTTTCCAGGTCGCTCTCAGCGACCGTCTTCGTGCCAACCCACTGCCCGTCGCGCAAGACGGTAACGCGGTCTGCGATCCGGAATATCTCCTCCAGCCGGTGCGAGATGTAAATCACAGCGAGGCCCTCGCTGCGCAACCGGCTGATGACCTTGAACAGAAGGGCGGTCTCGTGCTCCGTCAGCGACGAAGTGGGCTCGTCTAGGATGAGGACACGCGCCTGCTGTACGAGCGCCTTGGCGATCTCCACGACCTGCTGCTGGCCCACACTCAGCCTATCGAGCGGGGTCCCAGGGTCGATAGGCAGGTCAAAGTTGGCGAGATACTCCTGAGCGATGCAGAAAGCCGATTTGCGATCCTGCAGGCGTAACAGGCCCCGCGCGGGCATTCGCCCGCCCAGGATATTCTCGGCCACCGTCAGGTTCTGGAAGAGACTGAGCTCCTGGTGCACGATGCTAATGCCGAGATCCTGGGCCTGCCTCGGGCTCTTGATACCGATGGGCACTCCGCCCAACAGAATCTCGCCTTCGTCGGGCTGGTAGACGCCACTGAGGATCTTCATCAGCGTGCTCTTGCCAGCGCCATTCTCGCCCACCAACGCGTGGACTTCGCCAGGGTAAAGGTCGAAGGATACCCCGTCGAGCGCCTGTACACCCGGAAAGCGCTTGGAGATGTTGCGCATTTCCAGCAGAAGTTTCGCCTCGCTCATCCCCTGCTCCTCACCTAGCCGCGGTCAGAGCTGCGCCTAGGCCGGCCGCTCCCCCCCGTCCGAGAACGACGAGATCAGTGCGTCGAGAGTGGCCTTCTTCTGTTCTTCGCCAAAAGAGTTCCCGCTCGAACCCCGTACTCGGAGCTCCACAGGGCAAAGGATCACTCTCTCTGAGCCTTCACTGCCTCGCAGCCGCTCGAGGACAACCTTGCCAGTCAGCCGGCCCAGCTTGGCCTGAGGGATACGCACTGTCGTCAGCGGAGGCTCGACAATGGAAGAGACGTCGATATCGTCAAAGCCGACCAGGGCTAGGTCGTGGGGTATGCGTAGCCCCAAGTAGCGGGCAGCCAATAGGGCGCCCAACGCCATCAGGTCGTTGTAGCAAAAGATCGCGTCGGGCTTCTGAGTGCGCATCAACCGCTCGGCCGCGCGGAATCCTCCCTGCACCGAAGGGTGGCCCGCGACCGTCATCTCTGGCAGAGGCTCAAGCCCAGCCGTGACGAGAGCTTGCTCATACCCCTGCTTCCGCTGTCGGCTGGTGATCCGGTCCAGTGGCCCAGCCAGGTGCCCGATCCTGCGGTGCCCTTCCCTGAGGAGGTGCTCCGTCGCCATACACGCGCCTCCCTTGTTGTCGACATTGATACAAGTGTGGTTGGAGCGCCTCGGCTCCTCGCCCAATTCGACGGTGATCAGTGCAGTGTCAGCGCCGACGATCCCTTCCAGCTCGTCACAGGAGAGCCGGGCACCCCACAGAATAAGCCCATCGACACCGCGGCTGAGAAGCTGTTCCAGGTAATACCGCTCGCGTTCAGCGTCCTCATTGGTGTTACAGAGGAAGAGACTGTAGCCATCCTCGACCAGGGCCTCTTCGCAAGCGCGAATAGCGGTGCCAAAGAAGGGGTTCGAGACATCGGGCACCAGCACCCCCACGGCTTTGGTCTTGCCGGTGACCAGGCTACGCGCCGTATGATTAGGACGATAACCGACAGCCTCGATCGCCGCGACCACCTTCTGCCTGGTTTCCTCCGTCACATAGGGCCAATTGTTGATGACATTGGAGACCGTCTTAATCGACACGCCCGCGTGGGCTGCCACATCGCTCATAGTGACCGATCTTCGTTTGGCAGGCACAGGTATCTCCCTCGCGTACAGCGCTGCATACAGCGCTAAATACAACGCTGTACATACCATATCCCAAAACCGTGCACCTGTCAAATTCGGCAAAACTCATGCGCGCTGGGGCTTTCTGCAGGTCGGTTCTAGGAGGGATTGCAGGGTCCCCCGAAGAGGGCAAGCTCGGAGAACGGCAGGGGGCAGTGCCCTTCCGCCTGCCTTGGCAGTTCACGCGCCCTGCCGCGAAGGGGTGAAAAGAGGCCCGCCCAAATGGGCACGGGGAACCCATTCGGGCGGGCCAAGGTACTCGGCCGGCCTTGGCTACGACCCCTGCAGTGCCTGCTCGAGATCTTCGATGGTGTCCACGCCGCTCAGGCTGTTCTCCAGCTCACCCAGCGATTTGTCCAGGTCATCGGCGATGGTCTCGCTCCGGTCGGCGCTGGCAACGGTCGCCTGCATGGCCGGCCGGGTGGGCGCTGGCGGGGTCGGGGCGCCGAGGTGGCTCCGCCCACAGCCAGCAGAGAGGCTGAGCGCTACGAGCAGGGCCACCAGAAGCCAGGCACACCGCTTCATCGGCTACCTCCCTCAACTGGCTGCCGCAGGCGCTTGCGAGCGCTGGCCGCGGCGCCAATCGCGCACGGCCTGGCGCAGGTCACGCACGGCCTTGACCAGGATGCGGTGCGCTTCCGCCAGCGACCGGCGCGCCTGCACCACCGTCTGGCGCGCCGCCTGGCGGTCGGTCACCTGGCCGCTAGCGTCGAAACCGGCGTGGCTGCCGAGGATGCTCGCTGCCTGGTCGTGGGCCGCCTGGGATTCGGCCAGGCCGGCGCGGAAGGCCGCCAGGGCCTGCTCCAACGCGACTACGTCCTTCCCCTTCTCCTTCGCCGCGTCCAACAGTTGCTGGGCCTTATCGGCCACCTGCCCGGCACGCTCCAGGTGGTTCGCCTGCGCCTTCAGCCAGGCCTGCTCGCGCTCGTAGAGGCGGGCCAGAATGCGCTCCACCACGGCAGCGCCCCGAGGCTGCGGCGTGGGCCCCTGGGCATACACCGGCACCGCAGCCGGGGCCGAGGCCAAGAGGAGTACGGCCGCCAGCACCGCAAGGGCCGCCTTCCGTAGCGTTCCAGTGAGTATGGCAAGGTGCTTCATGGAAATCCTCCTTTTCGTTGTTCTCAACCTCAGCCCCATTGTAGTGCAGGAGGATTGCCAGAGTATGAGCAAAGTGTAACAAGAGTGCAAACGCACCAGGAGCCGATCCTCCTCTCCGACATGCCTCGTGGGCCAAGCCCGCATTGTTGACAGGTACGGGCCGCGTGGTATAGTAGCGGCCGTTGACCATGGTTGAGGAGCCTTCGCATCCGAAAGGGGGGAGTGAGGCCATGGCCTTCCGACCCTGGCGGCGGGCCTTGGGGCGGTCGCCGCTCTTCGCCACGTTAGCGCAGGCGCACCGCCTGTACGCCAACGGGCAGCCACGCGAGGCGGCGCTCTTGTTGGCTCAACTGGCGCAGACAATGGAGAATGCCGGCCACCCACGCCGGGCGGCCAACCTGCACGCCCAGGCCGCCCACGCCTTTGCCGATGGCGGCGATGGGCAGGCGGCGCTCGCCCAAGCGCGGGCTGCCCTGAAGCAGTTCCTCCAGTTCGCCATGGCCGCACGGGCGCCGGTGTTCTACGCCAACATCACCCGCAAGTTGCGCGCCAAAGGCATGGCTGCTGCAGCCGGTGTCCTTGAAGGCGAGTTCGGCCCGTCGCTGGGCGCCTCGGCGCAGCGCATGACCACCGGCAGCCCGCCCGCTGCCCGCCTGCCCGGCAAGTGCCCACAGTGCGGCGGCCCCCTCCGCTCCGATGAGGTCGATTGGATCGACGCCCAGAGCGCCGAGTGCCCGTACTGCGGCAGCGTGGTGCAGGCGGAGAGTTAGAGCAGGCCCGCCAGCCCGTAGCATGGCCCCCTTCGCGTTGCTCAGGGCAGGCTCTTGTGGGCGTCGCTAGAGCGCGTCGGCCCGCGCCACGAGCAGCCCATTTTCACGCGTGACGCGCATGGCCAGGCCGATGGAGTCGATTTGCAGGGCGATCTCGCGGTCCATGGGGTGAAAGTGGGGGCGCGCGGGGTCGCCATACTTGGCCGCCTCGGCGCCGGCCGCCACCAGCCGGCGCACGCACTCCCGGTCGGGCTGGCGGCCCTGCAGCAGGTTGCGCAGGTAGAGGGCGCATTGCTCATCCTCGTCGGAGCGCACCCTGCCCTCAGCGCCCATGGCCACGATCGTCACCAGGGGCGGGCCGGCACGGAGGAGCGCCTCGGCGGTGGTCCGCGCCACCACCAGCGAGGCGGCGTAGAGGGCCTCGGCGCGCCCGGCAGCGCAGGCGCCCACCGTCCCCGCCCGGGTGGATTGGATGAGCACCTTGCCCGCCACATCGGCCTGGGACAGCTCGTAGGGCGAATTGCCGAAATCAAAGCCCTCCGGCCGCCTGCCCGCCACCTCGCCCATCACCAGCTCGCCCAGCCCGCGCTCGCGCAAGGATAGCGCCTCACGCGGGTCGGCCACCAGGATGATCTGGCGAGCGCCGCGCGCGAACGCCACCGCCGCGGTGGTGAAGGCGCGAAAGACGTCGACGATCACCACCGTCCCCTGCGCCCGCTGCGCACCTTCCACCAGGCTCTCGATGCGTATCTCCATGCCTTCTCCTCCGCCACCCCATGCATCAGGCGCATCACTGTAGCACAGAGCAGGCGGCTGCGCAATCCGCTGACTGATAGCGCACCGGCGTGTGTGCCGTGCGTTGCTCGCCGGCGCTTGAGCGCCCTGGGCCTCGGGCATTACGCCAGCTGCGGGCCATGCGGCCACCTCCTGTCGGCCGGGTGGCATGGGCTATGCTGGGCGGGCCATGCACCTCGCTCTGGAGAGCGGCTATGGAGGTTGGATGGCCCGCGTTGACCTGTTCCCCAGCTTTTGGATGGCCGGCTTTGACTGCGCCAGCCAGATCCAGCGCCCCCACCAACGCTTCGACCTAACCGCCTGGCTCCAGCACGACCGTTACTGTGAGGCCGACTATGCCATGCTCGTGCCCCTGGGCATCCGCACGGTGCGCGACGGCATCCGCTGGCACCTCATCGAGCGCCAGCCGCGGCAGTACGACTTTGCCTCCATCGAACCCCAGCTCCGGGCGGCGGAGCGCCACGGCCTGCTCGTGATCTGGGACGTCTGCCACTACGGCTGCCCCGATGGCCTGCACCTGCTGCACCCCACCTTTCCCGCGCGCTTTGCCCGCTTCGCCGGCGCCTTTGCCCGCTATATGAGGGAGCACAGCGATCTGGTGCCCTACTACGTGCCCATCAACGAGATGTCGTTCCTGGCCTACCAGGCGGGCGAGATCGGCGGCTTCCACCCCTTCGCGCAGGGCCAGGGCCACGCCGTGCGCTGTAGCCTGGTGCGCGCGGCCATCGCCGCCATCGAGGCCATCCGCGAGGCCGACCCCCGCGCGCGCATCGTACATACCGAGCCTCTGATCCACCTGGTCGCCCCAGCCGGCCGCCCCGACCTGGAGGAGCTCGCCGCGCAGAAGGATGAGGAGCAGTTCGCCCCGCTCGATATGCTCGCCGGGCGCCTCGAACCGCAACTGGGCGGCCACCCGCGCTACCTGGATATCCTCGGCTTCAACTTTTACTCCTACAACGAGGCCGACCTGAACGGTGCCAACCTTACGCGCGACGACCCGCGCTGGCGCCACCTGGGCGACCTCCTGGAACGCGCCTACGCCCGCTACGGCCGGCCCTTCCTCATCGCCGAGACCACCGGCGTCGGCCCCGACCGTGGCGAGTGGCTGGCCTACGTGGCCGACCAGGCCGCGGGCGTGCTCGAGCGCGGCCTGCCGCTCGCCGGCATCTGCCTCTACCCCGCCACCTCAGCGCCCGACTGGGACACCGGCGAGCTGCAGGCCTACGGCCTGTGCGACCTGGAGCCCCGCCCCGACGGCAGCCTGGCCCGCAGGCTCAGCGAGCCCGTGGCCGGCGCCCTGCGCGCCGCCCAGGCCCGGCTGCAGCCCTACCTCGGCGGCTGACAGCCGAAACCCCAAGGGCCCATCCGCACGGGCCGGCCGGTCCGAGGCCGGATCGAAGAGTCAGGCGACCCGGCCGGTAGCCGGCGCTCCCCGCGCTGCGTTGCTCCTCCCCCCTCGCCAGGCAGAGGCTCCGCCCGATGTATTTTCGCACTTTCAAGCGACCTCTAGATAGTAGTACGCGATCGAGCGAGATGGGACCACCGGAGGAGCGCCAACCCCGGCTTGTACGGTCGTAGTATCAAGCACGAGTGGAAGGGAGCGATGAGCCATGCCCCAGAGCATTCTGCAGGCTTTGAAGGACCTTTTGCTGGCAGGCCTGGCGCTGGTCACCAGCCTCAGCGGCACGGCCGGCAACAGCGCAGGCCATGCGCAGCCGCCCAAGGCCGAGAAGCGCCAGGTGACCGTCGTGCCGCGCTTGCCGGCCGATGAAGTATTGACCGTCGATGAGAACCAGGATGCCAACCAGACCGGCGACGTCGGAGAGCAGGAGACGGAAGAGGTCGACCAGGAAGACCTCGACCAGCCCGTGTCCACCCGATACGTCACCCTGCGCGGCCCAATCACCAGCCGCCCCGCAGACGGCGTCATTGGCACGTGGACGATCGCCGGCCGCCAGGTCGAGGTGACAGCCCAGACCCATGTGAGCGCCCGCGCGGCCAACGCCAAGGTGGGTGACTGGGCCCAGGCGCAGGCCGAAGAGCCCGGTGCCACCCAGCCAACGGCAGCCCCCAGCGCCACCCCGCCGGGCCAGCCATCGCCGTTGGTGGCCCGTAGCCTGGCCGTCATGAGCTCCGACAAGATGGCGCGCATCGTGGGCCCCATCGAGAGCCTCGACGCCGGCACAACCACCGCCGGGAGCGCCGAGAAGGTCTGGCTCGTCAGCGGCGTACGCGTGCGGGTCACCGCCGAGACGCACATCGTCGGTACCCCTGAGGTGGGGCGCCTGGCCGATGTGCACGGCACCATGCCGGCAGCCGAGGACGGCGGCCTGGTGGCCAAGGAGATCATCGTGCGCGGCACGCCGAACCAGCCCAAGCCCAAGGAGCACGGCAGAAAGTTCGACCTTGCCGGCCTGGTCGAGAGCATCGACGCCGACACCGGCGCCTGGGTCGTGGCCGGGCAGACGGTGCTGGTGAACGAAGACACGGTCCTGAACGAGAAGAAGGGCAAGGCAGAGGTCGGCGCCATGGTGCGGGTGCAGGCCGAAGAGGATGAGAACGGCGCCCTGGTGGCCACCTCCATCGAGGTCGTGCGGGGCGTCCGGCCCGCGCAGCCCAGGGGTACCAGGGCCGCTACGCCGGAGCCCGATGAAGCCGGGCAGGAGCCGGTCCAGCAGACCCGGCCCGGCGCGCCAGTACAGGGCAGAGGACAGGGGAGCAAGGACTGAGACCCTGGTCCTTTGAGGGGGAAGATGGGGGGCCGCCCCAATCGAGCGGGGCAGCCCCCCATACTTTGTCTCACCGGCAAGGCCGGGCCGGGTTATGAAACCCGGCCTACGCGACTCGCGGCATGCAACTGACGTTGTTGTAGCAGCCATCCCTCCTCAATGGAAGAGGCGCAGGTCCGGGACCTGCGCCTCTTCTGCGTGCCCTATCGGCCTATTGCTGGCTGGGAGCGGCCTGGCGGAACTGCCGGCCCATCCCACCGGGTCGCCCGGCCGGCTGGCCATTGGCCCATGGGGCGCTGCCCTGCCTGCAGCCAGGCCCATGGCCGGTGCCCGGCGTGCAGGTGCCATTCTGCAAGTTCTCGGTCATGCGCTCCCGCATCTGTTGCAGCAGGGCGTCGGCCTGCGCCTGGGTGAGGCGCCCGGCCTCGACGGCCTGTTGCACCACGGCCTTACGGGCTTCGATGGCCTTATCGACCACGGCCTCGATCGTCAGGCCTTTCTCCTTGGCCACGTCGGCCACCGTCTTGCCACTCTGGATCGCTGCGGCCAGGTCCTGCACCTGCAGCCCGAGAGCATTGGCCCAAGTCTGCAGCATGCTGCCGCCCCAGCGCCATGCCATAGCCAGCCCACCTTGGCCGGCTACCGGGCACCCCGGCTGTGGCGTGCGCGCCGGGTTGGGTCCCTGAGCGTAGACCGTTCCCAGGCCGATCACCCCGGCCGCCAGCACACCCGCCGTCGCCAACGCGACCCATTTCCCCACTCTGCGAAACATCGTCGACCTCCTAAGGTCTGTATGGTGAGCAAGCATCCCTATCTCACGCTTGCGAGCCTATCATAGCGCAAGATTGTGAAGGGCTGTTGAAGGCTCTGTGAATGAGTCGAGAACGGGGCTCGAAAGCGGAGGTCAACCTCGGGCCAGCCACGATGCGGCCGGCACGGCCGGGGTGCCGAACTGGGGCCGCGCCCGCCAACCGTACACGCCAGCGTTGCGGGGATGCGTCGCCCGGGCGCAGGCAGGCCCCAACAGGGGGGCGCGCCTACGCCGGCTCAGCGCAGGGCCTGAAGCTTGAGCCGCGGCCAGGAGTCGAGTTGTCGCCGCCTTTCCTTCCGTGCTAGAATGAACTATCAGACCTGGTTCCCACCCAAAGGAGGCGCTCATGGACGATCGAGAGCTGCGGGCCTACCACCGCGCCGTACAGCCCGTGTTGCAGCGCACCGCGCCCGCCCCGTCGCAGGCCGGGCCGGCCCTGGCCCCTGCCGACCTGGACCGCATCGCCTGGAACGTCGTCTTGGCCTATGTGGCCAACGTGGCCGAGCAGCCTCCGCAGGCGATTCCCCAACAGGTGCAGAGCGGTGAGGGCGCGCTGCGCGACGATCAGGTACGTACGGCGCTCGACCGCCTGCGCCACTCCGACGTGAAGGCCCGGCTCAGCGCCAGGCCGCGCACCGTCGAGCGCTTCCGGGCCGCTGCCCGGCGCCTTTTGGGGGCCTACGGGTGGTCGCCCACCCGCGCCCAGCAGGCGGCCGACGAGATGGCCCGGGCGCTGCAGGCTGTGGATGGCCGCTGATCTGCCGCGCCGGGTGGTGATCATCGGTGCGGGGGCGCTCGGCTCCCTGCTGGCCGCACGGCTGGCAGGCGCGGGCGTATCGGTGGCACTGATCGGCCGCGCGGCGCAGGTGCGCGCGGTGCAGGAGCATGGCCTGCAACTGCACCAGCCCTGGCGCAGAGCGCTGACTCTGCGCAACCTGCAAGCTGTTGTCGGATGGAGCGAGCTGGCCGCGGAGGAAATCGCCGGCATCGAGTTGGCGGTGCTGGCCAGCCGGGTGCACGAGACCCAGGCCGCGGTGGCCGGCCTGGCGGCCGAGTTGGAGCCCGCGGTGCCCCTCGTGGTGCTGCAGAACGGCGTCGGCGGCGCCGAGATCGCCCGCGCCCAGATCGGCCAGCGGCCTCTCCTCGCTGCCGTCGCTACCCTCACCGTCACTCAGCCGCGCCCCGGCGTGGTGCGCTGCCTCGGCCACCGCGGCGGGCTGGGCCTGGCCCCGGTACAGGCTCCGGATGGGGTCATAGCACGGGTGGAGCGCCTCTTTGCCTCCAGCGGCCTGGCAACCCTGGTATGCGCCGACTATCGGGCGATGGCGTGGTCGAAACTGCTGCTCGATATGCTCGGCAACGCCGTGCCGGCCATCGTCGACCTGCCCCCAGAGCGGGTGTTCCGCGACCTGGCGCTATGCCGGCTGGAGCTGGCCGCCTTTCGCGAGGCCCTGGCAGTCATGCGCGCCCTGGGCGTTGCACCGGTGCGGCTGCCCGGTTACCCTGTGCCTGCCCTGGCCGCGGCAGTCGGCCGGCTGCCGGTGCCCATCCTGCACCGCCTGCTGCCCTACGCCATACGCCGGGGCAGCGGCAACCGGCGACCATCGCTGCAGGTGGACCTGGATCGGGGACGCCGGCCTTTGGAGGTGGAGTATCTCAACGGTGCCGTGGTGCGCGCCGGGCGCGAGTTGGGCGTGCCTGTGCCGGCCAACGCCCTCATCCACCGCACCCTCACCGCCATGATCCAGGGCACGATCCCCCGCCGGGCCTATGCCGACAACCCCCACGGCCTCCTCGCCCCCATGCGCTGAGCGCGCCAGAGGGGCGGGGGTTACGGCCCAAAGCGGACGATGAGCACGAGGACGCAGGCAGCCACCACGGCGAACTCGGCGGCTACGCGGCGGGTAAGCCGGCCCCAGAAATGCTGCTGGATCGCCCCGGAAAGCCCGTAGAACACGAGCAGCAACACGAGGCCCGTCGCCAGAGGCGACAGGATGCCCGCATGCAGCGCCCAGGCCACCTCAGCCATCATCAGCCCCACCAGCGCGGCGCCCCCCCACACCCGGCCGCTGGGTGCCCTGGTAGTCTCGAGGAGCTGCAGCGCCAGGGCCAGGCTGGCCAGCGCCACCACCAGCGGCGCGAGCAGAGCGCGAGCCGGCAGCCGGTAGGCGGTCAAAAAGGTGGCCAGGGCCGCGCCATAGGCCAGCGCATTCAGGCCCAGGCGCGCAAGCTGTGCCCAACGCCCGCTCGGGTCGAGGGTGAGCCACTGTGCCACCATGAGCAGCGCTAGGAGGCCCGCCGTAACCGCCAGCCCCAGCACCTGCTGCACCGCTCCGGCCAGCCCCTCGAAGGCACTGAAGGCACAGAGGATCAGGAAAATCGGCAGCACCCAGTAGGGCACGGTGCGGGCAAACCCTGCGTCGGGAAGGCGAGGGTCGGCGCGCATGATGCTGTCGATGACCGCACATGCCAAGAGCGCCACCACCAGGCTCACCTGGCGCGCCGGAGTCAGGGTAATGCTGATCGGCGAAATGGCGCCCGGAAGGCGCAGGGAGAGCACCGGCGAAGGCAGCGGCACATAGGCCGACAGGCCAAGCCCCGCCACCACCAGCCCAAGCAGAATCCCCAAGCGTTCCAACCGTCGCAAAGGCCGCGAGTCCTTTCCCAGGGCACGAAGAGGCTGCGAGCATTCTATGGGGATGCCGGGCGCCTGTCAAACAACCGCCCGCCGCACCTCGCGCACCTTGACCAGGAGCGCCGTCCCCACCAGATAGCAGGCGGCTGCCAGGACGTAGAGGGCCACATAGCCCCGGCCCGGCGCCTGGGCGTTGAAGAGGTCCATCACCGGCCCACCGATGCCCGCCAAGGCGCCCGCGCCGGCTGTGGCCAGGTTCGAGATGCCCAGGTAGCGGCCGGCCTCCTCCTCGGGCACCAGGTCGGTCAGCAGCGCCCAGTTGACGCTCAGGAAGATGCCGATAGAGAGCCCCAGCACGCCGCCGAAGAGCAGGAGTTGGGTGTAGCTGCGCGCCAGGAGCAGCAGGAGCGAGCCTGCCGCGCCCAACAGGCCCGAGAAGACGATCAGCGGCTTGCGGCCCATGCGGTCTGAGAGGGCCCCCGCCGGGAAGACGATGAGCGCAATGGCCACGGCCAGGATGGCCATCAGCGTGCCGGCGGAGTCGGCGGCCTGTTGGGGCGTCATGTGCAGCAGGTACTCGATGTAGTAGAGCAGATAGTTGCGCACCAGGTTCATGGCCACAACGATGAACAGGCGCGAGACGAGCACCCACACAAACCCCGCATACCGGCGCAGGTCGATGCGGAAGGTCTCCAGGGCGGTTTTGACGAGCGGCGCGGGCGTGGCGCGCTCGAGCGGCTGCTCTTTGACGCCCAACACCGTGATGGCCAGGGTGATGAGGAGGACGGCCATGATGGAGAGGATGGTCAGGAGCACCTGGCCGCGCGCCAGGAGCCAGCCCGCGACCAGCGAAGTGATGATGATGCCCAGAATCTCGGCCAGTTGCTTGACCCCCGAGGCCTGGCCCCAGCGCTCCGGGGGCACCCGGTCTGGAATCAGCCCCTGGTAGGGGCCGTGGGCCACGTTCGAGGCCACCTGCAGGCCAAAGTAGGCCACGATCAGCAGCCAGTAGCGCGGCGCCAGGGCCAGGGCCACCAGAAAG
>Ga0078972_1006925_pt1 | contig 26058 bp, 15 predicted proteins | sample YelNatPaOPGAMG01_FD_67568 | JGI IMG/M metagenome (GOLD analysis project Ga0078972, IMG submission 67568) | Hot spring thermophilic microbial communities from Obsidian Pool, Yellowstone National Park, USA - OP-RAMG-01 (SPADES assembly) (version 2) | ecosystem: Environmental > Aquatic > Thermal...
ACCTTAACTCTGCGCCTCAGCGTCTCGGCCGTTAAACGTAGCCGCGCCCGTAAGGGCGCGGACGGTAGGGATTCCTGCCCGAGAAGCCAGGTCTGCACGACCCACTCCGGCGCGCAGTGGACTGCGCGCCCTACCTTTACTCTGCGCCCCACTAGCGGTTAAATGCGACAGGCAGAAAATCGGAAAAAACTCGTCTCGGTCACGGTGAAGCTGGCCCGTTCAAATCCCGATCCAGCATGAGTTGCGGCTAAACTCCGCATCTCAACGCTTACCAATAATCAACGGAACGAAAATCAGCGCATGTAGTTGACTGCACCCTGCACGACCGACCAGCTAGATTCAACGCCAACCTCAATTACAGCACGGATTCTCTTGGACCGTGGCGTGTGTTTCCCCGCCCTATCGCGCCGTGATAACCACGTAATCTTTTTTGCCTTTCCGCAGCAATAGGTATTTGCCGAATAACAGATCGTTTGTCGTGAGCGCGCGTTGCCAGCCGGCTTGCCTGACGTTGTTGACGTAAATCCCGCCCCCATCAATGTCCTTGCGCGCCTGGCTTTTGCTCGGGCACAACCCAGCCTCAACCAGCAGCTCGACCAGTTGTGTCCCCTGTCCATCAAACCGCATCCGAGCAACTTCCATCGTCGGTACCTCACCTACAACCTCCATAAACACGCTTTCGGTAATGCCTTCGAGCGCGCCGCCGAATAAAATTTGACTCGCACGTACCGCATCCTCGGTTGCGCTTTTGCCGTGGATAAGTTCGGTGACAGCCCTGGCAAGTGCACGATGCGCTTCGCGTGCGCCAGGGTTTTGGTTGTGTTTCAGCTCCAACGCAGCAATTTCGTCGCGGCTCATGAACGTGAAGTACTTCAGGTACCGAATCACGTCGCGGTCATCTGTGTTGACCCAGAATTGGTAGAACCGATAGACGCTTGTCTTAGCCGCATCAAGCCAGACTGCACCGGCAGCCGTCTTGCCGAACTTTGACCCGTCGGCATTTGTAATCAGGGGTAACGTCATGCCGTAAACTGTCCGGCCGAGTTTTTTCCGACACAAGTCAATGCCTGCGGTAATGTTGCCCCACTGATCCGTGCCACCAATTTGCAGCTCGCAATTATGGTCGCGACATAACACATAAAAATCGTACGCCTGCAACAGCATGTAACTAAACTCGGTATAACTGATGCCCGTGCCGCGTTCTTCCATCCGGATACGCACACTTTCCTTGGCAAGCATCTGGTTAACCGAGAAGTGCTTGCCAACCTCACGCAGGAAATCGAGGTAACTGATTGCGCCGATCCAGTCTGCGTTATCCAGAAGTTTCGCTGGGTTGGTGCGCGAATCAAAATCAAGCAGACACCGCAACTGCAGCTTGACCTTCTCCAAATTCGCCGCCAGCGTTTCCTTGGCTAGCAACTGCCGTTCTTCAGTCTTGCCGCTCGGGTCACCGATTGCACCTGTTGCACCACCAGCAAGTGCAATTGGCTGATGCCCCGCAAGTTGAAACCTGCGCAATGCAAGCAACGGCACCAAATTGCCCACATGCAAACTGTCCGCACTCGGGTCAAACCCGCAGTACAACACAATCGGCCCGGCGGCAAGCCGCCTCACCAACGCGTCGCGGTCGGTGCAATCCGCAAGCAAACCGCGCCACTCAAATTCATCAAACACGTTCATGCGCCGCCAAAGCTACACCGCAGACGCACGATTGCCAATACCTGCCTGTGCCGGGTCAGTGTTATGTCCACCCCAGCCACGCCAACTGGTTGCGTTACAGCCATATCAAGATGCAGTTGCAAAACCTGAAAAGCTTCGTGTTGCACCCAATGCTTTTGCGCCTATGTCGCGTCGGTAAAATGCCCCCTCAAATCGGATTCGCTCAACCGCTGCGTAAGCCGTTTCCCGCGCTGCGCTCAGGTCTTTCCCAATCGCTGTCACGCCAAGCACACGACCGCCATTTGTCACGATTGCATCCCCTGCCCTGGCCGTGCCCGCATGAAACACCTTCACGTTTTGCATCTTGGCCACTTCAGCTAACCCAAAGATTGGCTTGCCTTTCTCGTATTTGCCAGGATACCCAGCGCTGGCCATTATCACACACACGGCAGCTTGCTGACTCCACCTGAGCTGAATCCGCTCGAGCGCACCGCGCACGCTTGCATCGAGTAACTCGACCAGGTCGTTTTCGAGTCGTGGCAGGTAAACCTGCGTCTCAGGATCGCCAAAGCGCACGTTGAACTCGAGCACCTTGGGCCCTGTGCGCGTGAGCATTATCCCAGGATACAACAACCCGCAAAAATGAATCCCCTCGACTGCACAGCCGCGCAGCCAGGGAACAATTATCGCCCGATCAGCAGCAGCTAGCTCCGAATCTGACATAAACGGTGTGGGCGAATACGTGCCCATACCACCCGTATTTGGGCCTTTGTCACCGTCAAAGGCCGGCTTGTGATCTTGTGAAGTCGGGAAAAGCGTCGCAGTTTTACCGTCACAAAGCGCATGTAGCGATACTTCGATCCCATCAAGCAATTCTTGAATCACGATACGTGCGCTTGCCTGGCCAAACTCTTTCCGGACCAGCATTCGTTGTATGGCCTCGTCGGCTTCAGCCATGTTACGACATACAAACACGCCTTTTCCGAGCGCAAGCCCGTCAGCTTTCACAGCACAACGTCCGCCCAGCTCAGCCGCAAAACGCGAAGCCGGCTCCGGTTCACTGAACACACCTGCACGCGCAGTTGGGATACCGTACCTTTCCATAAACTGCTGTGCGAAAACCTTTGATGCCTCGAATTGCGCGGCGCGTTTTGTTGGCCCCCAAATCCGCAACCCGTTTTGGTTGAACAGGTCAACTACACCAAGTGCAAGCGGGTTATCCGGGCCAACCACGGTTAGGTCTGGCCGATGCTCACGCGCAAATGCAACCAGCCCAGCCAAATCTTCAGCGCCAATGCTCACACATTGAACCGGTGCACCTGTTTTTGCCAGCCGTTCCATTGCAATGCCGGCGTTACCCGGCGCGCACCACATTTGCGTCACATGCGGCGACTGCGCCAGCTTCCACACAAGCGCGTGCTCACGCCCACCCGAACCAATGACAAACAGCTTCATGGTTTTTGAACCAAATTACACAACCAGCTCACACGAAAAAAGATTCAGTTTGCACGCGAGCCCGATCCAGCATCGCACAGGCTGACACTGACGCCAAAAGACGCTGCACCTTGCGTGAGTTTGACCAATAGGCAACTGAAAAAGTCATTTCCACGTGAAAAACATGCAAAAATCCAGATGTTTTCGGGGTCCGGTTTTCCCAAACAGCCCTGTTTCAACAACCCGTTAGAATCGGAGCCGATGTGTTGCTGGGCAAAAACCTGTCATGAATCGGCCACACACTTGCGGCGTTCTGCGAACGCCGTCTGTTTTCCCCCAGCACGGGTGCAGCATGACAGTCCTGCGAATGTGGGACGATAAAACCGGGCGGTCACAGACCGCCGCTACAGCACTGCAGGTATTCGTAGCCGCGCTCGTAAGAGCGCGGACAACAAGATTCAAACCTACAAGCCAGGTCTGCATCACCAACCCCGGCGCACACCCTGCACATGCGGAAGCGCCCTACCTCAACTCTGCGTTTTTCCGTCCTTGCGGTAAAAATGCGGACGCATCGGGCCATGCGGCCATACCGACTCTGTAGCCGCGCCCGTAAGGGCGCGGATAATCAAGATTCAAGCCGATAGGCTGGGCAAAGTGCGAGCGGCTCCGGCGCGCAGTGGACTGCGCGCCCTACCTTACCCTGTGCCTCAGCGTCTCGGCCGGTAAACGTAGCCGCGCCCGTGAGGGCGCGGACGGTAGGATTCTAGCCCGAGAAGCCGGGTCTGCACGACCCACACCGGCGCGCAGTGGACTGCGCGCCCTACCGACTCCCTGCGCTTCTGCTGTGAAGGATTGGAGGAGGAGTTTTTGGAGCGCGGTACTCCAGCACCGCTTTCGGTTCGATTGATTGACGACTTCCGCGTCGTCCAAAGTTTGGCATAGCCCGAGCGCGCACAGAAGCCGGTTTGGATAAAAGCCTTACCCTCGAACACACGGCGCCTTACTGCGCCTCAGAGCGGCGCGCAGTGGACTGCGCGCCCTACCGACTCCCCGCGCCTTTGGGCAGATTGGCGCGCGGCCATCTTGGCCGCAGGTCTTCTGCGCCCCAGATGAGCGCGGATAATCAAGATTCAAGCCGATAGGCTGGGCCAGTGCGAGCGGCTCCGGCGCGCAGTGGACTGCGCGCCCCCTACCTTAACTCTACGTTCTATGCGTTCTTTGCGGTGAAGAATTCGACGAGAGATTTTGCAGTGCGGTGGCAACGCGCGCGTCAGCAAGGCCCAACACCGCTTCGGGACCAGCTTGGATACAGACTGTGGTTGCACTCTTGCGCAGTGCACCAGACGCGCCACGGCTGACTTTGAGGTCTGCGCTATTGTTGTGTCGCATCCACGCAACAGCGAGACGAAATTCAAAACCCGCACGGTTTTCCAGCGCGTATGGCGTGCTATTGTCTGCCGTCGCTATCGTAACTTTGGAATGATTTGTGGTGGTCTGTTTGCCCGCCGTTTGCACGGTGGGCTATTATCTGTCGTTCTGACGGGCTTTGCGCTTTGGGTTGAGGTTTTTGGGACAAGGCGTGTTGTCCAAAGTGACTCACGGGTTTGTCCCCAGGCAGCGGGACACGATACCTGCCTGCCTCGGAGTCGAGCGTGTCTATGACACGTAATGCGTGAAAGCGTTGAAGCGATAAATGAAAGGCAATACTTGCTTATGCGGAGCTGAGCGCCTGCCTGTGCGTCGCACATAGTTGGCAGCGCAAGTGGCGGACCTTGGAAGTCTGCACTACAAAAACGCGTGAAGTATTCGGGTTAGGTAACTACCAGCTCTGGCACACCGGTCCCGATACGTGGCGCGGTCCCCACACTTTTACCGCTCAACCCGCCAATCGAGTTGGGGGTAAATCTGCCCTGTTTCAACGGTTTGTGCTGCGACCGACGACCGCCCGAACTACAGCGGTTACCGCCGGGTTATTCGGGTTTAGTTTCCTTTTTCTTTTCTGGGGCGGCTTGTTCAGGTGCACCGGAACCAGACTCACTGCCTCCAGCAGGCATAATCCGTACGGAAAGCAACTCAAGCCTGCCTTCCTCGGTCTTCTTATACTGGCCGGCCACCATGTCGCCCACTGCAATTTCGTCGAATGTGGCGGGTTTGCCGGCCTTCGTGATGCGTGTCGAGGACGTCATCTGGAACGTGCGTTGCCCCACCTTGATCGTCATGTCGGTCTTGTTAACTTCAACAACCCGACCGCGAAACGGTGCGGTGTCACGTTTTGGTTTAGCTTCCGGCGCCGAAGGCGCTTCGGATTTTTCACCTTCCTTTTTCTCTTGAGCGGGCAGTTGCGTTGTCAAGCCAAACGCAAGCAATGCTGACAAACCAATTAGTGCAAGATTAGTTATTTTCGGTCTCATGGTCATTTTCAGTTGTCGGTTATTCTTTGGTAACGACCAATCTGCTCTGCTATCCAACCCGGGCCAGATTCCACAGTCAAGCTCTTATTTGACAAAGTACGTGCTCTTTGCGGCGCGAAACCTGACCCGGGCTCCTGAATAACAAGCCATGACCAACAACGATTCAGCATTCAGTATGTATTAGACCTGGAGATAATGACAAAATTTGATGTGGGTGGTTGGACGAGAAAAACTGAAGAGATTGCGTCAAACAATCGAGGCAGGAAAGCAACAATCTGGGTTGGACTTGTGCCAGCTATGATTTGACTTTTTGCTAAGGCGTCACTTTGTCCATACCGCGCGGCTCTGATAACCCTGACGGTGTTGTCGAGGCAATGGTAGGCGCGGTGAATGATCCCGCACGAGCGGGACAGTGCGTATGCAGCTACCCCAACCAGGGGATGCACTCACACGTGTGCAGGAGAGTACCTCACATCGTTCCTTGTATGGGTTTCGCTCCGTAAAAACCTGATCCCTGGTAGGGCGGGGCAGTCCTCCGCACGCCGAACATTTTCGGGCGGCTCGTAGCCGCGCTCGTAAGAGCGCGGGAAAACAAGATTCAAGCTGATATAGGCTGGGCCAGTGCGAGCGGTTCCGGCGCGCAGTGGACTGCGCGCCCTACCTTAACTCTGCGCCTCAGCGTCTCAGCCGTTAAACGTAGCCGCGCCCGTAAGGGCGCGGACGGCAAGGATTATAGCCCCAAAAGCCGGGTCTGCACGACCCACACCGGCGCGCAGTGGACTGCGCGCCCTACCTTAACTCTGCGACTGCGCGCCTTGCGTTAAAGAAGCGGACGCATTAGGCCATGCGTCCATACCGTTGACGTTGGCAGCAACATCCCATGCACGCGCTGGACCAATGTGTCCGCAACTGAAAATGGTAGGGACGCCACCCCGAGGCACCCGGGGACTAACTTCAACTGCTGGCAGGATGCCAGCAGCAAGCTCGATTTAGTCAGCCAAATACGGCCTGAGTCTCTGCACCTCAGCGGTTGACTGTGAGCTAAAGAAAAACCGGAAAACCTGTTTTGGGTCGGGGTTGAACCCGACCCTCCAAGCCGGCTGGCATCCGGCAGAGCTGGAACTGCGCTCCAGAAGGTCGCACTCCGTTAAAATCGCTGGATGATTGCGCTTTGTTAAGATCCCAATTGTTTGTGCTGGTGCCCCACAGGACGCTTTTGGCGTGCGGTGCTCGATCAGCGCTTTCGATTCGACCCAAGCGCAGTCAAGCGACTCTCAATTCATGAGGCACTTGCCACAAGTGGTCCTGCGCCGCGTGGGGGGGCACGCGCTGTCAGAACCGCATTTTTGCAGCGCCGATGCCGCAGTTGCGGAATTCTTTATACGAGACCACCATAGGGCAATTTCTCGCCCACACAGGTGTTAGCCTTCGACGCGGAACCGGCTCTCTGCCAAAGAAAGAAAGCGCTTTTCGTTTTGATAACGTTGCGTTTCCGAGTGCAATGTTTTACTGGGGACAAAACCCGGGGCAAAGAAGACTTTTTAGAAACCTAAAAACATCCTGCTCGATCCCGACTGTATTGTTCAACATGTCCCGGCTCAGGCAGGATTTGGCATGCAGTGCGCCTTGACTGTGCCGGCCATGTTGCATACGTTGGCGTGCTTGCCGGGCGGCTCGAGGTAGCTGCGGCATGAAAACCTGCCGCACAGCTCGGTCAAAAAGCCATTTTATTGCTGTGAATGTTACAATTGAACAACTTGCCCCGTGCAAAAAACTGCTGCGGATCGAAGTTGACGCTCAGACAGTCGAAGCCACTTTCGAGTCTGTGACCAAAGACTTTCAGCGTATGGCGGCTTTGCCAGGGTTCCGACCGGGCAAAGCACCGCGAGAATTGATCCTGCGCAGGTTCGAAAAAGAGATCGAACAAGAGGTCAAAGAAAAACTCATCAACGACTCGTACCGCAAAGCGCTCGAAGAGCAAAAGATTGATACAATCGGCTCGCCCGACATCGAAGAAATCCAGTTCGGGCGCGGCCAATCGTTTGTATATGCTGCAACAGTCGAGACAGCGCCCGAGTTCGAGCTGCCCGAGTACAAAGGGTTGCCGGTCCGACGCGAGATTGCGTTTGTGACTGACGACGATGTTGCGCGCGCGCTTGAAATGCTGCGGCAAAAACAGGCCACGTTCCAAGTTGTCAATCGCCCCGCCCAAGCCGGTGACGTGCTTGTTGTCAATTACACCGGCACATGCGACGGCGTAGCAATCAGCCAGTTGCTGCCCGAAGCCAAAAGTCTGGGTGAACAGAAGAATTTTTGGATCGGGACCGAGCCGGGCGACTTTCTGCCCGGGTTTGCCCAACAATTGTTCGGCGCGCAGGCTGGTGAAAAACGGACTGTGACAATAGATTTTCCCCCTGACTTTTTCGCCAAGGAACTGGCCGGCAAAAAAGGCGTGTACGAAGTTGATGTGATCGAGGTGCGTGAGAAGATTTTGCCTGCGCTTGACGATGCATTTGCCAAGTCATGGGGTGCCGAGAACCTCGATGCACTCAAGCAAGGTGTCCGGCGCGACCTCGAAAACGAACTTAAGTACAAGGAAAACCGGTCGGTGCGCACGCAACTTATCCGCGCGTTGCTTGACCGTTGCCACTTCGATCTACCCGAAAGTCCGGTTGCAGCCGAGACACGCAACGTCGTTTACGACATCGTGCGCGAAAACGCGCAGCGCGGTGTGCCACGCGATCTGATCGAACAGCAAAAAGACCAAATCTATGCCGCAGCCACACGCAGTGCCAGAGAACGTGTGAAGCTTGCTTTCATAATCCAAAAAATTGCCGAAAAGGAAAACATCAAGGTCTCAGAAGAGGAAATCCTGCGGCGTGTTCACGCCATGGCAACGATTTACCAGATACCAACCGAAAAATTCATCAAAGACCTCCGTAAACGCGGCGGTCTGATCGAGATTTACGACCAGATCGCAATGGAAAAAGTGCTCGATTTCCTCCAGGCAAACGCGCGCTTCGAAGACGTGCCCGCTGAGCGACGCCAGACATGAACGGTCGCCGCCTCCCTGGCTAACGTTCCACCGGTTCAACGGTTCAACGCTTCAACGCTTCAACGTTTTAACGCTTCAACGTTTTAACGTTTTAACGCTTCAACGCTTCAACGCTTCAACGCTTCAACGCCTTAACGGTTCACCGATTCACTGCGTGCGCCCGAACTTGCGTTCGAGCTCGCGGTAGTTGATTTCGATCATTGTCGGTCGGCCATGGGGGCATGTGTATGGCATTGCGCACCTGCGCAAATCGTCAACCAGCTTCTCGAGCTCAGTCACAGACAACGGGTCATGCGCTTTGACAGCCAGCCGACAGACTGTCTTTGCGATTGCCTGCTCGCCCAACCGCATCGAGCTGAGTTCTTTACCGGCAGCTTTCAGCTCGTCAACCAGATCAAGCACAAACCGTCGCGGTTCGCTCGCTTTCACAAACGGCGGCAGTGCATCCAGCAAAAAAGTCCGTTCGCCAAATTCGCTCAGCCCAACTCCGAGCCGTACTAACACGCCCAGGTGCTCACGCACAAACTGCGCATCACGCGGTGCAAGCTCGATTGTCTCAGGTAACAACAACCGTTGTGACGGCGCAGTGCCGCCGTGCTCGAGCCTGGTCAACATCTGCTCGAATAACACACGTTCGTGTGCAGCGTGCTGGTCGAGCAACACCAACCCACGATCGGATTCAAACACAACATATAGCCGGCCAATTACACCCACAAACCGCAACGGCACATCGAGCAACGCAACCGGTGCACCCGGCGGTTTGGGCTCGAATGTGGGAGGCTTTTGACCTTGGACAGGTTGAGGTGCGACTTGTGTTACCTGTGGCGTGCCGGGCGCAAACCCCATCCGCAATGGCGGTTGTTCAACCGCTGGTATTACGGGTTTCGGTGGCAACGGAAATTCCGGCAACGGCGGTGTTGAAATCCGCGGTTCTAGTCCGGCTGCTTGTGATGCAGCCGGTGCCGCAACCTGGGCTGGTAGCTTATTTTGTGGTTTAGGCTCGCGCCCTTGGGCGTGCACCTGTGCAGCATGAAACCGCACCAGGGTATCGCGCACGGTCCGGGCCACAAACCGCCGCACATCGGGTTCACAATGAAATTTCACCTCGCGTTTTGTCGGGTGAATGTTCACGTCAACTGCTGCAGGATCAATCTCGATGAACAGGCAACATACCGGGTAACGCCCTTTCATTAGCACTGTGTGGTACCCCTCGAGCAACGCAAGGTTTAACCCACGATTTTCAACCGGGCGTCTGTTGACAAACATGTGTTGGTCCTGTCGCGTTGCACGCGATACGCCAGGCGCACCGATGAAACCCCACAGCCGAATTTCGGATTTACGACTTGCAATTTGCGCCAATCCAACATCCTCAGCCGACGTTTCAGGGATGTCGGACTCGCCCAACACGGCAGTCGAGTTGACCTCCAACAGTTTTTCTTCGCCTAGCAACGCGCGCAGTCGCTCGCGTACAGCAGCAATGCGCGACTCGATGTCAGACCCGCATTTTGCACCCGGCAATTGCCATATCGTTCGACCGTCCTTTACGAACGTAAAGCCCACCTCGGGAAATGCCAGCGCCGCCAACATCATATACTGCTGGACATGCGCAGACTCGGTTTCGTCACTCTTAAGGAACTTGCGCCGCGCAGGTACATTAAAGAAAAGCTGGCGTACTTCGACGCATGTACCCGGTGGACAACCTGCGGCCTTTACTTCGGCAATCTTGCCGCCATTAACAACCACCTGGGTGCCCTCGGGCGATTCGCTGTCGCGTTCGCGTGTGGTCAATGTTAACCGGCTCACACTCGCGATGCTTGGCAGCGCCTCGCCGCGAAAACCGAGTGTGCCGATTGCAAACAGGTCTTCGGTTGAGCGGATTTTGCTTGTGGCATGCCGTTCGAGGCTCAGCAGCGCATCGTCTCTGCTCATGCCCACGCCGTCGTCGGTAACTCGAATCAAGCTGCGTCCGCCCGCTTGTATCTCGACCGTTACCCGGCTCGCCTGTGCATCCAGGGCGTTTTCGACAAGTTCCTTAACCACACTGGCTGGGCGCTCGACGACCTCGCCGGCGGCAATCTGGTTTGCCACGTGCTCGGGCAAAAGTCGAATCCGATTCATTGCAGGAAAATGTTTACTGCTCGTATGCGGCCTGCTGCCTGCGGCTTGCTGGCAAAGTTTTTGCGCACCGCCTACAACATCGCATTGCGCCGCAAAAAGTCATTTCCAGATCGGCAAAGCAAACGCAAACACAGCACCGCCTCCGGGCATGTTTTGCCCCCAAATCCGGCCGTGATGATCTTCAATTATCCGCTGGCAGATTGACAAGCCAAGCCCCGTACCGTGCGCCTTGCCAAAGGTTGCAAACGGTTCGAAAAGCCGTTCCAGGGCTTCAGGCGGGATACCAGGGCCGGTGTCGCTGATTTCGGTGACCACCTCGGCCTCGGTACGACCGAAACTGAGCATCACACGCCCGCCATCCGGCATTGCATCGGCGGCGTTATCGCACAGGTTGTAAAACACGCGCCGTAGCCGGGCCGGTTTCATTGCCACCATGACATTGGGTGGCCGGTTGACAACAACCAACTGCACGTTCCGCACCTCAAGCTCAGGCTGAATATCCGCAATTGCGTGCTCGACAAACGCCGGGTAGCTAACCGGCTCGAGCTGCAGAACCGCTTGTTGCGGTTGTGTAAATTCCATGATGTCATTTACAAGTTCGCTAATCCGATTCAACTGACGCCGAATTCGCGCCTCTGCAGCCTGGCGCGCTTCTGAATTCATGGTTGCGGTATAAGCCGAATCTAACGTGAGGCTGATTATGGCAAGTGGATTTTTCAAATCGTGCAATACCGCGCGCGCAAGCTGGCCCACTGCAGCAAGCCGTTCATTTTGCACAAGTTGCCGGACGTGCTCTCGATCGAAATCCCTGAGTCGCTGGCTCACAAGACGCAACAATCTGAGTGCCAACTGCGGCATTCTCTCCAGCAACCCGAGCATCACATTTCGCGGGATGAAAAACAGCGTTGTATCCCGGAGCGCAATAGCCGTAGCAGAACGCGGTTTCTCGTCAACCAGCGCAAGCTCCCCAAAGAAGTCACCCGTACCATACCGGGCGAGACTGCACCGGTGCGCTTCTGCAACCAGCCCGTAGATTTCAACTGCCCCATCACCAATCACGTATAGCCCGTCGCCGGGATCGCCCTCGCTGAAAATTTCCTGCCCGGCCAGATATCGGCGCCGTTGAGCTGCCTCCCGTACAATTGCCAATGCAGCCGGATCAAGTCCGCTGAAAAGTTCGCACTCTTCGATCGGTGCCACGGCAGCAGTTTAAGCGCTGTCACCAGCCCGTAAAGCACCAAACGTTTCCCTGGCAACAATCTGACACAATCGCGCCGGGTGGTTCGCCGGCTCGGCTTGCAATGTCCTAAGGTGCACGATGGCCAAACTGTTCACATCACACACTCAAGTCATTCGGAAGCGGGCTTGACTTAGGGCATGGATGCCGACTAGGTTTGAGCCGGACGGTGGCTGTAGCTCAGCCTGGTTAGAGCCCCAGACTGTGGATCTGGTTGTCGCGGGTTCGAATCCCGTCAGCCACCCCATCATACGCAATCTTTTGCCTCGCACTTGACCGCACGCCCGAACGGTGCCGGCCGCCAACTCTAACGTATCCGCGCGGCTTAAGGGTTTAAAGTGTCGGCCGAGGCAAATCGCAAATGCATAACCATCGCCAGTGCAGCAATGGCATACGCTCAACACGTGTGTGCTTATTCGGCCGCGACCCGAGCATTAAACTTTTTGGCCGGGAACCGGTCTTTACTCGAACCGGTTAACCGAGTAGCCCAACCGAATTTAGCTGAGCAACAGACCCGCAGCCATCAGCAACGGTGTCAGGATGTTTACCGCTACGTTTGCCGCCATGTACGGCACAAGTTTCCTGACGTCTTCTGCATACCGGTACGCTCCAATTGCAGCCGGGACTGCCAACACGATCGTCAACAAACCCGCCAGCGACGCTCGCGGCAGGTAGGCGCTCAACACACCCAGCACAATCGCCACATAGGCAAGCAACAAAAACGCGCCATACACAACGCTGCTGACGCGCCGCCCAGCAATAATCGGCAAATGCGCCCGACCCACACGACGGTCGGGTTCAACGTCAGGAAACTGATTCAGCAACAAAAGGTCGCTCACCAGGAAAAACGGCACAAGCGAAGCGACCAACGCTGTCCATGTGTATTGCCCTGTCAGTGCGAAATTCGTGCCCAAGACCATGAACGGGCCGAACCCCAGCCCGGGTGCAATCAAACACAACAACGCTTTGCGTGTTATCCAGACGGTGTAAACTGCGATCAACAGCAGCCCGGCCAGCCCCAACGGCAAAAGCCACAACCCGCGCAAACGCAAAAAATACACCCCTACAAGCGCAGTTATTGCAAACGAAATCAAGCCTGTCGCAAGCGCTTTTCGTGCATAGTCGGGTCTCTGCGGCAACGTACCGCTGCCACCGCTGAACGGCGTGCGCTGCGTTTGAAAGTCTAGGCCGCTCTTGAAATCGAAGTATTCGTTGAGCGCGTTGACGCTGATGTGCGCTGCTAACGCGCCGATCAACACTATCGCAACGTCCAATGCGCGCACATGTCCGGTAGTCCAGACAGCCGTGCCCACACCCAACGCAACGCAGGCCGGCGTAAGAATCAAAAACGGTACGCGCATCGGGCCGAACAAATACTTCAGCTCACTCATAACATTCATGCGACAATTGCATTTGGTTCAGGTGCGCTTGCGAGTAATTTTCCTTGGCACAAACCCAGCCATGAACAGCCCTACTACGCAAGCAAAAAATTGAGTGAGTTGTTGCACAGGCCGGTGCAACGCACACGCACAGCGCGTCAGACACAACGTCCGCACAATGCGACCCGGTGCCTGAGTTGGAACAAGACCGCGATTTTACCCGCACAAACCCAACGCAGACAAAGCAAGCAGTTAAACCGAATCCAACTGCGGCCATGCAGTCCACTCCGATGCCGGCCGATCGGCGGCAGGGAACCAGGCTTTAAGCTACTGATCCAAGCTCGAAAATCGCACTGCGAAGTGCGCGTGTGATCTGTTCTTTTCGAGGGGCGGATGTGATCTTGTGCCCGTCAAGCTCGGTGACGTAAAAACTGTCAATTGCAGCGCCTTTCTCAGTGCAAATTCTGGCGGCGGAGATGTTCAACCCCAGCTCGCTCAATGCACGTGCCAGGGCGTACAACAGCCCGAGCCTGTCCTCGGTTTCGATTTCGATCACAGTGGCCACGTCGGATGCGTCGTTGAAAAATTCGATCCGGATCGGTATTCGCTCGCCTTCATACGATTGATAAACGCTGCGGCGCGGCTTTTGCTGTGCAATTAGCGCGGCAAGCTCGACCGGTTGGTCGGTCAACACCTTGCCAAGCAGTTCATCGAACCGCTGTCGTTGCAGTTGCGAAGCAAGCGCCCCTGTTTGTGTGTCAACGACAAAAAATGTGTCCAGTGCAATTCCATCTGTTCGGGTAAACACCTGCGCGCTGAGTATGTTCAGGCCAACTGCACTGAATGAACCTGCAATTTTGCTGAACAACCCGGGCCGGTCTGCAGTACACACCTTGGCTGCGGTACAGCCGCGGTCCGGATAACTGCGCCAGCGCACAATTGGCCGGCCGACACCGCGTGGATCTGCAGCGCGCAACCGCGAGTAATACCGCACCAGTCGGATGTCCTCGGCTATTTCAGCCGCAGTGTGTACCTCGAAGTACCGCGGCTCAAGCGCATCAAAATGCGTCTGGACCCAGGTGAGGCTCGAACGGGTCGGCATCAGCTCGCGCACCTGTGTCATTAACAGGTTGCGTTTCTTTTGTTCGGTTTGCGCATATTCACCCCCACCAAGCAACATATCCATCGTCTTGCGGTACAATCGCCATAAAAGCGAATTTTTGAAACTGTTCCACAGCCTGTCGCTTGTCGCCTGTGCATCTGCAAACGTCAGCAGTGCCAATGCAGCCAGTGTAGCCGGCGTTTGAACCACCTTCGCAAAGTGCCGGATCACAGCCGGGTCGCCCAGGTCGCGCAGTTGCGACAGCCGCGCCATGTCAAGGTGATGCGCAATCAACCTGTGCAATGTTTCGGCTGCTGCTGCATCCAGGTTCAACCGCCGCGCAACACGCTGCGCGAGCTGACAACTGTGTGCAACGTGATTGCCGTGGCTAACCCCCTTGCCTGTATCGTGCAACAACAACGCAAGATACAGCAGCTCGGGCCGTTCGAGATTCCGGAAAAGCGCACCGTACTCGGCATGGGGCGGGTTTCTGGCTTCGCAAAGCTGGTCAAGCTGTTCGATGCACATGAGCGTGTGCTCATCTGCGGCGTATTGATGATAAAACTCGTGTTGCACGAGGCATGTCAATCGGCCGAACTCGGGCACGTACTTGCCCAACAGCCCGACCTCATGCATTGCGCGCAGTGCAGGCGCCACGTTGCCGCGCTGCCGCAGGATCGTCAGGAATGTCTCCGCCACATGCGGGTCCTGCTCAAAAGCGCGGTCGGCCAGGCAAAGCTCGTTGCGAATCAGTTGTGCAAGGTCAGGATGCAACTGCACGCGTCGTTGTTGTGCGTACAAGAACACGCGCATCAACCGACGCGGTTGCTCGCGAAAGACGCGGTTTGACTCAGCCACAATCTGGCCGTTGCAAAACCTGAATCCGTCAAGTGCATTGTCTTTGCCGGCTGCCGTGCCGTGCGTACCGAGCATGTGACCAAAGGGCAGATGACGCCGTTCAGCCGGGCCAAGCGCCATCCGTTGTTCGAGCGTGCGGCTCAACAGGTGGATGTTGCGCATGTGCGTATAAAGCACGCGCATGAATTTCTCAATTCGCACACTCGGCGAGCGGTCTTTGTACCCCAGGTTAAATGCGATGGCCGGCTGCAGATTTTTCGTCAGTGCATCAACCGGCCGGTTGGTGTGATAGTGCATTTCGGTCCGCACACGCAGCAGAAAATCGTATGCAGCATCGAGCTGTTTGTGTTCGGCGGCGGTTATGTAGCCGCGCGCTTCCAATTCATCAAGTGTGCGCACGCGGTACTTGAACCAGGCCATCCAAAGCAGGTTTTGGTAATCGCGCAGGCCGCCGCAACCGTTTTTGATATTTGGTTCCTGCATACAGGCTGAATTGCCAAATTTGGTCCGGCGCTCGGCCTGGTCGGCCAGACGCGCCTTCAGAAATTCATCTTCATGCCCGAGGACGCACCTTGACAAGATTGCCTGCTCGAACTGCTCGAACAACGCGGTGTCACCTGCTATCAGCCGCGCTTCGAGCATCGAGGTTTTGGATTGCATGTCGCGATTTGCCAGCCGCACGCATTCGTCAATGTTGTGCACCGCATGCGACACCTTCAAGCCCATGTCCCAGAGCGGATACAGAACATGCCGGACAATAGTTGCGATTGGCGAGCCTGGCGCAGTGGCAGCTTGTGTCTTGCCCCCATGCAAAAACATGAAATCTATGTCACTGTGCGGATTAAGCTCGGCACGGCCGTACCCGCCCAGCGCAACCAACGCCAACGAAAGCTGTTCGCTGCTAAGCTGCTCTAAGGTTGCCTCCAGTGCTGTCACCCACAAACTACGCAGCACAAGGTCAATCACAAATGCGCGTGCCTGACACAGCTCGCGTCCACCGCCACCAGCCCGATGCAACAGTTTCAGCCGATGTGTTTGCAGCTTGAGAAACGACTTGTACCGCGCCAGCTCGACACTCGCAGGTTTGCCTTTCAGCGCCACCAACCGCGTCTCGGCATCAGCGCGAATTTTTCTGAGCAACTCCTGCATGCACAAATAAGGTGGGCGCAACACGCCGCGAATGCAAGCGCATGCAATAATGCCAGCGGCGCAAACCGTCACTCCCAATGCAAAAAACCAAGTGCGCGCAGGTGCGTGACCGCGCCCGCAGGGACAAAAATCGAACGATCACTCGGCCAAATCGAGCTCCAGGTCCATATCGAAAAACATTCCGCCCCAGGAATCCGTGCCAAAAGCCGGGTTGAGAATCTTGTTCCTCTCTTCCGCAGAAACGCCCATCTGGGTCAGCCATTGTTCGGCTGCCTGGCGATTGGAACTTTGCCATGTGTTGCCCACTATTTTGATCAGTTTGGTCCGCAGGTTTGTGTCGGCGACTTCGGACACCCACTTGGCCGCGTTCTCCGGGTTGCGCCACAACTCTTCCATAATGATGACACGCGCCCCGCTATCGCGCTCCTTGCCAGTTGGCAACTGGCGCACCCAAGCACCAGCCGACTCGACGTCTTTCGCCGCCCACCTAAGAACAACGCGGGGTAGGGCACCCGCACGGGCTTCACCGGACGGTAACGCACCCACCCAGTTTGCTGCTGCGGCAGGGTCTTTGCGCGCCCACTGCTCGGCCACGGTCACTGCGGCGCGGCTTTGCGCATCACCGGTTAGCATCGTGCCCACCATTTGAGCGGCTTCCTCGGGCGAATTCCGCGCAATGGTAGTGCATAGCCCCTCGATGAACCCGGTGCGAAGCGGTCCTTCGGGCAGTTCACTCAATTTTGCTTTTGCGTCTGCAAGCGCTTCTCTGGCCCAAGCGGTCCCGATGGCAACGGCAGCCTTTTCTTGTTCGGCACCGGACAAGCCCTGTGCATATGCAAATGCAGCCGCAGGATCTTGCCGAGTCCATTCTCCTAAAACCTGCCGTTGCGCCCGGTCACGCGCTTCACCCGCAGGTATTTCATTCAACACTGCAATTGCCGTCGAGATGTCCTGGGCAGCAAGCGCGCCGGCCGCTCGGCTTATGATCCAATCGCGGGTTGATCCTTCGGGCAATGTCGCCAGAAGTTTCAGACCGGTCAACGGGTCTTGCTCAGCCAACTGCATCCCCAGCAGACCAATAGCCTGTTCGCGGGCTTGCCCGTGAGGAATGTGCTCGAGCAACTTCATGGCCGCTTCCAAATCCTCGTCCGCAAGCGAGAAGACGGCCCGGTGCAAAGCCTCGGCACGTTCTGACTCAGGCAATTGGTTTGCAAATGCGACCGCTTTCTCGATGTTCTCCTGCGCAATCTCGCCGATGAAGTCCCGCAGCACTGCGCTGCGCAGCGCCGGGTCAGCCAGTCCTTCGACGAATGCTTGGGCTTTGTCGGGATCGGACTGACACCACTCGCGCAGAACCGAGCCAAGCAAAGACTCGCGTTCATGCGTGTCCGACAGCCCGACCACATATTCCGCTGCGGCTTTGGGCATTTCTTCGGCCCATTGTGGGATTATTGTTTGGAGGGCTCGCCGCCGCGCTGAGCTTGTCTTGAGCGATTCAGCCCAGCGCAGCGCTTGTTGCATGTCGCTCTCGGCCATGGCACGTGCGATATCGGGAATCAAGTCATTCGCAAGTCGCCGGTCAGTCACACCCTCCAAAAGTGTTGCTGCCCTGGCCGGATCGTTTTCGGCCAGTTTCTCAAGAACACCCTTCACTGCCGGGCGCCATTCCTGTGTGTTACCCAGACTGTTCGCCCACGCAAGTGCGCCCTCGGGATCGGACTCGGCCCAACCACTTCCAATCGCAGAAAGCGCCTCGCGCCGTGCAGCAGCGGACTTGAACTTGTTAAGCGCTTGCAGGGCTGCCTGGGGGTCTTTCCTGGCCCAAGCACGACAAACATCCCCAAGTTGCAACCGCAGTGTATGTGAATCTGCATTGGCCACGAGCAAATCAAACGCCAGGGCCGGGTTTGTCTCGGCGAGGTCGTCTGCCAACCCCAGCAGTGTTTTTCTGCGCTTTTGCGGATCGGCCATCTGCTGCGCATACGCAATTGCACCCTGCGGGTCCTTTTCCGCCCAGCCGGCAAGTACGGCTGCAGTGCCTGAGTCGCGCTCACGTGGGTCGGATAGCGCCGCTGCAGCAGCCAGTGCGCCGGCCGGGTCTGCCTTGGCCCACTGCTTGAGTAAAGCGTCGCGCGCGTTAGCACGCATGCGTTTGTCCGGTAACGCCTGGATCTTTGGGAACAACGCCGCAGCAGTCGCAGCGTCAACACCGCGCATTACCTCAGTCCACGCATGAATGCACCCGTCCCATTCATTGCGCTGGGCTTTTGCAATGATCATCTCGATTTCAGCGGCAGACCGCGTGAAAGCTTGTTCGTCAGGGGGTTGCACAGCGGGTTTGGTTGCCTCGGGCGCAACAGTGCCGGGGCTATTGGCAACCCCGATTTGAGCGGGCTGTTGCCCATAACTTTCACCTTGGGCACCGACTCGTTTTGCAAGTACGTATCCACCGATTGTGCCCAAACAAAAAGCCAGCAAAACAATCAGCCAGTTCGTTTTCATGGTTGAAAAATCTTCCGGTTAAAGCCTGCAAAGACCAACGCCACACAACGCCCAGCCCAACAATGCTTCCAAGCCGTCTCCATAAATCGGCATCCGATATTTCCCGGGTCGAAACATTGCTCTTGGTAAAGTTTGTTTCCGTTCGTTTCCAAACGCCGACCTGCACGTTTCGTAGCCTGCAACGTTTCCCACCGCGCCACAAACAAATTTGGATTGTGCCAGTGCCGGATTAAGCCCACGCCTTACGAAGTCAAGCCGGTGCCCCGCATCAACCGGTGTCGCCAAAGCATTGTCGGCAGCGTTGGTTTTGGTAGATTCGGGGCTGATGCCAGCAGAGCCGGATGCAATCCTGATGAGCCGCGTCAAGCGGGGTGACACCGCCGCATTCGCCGAGCTGGTTGACAGGTACAAACAGCCGATTATGAATTTCATTGCACGGCTGTTGGGGGATGAAACCGAGGCAGAAGACATTGCACAGGCAGTGTTTGTTCAGGTGTACCGTGCCGCATGGCGGTATCGCGAGTCTGCTAGGTTTAGGCCCTGGCTGTACACAATTGCGCGGAACTTTTGCCTAAACGAACTGCGTCGGCGCGCGCGGCATCCAGCCGAGCCGCTCGACTCGGCGCAGCCGGCCCAGGAAAAACCACCTGCTCAACAGCTTGCGGATGCGCGTGCAACCGCGCCGGTAGCCGCGCTGCTGCAGGCTGAGCTTGAGGAAAAGATCGAGCAGGCACTGGCTGAGCTGCCGCCCAATCAGCGCATGGCAATTCTGTTGTGTCGGGATCAACAGCTCAGCTACGAAGAAATTGCAGTCATTTTGGGCTGTTCACTTTCGGCAACCAAATCGCTCATCTTCCGCGGACGCGAAGCGCTCAAGGCACGGCTCAAACCGTACCTGCAGACAGGTGCATGGAAACAGGCCAAAAAACCGAGCAACTTTGAGCACGGAACGGTTTAATTATTTGTGGCAATGACCGCAGCTAACAACGACATATACAAGAGACTGCTCGAGACACTTTGGCGGCGCCAGCTCACTGAAGCCGAAGCAGCCGAGCTGCGCAGTTGGCTGGCTGCGCATCCTGAAGCTATGGCAGAGTTGGCTGCCGAGGAAGACCTCACCGCTGTGCTGAGCCGGCTGGAAGACAAACCCGTGTCACCGGACTTTACAGCGCGTGTACTTGCGGCAGTTGAATGCGAAGCGCCTCGATCTACAGCAATTGTGGATTGGTTGATTGGACATGTTGCAAGGCTCGGCTGGGCGGCAAAAGCTGCGCTTGCCGTGCTTGTGTTTGGCCTAGGTGCGTTCGGGGTACACCAGTACAGGGTGGTAACCCGGACGCGGCTTGCTGAAAGTGTTGCCGTGCTTGCCAAAGTTGACCAGTTGCCAGGCCCGGATGTGTTGGTTGACTACGATACAATCCGACGGTTCGGGCAGTTGCCACCACCGGACACAGAACTGCTTGCGCTGTTGAAATGAACATCTTGCGGCCACAGGGCTGGATGCAGCTCGGGGCGGTTGTTGTTTTGGGTGTGGCCATGCTCGACGCGCGTGCAGGCGCGTCGGGAACCATGCCCGCAAGACAAGCCGCACAAACCCAGCAGGGACCAACCCAAGCCGAATCGCTGCGGCAGAACTCGCTCACGGTTAACTCGCCTGTTGATCTGTTCCGGCTGATGCTCGATGCCGAGCCGGATGAACTGGAGAAGTTGCTTGCGGATCGGCCACCGGAAAAACGCGACCAATTACTTGTCAAGCTCCGGCAGTACCAGGAAATGGCACCAGAAGAACGCGAGCTGCGCCTGCGCGCAACTGAACTGCAATGGTACGTTGTGCAGTTGTTACCGCTCAAAGGCACAAATCGCCAGGCGCGTCTTCAGGAAGTGCCGGCTGACATACGTCGGTTGGTCGAAGACAGGCTGGCGCAATGGGACATCTTACCGCCGCCGTTGCAGGAAGAGATGATGCAAAATGCAGAAACGCTGCGCCGGTACCTGCAGCTTGACACGGGCAATCCAGTACCGCAACCGCCGGACGAGTCGGTCCGCAAAGCGCTCAGCAATACATACAAGTTTTTCGAGTTGACCGAACGTGAACAGCAGGAAGTGCTCGGTATGTTGTCTGAAACCGAGCGACGCCAGATCGAACGCGCACTTGACTCGTTTAGGAAACTGCCGCCCGAGCTGCGTGCGCGGTGCATACGCGCTTTCGGCAAGTTCGCCACAATGACACCTGAACAACGCGAGCAGTTCCTCAAAAATGCCGAGCGGTGGAAAGCAATGACCCCGGCTGAACGCCAGCGTTGGCGTGAACTTGTCCGCCAGGTACCAATGTGGCCGCCTGAGCCACCCGCACTGGACGAACCGCCGTTGCCGCCAATGCCGCCTTTACCGCCTGACTTTGAACTTTCTTCGGCAACAAATGCAGGCACGATACCGCTGAAATAGCCCGGGCACGTTTTTCTCGCAAACACGAGTTTGATCCGGGATCGTTGCAGGTGCGTATCTGCGATAAAATAAATGCGATACCGACTGGTTTGCACCAGGTGCAATGTTGGTGTATTCAAACGGCGTAAAAAATCGGCATGCGCGGGCACAATGACGCTATCCGGACGCGCCGGGCGCTGTCGAGTGTCGGCAGCCGGCAACCTGACCGTGCACAATGCATCCAACGGCTTTTAACCTGGGGTCGCTGACCGTCACATGGTACGGTGTGATGGTTGCAACTGCATTTTTAGTCGGGTTATACCTGGCCAGCCGACGCGCACGCCACAGTGAAATTGCACCACAACAGGTTGCAGACCTCGGTCCGTGGCTTATTCTCGGCGCAATCGCAGGTGCGCGCGCAATGTACGTTGTGATGTTTTGGCATGAAGACTTTGCCGGTAAACCGATTTGGGAAATTTTCATGATCAGACACGGCGGCCTTGTGTTTTACGGCGGGTTGTTCGGCGCGGTCTTTGCCACATGGTTGTTTATCCTGATCAAGAAGTTGGCGACCTGGAAAATGGCGGATGTACTTGCTCCGAGTATCCCCCTTGGGTACGCCATCGGCAGAATCGGCTGTCTGCTCAACGGTTGTTGTTATGGCCGGCCGACTGATGTGCCCTGGGCAATCCGGTTCCCGGCAGAGTTGCATCCCACACAAGGCGTGCCAGTTCACCCCACACAAATCTACGATTCACTTTGTGGCATTGGGCTGTACATGCTGCTGGCATGGCTGTTCCGGCACAGGAAGTTCGACGGGCACGTGTTCGGCGTTTTCCTCGTTGGTTACGCGATGTGCAGGTCGCTCGTCGAATGTTTCAGAGGCGATTATCCTGCCGACAAGTTCATCGGCCCATTCACACCAGCTCAGGCATCAAGTGCTGTGGTTCTGTTCTGTGGCGTGGTGTTACTGGTAGTGCTGGGCCGGCGAAAAATCTCCGGCACATCGTTGAACCGCAATGACCTACAACAAAACAAAAGCCGACCCGGGCAATGAGCCGCAACTAATTTTGATTGGCGGCCCAACTGCAGTTGGTAAAACCGACGCCGCACTGTTGTTGGCTGAACGGCTCGGAGGCGAGATCGTTGTTGTTGACTCGATGCAGGTATATCGCGGACTTGACATTGGCACGGCAAAACCAAGCACTGCAGACCGCGCCCGTGTGCCGCATCACTTGATTGATGTGGTCGAAGTAACCGACCCGTTCGACGCGGCGAAGTTCGTCCAGCTAGCACGTGAAGCCGTCGCGGAGATTCAAGCTCGCGGGCGTGTGCCAATTTTATGCGGCGGTACAGGGTTGTATTTCAAGGCGTTCCTCGCCGGTTTAGGCCAGGCGCCGGCGCCTGACCCGAAGTTGCGTGCGGAGCTTGAGGCAACGCCGGTGGCCGAGCTGTTGCGCGAGCTTGCCGAACGCGACCCGGCGCTTTACGCAAAAATAGACCGGAACAACCCGCGCCGTATCATTCGCGCTGTTGAAGTGATCCGGCTGACCGGCAAGCCATTCTCAGCACAACGCGCCGATTGGCAGACCGAAATCTCCAACCCGCAATTCAAAGTTCGGTTTTTTGGCTTGAGCCGTGCACCAGGCGACCTGCACGCGCGGATTGACGCGCGTGTGGACGCGATGTTCCGCGCCGGCCTTGTCGAGGAAACGCGCCAACTGCTACAACGTGGCCTCGAGCAAAACAAGACGGCAATGCAAGCCATCGGTTACAGACAGGTTGTCGAGTACCTGCGTGGACAACGGTCGCTCCCGGACACAATTCAACTTGTCAAAATCCGGACACGTCAGTTTGCCAAACGGCAGATGACATGGTTCAGACGCCAACTGAACTTGGAATGGATTAACCTGGCATCGGAAGAACCGGTAAGTGCTACTGTGGCCTGCCTGTGCAAGCTGATTCAATAATGTGGGAGTTTTTGCTTGTCCGGCCAAGCCCGAATTAACCTGTGATACAGGGGCGGCTCTTTTTTCTGGAATTGACATTGCCGGGCTGATTTCGTAAAACTCGGTCGTGAGAGCCTCATTCAGATCCGTTCCTGTCGATCGTGGGCCAGCGGTGTGTAAGAAGCTATTTCGTCTCAGTTTATCGGTAAGAAAAGGAAAGACGAGAGAGCACAATGAAAGTTGACCCGAAGCTCACGTTTGGAGTGGTGCTTGTCTCCTTGGTGGCTGGTGTGATACAGGCTGCGACTTACTATGTGGACGCAAGCCGGCCGGATGACTCTGGAGACGGTTTGAGTTGGGCCACGGCGAAGAAGACGATTCAAGCTGCCGTGTATCTGGCGGGTGATGGGGACACCGTGCTCGTGACAAACGGGGTGTATGATGTTGGTGCCCATGTTGTACCGGAAAGTGTTTTACCCAACCGTGTAGCAATCACGAACACCGTGCTGGTGCGGAGCGTCAACGGTCCGGCCCAGACATTCATTGTGGGTGAGGGTCCAGGAGGTACTAACGCTGTGCGTTGCGTATATATTACTGAGGGGACATTGAGCGGGTTTACACTGTCCAACGGGCACACACGGACCGAATGGGATTTGGCAAGGGATAGCTTGGGTGGCGGGGCGTATGCTTTGGGAGGGACGCTGACGAATTGCATCCTGACCGGCAACTCGGCCCGCGATGGCGGCGGGGCGGCTTACGGCACGCTGTACAACTGCACGCTGTCGGGCAACTGGGCTGGCCGGTACGGTGGCGGAGCCTCTGGGGCCACGTTGTATGACTGCATCTTGTTTGACAACCGGGCTTTCCTGGGAGGTGGGGCTTCTTCCAGCACGCTGTACAACTGCACACTATTTAGTAACTTGGCCGACTCGTGGGGTGGCGGTGCATTCATGGGGACCCTGCACAACTGCACACTGTCGCGGAATAGGGCGTCTGATAGAGGTGGTGGAGCCTATGGGGGCACGCTGTATAACTGCACGCTGTCAGGCAACACGGCCGAGGCCGGCGGCGGGGCCTACGGAGGCGCGCTGTATAATTGTGTGCTCTCGCGCAACTTGGCCGCGTCAGTCGGCGGCGGCGCGTTCATGGGGACACTGCACAACTGCACACTGTCCGCCAACTCGGCCGAAGGCGCCGGCGGGGCGGCATACTCTACTCTATACAACTGCATGCTGTTGGGCAACTTGGCTGACTTTTGGGGTGGTGGCACCTATGGGGGCACGCTGTATAACTGCACGCTGTCGGGCAACGCGGCTGGGATCGGCGGCGGTGGAGCTTACGGCGGTACACTGTATAACTGTATTGTGTACTACAACACCGCTCAAGAAAGGCCCAACTACGACAGATCAACTCTGTGGTATAGCTGCACCACGCCGCTGCCTGAAGGAGATGGAAACATCAGCGCGGAGCCGATGTTCGTTGACTGGGTCGGCGAAAACTACCGCTTGGCCGCCGGCTCGCCCTGCATCAACGCGGGCATCAATGCGTATGCACTAACGAATATGGCACCCTACGATCTGGATGGGCATCCGCGGATTATTGGCGACAGGGTGGATATGGGCGCGCATGAGTATCCATACACTGGCCATGGTGTTCACTATGCTTGGCTGCAGCAGTACAGGCTGCCAATTGACGGTTCGGCTGACTCGCTGGATCAGGATGGCGATGGGATGGCGACATGGCAAGAGTACATTGCTGGGATGGACCCGATAAACGCGGTGTCGGTGTTTCGGCTGAGCATAGAAGGAGGTGGCAGCATTTTGAGTTGGCCCAGCGTTGCCGGGCGGGTGTACGCGGTGGAGTACGCCACGAACCTGAACGCTGGTGGGTTCCGGCCGTTGGCTGGTGCCACGAATTTGCCTCCAACGCCTCCGCGAAACACGTTTACGAACGTGACATGGATTGGACCTATGGAATTCTACCGTGTGACGGTTCGGCTTGAGTGAATGTGTTTTTGGGAGCAGGACCTGCTACACAGCATCTTTTGTAGCCGATGGCGTGCGCCCGAAATGCACAAAAAGGCCCTTCGCAATGTTTTCGCCTCGGCGTATTCCGCGTCTGCGGTTACCGTTCACCAAGTCGGCAGGCGCGTGACCGTCCCGGTCGCAGAAGTGCTGCGGCCAAGGATGGCCGCGCTCCAATCTACCGCGGCGCGCGACCGTCTCGCTCGCAGAAAACCTGCAGCCAAGAGCGCCGCGCGCCACGGCACAATAACAGTTGCGCGGCCACGCCGATCTGACGCCTGGGCGATGTATCCCTACCCAGAAAAAATTTTGTTTCGTTGGTAGGGACGCATGGCCTCATGCGTCCGCCTCTTTAACGCAAAGGTGCAGGCATGCAGAGTTAAGGTAGGGCGCGCAGTCCACTGCGCGCCGGTGTGGGTCGTGCTAACCCGGCTTCTCTGCCGGAATTCTACCGTCCGCGCTCTTACGAGCGCGGCTACGGTGCGCGACCCTCCTGGTCGAAAAAAGCCCCTGCCACACTCGCCCCACATTGAGTGCACCGCAGCCAAGAGCGCCGCGCGACAAATCTGCCCAAAGGCGCGCGGGCGTCCGCGCCCGCAGAAATACGCTCCGGTCAACGCTACTATCTCCAAGCTTTTACATCACCGGTACTGTTGCACCCCAAGAAAGACCTCAAACCAGTTCCGCTCACCGGTTGGCCGATTCTTCACTGCCGAGGCGCAAAGACGCAGAGCAAGCTAGGGCGCGTCCCGCATGT
>Ga0078972_1006926_pt1 | contig 26053 bp, 22 predicted proteins | sample YelNatPaOPGAMG01_FD_67568 | JGI IMG/M metagenome (GOLD analysis project Ga0078972, IMG submission 67568) | Hot spring thermophilic microbial communities from Obsidian Pool, Yellowstone National Park, USA - OP-RAMG-01 (SPADES assembly) (version 2) | ecosystem: Environmental > Aquatic > Thermal...
GGCGCCAGCCCGCAGCCGGGGGCGGGCGGGGGTGTGCCCCCCCCGGGTTGTGCTGCCGGGGGGTTCACCCCCCCCGCTCGCCCCCGGTAGCACAACCGGGGGGTTCATACCCCCCGCTCGCCACGATGTCACGATCTCTCCGTGTCCAGGATAGCCGCTCGTTTCTCTATCCCCTCTATGGTAGGAGAGAAGGGTGCCGAAAGCCACGCAATTGCCGTTCAATGCGGAGGCGCGGGGCAATTGGTATAGGTTCCCAGAAGCAGCAACAGCCGTACCTGTGCTTTGTTGTAATTATCTATGGCGGTCAGATAGTTGGACTGAGCTTGCCCGAGTTGATGAATGCTGTTGAGTACGCCGTCATAGGTCTTGTTCCTGACGCGGACCTCCGGGCTTTCCTCCGTCTCGCGCAGATCCATAATGCGGTAGGTCTCTTTGGCATGGTCAATGGTCTTGGACGCTAAATCGATCTGTTCACGGCCGCTGAGGATGGCGGTGTAGGCATCCTCGACGCCGGCCCGCAGCTCGAGTTGGAGACGGACGAGCGACAACTGGGCCTGCTGTAATTGACTTTGGGCCATTTGCAATCGGCCGCACACCAGCGGAGCACCTGTGCGGGCGCAGCAGCGCTGCGCGCGGCAAGCTTCGGCGATACTCTGCTGAAGCGACGCGATCAATCCTTGCAATTCCCGCACACCCGGCCCATTGTCCTGTGCTTGTCGAACCAGGACTTCCAGCGGCGCCGAAATATCGACTCGGCTGATCGGCTCCAGCATCTCCAGCGGCGTGAGGCCGCCTTCGTTCAGGCCCATCAGATAGGCCAATTTGGCGGCTGCGGCCTCAGCTTTCTGGTGTGTGTGGAGGAGGTATTGCCGCCGGCCGTAGACGGCGGTTTCGATGGCCTCTACCACGACCTGGACCGGCTTCTCCGTTTCGGCCAATTTGCGCGCGCGTCCGAGCAGTTTTTCTTCGTATTTCAATAAATCGCGTGCTACGGCTTCGCCGCGCAGAAGCGTCAGCCAATCGAAGTACGTATTGGTGGCTTCTTGCAGAATCTTGTACTCTTTTTGGCGCAGCTCGACGCGGCGCCGCCACACCGTTGCCTCAGCCGCCGACTTTTTGAAAGCGTCCTTGCGCAGCAACTCCGGGAGGCATGATTGCATCGCCGCATCGAGGGCGATTTGGCTTTCGCGGACCTGTTCGCGGGCCATGCGGATGTCGGCATTCCCCTCGAACGTCAGCCGCAGTATCGCATCAAGATTGACAGCGGCCCCGTTGGGCGCAACATCGGCAGCCAGCAATACCACAATGCCGGCCGCAAGAAGCAATCCAGCGCGGCGCATGACACGAAGCCTCCTGCAAGTTTCCCAGGCGAGCGGTCGGTGTAAACCGGCCGGTGTACACCAGTGTAAACCGGCCGATGCACACCGACCGCTCGCCTTGCGGCTCGGATTACATCGGTTGCCTGCCTATCCACACTTTGCTGATTTTGCTAATCGAATTAGAATGGCAGAAAGGTGGAATCATGGCATTCGACAGCGATTATGACAAATCCGGGCCAAAGCGGGAGGAGATCGATCGCCTGCCAGGTCCGGTCCTGCTCGAATTCGGCACGGCCTGGTGCGGCTACTGCCAGGCGATTCAGCAGCCCTTGAAAGCCCTGTTGGCATCCTTTCCGCAAGTGCATCACATTAAAGTGGAGGACGGCAAAGGCCGGCCGCTGGGTCGGTCCTTCGGCGTTAAGCTGTGGCCGAACTTCGTGTTCCTGCGCGACGGCCAGATCATTTTGCAGCTGGCACGTCCGCAGCCGGGAGAGATTCGTCAGGGGCTGGAAGCAATCACCAGGAGCTGACAGGCTCAATGGATGCATATCTCAGGAACCATCGCGCACCACATACTTAAGGTAGGGTTTGAAAACGGGAACCTCGACTGTGAACGAGTCGTCATGCCAGACGGTGAGATTGAACTCGAAAGGCATATAGCCGTGATGCAGCATCACGCGTTTGCTCAATGCTAAGCCCGCCTGCACAACCTCTCCGACAGGAGCGTAGAACAAATCGTCGCGGCGTCGATCGGCGGTGGCGCTGAGGAAATCTGCGGTAACGGCAACCGTTGTATGCCGCCACATTGCGGCCAGCATTTGTCGGAAGAAAGCCAGGTTGTCCTGGCGCAGGCGGTGGTTGAAGACGCCGATGGCGACAGCGACGTCCGCGTGGAAATCGATATCAGTCGCGGTTAGATCAAGGCGCTCGAAGCGAGCCCCCAACGGCCCGTAGCGTCGCCGTCCTTCTTCCAACAGTTCCGGCACCAGATCGATGCCCAGGTAGCGGCCGCGCCAACCAAGCCCCCACAGGTAGCCAAACAGATCGCCAAAGCCGCAGCCGACATCAAGCACGCTCTCAAAGCTCTGGCCCAGCATCTCTAGGGCCGCTGCAAAGCGAAGCTGCTGGCGCCCCTTGGTCCAGCCCAGCGTCAGCGGGTGGTAGCCGTGTCGGCTGTAACGGTCGGCGTAACGGCGTAAGACGTCGGCGACATCTTCGGCGAACATGATTCCCTCCCTAATCGGTACAGCCGCGCCGCCGCTTCCCCGTAGAAGGCGCCCTGCTGTTCCGCACTCAATTCGTCCATCCGCCGCCGTGTGTGCTCAAGGTAGCCGCCCAGATCGCAACTGGGGAAGTCGCTGCCGTACAGGACGCGACCGGCATGCATCCGGCGAACCACGAAGGCCAAGTCTGCTTCCACAGAAGCCCCGCGGTAATAGTCCAGGGTGAACGAGGTGTCCAGCAGGACATTGGGATTTGCCTTGGCCACCATGAAGGCGTCCAGCACTTTGTGTCCGCCTGCATGAGCCAGGACCAGCGTCGCGGTGGGGAACTCCTTGGCCAGCCGGTGGTAGGCCAAAGGAAGCAGGGCTGGGTTGTCCAGGTCACGCCCGTGGGGGAAATTGTCAAACAGCACCGGCCGGCCGCGCTCCGCCATGAAGCCAACTACATCGCGTACCAGAGGATCGTTGACGGTGACGCCCTGGAGGCGAGGGTGGATTTTGACACCGTGCAGGAAGTGATGTTCTGCGTAGTGCCGCAGCTTGGCAAGCGTGTGGGCTGGGTCGTCGAACTCCGGCGTATACAGCGGCGCCAGCCGATCCGGATGGCGATCGCACTGGCGTCGGACGTAGTCGTTGCTGGCGACGCCCGGCAGCGGAATGACCACAGCCATGTCGATGCCAGCGGCATCCAGACCGCGCAACAGGTCGTCGGTCGTCGCCGGCCTCCCTAGGCGGTCGTCGGCGTGTTCGTGGATATGAGTGTGAGCGTCGATAATCATGCGACCTCCGTTCGCAGGGTAAGCAAGGCCCGCTCGGTGCGTTCCAGCACCTCGGCGCGGGTATCGCCGAAGACGAGCAGGAAGCCAGGACGAGCGCGGTCATCTCCCGGAGGCCGAAGCGTGTCGCCCACGCCAAACTCCAGAAGCACCTCGGCGATGCCGGGCAGCCGGCGGGTTTCTTCCAGGCCGTGGATGGCCCGGACGCGGCCGCTGGGCAGGTCGAGAAACTCCAGGTTCGCCGCACGCCTGCGCGGCGCCTGCGGTTGTGGTAGTTTCTCACCCATGACGAAGCGCAAGTAGGCGTCCAGTACGTCGATATCCGAGACATGCGGGACGATATGCGAATAGACCCGGCTGCCGCCGCCGCGGGCGGCAATCTCGACCAGACGGACGTCATCGCCATTGACCATGTATTCGGCGTGGGTGACACCGTTGGTCAGCCCCAGGGTATGAACCACGGCTTCGTTGAGGTCCGCCAGCCGCTTCAGGACGTGCGGTGCGAACCCTGCCGGGTAGGTCAGGCGGCGCGCTACCTCCGGCCGATGAGCGTAGTGAGCCTTATCGGAGATGGCCAGCGTGTAGTAGCGGCCGCCCACACAAAGTCCCTCGACGGTCGCCTCCGTGCCGGGAAGAAACTCCTCCACAAGCACTCTTCTCTGCTTCGAGTAGCGCAGGGCGTCCTCGAAGCATGGCCGCAGCTGCTCGGCTTGCCGGACGATATGCACGCCTCGGCTGGATTGGCTGTCTACCGGCTTGATGACCAGCGGAAAGCCGACGTACTCGGCGGCGGCGTCCAGTTCTTTGGCGTCCTTGGCCTGGGCGAAGCGGGTCTCTTGCAGACCGGCCTCGGCGACGAGACGGCGCATCCGATATTTGTCTGTGAAGCGCAGGGCCGTCTCGTAGCCGATGCCGGGCAGACCCATCTTCTCGGCCACGTAGGCGGCGGTCGGCACGCCCACGTCGGTGGTATCGCAGATGATGCCGTCGATGCCGTAGCGGCGAGCCACACTCAGGGTACCTTCCCGGTTGGTGATATCCATCACCTCGTGATAGTCGGCGTATGCGTAGCCGGGGCGGTCGGCGTAGAGGTCGGTGACCAGGACACGGTAGCCCAGGGCGCGGGCGCGGCGGATGGTCGGCACCTGCCATTGCCCACCGCCCAGAACGTGCAAGAGCCGTTGCTTTTGTGTCATGCTCAGCTCCCCCTTTAGGCCGCTTGGGCCCGGTTGAGGGCGGCCGTCTCCTCGATCAGTTCCTTGATGGCGTCCAGGCCGCGGCAAAGCTTCTCCATACTCGTGGTGCCGACGCCGATGCGGATAAAGCCGTCGCAGCTGGCCCCGTAGCCAATGCCGGGCACGACGCTGACCAGGCGCTCTTCCAGCAACCGAGTGCAGAATGCTTCCGAGCCGAGCGCCGAAGGAGCGATAGAAGCGAAAATGTAGAACGTGGCCGTGCCCGGTAGGTATGTTATGCCCAGAGCGTCCAGGTGCTGTAGCACGCGCCGCCGCTTCTCGACCACCGCTCGGATCTGCGGCCGGGTGATCGCCAGGATGCGGTCATAGTAGCGGGCAACGTAGTGGCACAGGATGGTCGGTGGGCAGGTGATTAAGTGCTGGTTGATCTTCAGGACGCGATTGATGACCTCTGGGGCAGCGATCACGTAGCCGATGCGCCAGCCGGAAATGCCGTGGTTCTTGGAAATAGAGTTGAACAAGATCGAGTGTTTCTTGTGCGGGTCGAACCGGCCCAGCGAGACGAACGAGTCATCGGCAGTGAACTCACTATATGCCTCGTCACTGAGGATCCACAGATCACGCCGCCGCGCCAGCTCGAGGAGGTACTCTAACTCGGCCGCCGAATAGATGCGTCCGGTCGGGTTGTGCGGGGTATTGATAACGATCGCCCGGGTGCGCGGCGTGACGAATTCCTCGAGGTGGAAGGTGTCGATCCAATACGGCACGCCGATGGGGCGGGCGCCGCACAGCTTGACCTGCTCAGGGTAGCTTACCCAGGCCGGCTCGGGAATCAACACTTCGTCGCCGCGGTCGAGGATGGTCATGAAGGCCATGTGAATGGCGGCCTTGGAGCCGGCAGTTACCAGCATCTCGCTTACCGGATTGACCGGTACCTGGTACTTCTCCGCGTAGGTATGGGCCAGGGCCGCGCGTAGTTCGAGAATGCCGCGCGAATGCGAGTAGTGATAGATCTTTTCCAGCGGCAGCAGATCGAAGGAGAAAAGGGGGAGGTCGAAGAAGGCCTCTCCAAGGCTGAGTACAGTGACGTCATGGCCCTGTCGCTGCAGCTCGTAGACCTTGTTATTGTAGCGGATCGAGACGGCCTCGCAACTTGCTTCGACCAGCGACGAAAAACGCACGCTTTGCTCCTTTCTCATGAAGACAGACCTTCTGCTGGGAGGCTACGCCGCCCACGGAACCAAGTCGCTAACGGGCGCCCGTACCCCTGGTTGGCGGTTGTCGTGCAGATCCTTAATCAAGCAGGGGCGCTGTTTGACCTCCACGAACACTCGCGCGACGTAGAGGCCGACCAGGGCGATGGCGAAAATGTTCAGGCCGCCGAAAAAGGAGATCGCCAGGATCACCGAAACCCATCCGGCGTAATACTTGACGCCGAAGACCAAGCACTGGGTCAACAGCAGCAGGATCCCGGAAGCCGACGCAACGGAGATCATGACGCCGAAATAGGTCAGCAGCCAGAGCGGTCGGTCGCTGAAGGCGGTAAAGGCCTGGAGCGAGACGCGCAGCTTGCGTAGGAGACTCCATCGAGTGGAACCCTTATGGCCCTTGCTCGCCGTGATGCCGACTTGGCGGAAACCCGTGATCCACAAAAGCCCTCCCAGGAACAGTTCCCGCTCCCGGTGGGCGAGCAAGGCGCGGACGTAACGGGCCGTCATTAGCCTAACCGTCATCCAGCTGGCTGGCACGTTCAGGCCGCTCATGGCCGTGAAGAGCTTGTAGAAGAGCGCGCCAGAGATGCGCTCGAACCAGCCGCCCTTGCGCCGCTGGGGCACGGCGTACACAACGTCGGCTGGATCGCCGCTGCGGCGGCTCGCCTCCAGCGTCGCGTACATCTCCGCGAATAGCTCGGGGCTTTCTTCGAGATCGCAGTCGATCAGGAAGATCAGGTCGCCGGAGGCATGTTGTAGACCGACCATGATGGCCCGGTGATGGCCGTAGTTGCGCGTCAGCTCGACCACGCGCACCCGCTCGTCCCGATCCAGGAAGGAGCGGGCCAGCGCGGCGGAACCGTCCGGCGAGCCGTCATCGACGAACACGAACTCGATCTCCATACCCAGCGGAGCGATGGCGGCGACAGCGCGGCGGTAGAACTCCTCGAGATAAGGCTCAGAGTAATACATGGTCGTGACCACACTGATCCGCATCGATGGTCCCCTCCACGCGATTCGTGTATCCTCTGAGAACACCCTTCCTTGCCTGTCTTGACCGCCTCAGCGGGACGGCGCTCCCCATCGGTCTCCTTATCTCCCTGGTACCCAGGAGGAACATTGCACTGAGTGCGGGTTGGCTGTGTTATCGCAGTTTGTATCGACATACAGCTTGTAACGAATCAAGAGATTATCGGGACAGAGCGGAACGGCACATAGTTACATTGTTATTACATGAGAAACCCTCAATACCTATCAGCCTTTAGCCGAAGTTGCTTTTGAAAGGAGCGAACGGATGGCCAAGTGGAAGATGCAGGCAAGAATGATGGCTTGCTACGAAGAAAACGGTTGCGGGAACTGTTGTTTCAGAATTGCCAATCGGCAGCCGATAACAATTGCGTAGAAGACGTCCGACTCGTGCCATTTGCTCCCGGAATTCAAGGACGAGCGCGGAAGGGAAAGCACATAGTGGACGCGTTCGAACCTACAGCCCCGCAACGCTGGCGCTGGCTGCTCATCGTAGGGCTACCTGGGCTGACAGCACTTCTGGCACACACCTGCTTCACGCCGCGTTTCCAGAGTAACGACGATCCCGGCATGGTGATGCTGGCGGCGGGCTACGGACTGGGACCGCGGCCATCGCCGTTCCTGATCTTCATGCACCCTTTGCTGGGCCAGTTCCTCAGCAGCCTCTATGGGATGTCGCCGTCCGTGCCGTGGTACGCGCTATTCATGCTGGGAGTACGGCTGCTGGCGGGTATGGCCATCGCCTTCGCCGCGCTGGACCGTCGGTCCACGTTGCAGCAGGTGGGGCTGGTGGTGATCTATTTGCTCGCCTTCGATCTCAGCGGCCATGTCTGCCCGCAGTTCAGCCGAACTGCGGCGGCAGCCACTCAGGGGGCCGTGCTGCTGTGGTTTTCGCGCCGCCCCGACCGGCCCTGGAATGCGGCCCTGGCCATTACCGCCGCCGTCTTACTGACCCTCGGCATGATGATTCGCCCCGACCACGCCATGCTATCCCTGGAACTGGCGTCGCCCTTGGTGTGCCTGGATGTGCTGGCGACCCTGCGGGGCGGCTGCGGTTGCGTCGACCGGCGTGCTCGGCTGCTCACCTGGGCGAGACGCACCGGCGCGCCGTTGTTGGTCGCGGGAATCCTGGTCGGGGGATTGCTCGCCTACTGGAGTTGGTTTTATGCCGTCTCGCCCGGCTGGTCGGACTTCGAACGCTACAATCGTTTGCGCAGCCAGTTCACCGATTTCTGCCGAGATAATTCCACGCCGACCTCGGAACAGGCGTTGGCACAGGTCGGTTGGAGCCGCAACGACCTGGCCATGATCCGGGCATTCTTCTTCGCCGACCGGCAAGTCTTCAGCGCTGATAACCTGCGCAAGTACCTGGCAATCAGCCGGCCTCTCCTGCACTTCCGCTTGCCGGAGTGGAAGGGCCAGCTGGCGGCGTTGTGGAGCAATTATTATCTCCGTTTGCCTCTAACGGCGATCTTCTTTACGGCCTTGTTCATTCCCGGCCGAGCGTGGCTGCACTTCGGCGCTGTGGGTGCGACGGCGGGGGCGGCCTTGTGGTTGGTAGCTGGGGTGATGCGTCACTACTGCCCGCAGCACTTCGTCCAGGCGCTGCTGGCCTTCGTCGCCGGGGTTGGGGTGGTGCTATCCGGGCCGGTGTCGTTTGGGCCCTTGCGTAAGATGGGCTTGGTCCTGGGACTGCTAGCGGTGACCTACTTCAACGGGCGAGTCTGCTGGGAATTGCATCTGCGGTCTATCCAATCCCAGATCTTGGCTGAGGAACTCAAGAGCGCCATCAAGGAGCTCAACCCGCGGCCGGACCAACTCTACGTCGTCTGGGGCGGTTTCTTCCCCTACGAATACCTGCTTCCCTTCGACTCCGGCAGTCACATGCGCGACTTCAAATTTTACGGCCTGGGCTGCGCTACCAACACGCCTACCGAGGATGAGCGGCTCCGCGAGTTCGGCATCGACGATCTGGTGACGGCGCTGTACACGCGGAACGATGTCTTCGTGATCTGCGACGGCCCGCTGCCGAAAATGCTGGAGACGTACATTGCCGAGCACCGAGGCGTCCGCGTCCAAATGAACTTGCTCTACGAGACCTACACCGACCTGCTGCCGCAGAAGCGGCTGTTCCGGGTCTTTCGGGCCGTTCGGGCGGATACGGCGAAGTACGAAGACGTGGGGTCTGACAGTAAACCGTAGGAGGGACACACATCGTGTCCGAGCGCACATCCTCCTTGGGAATCGCGAGTCAATGGAGGTTGCCTTCAAACCGGTCAGCAAAATCGCCGATAAAAGACATGGTTTCTAGCGGTTAGTCTGACGTTATCGAGTTGAGAAGCTGTCCTGTCCTAAACAATCATCGTTCCCTTCAACTCGCTTCTCGACTCCGAAATCGGTCCGGTGGCCCTGGTGATAAAACGTCAAGGAAGGCAGGCATGCGTATCCCTTTCAACAAGCCCTACATGACGGGCCGAGAGCTAGAATACATCGCGCAGGCACATGCCAACAAGCACCTGGCTGGCAACGGTATTTTCACGCGCCGCTGCCAGGACTGGCTGCAACAACGCCTGGGTTGCCGCAAGGCGCTGTTGACGCACTCTTGCACTGCGGCCCTGGAAATGGCCGCACTCCTTGCCGATTTCCAAGCCGGTGACGAAGTCATTCTGCCTTCGTTCACCTTCGTTTCGACCGCCAACGCTTTTGTCTTGCGGGGGGCTGTGCCGGTCTTTGTGGACGTTCGCCCCGATACACTCAACCTCGACGAGACATTAGTGGAAGCAGCGATCACGCCGCGAACGCGGGCCATCGTCGCCGTTCACTACGCCGGCGTCCCGGCTGAGATGGACGCTCTGCGTGACATCGCCGACCGGCATGGTTTGTTGCTGATCGAGGATGCCGCTCAGGCGGTGCTGTCGCAGTATCGCGGCCGGCCGGCCGGTTCACTCAGTCACCTTGCCGCCGTCAGTTTCCACGAGACCAAGAACGTCATCTCCGGCGAAGGCGGCGCTCTGCTCATCAACGATCCGCGTTTTCTGACCCGCGCCGAAATTCTCTGGGAGAAGGGAACCAATCGCACCGCGCTGCTGCGCGGCGAAGTGGATAAGTACACCTGGATCGACATTGGCTCGTCGTTTTTGCCCAGCGAGCTGATTGCCGCTTTCTTATGGGCGCAACTGGAACAAGCCGATGACATCCTTGCCCAGCGGCTGCATATCTGGGAAACCTATCACAAGGCGTTTGCTCCCTTGGAGAACCAGGGTGCGATCCGGCGGCCAATCATTCCGCCGCACTGCTGCCACAATGCCCATATGTATTATCTTCTGCTCGATGGCCTGTCCGCGCGCACGCGCTTGATCGAGCAGTTGAAAAGTCAGGACATCTCAGCGGTGTTCCATTACGTACCACTCCACAGCGCCCCAGCGGGACGGCGCTATGGTAGGGCGCACGGCCCCATGAGCATTACCGATCGCACCAGCGACAGTCTCGTGCGCCTGCCGCTGTGGCTTGGCATCGAAGCGGTTTTGCCGCGCATCATTGCTAGCGTTTATCAGTCATGCCATGCCGTCTCCCCTCCCCTAGCCGCTTAGGAGACTATTCGCCATGCAGGCAACTTGCTCGGACGCCTCCGCCCAACCAAAGACGGCCCTTACCGCCAATGGTCCGCTTACGAGCTTGGAGCGACTCAGCCAACGAATTCGGTCTCTAGGCATGGAACCGGCGCACGCCATGTCTTTGCTGCTGATCGCGTTGGCCCTCATCGGCTGGGGCGCGATCGTCAGCGGCACACTCCACGCCGGCGCGATCGCCTTTGCTCTGTTGTACCCGCTTACCGCTTACTACCTCGGACGCTTGGTCCTCGCCGCCGTGAATGTGGAAGTTTGTGTAAAGACGAGTTTCGCAGTCCTTTTTTTGCTCGGCTACTTGGCGTTGGGACTGATTCAACTGGCAGTCCATTCTTTGCTACCTGGACTTTTAGGATGGCAATTTGGGGTGATCTTCGCGACTGTGTTGCTGGGTCAGTTATTGCTTGTTCCCCGAGATCAGAACCCTGCCGCGCCGGATGCCTGGGGGAGTGTATACCTGTGCGGTTTCTGTCTTCTCGCCGCGACCTGCTGGGCGCGCGGACTGTTGCGTCCGGTCCAGTTCGATGGCAGGGAAGTCGTGTTCCGCCATTGGTGGGATTTCTTCATCCATGCCAGTCTCATCGCACGCTTCACAACAGAGTTAGGCCTGTGGCGCATGGGCAACGGCGAGATAGCGGGGCTGCCGCCCGTGTTCTACCATTACGCCAGCTACCTCGGCCCGGTCACGCAGACCCTTTTCAGCGGCCAAAGCGCGCTGGAGGCGGCGCGCGGCTACTGGACGCCGATGGGCACGTTTCTGACCGGACTGGCGGCTTACGTCCTGGTCCTGCCCTGGGCGGGGCGCGGCGGCGGCGTTTGGGCGGCCGTGGCGTTGTTGATCGTGCCGGATGCTTCGCACTACTGGCCGGCCAACTGTTGGTTGGCCTATCACTGGCTCCAGCAGATCGGCTGCGCGGGGATGTACGGCACAGCCTGCGCCGCGCTGTCCCTGACAATGCTAGGGCAATGGCGACGGCAACACGCGCGCTCGGCTTTGGTGCTGGGCCTGAGCTTGATGGCCGCCACTTTGCTCTACAAGGCACAGATCTTTGTGGTTTTCGTGCCGTTGTTCGGCGCCTGCCTGGGTCTGTACTGGCCAGGCTTGTCGCGGCGGCGGCGCCGTCTCCTCTTCGTCGCGTGGGGGGTGGTCTGCTTCCTGGGCGCACTGCTGCTGAATCGTCTGCATCCCCAGGACCGACCGTTTGGCCTTAATTACCCCTTTTTCGAGGACTATGGCCGCCTTCTGGCCGTCAACTTCCCGGAGGGCCGATGCCGCCGCCTCCTCGAAGCCGGTTTCGCCGGCTTGGGACGCAGCCGCTATTACGCTGCGGTATTGAGCCTCAGCGCCCTCGGCGCTTTCGGGCTGTGGCTGGCGCTGGCTGCGTTGTTGCTGTTGCGGACGCTGTTTCGACGGCAATTCGCGGTGACGGATACGCCCCCTTGGCTTGCCTTGATGGTTTACTTGATCTTCCTCGCCGGCCTGAATGATTACGCCCTGGTAGGGCATACTAAATGGGAGATCACTCATCGGCCCTTCGTTTGGGTATATTTTCTGTTGTGTACCTGGTGCGCGGGGCGGACCTGGTGCTTGCTCAAAGAGCGGCGAGTGGTAGGCGGCGGTAGAAACAACCGCTTGCTAACGGTCGCGGCCCTGGTGCTCCCCTCGCTGATGTTGGTGTTGCCCTGGCGGATGGGACTGCGGGTGCAGGAAGGCACGTTCCCTTGGCAGTTTGAAGCCGCGAACGTGCGTGCGGCGAGCGGCTTGGTAGAATCGGCCCATTTTCTCGCGGCAGCTGGCCAGCGCACGGACATCATTCAGGACAGTCATTGCGATGCCCAACTCGTCCTGGGCGGCCTTTCCGAGAAACGATCCTACCTGGCTCGCCTAAACGATTGGCAGCGCCATCACTCCGCGCGCGTGCGGCAGGAGGTCGAGAAGCGGCGCCTATACGTCGAGCGGCTGCCATGCCTGACCAGCCTCGCCGAATTGGTGGAGGCGGCACGCGAGTCCGGCATCCGCTGGTTTGTCTTGCATCCCGATGATGACGTTGCTTGGCCGCGGGCCATCCTGGACAAGCCGGCATTCGCCTGGGGTGGCTATCGCGTCTTCGACCTGGCAGCTTTACCCTCGGCTGCCGGCTATCCTACTGATAAGATAGCCATTACCCCCAGTTCTTCCCCTGTGGCCCCATTGAAACGCTCGGAACGCTAAAGCGCTGCCGCGCGCTCTCGGCCCGGTATAATCCGTTCTTCCTGCCCCGCTCGTTGGCCCACTTTTTCTTTGTCCGCTTGCCCTTTTTCAACAAGTGCAAGCTATAGTTGAACAGCGTCGCCCGGAGCGACATGTTGTTGTCGCTTTCCAAGCGGACACCGAAGCCGCGAGGGAGGGCATCGTGAAGCGGACCATTCGCCTGCGCGGTTTAAGCCCCGCCCCATTCAAGGGGCAAACGTGGGAGGCCGAAGACTTGCTGCGAATCGGTCGGCTCGGCCCCCTGGAAGTCGTGCTCGACGATAACTCGGTCAGCCGCAATCATGCCGAGATTCGCTACACCGAGCGCGGCTGGCGTCTGCGTGATCTGGGCAGTACCAACGGCACCCGCCTCAACGGCGTGCGCCTGAGCGCCGGTTCATGGCCGCTGCGCGTTCGCGACATCATCCAGTTCGGCGAAGTCGCCCTCGCGGTCGAGGTCATCCAGGAGAAAACGGGGGAAACCGACAACAACACCAGTGAGGAGATGCGCGTTGAGGCCGCCACCCTCTCGTCCTGGGAGGAGGCGCTGGAAGGTTTGGCCTTTGACAGCCATCGCTGTCCCCGCGCCGGCGAACAACTCTTGGCCTTACTTCGTGCCGGCCATCATCTCGTCAATATCGAGAAAGAGGAAGAACTGCTGAACTCTATCCTCCATGATGCCGTCTCTGTACTCGACGCTCAGCGCGGCGCCATCGTATTGGCTGAAGGGCCAGAGAACAAACTGAAACTCAAGGCGCTGGCCACAGGCCGAGACGAGCCGCGGGCCGTCATCGCGGGACGCGACGGCGCGAGTGGACGTTTCCCTTTTAGTCAAAGCTTGGCCAATCGCTGCTTCAACAGCGGCGAATCGATCCTCTGCCATCGCGCCGAGGAAGATCCCGAACTGGCCATGTCCAAGAGCATCTCGGAGGGCAGCATGTCCTCGGTGCTGTGCGTCCTGTTGCGTACCCCGCGCAAACGTCTGGGCGTGCTGCATCTGGACCGCAGTCCCTGGCAGAAACCGTTCAACATGGATGATCTGCATTTGGCCGATGCGCTGGCTGCCAACGTCTCCGCTGGCATCGAGTGTGCGCAATTGGTCAAGAAACAGCGTGATCTCTTCCTCGACACCATCACTATCCTTGCTCAGGCTGTGGAGATGCGCGACGAATACACCGGCGGCCATACTCTGCGCGTCAGTACTTATGCGGTCTTGCTGGCCCAGGAGCTGGACATGTCGCCGCAGGAAGTCGAGCTGATTCGCATCGGCACGCCCCTGCACGACATTGGCAAGATCGGCATTGACGATGCTATCCTCCGCAAACCGGAGCGTTTAACGCCGGAAGAATTCGAGATCATGAAAACCCACACCGTCAAGGGAGCGGAGATCCTTGCGACGGTCCCGGACCTACAGCCGATCATTCCCATCGTCCGTTCGCACCATGAGCGCTGGGACGGCAAGGGCTATCCGGACGGCCTGGGCGGTGAGGCCATTTCGCCGTTGGCTCGCGTGGTGGCCCTGGCTGATGCCTTCGATGCCATGACCTCCAACCGTTCTTATCGCAAAGGAATGCCGCCGGCCGCCGCCTTCGCCGAAATTGAGAAACAGCGCGGTCAGCAATTCGACCCCACTTTCGCCGCTGCTTTCCTGGGCATGAAGGAAACTATTCTCAAAGAGATGAAAGTGCAAGTCACCAAGCTTACGCCTTCCCCGCGTGTGCGCATCTCCTCCCTGAGATGACCCAGCAAACGGCTGGTGGAGGCCTCCCAGAAGTCTAGGTGCCGCCTGGCAGCGGAAGCCTCTTCCCTGCGATGCCTTTCAATGTTACACTTTTAGAGGAAGAGCGGCCGAAGTGTAATCGGCCGTGGAGGGAGGCCGTTTGCAGAAAGGAGATAGGGGTATTCCTCCGTTCGATCGTCATTCGCATCCGCACGACCGTGGTTTACGGGTTAACGAGCAAATCCGTATCAGCCCCGTCCGCCTGATCGGCGCCAATGGCGAGCAACTCGGCGTGGTGCCGACTTCCCAAGCCCTGGAAATGGCGCGCGAGGCCCAACTCGACTTAGTCGAGGTGGCCCCCAATGAACGTCCGCCGGTGTGCAAGATCCTCGACTACGGCAAGTTCCGCTACCAGCAGTCGCACAAGAAATCGAAGACCAAAGTCCATCATCAAAAACTCAAGGAAATCCGCGTCCGTCCCAAGACCGGCGAGCACGACGTCGAAACCAAGATCAACCAGGCCCGCCGGTTCCTGGAACACAATGATAAAGTCCTCGTTAATGTACTCTTCCGTGGCCGCGAGCTGCAACACATTGAGGAGGGGCGGCGTATTATTGACACGATCCTGGACAAGTTGGCCGAGGTCGCTAAGATTGAGAAAGCGCCGTCGATGGAAGGCAAACGCATGACAGCCATGCTCGCTCCCAAAACGGCCAAGGGGTGAATGCGCAAGGATACGATTATGCCTAAGATGAAGACCCATAAAGCCTCGAAGAAGCGTTTCCACGTGACCGCTTCGGGCAAACTGAAACGCCGCCAAGCCGGCAAGAAACACCTGCTCAGTCACAAGACCGGCAAGCGCAAACGTCAACTCCGCGGCGCGGTCGTCACGAGCGGTAAACTGGCACGCAAGTACATCCACGTGATGGGCGGAAAAGCATAGAGGGAGTTTCGGACCAATGACACGAGCACGCAGCGGCAAGACTATCCTCCGGCGCCGCAAACGTCTACGTCGTTTGACCAAGGGATTCCGCCTGAGCCGGCATCATCTCTATCGCCAAGCTAAGGTGACGCTGATCCGGGCGCGCGTCTATGCCTTCCGCGACCGCCGCGTCCGCAAACGGGAGTTTCGTCGGCTGTGGATCGTCCGCATCAACGCGGCCTGCCGCATGCGCGGCTTGCGTTACGGTCAGTTCATCGCCGGCTTGATTAACGCCCAGGTCGCGCTGAACCGCAAGATGTTGGCGGACTTGGCCGTCCACGATCCGGACATGTTCAGCAAACTCGTCGAGGTGGCCAAGGCGAACTTGCCGGCAGCGTGAGGAACCATGTCTCTCCTCGCACCTCTAGAAGAACGGGCGCTCGCGGAGCTAGGCTCCTGTACGGAAGAAGCGGCGCTTCGCGCCTGGAAGGCGCGCTATCTCGAAGGCGAGGTCGAGCAAGCCGTCAAGAAAATCAGCACCCTGCCGCCCGCGGAGCGGCCGGCCTACGGCAAGCAAGTCAACGAACTGAAGAAAAAACTGACCGCCGCGTATGAAGCGGCCCTGGTCGCGGAAAAGGAACGCGCCCTGGCGCGCAGTCTGGCTTCCCCAGCTCTGGACGTAACCCTGCCGGGCCGGCCGGTGCGGCGAGGCCGTTTGCACGTCTCCACACAAACACTCCGCGCTATCTATGCCATCTTCGCCGACATGGGCTTCCAGATCTATCGCTCGCCCGAAGTCGAAGATGACGAAACAAACTTCGGCCTGCTCAACATGCCGGAACATCATCCGGCCCGCGACATGTGGGACACGTTCCACACCACCACGCCCGGCTTGCTCCTCCGCACGCACACGTCGCCCGGCCAGATCCATGTCATGCGTGAGCTGTGCCCCCAACCGATCCGCGTCATCCTGCCGGGCATGTGCTATCGCTATGAGGCCATCACCACACGCAGCGAAATCATGTTCCATCAGGTCGAGGGATTGGCCATCGGCCAACACGTGACGATGGCCGATTTGAAGGGCACACTCACCGCTTTCGCCCGTCGTATGTTTGGCGACCAACGCAAGGTACGCATCCGTTCGAGCTATTTCCCGTTCACCGAGCCGTCGATCGAAGTGGACATGGATTGCATTGTTTGCGCCGGCGAGGGATGTAGCTTGTGCAAGCGCAGTGGTTGGTTGGAAATCCTGGGCGCCGGCATGGTACATCCCGTTGTGCTGCGCAATGGCGGCTACGATCCGGCACGTTTCAGCGGCTTCGCTTTCGGCATGGGACCAGAGCGCATCGCTATGCTGACTTATGCCATCGATGATATACGTCAATTCTGGACCAATGATCTGCGCTTCTTGCAGCAATTCGGCGCCTGAAAAGTTGCAACGGTCATTCTGAGAGAGGAAGGCACTTGCTGGCGCGGCGTGCTCCTCTACGCTCGATGAAGAAGGCACTTGCTGGCGCGGCGTGCTCCTCTACGCTCGATGAAGAAGGCACTTGCTGGCGCGGCGTGCTCCTCTACGCTCGATGGCGTGCTCCTCTACGCTCGATGGCGTGCTCCTCTACGCTCGATGAAGCGGGAGGTGCGGCTTATAACAAGCAATAGGCCTAACGAACCGGAAGTCCTGTCGGAGAAAGAGGTCGTGATTTCAGTTGTCTTTCCCGTGTACAACGAGCGCGACAGTCTGCCGGCGCTGTATGCTGAGATCGCCACTGTAGCGCGGGCCGCGCAGCTCGACTTAGAGATCATCTTCGTGGACGATGGCAGCACGGATGGCTCCTGGCAGATCATCACCGAGTTGGCCCACGATCATGCGGAGGTCCACGGCCTTCGCTTTCGCCGCAATTTCGGCAAGGCGGCAGCGCTGTCAGCCGGCTTTGGTGCGGCCCGCGGAGAGGTCATCTTCACGCTCGACGCCGATTTACAAGACGATCCCGCCGAGATCCCGCGTTTCCTCGCCCTTCTGAATGAAGACAAATCGGGGCAGCGCCTGGATGTCATCAGCGGGTGGAAGCGCGTGCGCCATGATCCCTGGCACAAAGTCTGGCCCAGCCGCGTTTTCAATTACATGGTCAGCTGGCTGACCGGCGTGTACTTACACGACCACAACTGTGGCATGAAATGCTATCGCGCGGAAGTGCTCCGCGAAATTCGACTCTATGGCGAGTTGCACCGCTTCATCCCCGTGTTGGCAGCGGCGCGCGGCTTCCGCGTCGGTGAAATGGAGATTAATCACCGCCCGCGCCGCTTCGGCCATTCCAAATACGGGGTTCGCCGTTTTATTAAAGGATTTCTCGATTTGTTAACAGTCAAATTCCTAACCGGCTTTGGCCAGCGGCCGCAGCACCTGCTCGGCAGTCTCGGCTTGATTAGCTTTCTCCTGGGGAACCTCGGTCTGCTCTATTTGGCGGTTATTTGGGTCATCCGTCTATGGCACCCTGAAAAGTACGATCCCCTGCACCAACGTCCGCTGCTCATCTACTCTCTGGCCGCCCTGCTGCTCGGCGCCCAGATGATGTCCATCGGCTTCCTCGCGGAGTTGGTTACTGCTTACATGGGTCGTGAAGAAGATAGCTACAGCATAGCGGAGAAAACCTCCCCGAAAAATCATGAAACCTACTTCTGATCGAAATTCTGCTGAGGCCGCCGCCGATGCGATAGCACGGCGTAGGCAGATCTATGGATTGCTGATCGTCGTGGCCGCAGCGATGGCCCTGGGCCGCATTCTCTCCGCCGAGTTGGTCTATGAGCCGAGCTTGTCGGCGCCGTGGCCGAATGATCCAGGACATTATCGCCGGCCCTGGCCGGCCACACCACCACGTCCCATGCCGACATTTAGCTCCAACGACCGCTCACGCTGGGCTGCCGTCCGCGCCCTGGTGGACGAAGGAACATGGGTGATCGGTCGGCGGGACCGCCAAACAGGCAAGGACAGCGGCATCATCTTTGAGGACGGCTGGCAGAGCGTGGACAAGATGCTCAACCCGAACACACTCGAATTCTATTCCACGAAACCGCCGCTCTTGACATTTCTCGTCGCTTGCGAATATTGGCTGCTGAAAAAGGCATTCGGTTGGTCGCTCAGCGGTGACTCGGCTCAGTGCTTTGCTGTCGTCCGCGTTTGCTTGCTGACCTTCAATCTGCTGCCGTTTACCCTTTATCTGTGGCTGTTGACGCGCTTAATCGAGCATTGGGGAACGACAGATTGGGGGCGTATCTTTGGGGTCGCAGCGGCGTGTTTTGGGACGCTGGTGACACCGTTTCTTATCTCGTTGAACAATCACACCCTGGCGACGTGTAGCGTTGTCGTGGCTGTTTATGCAGCGGTGCAGATACTGTCGGCATCGGAAGCGTCTTGGCGAGGATTCGCCTTGGCCGGCTCCTTCGCCGGTTTCACGGCAGCCAACGAGCTGCCGGCTGCTGCTTTTGCGGCCGGACTTGGGATGTTGTTGCTAATTCGCTTCCCGCGGCAGACATGGAAGGCGTTTGTCCCCGCAGCGATCATACCGGTAGGGGCGCTGTTGGCCCTGAATTATGCGGAACTGGGCGAATGGAACCTCGGCTACAGTAAATTCGGAACAGAGTGGTACGAATACGAGGGCAGCCATTGGCGCAACCTGCCCGACCAATCCAAACGTGGCATCGATTGGGCAAAGCACAGGGAAAACAAGGGCGCATATGCGTTTCATCTATTGTTGGGGCATCATGGCTGGTTTTCGTTGACGCCGATTTATTTGTTAGCCCTGGGCGGCATGGGACTGGGCATTTGGCGCCTAAGCCGAGGGCGCCCCCCCGCCGAGACAACCCTGAAGGGGCCGACCTCCTCCCCTCAGAGAGCATCGCGCCAATGGGCGGAGTTGGCCAGTTGCACTGCGTTGCTTTCGCTGGTGGTAATCGGCTACTATATTTGCAAAAGCGACAACTACGGCGGTTGGAGCAATGGCCCCCGTTGGCTCATGTGGCTGTCGCCCTTGTGGTTGTTGACGCTGCTGCCGATCGCCGATCGCCTGGGACAAAGGCGGGGCGGCCGGGCCTTGTGTCTTGTCCTTTTGGCGCTGTCGATACTGTCGGCACACTACTGGAATTGGAACCCGTGGCGGCATCCGTGGATATATAATTGGATGGATAGTCGGGGATGGGTCCCTTACTGAGCGAGTACCTGGACATGACCGAGAACGATCCTTCTTTCGACCGACCTGCGGAAGACGCGCTCACTCTGCAACCTTCTGATTATCCGCTGAAATGGGAGCGGATCGAGACCCGGGCAATGAAGCCGCAGCTGGAGATAGCACTTCCACAACGCTCCCTCACTCAAGCTCCGCGCTGGCCACACCCTAACATGGGATGGTCGCTGTTGTGGTGCCTACTGTTTCTGTTCGTCACCCAGGTGCCTGGAGCGGTCCTCGTCGTTGTGGTCATGACCGGCTTGTTCATGCTGTCGCCCCATACACTTCCGCTGGAGGCATTGCGCAAACCGGCGGACCTTTTGAAGTCCGAGGCGATGACCATTGCTCTGGGTATTGCTTTCTTCGTTACGGAGCTACTGGTCATTGGCTTTTCGTGGTTGATCATTCGTCTTGTTGTCGGTCGGGATTGGAAACGTCAATTGGCGCTGCGCCGTCCAGCCCTTTCTCACACACTCTTGGCGCTGGCCGGCTTCCCGGCCCTGGTGTTGCTGGCCAACATTGCTTACGATCTGCTCCGCAAACTCTTCCACGTACCCAGCCTCGCCGACTTCGGCCTGAGTGACATGGAAGAAATGGTCCAGATCTTCTCGAAATGGCCGTGGGGTTTTGCTGTTTTGGTGATTGGCCTGGGACCGGGCATCGGCGAGGAGCTGTGGTGCCGTGGTTTTCTCGGCCGAGGTTTGATCGGCAATTACGGCGTCGTTTTGGGCATCTTCGCTACGTCCTTTTGGTTCGGCTTCATTCATCTGGATCCTTGCCAGGGCACGATGGCCATGCTCATGGGCTTATGGCTGCACTTTGTCTACTTGACGACGCGGTCGCTGCTGTTGCCGATGCTTTTGCACACCCTCAACAATTCCTGCGCTGTCCTCATCACCCGCGTTCCGCAACTGCAAAATATCGAAATGCAACCCAGCGACGTCCCCTGGACCGTTTATGCGTCGGCGTTGCTGCTGCTTGCAGGGGTGGCCTATGCCCTCTATCAGAGCCGGGCGCGGTTGGCGGCAAAATCGCCGGAACAGCTTTTCCTCTGGCGTCCCGCCTTCGAGGGGGTCGAATGTCCCCCGGCAGACAGCGGAATGCGAGTGGTCCATCCGCTCCTCTCGCCGGGGGCGGCGGCGCTGGCCGGTTTTGGTTTTCTACTCTTCGTACTCGCCTGCGTCGTCTGGGCCTATTCGAGATGGTCCTACGGAGGATGAGGGCGGATTTGCATTTTGTATTTCCTATTTTGCGCTCCGTATTGTGCCTTATGTGCTTGGCGCATCTTTTGCCGGCGCTTCGGGCCGGTGAGGAAGCGCCGGAACTATTCCGCGCCGGCGGCGGCCGGTGTGTACGTTTGTGGGACGGCCAACGGATCACAGGACAAATCCTCGATGGCAATAAGGATGTCTTACGCTTGCGTACGGCCTGGGCGGCACGGCTAGAATTGCCCCGCGCCGCGGTCGCTTCCCTCTCGTCATTGCCCGGTTGGCGCATCGTCCTCGATGAAGACTTTCGCGATGACCTGAAGGCCTTCACAACAACGGGTGGACCCGAACTCACGGATGCAGAAGAGGGGGCCTCTACGCGGGCGCTTCTGTTGCGCGCTGCGGGACAGAGTTTGGCTTACACCCTGACGAAACCATTGACGGCGGGGCGCGTCGGCGTCAATTTCCAACAGCGCGGGCAAGTGCGCGGGGCACGCTGGAGGGTCGAGTTGTTGTTTCAACAGAGAAACAGCCGGCGGCGTGTCAGGGTCACCGTCGCGGGAGAAGGCGAACATTACGTCGTCGATACCGGCAGCCTGCCGGGCACGGCGCGGCTGGTGAAGCGGACGCCCGGTTGGCATCGGCTAATCGTACAGTTCAGCGAACATTCGCTACGCCTGACTTGCGATGACGCCGTTTTATGGCATAACCTCGATGCAGGACCGGGAGGGCGTTTACAACAAGTGACAATCCGTTGTCAGCGTGTGGAGGGGCGCGAACTACTGCGCGGCGCGGTAGCCTGGGCAGAGTTATGCATTGAATGCGCCGTGGATGAGCATCCAGGACCGCCAGCCGAGGCCGAGCAGGACACGGTTCGTTTGCTCAACGACGATCAACTGTTCGGCCGCATTCTCCATGTCGATCGGCATTTCCTCCAGATCGAAGGGCGTTTCGGCAAACGTATGCTGCCGTGGACGGCGGTATCCGGCTGTTCGTTTCGCCGCCCCGCTGTCTTACCGAAAGCAAACGAAGGGGCGCAAGTCCGTTTGCTCCTGTACTCCGGGCTGTGTCCAGAGCCAGACGTACTGGAAGGCGTGCTGACCAAGCAAGACGAACAGCGCCTGGTCCTGCGGCACGCGCTTCTGGGCGAGCTGACCTTGGAACGCAGCCGGGTACGTCAACTGCAACCGTTGGAGTAAGCACAGCATCCCTTTATACTTCGCATGATTGATTGTGGCCCTTTCCCTCTCTTCCCTTTGTAGGGGTGAAAGGTTCTCCTCTCTCTGGTAGGAGGGTTAGGGTGGGGGGGGGAATAAACTCTCTTGGTTTTCTGGCCTTTTCCTCCACCGCAGCCCTCCTCCCCAAGGAGGAAGGAGGACAACAAAGGTGCCGTTGTAACCGGCGGGTAGTATAACTGGCTTTAGTCGTTGTCCATGAGATTTACGCCTGCTGCCGAAGGTTTGTAAACAGTTTATTCGGCACGATCCGCACTCCGAAGGAGGCAAAAGGGCCGGTTCGGGGTATTCGCGCGTTGACCGTGTGCGCCCCCCCTCCTTATGATGTACAACGATTGCTCACAGGAAGGAGGGTACGTCATGGCCGGCCTTGACGATTTTGCCGATATTATCCGGCGCAACGAGCCGCTGGCCCCTTATGTGTATTTGAAGGTAGGCGGACCGGCCGAGATGTTGGTACAGCCTCGCTCACGGGACGAATTGTCGCGCTTCGTGCAGCGCTGTTTTCAGGAACGTGTGCCGTTGCGCGTACTGGGCAGCGGCTGCAATTTGCTGGTGCGCGATGAAGGCGTGAGCGGGGCCGTCCTGCGGTTGAGCGAACCTGCTTTCACCGTCATTCGTGTGGAAGGCAACCGTGTTCAGGCAGGCACCGGGGTGGCCGTCTCCGACTTGATTGCTCAGGCCGCCCAGCATGGATTGGCCGGCTTCGAGACGTTGGTAGGCATTCCCGGCAGCGTTGGCGGCGCTCTGCGCTGCAATGCGGGAGACCGCTACGGCGACATCGGCCAGTTTGTCCGTCAGGTTGAGGTCATGGACAACAGCGGCAATACGCAGATCCGCGAACGCGATGAACTGCGCTTCGGCGAACATGCCAGTAATCTCGACGACCCCGTGTTGCTGAATGCCTGGTTTCAGCTCGAACCAGACAGCACCGACGCCATCGTCAAGCGCATGCGTAAGGCATGGATCGCCCGCAAAACGTCGCAACCGCTCAGTTTCCAGGCAGCGGCGCGGATCTTTAAAGATCCGCGCGGCCTGCGGGCCGCCGCTCTTATCGAGCAGGCAGGCTTGGCTCGTACGCGCGTTGGTGGCGCCGAGGTCAGCGACCGCGATGCCAATTACTTTATCGTCCACCCCGGCGCCAGCGCACGCGATGTGTTACGCTTGATTGACCTGGTGCGCAGTCGGGTCCAAGAGCGTTTCAACATCACGCTGGAGCAGGAGATCACAGTCTGGTGATGATTCGCTGCCCCCCGTAGAAGAGTGCGGATACACTCCTCTGAGAGTGCAGCGAACCGCAGAGGAGATCATCATGCAGAAATGGATCGTGCAGGGTCTCGCGCCGATCCTGTGTGGGTTCGCTTTGTTGCTGGCCGTGATCGGTGCAGGCCGGGCAGCTCGCGCCTCTCTGCACGACCGCGTGGCCTACCGTCTTGCCTTCGCCGACATCGATTGCCAGCCGCCCCAAGGCATGTCGCGCGCTGTTTTCCTCAAGGAAGTGCGTTCACTGGCTCATCTGCCTGCGACGTTGCATCTGCTCGATGAAGATTTGACCGCCCGCTTGCACCGGGCCTTTCGCGCCCATCCGTGGGTAGAATCGGTGGGCTGCGTGGCTGTGGGCCAAGCATGGGTGCATGTCGAGATAGCGTATCGGCAAGCCGTTCTCGCCATCCCGTCGGTGGAGGGGAGATGGCGAATGGTCGATCGCCACGGCGTTCTGCTGCCGGAGTCGGCGGTGCCGTCGCACCTGCCGGTCCTTATCACGGAAGTTGCTAAGCCCACGGGACCGACCGGAAGCCATTGGGGCGACGCGCGCGTCGTCGCCGCCGCCAAGACCGCCGCTTTCCTTCAAGCGCACCTGACTCAACTGCATCTCAATGGCAGCCAGATAGAGATAACGGAGGGGGAAATAGTGTTCTCCAAGCCCGGCGTCCGCATTGTCTGGGGCCATGCTCCAGGACAAGAGAAAGCGGACGAAGCGCCAGCACAAGTCAAGCTGCGCCGCTTACTCGATTATCAGAAAGAACACGACGGGCTGGAAGGTCTGGAACACGACGTCTGTTTGCTTGCTTATCAAGGACACTTCCCGCTGTGGTCCGACGAGCCGCAGAAGGCCGTTTCCCTCTATGGAGCAAACCATCCCTCTTTCCAAACCGACCGGGACCAGGTTTTGAACTCGTCGCAGAGCCGGCGCCGCTGCTTCACCGATGCGAAGCCGTTCTCGGTGGACACTTCCTCACGGTGACTTGCCTGTAGCAGTTGGGGGTGGAGGGGCAGACGGTCCCGGAAGCAGGTGAGTCATGGCCACAGACAACCCCATGACGATGAGGAGCAAAATCACAATCAGACGAAGCCCCCGCGAGCGATTGTAATGGAGCAGGGCGTCGATTTCCTCTTGATCGCCGGTTTCGATGGCGCTTTGCAGATTGCACTCATAGCGGCCCTCGGGATAGTCGCCGGCTTTCTCCTCGGTGATGTAATGCTCAAATTCCGGGTCGAGGCGCGGCGTTAGGCGCGGCACGACAACGACATCGAACCGATGGACATTGCTGAACGCGAAGCTGGCCGGCCACAGTTTGGCTCGCTCGCTTGTTGGCAAGAGCGCCCACAAACTGCGAAGGATGGCGGCATCCGGGGCCGGACGCTCGAAGACGAGCCGGCCGCCATCCAGAAGGATCTGCACCCCGCCGAGCAAGGTAGCGCTATAAGGGACATTCAGTACCTTTTGAAGCATCGCCACGGTTCGCGGCGGCGGAGCGCCGGCGCACCAGGTCAGCGAGGGCAACTCGCCGCGCGCTGGCCAGGGCGGCGGGAATTGTTCAGCGATGTAAAAAGGATCGCCACCCAGTTCCTCATAGAGCGAGCGCGGCAGAACGAGCAGATAAAAACCGAGCACGCCGGGCCGGCCGGTATCATCCGATCCCTGATCGGCAGCCTGAACGATGGCGACATGATGACGGCCCAACGGCCGGGCAAACACACAGCCCGGACAAGCGATACCGGCCGGTCGTTCGCCGAAGCCGGCGCACAACCGCTTTGCCTCGGCCAACCAATCATCGCGGAAACCAGGAGAGCGAGCCAGCAAACAAAGAGCGTTGGCGGCCTGTTCTCTGTAAATCGCTTGTTCGATCATGAATGAATTTAACATCAGGAAAGAAGGGAGCGGAAGCTGAAGTTGGAGCTTCCCTGTCGGCTACAAAAGGGCCGCTTTCTAACGGTTGCGGTCTGGACTGCGACGAGCGAATGGTAAGCGGCGCGGTTGTTCCAGGCGCTCGAAATCGCGGCAGAGCAGACGGATCGACTCGAATTGCGTATGTGTCTCCAGTACCAACGGCGCATCAGCTGGGATACTGGCGTCCAGCAGAGTGGTGAGACCGTAGCGTGTGCCGAAAGGCGAGACCACGCCCCATTCGCAATCCCGGAAAACCGCAGCGATTTCGCGGTCGTCGGCCAGACGCACCGGGCCGCCCAAATGCTCGGCCAACACCTGGGTATCCACGTGATGCGTCGCCGGCAACACCGCCAGGAGATAGCCCGACGGGCCGGCCAGCAATACCGACTTGGCCACCTGACGGCCGGGCAGACGCAGATACTTGGCCCGCTTCTGGGCCGAATACGCCGGTGGATGAGGCAGCCGCTCGAAGGCGATCTGCTGTTCGGTCAGGTAATCGCTGATGCGCATTCCCGCCTCCCCATCGCTGACGCTATCGGCTCGTTTTTCCGCGATTGCTCCGAAACAAATATAACAGCGAGAGGCCCGTCCGCCGGAACCCAGATTGCCCAAGTTCGGCCCAAGAAATTGAGAGACAGGACAGAGTATGATAAATGTAGTGGATATACCGGCACAGGGCGGCTGACCCAGTGGAGGGACGAACAAGAAGCGGCCTTGCTCGACCTGACCGAGTATTTCGGTGAACACATCTACGGAGCACTCGACGATTATCGCCGCTTCTCGAAACAGATGGTGATTGAACGGCTCTTGCGCGAGAACCATCTGCGCGGCGAAGAATTGCTTGGTTTCGGCGACGGCTTTGTCGAGATTGAAAAGATCAAGCGTATCGCCGGTAGACCCGAGGCGAGCGGGGGGGGGGAACCCCCCCGGTGTGGTACCGGGGGGGGGGACACCCCCCCGCAGACCCGC
>Ga0078972_1006927_pt1 | contig 26053 bp, 32 predicted proteins | sample YelNatPaOPGAMG01_FD_67568 | JGI IMG/M metagenome (GOLD analysis project Ga0078972, IMG submission 67568) | Hot spring thermophilic microbial communities from Obsidian Pool, Yellowstone National Park, USA - OP-RAMG-01 (SPADES assembly) (version 2) | ecosystem: Environmental > Aquatic > Thermal...
GGAGAATTCGACATATTCGAATACCACTTATTACAATACTTCGGAGTCATGGACAATCTCATCGACCGGCTACGTTACATCTACGACCTTTACTCTTCCTTCTGCCTGGTTTGCGGCTGGTGACTCCTCCTCCAAGACGATCCAACTGCAGGACTTGGCATTTATGTCTCAGTATTTGGCTGATACTTCTGGCAACTTCGGTTACTCAGTTGGTAATATTATATATGTGAACCTTACTCCCGCATCCGGTTCAGTAGGATTTAATAGTGGAGCTAGTTTTTCATGGAGCACGACATCATTATCCAGTGGCCTTACAACTGATTCTGAGGTAGTTTATGTAAATCCATCCTGGGACATCTATGCTGGCGTAAGTGGATATCTGGCGTACGGGCATATGGATGTAACAATTAGTTTAGTTTATTCCGGCACGTATAAATGGAGTGGCAGCCAAGATGGTGTAGTTACTAGTAATAGCCAAACCGGAAACGTATATTCAACTCAGACAACCTTACCTACCGCCACATACGTGCCTTATGCAATAGGGTATAATTACCCGCCTACAACGGTGACTCTCTCATTTCCCTCAACGATGACCTCGGCCCAGATAGTTACCGAGAATCCCTACCTTCCTATGAATGTGACATACGACGGAATAACGGAACAAGTCCCTTATACCTTTACTGCCAGTTTTTCAGTGGATACACTAAAGTTCTCATTTCTGTCCACGAATACACTTGAAAATACCATAGATGTTCAGTACTATCTCGGATCATTGTACGAAGCACAGAGCGCGTCTACGACCGAAACAGCATCGCCATCTTATACTTACACACAAGTCTCGGGTACCACAAACGAAGCAAGCGCATCTTTCTCTTTCACGGCTTCTACGCCGTCTAACGACGTCTTTGCGGATTATGCGGGATCGTTAACAACCACCTTTTCGCCATCGGTGACTGTAACGAATCCCTATTATAGCTATGCACAGAACTATCTTATTTATTCTGGCTCCGGATCCTCGACCGTTCACGGATCTTCATCAAACACACAGAACCCTTCATTTTCATTTTCTTCTTATTCTGAAACATCATCAAATACGCCGTCATGGTCAGTATCGATGGATTTGTACGGCAACGTTGCGCCTGCGCTTGTTTCGCAAAACGTAGTCTGGGCAGGAACATCGGATACCGCTATACTCTACTTCAACGTTACACAGCCAGAGTTTTCAGGGGAGCCGATAGGCGAGACGATTAACTGGGGCGATGGAAACACTACTACCGTGTCGCCGACCACAACATACAACATCGTGGAAAGGCATACATATGCAAGTACAGGCACGTATGAGATATCCGTAGTCTATTCTAACTCGCCTGATCCGGTTACGTTGTATAACGGTCTCAGCTCCTTATCGGCAACATCACCCTCATTGCCATACGTTATCTCCATTTCACCAACAGCAACACCCGCGCCGTACTCAACGCTTGAAAAAGGACAGGGCATCTCCATATCGTTCTCAACAACGCATGATATCGTAAACGCCGTAACGCTTACCATCGATGGCAGTTCAGTCGCTTCTTATTCCATGGATACGGCGTCAGGTTCAACGCCCACATACTATCCATCATCAGCTGGGCAGTCTCCAATTACGGCGGTGTGGCATTTTGACGGTGCGAATTACACCTATTCCGTGGTATATGGGGCTCCTGAATATCCATCGATAAATTCGCCGTACATAACGAGCATGTACGGATCGACTGCAACGCATCAGTATCCCATGACGAACATAACGACCGATTCTTCAATAACTAAATCCTTCCCCATAACGATCAATTCTCCACCATCGGGAACAGGTGATTACCAGCAGCTGGTCAATATTACCGATCCATCGCAATACGGCATCAACTCCGCATACAGCAATTTCGAGTTTGCTTTGCCTAACGATACGTTGTTGTATGCATGGATTCAGTCTGCGAATTCATCAGATATGCAGGTATGGGTAAAGATGCCTTTCGATACGTCGACCATTTATTTAAAGGTTCTTCCAACGACTGAGAATGTCTTATCAGCGACGGGATACACAGGCGAAGCTCCTCAGCTCAGCTCGACGTATGGAGAATATGATAATGGTGCGAATGTATTTTTATTATATTTCAATGGCAATACGCCATTAAGCGACTTTAACGCCGAAGGAAACACGCTTGCACATTCAACTGCTACATTTAATGGAACTACAATAAACGTAATAAGCATAACTGGTGAATACTACCCATGCTATCTTGGATTTGTATATACTGGTAATTCAATAGGAAATCAGCCTATAATCGCCGAAAGTTCATCACAACAAGCAGGAGATCAAGTAGGAGGCCTAGGCGCAGATAACGGTCAAGTCAGTATAGTGAATGGAACATCTGTATCTGGTTTGAATGCAATAAGCGTAGATATGGGCCATGGTGGATCTTATTTCTCAAATGATTATTTATCTAATGGTGCTCAAACTACTGGCGTAAATCAACAGGGGAGCGCGAATACAAACTGGCATTATGCTTCTGTAACCTATTCCGGCTCTTCAGCTACATCCTGGTCTGGTTACATAGCACCGCAATTGTATTCTACTTCGGGCGGTTATTCTGGCAGTGTTTCAAATAACCCATTGTCTTCATCTTCAAGACTATATCTAGGACTCATAGGTCGTGTTTATATCGGTTATTACTATTGGCAAACAAATATAAACTGGATGCGTGCACGTACCTATGTCCCAGAAATGCCCACAACATCCATCGGAGGTGAATACTTCCCCATAACGATCAATACTCCACCATCGGGAACAGGTGATTACCAGCAGCTGGTCAATATTACCGATCCATCGCAATACGGCATCAACACCGCATACAGCAATTTCCAGTTTGCTTTGCCTAACGATACGTTGTTATATGCATGGATTCAGTCTGCGAATTCATCAGATATGCAGGTATGGGTAAAGATGCCTTTCAATACGTCGACCATTTATTTACAGGTTCTGCCGAGTTTTGAGAACGTCCTGAGTGCGACGGGATACATAGGAGAAGCTCCAACTTTATCACCTGTGTATGGGGAATATTTCAATGCGCCTAAAGTATTTCTTTATGCCAATGATTTTTCGGGAACAACATATAATCACAGTATTTTTGAAATGATAAGAAGTAGTGGTAATACTATAACTGTGAATAATGGCATATCATTTTATTCAGACCAGTCAGGAAATACAGCAATAACATTATGGATGTTAAATAGTTCTTTCCCACTTAATTCTATTGCCTATGCTGACGAAACATCTGGTTATAATGCTGGTCAATCTGGGGGTGCCGGAATAGATTCAATTACTGGGGGTGGTGGTTATTCATATGGTTCACAATCTGGTATCTGGGAGTTAGGTTATGGAAAGGTTGGAAGCGGAAACTCGATTTCTAATACAAGAGAACCTTTTGGTATTCTTACTGGAATACAAGCTGTTCACAATAATACAACAGTAAATGGTTGGGTGAACGGTAATTTGAAGTATCCTAACGAATATTTAAAAGGTTTATCAAGCGAGAGTGGTAATTTCAGTTATGTAGGTTCGGCTGGAATAAATGTTGGAATAGGGCAATTTTCTGACTATGAAGCTACACCGTCTTGGACAAATATAAGTTACATGCTTGTTGCCTCTCCCTTAACTGCGCAGATGCCCACAACATCCATCGGATCAGAGATTCAACAAACCGATTATCAACAGTTGAACTTCAACATTACGGATCCATCGCAATACGGCATCAACACCGCATACAGCAATTTCGAGTTTGCGCTGTCTAACGATACGTTGTTGTATGCATGGATAGAGGAGGCCAACAGTAGCGTAGTGCAGGTAGGGGTAAAGATGCCTCTCAATACGTCGACCATTTATTTGCAGGTTCTTCCAATGTTTGAGAATGTCTTATCAGCAGTGCCCCAAGTATCAGCTGTTTACGGAAAATATGATATCGGATCAGGGTCGGCTTTTCTGGCAAATGCAACGCAGTTTACGCACGATCCCTATTCCACAGTTGCAAATTACGCCCAGAACCCATTGGATGAGATATACACCTATAACGTGTACGATTCATTCAACAGCAATTACATCACGCTTCTGGCAAACGCATCATGGCAGTTCTACGGTTCCAGCGGTTACTCAGAGTGGAATCCAGTCCTGCATGCACTCACTTTTTACAACGTTTCAGGCATAGGGGAAGTTTCTGCATCATTCATCGAGCCATCGCAGGAAATAGGACAGCCCACATTTATTAGTTTATCGCTGAATGCTTATTCGCAGAGCTTTTATAACGGGTTTTCGTACACTGGCAACTACACTCCCTACGGATCAACCACACCGAGATCATTTTCCGGCACATCGTCATCTTTTGAGTTGCCATTCGGTTCTACTGCCAATTTATCTATCCTCAATGAGTGGGGGCAACCTGTATATTCCTTAGCCGGTTTGGTCATAAACCAGACCACGATGCCCATTTCTATCGATCTGGACAACGACATAACCATCGGCACATTGCAATTCGTTAATACAACGGCATCTCAAGTGACGATATCAGCCAATGGTGTTTCACAGGCTGTAAGCGGATATCTGCCTGTGTATTTAAAAAACAACTCGCAATATGTGGTGTCCGCTTCGATCTACGATCCGTCATTGGGGCATAATGTCAACTATAGCGTCAACGTGATCACTAATGCCCCATCGCAAACGATATGGATCAATGCCACAGCTCCCCTTGCGGAATTGCAGTTGTACGCCAACGCCTATTCTGGCTCACAGATCGGCGAGCTGTCATCAAGCGGATCGGACAACGTTATAGCAACGATCAACGGTGATCCGTATGATCTTGGTTCGACTTTTGTAAGCTTTGTGGGTAAAGCATTGAACGTTCGCATTGCAACCGTTTTAAACCAGACGTTGTACAACGGTTCTATTCTTTTGACACAACCTTTTGAAAGCACGACGATCAATATTCAGGTTCCTTCATGGAATTTCCAACTCAAAAACAATGAACAGGTCTATAACACATCCTCGCCACTGGCAACGGAAACCGTCAAAATAACCGATACTGCGACCAATTACACCTATACAACAACCGATATGGTGGGCCAACTTCTTTCCCTTTACCTCGCCTCTGAACCATATCACATCTACCTGCATGACAACCTTACATACTCGGCGAATTTCACGCTGAATAACAACACATACTGGATACTCTTCGGCCAGCGTTTGTTAACTGTGAGTGAATACGACGCAGAGATATCGCAGATTTATTCGAACACTGCGGGCTTGTCGCTGCTGCCCATCAATGCGCCGGCGGAGATATACGTGGGTCAGAAGAACGTGCTGCAATTCGAGTTATATTTCGCCAACGGCACAACGGTGACCGGTCAACAATTGAACGAATTTCTGGCAAACTCCACGCTTTCCGCCAGCAATTCAACATCTTCCATTGTCATGTCTCCATACATCTCGGGCAATGTGATATACGCCAACCTTACGATGCACAATGCAGGGAGTTATACAGTGCGTTTTACCAGCGGATTCAGCTATGGCGGTGCATTGCTCGGGGCACATGCATCCTATCCGCTCACTGTCTTATCGACCGCTGTCAACAGCGGATTGCATCTCTATATATCAGGGCCCACATCCGTCCCTGTCAATACAACGGCAACATTCTATCTGCAATTTGAATACTCTAACGGATCTTCGCTATCATCTTCTGCCTCAGCTTCTCTATTGAAGAATATAACGGCAAAGATAGGCAATACATCATTAATCGTTGCCGATCTCTCAGCAGGTGATTTCAGTGTTAAATACATGCCTGTATCTTCAGGATCATATCTGCTTACAGTTTCAGGTTACTTCGAACATAACGGCGTTAACTTGACCACATCTTCTTTCTATCCGTTCTACTCAATGTCTACGGTTAATGAACTGATCGCAATTCCAATAGATGCGCCGACATCAATGCTTGCAAATATATCTGTGCCCTTTGTAATCGAAGTCGAGTTTCCCAATGGAACTCTTTTGAATCATACACAACTTGAGACGATAGTAAACAACTCCGCATACAGCATGGAAAATTCAAAGGCGGTGCCCTTAAGCCTGTATGTATCAGGGAATAAGCTTTATATTAACTTCACTTTACCCACCGCCGGTTATTACACGCTTACGCTTACCTCTTATCTCAATACCCCGAATACCCATTATCCTCTTGTCTATTCATCATCAATAGAAGGCTACAACCATGTCAGCGTCGGAATTCAACTGACCATGCCATCTGTAACCGAGGAGCAGAAAACAACATTCGTATACGGCGTTAATATAATGTACACAAACGGATCTCGGCTTTCTTATGCCGATACATCAATACTTTTCGGGTCCATGATACTTTACATCGAGAACGGCACCTCTAAGACACTGTATGCACCGACACAGTTCACTGCAGGTGAGATATATTTCAATATCACTGCACCAGCGGACGGACAGTATACTCTACTGGCATACGTCCCATCCACACATATATCTACTGGCAACGTAACGGCATCTTCGGTGGCATCGCTCAAAACGCAGACCTTCGCTTTAAACAGCAACGGCTTCGTAGATGGCATAAATTCATTCATCCAGGCGATAGAGCAGAACTTCCTCGTCACCATTCTGGTGACGGTCGGATTATACGCCCTCTATGAGATTCTAAAATACATTACTAAGAAGATAAGGGGTGATAAGCAGACAGCGACTACCATTAATGATACAATCCTTGCGGGTGCGCTCAATCATTTAGAGCGTGATTTTTCGGACAAACAGGCGATCCTCAAATCTTATTCGCAGTTGACCGATTCCGAGCAGCTTAAGTTCTTGGCAGCAAGCGATGAAGTATTAAGGCTGGAACCGGCGACCATAGGAAAGCGGCAAACGGATATGCGGAGCGTCAGGAATTACATCCTGAAGGTTCAGCATAATCCTGACGGGAAGGGTATATTCTCGTATCTTAAAACGAAGATAGAGGGCAATACCGCTTCTTCGGGAGGGAGTAAATGAAAAACATGATATTGATAACAATGATAGGAGTTATTTTAGCAGTTATTTTGGTGGCTATGCCAGCGGTTAGTGCTCGATCAATGGATCCATCAGTCAGTGTTATGACGGCGGATATCCATAATATCAACGCACAGATCTACGGATATCCCAACGTGACCGGCGGTTTTCCTGCCTATCTAACGAATCAGTCGCCGTCCGCAGTTATGCCGCAGGCATCGTATATAGTAGCCAGAAGCCCAGGGAATTCGACGCTGACAGTTGAGATCAACGGGACTTATGCTTATCGTGATCTTATTTTCAACAGCATCACCCAGCAGCCGTTAAGCCTGCCGTTAAAGACTTCCCAGATAACGATCGTGATAACCTCATATACAATGAATTATACGCGTATCTTTCGATATTCGGCAGATGGCATGACGGCTACACAGTTCATCACATACGCAGAAGATCATTATGTTCACCAGCCGAACAATACATTCACCCTTGGCGAAGGCATCATTGAGATCCTCTATACCGTCCTTGGAACAGCTTCCGGCATAATGATAGGGACGTTTGTGATATTCATTGTCAGATCTAATCCAAATATTGAAAAATGGAGAGTGACTTAATGGGAATAAGAAAAAGACATCTGCCAACAGTAGATGATCTCAAGCATGACGGCATAGCAGAGGTGAAAAAAACAAACGCAAACGGCGAGATTGAGAACAATCTGGTAAAGAGAGGAAAACCTGACCTCGAGAAGGAACTGCAGGAGAGAGGTTATCCCACGATGTTCCCCTACTCCGACCAGACGCTCGGGAAGCATATCCGCTACAGGATCCTCCGTTTCTTCCTTGGCCTGGGAATCGGGATGAATTTAAAAACCCCCAAGGGCAAGCATCATGGTGTGTTCTTTGCGTTCGGCCTTGCAATTCTGATGACGATCATCTATCTTGCTGTGACAGGGGTCGCCGGTTCACTGGCAATTGCCGGTGCGTTTATCGGGATGTTTGCCGGTATATTCCTGTCTGAACTCATCTACCGCAAGGTCAACCTGCCGGTGGCACAGTTAACGCCTGCGGGGGTCGAGACGCCGGTCTCGGAGCATTTTGAGAACGGTGAGAGGGTTGTTGATTATATCAAGAATAAGGAAACAACGTTACAGATCTATTCAATACCCGAAGAGGCGACATCGAGGATCTGGGGAAACAACGTCAGGGTGCTGAATTCCGGCGGACGAAATAATACCGAAGCCTATCTCGTTAAGCATGTGGTGGGAAACAATATGTGGGGCGACGAGTCTTACGCGGATCTAATGGTCGATCAGCTCATATTTCTATCGAGGCCGCAGGACATGTATCCGGCTGAACTCGACAGCGCACTGGCGAAATTAAGGAAAATGGGAAAGCATGTGGACGATGCCGAGGAGATCGGACTGCTGATCAGGGATGCGTATGCGGCCTCAAGCAGATGGCGCAGCGCCGTGACCGAAATACAGGAACGTGTCGGGAAGCGCATCGTTAAGATATCGCCATCAACGGAAGCCTATCTTTTCCTGACTGAATGGCCTGAACGCTTCGAATTGGTGAAGCAGAAGCTTGAAGCTTTACGTGTGGGTTTAGAGAGGAATCCTGATACCGAGCTTGAACCATTAAACAGGGCGATTGAGATGACTACGGAATTCTCAAACATATCGCTTCGCTTGAAAGAAGCTGAAATGCGCGGCAGGAACGTCGGGATTAATCAGGCCTTGGAGATACTAGGTCCGCAGAAAAACATAACAGAAGTGCTGAAGAACGCCGGCATGTCGCTGATAGCCGAGAACGCAAAGAAGGCGGAGCAAGCAATAAACGAGATAAACATATTGAAAAAAATACAGGGGGTAAGCGAGGAAGATGACGAACAAGAGGAAGGATAATACATCCGATATAAACGGATACTACGCTGGAATAAAAAACAGTATAACGGCTGTCAGCAAGGTCACCGGTGACGATTTTGCCAGGCGTCTCGATCCGGACTCTGCGACGCTCTATTTCCATTTCAGGCATGCGATCATGGATTCTGACGCGAGCTACAAGCAACTCCTGGACAGGGCAGTAGATGAGATCTTGATGAAAACAGGCCTGCTGGATCAATACCGACATGACCTCGCAAGGCTCATCGACAGAAAAAAAGAGATACGGGTGGCGCTTGAGGAGAAATATAAGGATAAGCTGATACAGGCCGCAGAAATGCAAAAGCAGGAATTTCTCAAATATATCCAGCAGAGGGTCGCCGAAAAGACGCTGCCGGCATTCTTTTCAGCTTCCGGAGGCCTCAGCCTGTTTGCAGCAAACGAGGAGGAAAACAGCCAGAGGGAAATATTCAGGGTCAGCCATCCTGAAATGACAAAGATAATCAACTGGGAAGACGGGATCTTTATAAATCCATACATCACTGGAGAACCAGGAACCGGTAAGACCAATCTCGCCGTCCTGATCGTCGATGCCTCCATACGAGCACACAAGGGCCAGTTTATCGACCCGACTGCTATCGATGCCCTAAAATCCAGCGGGATTGACAGAGGGACGTTGAGAGTGTATTTTCCCAATATCTTATTCCAGCTGGACGATGGCAGGCCTTACCAACATTCGCACGCCTACTCGAAATTATGGGAAATATTCATTGATGAACCGGTTGGTTCGTCAATATTATGGACAAAGCATGACCAGATCCTCAACGACGTCAACAACATGGGATTAAAGAAGGAGTCGCTATACTCTATAATATATCTTGGAGAGATGGGAAAAGGCCAGAAGATGGGATCCGGTGTATCAAGGCAGATCACGTCTTTTCTTGAACTGGTCCAGCGTTTAAGGCAGATAGGCATAAAGCTGATCGGTTCAGGGGTGTATCTGCCCGCAGATGTCCTCGTTGATAAGTTTGATCCTCTTATTATAATGAACGTGACAATGGGCGAAGCAAAATCATATAAGCCTGAGGGCGATAAGACATACACTGCACAGGCACGATACTGGGCGGATAACAAGCAGGGCTACCGCACAGTCGATCTTGGGATCGTGCCACTGCATCCGTTCACCAAGGTCTTGAACAGAGGTATTGCACTGGATACTTCCGGTTTGTTTGACGAGATGCCTATTTCTTCAATGCTGGAACAATCCGGGGCTACGAGGGCACATACCCTTGAACAGATGCGCGACGCAATAAGAGAGATGAGCAACATCGTGATGGAAGCTGCGGGAATATCAAGCAGAATGGAGACGGAAAACGGCAGCCCTATTGGCATGAAATCTGTCAAGGTCAAGGAGAGAAAAAGGAGGGAGCACAAAGAAGAGGACGTGAAAGAGCACGCGGAGCTTGTCGACACTGGAGAAGTTTACACACCGGATTTTTGGAAATAATTTTATTGAGGGCAAATTTAAAAAAGATTTAAGGGGTAGTTGCATCTGCCTTTGGAGTATGCATACCCCATCCAGCGGTTGCCTGTCGGATTTCGGCCAGGTCTTCATCGTCGAATTGAAACGTAAGATAATATTTCATCGCTGTTTGGATGCTGTGGCCCAGTGAGTTTTCAATCATAATAAGCTTTTGCTGATCCGTTGCGAATGAAGCTATGAGCCACGAGTCCCATGTCTTCCTAAAAGAGCGGAGCATTATGCCCGTCGATTCTCGTTCTCTTGCTATTTTCCGTATCACAAGCTTAGCGCCTTCTGGTACGTGTTTAGAACCTCTTGCAGTTGTCTCGACTACTGAGCCATCTAAAAACTGAAAATACCGCACTTTCTCACGGTATGGATACCTTCGTTTTTCAAATCCGGCGGATGCGGCGGCCTGATACAGAACGTTATCGAGATAGGTTACCAATATTGAAAAATCGTCGGATATTGTAGGAGCATCGAGGAAATCGCGAACAACTTTTATACCAGCGTCTGATAAATAGACATTTCTCTCCCTGTTAGTCTGCGTTTTTTTCCCTGCGTCCCAAGTGATGGATTTCTCTAAATGTATGAACCCCTCGGGCTTGAGCAGGTCGGGTCTTTCATGGACTTTGAACAATTCAGTGAGCCTCATGCCTGTAAAGAGCAAGGCATACAGCCATTTCTGCACAGTAGAAGTGGCAACAAACCGGACCTCACTGGCAAAGGGCGCGGTACTAGGCAGCTTGGCATTTACATGCGAAAAGAGGAGTTTCGCTTCGGATGGCCTGAGCACCCTACAGTTCTGTTTTTCCTGGATTTTCCAGATGGGTGTTTTACCTATCATTAAAGCATCAATACAAATATCTTTAATAAATTTTAGTATGTTTGCTCTACGAAACATTCTCCATACCAGTATGTTTGTTTGCGAAACATACAGAAAGCCGTTCTAGACCGGTTTTTCTATATGAAGACGCGTGCGGAAGCCGACGGCATAGCAAAATATATATAATAGGAACGTATACAATATATTTTTGTCCGCGAAAACTGACAGACCGGTGCACACCGGTGGTTTAGTTTTCGGGAAGGAGAAAAAAGCAATGCTACAGAGAAAAAACATGTACCAAAAAAGAGTCATGGCTCTTGTTGCGATTGCCTTATTTGTCTTCGGGGGCTTTGCGGCCGCCGAGGGCGTGCAGGCCATAGCGACAACGAGAACGGGAAACCTGACGGGAGACGTGTATTTGTCGTCTGATGTCGGGCAGGTATGGGGATGGAACGGGTCAGTGTGGGAGGCCGCAACACTCACAGTAACGAGCGGATCGCCTACGGTGACGGCGAGTTTTGCGAACGGCTTTAACGTCTCGCAGATTGTTGTTTTTGACAAGAATCCGAGATACGACGTGCAGGGCATACTCAACAGCTCATATATCTATGCAACAGTGAACGTCGCAACATCAGTGACTAATGCAACCGGCGCCGCAGAAACAGATAACTATGCAATAGACAACGCAGCTCTCATAGTGGGAGAGCAGGTCAACTCGACATCAATGAAATCATCAACGGCGAAAAACGTCATAGCAGCCAACGACTTCGCAACCGAGAACATCTACTCGAATAATGTCAACAACCTGAACACATCGGTCGCGATAAGTATCTTCGGGCTTGGCGCTTCCAACTACAACGATTACCTGAGCGAGATAATAAAGCTGAACGGATCAATCGCAACTACGAATCATCTCTCAGTAAAGCTGACACAGACACTACAGCAGCCGTTCAGCCTGAACCTGATAGAAGACTTTGAAGTCATGATAACAGTTCTGGCAATGATAGTGCTTGCGCTGGTGCTTATGGGCATGCCGAGGATAAGGAGGAGATAAAAATGGCTTACAAATACAAAAAAGCACAGGGAGTCGGAGTCGAACCAAGGGAGATAGCGGGAATCACCGTCGGTATCGTCCTGTTTGCAATACTTGTGGCAGTATCGTACGCGTTGGGTCAGGTAGGCGTGTTCGCCCTTGGAGGCGGTGGAATACTCTTCGGGCTTATACTTGCTGGCTTTGTGATGTACTGGTACAGCGCATTGAACCGCAGGAGACGATACGACAGCACAATCCTGGTCGGGGTTTTCGGGTACGTGATCGGTGCCTATTTGATCGAGTCGCTGTTTCCAGAAGGGCAGTTCATATCGAACCTTGCGACCTCATCGAACGGGCTCGCTTGGATTGTGTATCTGTTCTTCGCCCTGGTAGTACTGGTACTGTTCGGTGCATCCCTGGCCTTCGCAAAAAGGACAGACCTGGAGTGATCAATATGGAAGGGATTGAGGCATCCAACAGGGTGTCTCGGAGGCTAATATGGACTTGAGTATGGACGCTAAGCTGGTGCTCTTCGCAGTCGTCGCATTCTTCCTGATAGTCGTCTTTGCATCGGTCTACTTCGCCTTGACATCGCCGGCAGGTCAACAGGGACTTGTCGGCATATTCCAGTCGCTCGGCAACGCAATAATATCGCCGTTCACTGCGTTTTTCAACGGGGTTGGCACAGTAGTCGGAAGCTTCTTCAACGGGATCGGCAAGGCGATATCGCATCTCTTCTGAGGGGTGCGATGAAACCATTTACATTCCTCATCGGGCTGTTCCTTACAATCTACGTGATAGTGGAATGGCTGCAGGGAACGATAGACTACAGTTTCGAAGGATGGATCGGCACAGGCACATGGCAAATTATCAACTACTTCCGACAAGGGTTCATGCCCATGGGGGAATTTTTAACAATCGTGTATCTGTTAACGTTGTTGATCGGCATGTGGCTGATATACGCAGGAATGAGAGGTAGGCATGAGAAAGAAGACTGAACATCTATACAGGAATGGCGCGAAAAGCCGTGAGCTCTCGGAATTTGAGAAGAGATACGGCACAAAGAAAGGAAAGTACGTGTACGGCGCAACCGTAGGAAAGGTGCGCCGGGAAAGACTAGCTAAAAGAAGGAGGTGATAAAAATAGCAAGTAAAAGAAAGATAACACAAAGAGATAGAAAGATATTCCGTCAAAATGCCTTAGAGGGAACGGAAAAATGGACAAGGACGCCAGCCGGGGCAAGAAGGGCAGAGAGGATCCGTCACGCACACGGGTGGGGGTTCGAGGGAAAATCTCCACATACCCGAAGGAGGGCCTATAAAATTAAAAGACGGTGACAGGGGAAAACAACCACGGTAAATACATATAAATCATCATTAAATTATTTTGAGTAGCCTTATTTCTTTTTTAAATGAGCGGTGAATAAAAATAATTTTAAAAAATATACAAAAATTTAGTTTCCGGCTTCATTGATATTTAATCCATGCCTGTAAAATATCCCTGATCTCCTTCAGGACATCAGTGACATCTTGATTCTTCTTCTTTCCACTGAAATGGTCTATCAATGATTCCCTAATAATATCAGACATACTGATTTCCTTTTCTTGCATCTCCTTATCGATCTTAACTAAAAGAGAAGAGGGAATTCGGAAAGTGATCCTGTCGTTTTTCATTCAATCCATCTCTCAGTGTCCAGTCTTTCTGTTTCTTTCTCTATATCCATCTTTTCGTTTTCCATTTATTTCACCTCACTTTCTGTTTTTCCATTTTTCTCGCTTGTTCCTCTTATTTATCGCAACAAGATACCCCTTTTCACCATCTATTTCTATTGGTATATATACATCATCTGGTTTCAATTCCTCTTTTTTTCCTACTCTTTCCTTCTTGTTTTCTGTTTCCATTTATTCCACCTCGATAATCCAGTTATAGAGTTCCTATAAGCCCTCAGTTAATATTATGTTCTTCAAGTCATCTAAAGTTTTCAGTCCTTTTAATTTCGGGTCATCGGGCGGAAAACCGAATGATTCCACAATTGGATCGGGTATCTTGGATAGTTCTTCATGGAGTTCTATGATTTTTTGTTTGAAATCGTCACGCAGTAGTCTAGTCAGATCAAAGCTGTACTGACGTGCTGTTGCTAGGATATCATCATATCTGTGCAACAAGGTTAATTCCTGGAATAAACTCTCCAGGGCCCTTAGTATATATGGATTCTCTTCTCCTTCTTTTTTCTCTATTTCGTTTTCCATTTACTCCACTATCCAGGTATAGAGTTCCTGTAAGAACTCTTCGAACTCTTCCTTGAACTTTCCTTCATTCCTTTCTATCAGATCATCGACAAGATTATCCGTCAGGTCTTCGAGAGATATTTTTCCTACAACTTTGTCACCGTCAAGGATTTCATAGTCCTCACCAGACTCACGAACATCACTTCCACTTGGTAGATTAAAGTAGGAATACAGAGAAAACTCATACCAAAACCTATCATGGTCATTGGATCCGTCTTCACCATGATGATAGTATTCCATCGATATCTCATCCCTTCCTCTCAGTATCCTCAGAAGTAGGGAATAATTCCCTTCAAGTGTTCCCACATAGTCTATAGTCAACCTCGCGATTCTTTCCTTCAACCTATGAGTGGTTGTACCACATTCCTCTAGGTACTTTTCTACTACTATCGTCTTCGTCTCTTCTCCTTCCATTTTCTTTATTTCGTTTTCCATGTTTTTTTCACCCGTCCTCATTCGAGGACAATATGGTATCTTTTAGAAGTATATAAATTTGTCGGACGTTTTCGGATATTGTCATTCACACACCCTCTAAGACATGTGATGAATAGAACCTTTTAAGAAAAATAAACACCTAGAATCATTTCTAAATTTTACCTATATTTTAATCATTGATGACCGCGTGTTGTGTCATCCTCCTGTTGTGAACTCTATTCCAAACTTTTCTGCCACTTCTATACAGTCCCGTCCATTCCATCGGATCTGGGCAGGTATGATATTGCTCAATTTCCATGTCATTCACATCGTTCACATCCATGCTCATTTACTTCAGTCCTCCGTTATTTTCGATCACCATGTTCTCTATTATACTGGACACAACCTGTGGCACAACGCCATTGCCCGTCAGGTTGTACCTCTGTGTGTCAGATATCTCCACTGTATTGCCTTCTGTATTTATTCCATACCTGGTCCAGTCATCGGGCCATCCCATGAGGCGTTCGCACTCCAGCGGTGTAAGTGTGCGTATGGTTTTGCCGTCAAATATTCCATGTATGTCCTGTCGGGTGAGCGTGAATGCAGGCTCGCCGTTTTCCTTAAAACGCCGACCGTTCTGCCTCTTTTCCATCCTGTTAGGAGTGAGGACAGGGATAGCTATCTTGACATCCTGGTGCCCGCCAGTGTACCTGTGGATGGTCTCTATTTTTTGTGCATTGAGTTCACTTTCAACAACATACGATCCCGTTGCCTGACCTCCGAAGTATTTTCTTGTAATGGTATTAGCTTGTTGTCTCTGTATCCCATCAGACGATCCAGCATGGCCTGGCCTAAATAGTATTTTGAGGGGGGGTTCTGTTCCAAAAGATCCAACAACGAATACTCTTTCTCTATGCTGGGGGATGCCGAACCATGCGGCATCGAGAACCTGCCACCAGACAGAATACCCTGCTTCGGAAAACTCAAGGAGCACTCTCGCAAAGTCCCATCCTCTGTTGCTTGATAAAGCTCCTGCAACGTTTTCCCAGATGAAATATCGTGGGCATTTTTCCCTGAGCGCACGGGAAAACTCGAAGAATAGCCTGCTTCTTGATCCAGTAAGCCCTGCACGTTTTCCAGAGATTGATAAATCCTGGCAGGGAGTTCCGCCAACGAGCAAGTCAAAATCGGGAACCTCTTTCCAATCAATTTTTTCTGCATTGCCATAGTTTTTCACCTTAAACCTATATCTCAGCACCATGTTTGCGTATTTATCGATTTCTGAATGACCAACGCATTTCCAGTCAGGGGGCAATCCCATGTCAAATCCGCCTACCCCTGTAAATGCCGAGAAATATTTCACTGCTTCACCTCATATTCAGCTGCAATTTTGCGATTTCGGCTTTGCTGCCTTCGAGGACCATGTCGACCAGCTTCTCATCCCTCGTATTTATTGCAAAGAGGGATGCCAAAACGTCCAGAATTTCGTTCCGGTATATGCCTTCCGGGACATATTTTTCTAATATCCTGTATTGTTTCGTAAACGCACTCTTTGAGATGCCTTTCAACGCAAAGGTGTTTCCGTGCACAGTCACGTACGACAAGCTAATAGTGCCATTCCCTCTTTTTATCGCGATCATGTTTCATTCCACCCCGTCTTCCTCTTTCATCATCTTTCGTTTTCGTATTCTCCGAATAAGAGCAAACTCTATAGCTTCGCAGACTATCCCAAATGCGACTAGTAGCACGACTCCGGGTATAGGGGATAAAAACGGAGTAAGCAGTACAAAACACGTCAAATAAAAAAGTGTAAAGATTAAGATTGGAAGTGTCATAATGGGTTCCGTTGGAAGGATTTTATTGCTATTCATTTTAGTTCACTCCCTCAACTTCCCGAGGTAATCCTCAAATTCTGTGAGGTCGGTTATAATGTCTAACTTTCCACTCTTAATTACCCTCTCGAATTCCAGCAGGATCACTTTCTTCATGTTTAAGATTCTGTTATACCAATCCCCGCTAGGTTTTCCGTTTAATTTGACATCTTCCTCAAGCAGTTGTGGATCAAGGTCCTTCGGATCAACAATTTTAACGCTTTTTAGAATGGCATCGTAAAAATATTGCCCGAGAACTTTGACACTAAAAAGAACGCCTATGCATCGAGTATAATACTCACACTTTTCTGGCGTGAATCTCCTAATTGTTGTGAAACTGCCAGGATGCGTGAGTTTATCCCAGTTCTCAGAGAATCTTATTATGTTCATCTACTCACCACCCATTTTATCCTCCCTGAATTTGCAGCTTTTTTGCACTCGTAGCAGATCGGAGGACCGATCCGGACTACCGTGCCATCGTCTACAATTCTCACGTATGCCATCTGCCCCGAAGCCATAGACTTATGGCATTTCGGGCACTTTGAGTAGAAACCTAACATTTTTTCTTCATACCTTTCCATTTTCATTCACCTTCTCAATTATCTATTCTATTTTCTCATCCCATTTATATACCTTTCCATTGACTATGCGACCTATACAGATTAACCAGTCCGCCGGCACGTCCCTTAACCGCATGCGTTTTGAAAACATCTCCGCAAGGGCAAAATTATTCCTGTGCTTTGCAGGATATGCCCATACAAGCAGATCCGGATTCGCATCCTTCACGGAAAACAGGGACAGCCCGAATATGTCATGCCCAAGTGCCGCAGTTGTGTCAGGGATCAGGTATGATTTCCCATCCCTGCTGCATTCCTTCCACACACATCTGTGTTCGATGCACATAATATCTTGGGTTATCTCATTTTCAACATCAACATCTGATTTTATTTCATCCAACAATTTCTTCAACCTCCTGTTCCTCCAGCTCGCATTCCTTATCGCAGTCCTTCACTTTTGAGATCATTGTCTCCATTGCGCCTGGATCATAATCCGCCAGTTTTTCGACACTCAACAGCCAGAACCGTGCAAGTATCCTGGGCTTGAGCTTTTTGCCTATATACATTCTCATATCATCCATCCTTGCAAGATAAGGCTTCAAAAACTGCCTCACACGCTTTCTTGAGAGTTTTTCGCGCTGTGCCAGGAACGTGGTTACAGACTTGGGAACGTAGACTGTAGCGTTTTCTTTATCTACGACAAAATATGCCGTGTCCGGAGAGCCTTTGATCATAGCGTAGAGCGCATCGCAGAACTGCGAATGTATATCCGGCGACTGCTTCATCGCCTCAACCAGCCCCCCTATGACATCCGGCTCAAGTGGATCATAATTGACACTTTCCGCAATATGCAGGCACTGCCCCACAAAATCCTGCCATTCCTCCTTGCTGTTTATTGCCGCAATCCTCTGCATTGTGGCAAGATACCATATCTCAAAGTTGGCTGACAGGATGTAATCCTTTTCATGGAGACGGAAAACGTTGTCCCCGAAGAATATATCCATGCCTGCCTGTACGCCGTAGTTTTTGCAGGCGGTTACCTTGCTCAGGATTACATCTATTGGATCCACGTGGTTTTCCTGTAATTGATCCCACAGGCCCGACATATCGTGGTTGATAAGCCACAACCGGAGTTCGTTATGATCATCGCTCCTCCAGTCAGCGCCCTCAATTGTAAAGGTTTTTACGTGCTGTGTGCCGTCATCCCATCTGATCGTTATGCCATAGGTATCTGTTTTGCGGTTGTGTTCAAGGCGGGCAATACGATTTCCATCCCGCAGCAGCATTAATCTCCCTTTCTCTTTTTGATTTCTTTTTCAAAACTTGCCAGTCCGACAAGTATGAGATTGCGCCCTGCCTCCGCTTTTGACAGCCTGCCGGTAGCCTCTTTGTAGGCTATCAGCCGGTTATAATCCTTTTCAAGCAGCTCCACATTCAGTTGTCTTATGTTGCGCATACTCGATAAATGCATAGACATATATAGGCTTTTTGCATTGGTGCATCGATGGGAATAGAGAGTGTGATTGGCAGCCCTGGAACCGGTAAAACGCACCATATTGAAATGGATATACTGGAAAATGGCAGGGAATATACATACGTCACATACAACAGGAGCATGGCGGCACAGGCAAGGGAAAGGCTGAACTCAAAGAAAGATACCACAGGAACACTGCACAGCATAATTGCGCAGGAACTTGGCCTCCACGATTTCCTCTCTCCTAAAGACCTTGAAGAATTTGCCAGGCTGTACGGGCTTAACTTTAGAGTATTCAACTACGATGAGTGGCGGCACGAAACAGGGCTGGAGAGATTCCTCAGATATTACTCATACAATATCAACACGATGCAGAGGCCAAGGGCTGTTGTGGGCGAAAGGCTCGACATACCCTACCTGACAGACCAGTACGACAGGTACAAGGAACGGAAGGAGAAGCTGGACTACGATGATGTGCTGGCTGAAGGATATAAATACACAGGGTTCCGCACAGACGTGCTTTACGTGGATGAGGCACAGGATTTCACCGCTATAATGTGGAAAATTACTGACAGGTGGAATGCCAGCCGGAAGGTCATTGTGGGCGATGATGACCAGGCCATCTATCGGTTTATGGGAGCAGATATAGACGGATACAGGGCGCATATCCAAGCGCCGAAAGTGCTTGAAAAATCATACCGGATAAGCGACAGGGTGCGTGAGCTGGCAGATACGGTGCTCGGGCCTGCTAGGAAGATACCGAAGCACTACCACGGAGTGGGTGCAACCGCCCTGAAAAACTACAACTGGCAGGATTTCCTGAAGCTGGAAGGGTCAAAGGCCATCCTGTGCAGGACAAACTTTGTGGCACAGAAGCTGTCACAGTTGGAGGACGCAATAGTTAAGCCTATAAATGCTGAGCATGAGTTCTCGAACGGCTGGACCGACAGGACACTGAGGCTTATGGATATCATAGGCAGAATGCCCAATATAACCGCTGAGGAATACCAGTACCTTATAAAGTATACGCCCGCCGGAATGTGGGTAAGGGGGACAAAAGCAAAGATCCTGAAAACGCCTCAGCTCTTCACGTACGACAAGCTGAAATCAGCCCTGAAGAAAATAGACATTATTGAGAGGCTCCTGATCCATGATGAGGAAAAAAGAAAGATAATTAAATGGATGGGCAGGGAGCTTCCGCCAGTGGTGTATGTTGACACCATGCACTCCACTAAAGGGCTGGAATTTGACAATGTGATTGTTGCTGTTGACAGGCCCGCCAGCATTGATATTGACGATGATGAGAGGAGGCTGCTCTATGTTGCGCTCACACGTGCCAGAAAATCGCTTGGTTTCAGGCATTTCAAGATATACTCTGGTGTATATGACATGCTTAAATCACAGATGAGATGAGAGATTTTAAATACCCAGATTGTATTCGACCGGCAATGTCAAAAAGCGCTGTTTTACAGGGTTTGCATGCTGTTGATATATGACACAATCCCACCCTTTGAAATAGCCAATAAATTACGATTTTATGACACAATGACAGAATAGACAAAATCATATTCTGATTCTGTCATTAATTTTAAACTTAGAAAATACGGGCTTTTACGAAACATTGAAACTGTATAAGGCCTTAAAAATCATTTTATAACATCTATAGGTATTGTCATTCTGTCATTCTGTCATAAAAGAGAAATAAAGATCACTCTAGTATCTAAAATTTTTTTAGTGATTGATTGATTTTTTGATTTTTTAGGCCTATAATAAGATAAAAATGACAAAATGACAGAATCATTTTTATAATGACAGAATATATTAATTTCTTAAACATGTTCAAACATCATGACCTTTCCATTGCCATCTTTAACTGTACAACAACTTTTTATTGTACAATGAATTGTACATGCATGGTATATAGAATAAGTATATCTGAAAACACAATGGAAAGGCTAAAGCGCTACGTGAGGGAAAAAGTAAGCCCATATACAGCTGACACTCTGGGTGAAAGCGGCCGTTACTCATATACGGTTGATGATGTGATTCAGGGTATGCTGGCAAAGGAGGGATTTTGAATGGCTATGGGCGACGACCTCGGTGGTGATATAAAACCGCCATTAGAAACCACGGTCAGAACAAGAAGGAAAATCTCTGAACTCAAGTCTCATCCTCATCAGGAGCTAATACCTCCTATGTCCTTAGAAGATTATCAGAACCTTCTTGACGACATAAAGCGCAACGGCATTCTGCAACCTATCGACATCACGTACAACAACGTTATATTAGACGGGCACCACAGGGTCAAGGCGGCCAGGGAGCTTGGAATAAAAGAGGTTGAGGTCAGGATTCCTGAGCTTTTGTACGTGGACGAGGACGAATACCTTATTTCAGTTGCCATGAACAGAAGGCACTTGACAGAGGGGCAGAAGGCCGTCCTTGCGAATGAATACAGGAAGATATTGAGCGAGAAACTCAATGAGTATAAAAATAGTGATCAACCACATGATGAGATGGGGAGATTTTTACCGATTTTGGACACTGTGTCCGAGAACGGGAACGGGAAAGAGAAAAACGATGCACGTAAAGAAGCGTCTGATAAATTTAAGGTCTCTGAACGAAAAGTTAGGACGGTTCAGGAAATAGAAAAGACTGCACCAGAGGTATATGAGAAACTGGGCTCAGGAGACCTTCAGATACACGAGGCCAAAATTATAGCGCAGCTTCCCGAAGATAAAAGAGAAGCCGTGCTGGAAAAGAAGCTTGAGACGAAGAAGGATATCCGTGCAATTGTCCGGGATTTCAACAACGCCGAGAGGAACCAGAACGTCAAACCCATTCCGGAGGGAAAATTCAGCATCATATATGCTGACCCGCCATGGGAATACGAACATTCGATTTCTACAACAAGGGAAATAGAGAATCATTACCCAACTTTGGAATTGGAGAAAATAAAGAAAATCAAGGTGCCCTCTGATGATAATGCAATGCTTTTTTTGTGGACACCGGCACCCAAGATTGAAGAAGCACTCGATGTCGTGAAAGCATGGGGGTTTTCCTACCGTACCTGCATGGTATGGGTTAAGGATAAGATAGGGACGGGTTATTACTCTAGGGGAAAGCACGAACTGCTTTTGATAGGAACGAAAGGTGAGGGAATAGGATTGCCACTTCCAGAGAACAGGCCAGAAAGCGTAATATTCGCCGATAGAACTGAGCACTCAAAGAAACCCGATATTTTCTATGAAATAATTGAGAAAATGTATCCTAAGCATTCCAGGATTGAACTTTTCGCACGAAACGGGAGAAACGGATGGGAGGCCTGGGGAAATGAAATATAATGAGCCGATAGATTTTGAGGATAGCCTGAGAAAAGGAGAAGTATGGGAACGCATTCTGAAGGAAACTATTGGATACCTGCCGTTCATAAAATTTGTCGATTATAATGACCCATACGGCAGAAGGCTACAGATGTCAGGTATAGACTTAATATTAAGTGGAATACCGATTAATATAGAAGTGAAGACACGCAACCCCAGATATTATAATCCAAAGGATCCAGATATCTGGCTCGAGACCTGGTCAGTTCCTGGAAAGAAGCGAGGATGGTATTATACGAGCACAGCAGACGCAATATTTTATCATTGGGCCAATGAAGATAGCCCGAAAAGTTCTGATGCATTTATCTTTAATTTGAAGAAATTAAGAGAAAGAAAATTCCTTGAAAATTGTATTGAGGAACTTCACATGGAAGAGAAAATTGCAAGACCTACAAACTATAACGGCTCCACATATCGCAGTACTGGTTATCCTATTCTAATTAGTCGATTCCCTGAAGACACTATCATAAACGTCATGCCTCTTGTGAGACAACACACATTAGACGAGCTCAATTTGTTGGAGACAAAGAGACGTTTTCAGTCTGTATTCGATGATCTCAAAAAAGGGTAAGCTACGCCTCTGCAAAACTCCGAGTTTTGCTTTATTATATTACGGGGGTAGTATCATACTCAATCGCCACTCCATCGTCCAGTTCGATAACCGATATCTTTATTAATTACGTTGTTATTATTATCACTATGCCACTAGTATATTTAGCAAACAAACTATATGACGAGATTGTCCGTAGAAAAAAGGAACCAACGGAATTTGTAAGGGAAGCAGTTCGAGAGAAGCTTGAAAAGGTAAAGGATGTGAAATGATGACTGATAAGATAGAGGGGTTTGATAAACAGCCTGAGAATGATAAGCAGAACGGGGAATTGGCGACGCAGTTGCAGAAGGATATGCTGCATAAATTGATAGCTGAACATAAGATATCAATGCAGGAGGAAAGAATCAATGCGCTGACGTCCAAGGATGCGCAGGGCATACTTGACAGGTTCCAGAATACTATGCCGAAGACAACAACGTCTCCTGCAAAGAAGGCCGATACAAAAGAACAGTACATTGACGACGGTGAGAGGCAGCACCTCGCGGCGATGCAGTTTGATTTGATGGACGAGGAGCAGATCGTTGAGATACTCGAGGGACGCTCCAATAAAAAATATACCTACACGCTCAATATCGGTGGCAAACAGGTTGATGGCATATCATATGCCGGAACGGTAGATGCAGCGAGATTCTATTCAGAAAATCTGGTGGGGAACGGCTTCCAGCCCCTTGAGGTTGTTGATTACCAGTTGATAGAGACCGATACATCTTTTAGGGCATTCGTTCGGGTAAAGGACGGCAAGTCCGGGCTCATTCTGCCAGGGTACGCATCACAGCCCAAGAAAGTAAAGATCTATACATCCAAGGATCACACAACCTTTGAAATGAGGGATGACGACAAGGCCGATGTCAAATGTGTTTCAAAGGCAACAAGGAATGCATACAGGAACATCATGCCGGCGAGTTACATAGATGCCTATATTGCAGCCGTCAAGAAAGGAAGCCGATGAAGAAGGTGGGGCAAAATGAGCATGGATTATAATGAGCGTAGGCGCATGAGATACAGAACAGATCCGGAGTACAGGGAAAAGCGAAGACAGTACTGGCGAGACTATGAGAAGAGACAGCGGGAGAGATTTCTGAAAATTCTGGAAATGTCCGATGAGGAATACCTGGAAAAAGTTGTTAGGCCGATTTTCAATGGTGAGGACGATGATCCGTAGTGATAATAAAATCTGGCAGAGCGATAGGATGTTAGTAAAAACTGCCTTAATAGTTATCTTGGTGTCGCTTATTATATTTGACTTTATTGCGTACCTCGTCCTTATTAGTATGGGAGATCAACCTAATTTCTCCAGTGTATTGTGGTTCGCTGGCATAACCTGGCCTCTCGGGTTCATAGAGGTATTTTTTGTGATGTGGTATTTTGTTCGCAGGAAAACCTTATGGGGTGAGGATGAATGACAAAACATTCCGGAAAAAAATACGAGGGAAAGGCCAGGGCGGTCCTATCGTCATGGGGAATATTTGCGATAGGCCTCCAGCCTGACGCTTCGCCCGACCTGATCCTTCCAGCCTATCACATTGGCCTTGAAGTAAAATCAACAAGTTCATCAAAATATTACGCTTCAAAGAGTCCATCACAGTACGAATATTTGAAAGATCAATTTCCGATCGACTGGCCTCGATATGAAGCTTATTATTTGATCTATTTCACAAAGATACACGAATGGAAGGTATACGATATGTGGTCTCCATCGCCGTTTAAGGCGAATGAAGGCTTATCATTGGATAAATTCATCAACCTGATACTTTCAGAGGCTAAAATCATTTATAAAAATGTGAAATATAAAAATGAGGTGAGCGATTAAGTGAAGCCCGAAGAACATATATGGGAGATAATACTTATCCTGATTCTGCTATTTTGGCTTTCGCTGTACTCTCATCAATATTTTTACTCAGCATTAATTTTCAGCGTGCTTGTTGTTGCGGACTATGCAGCAGTGAAAGTGGTAATTTCGAAAAGGAGACATGAGGTGAAGCAACATGAATGAGGACGAGGTCTATGGCAGAATTTTCAAGATCCTGATCGGAATGGTAGATGAGGCAGAACCGGACGACGAAGAATGCTTTGTGGTTCAGGCTTGGGCAAACTCTACACTGGATCTGCTCGAAATGGTATATCCGCACGACATCTTTACCGGACACTCAGGCGATCCCGGACCGAGGGTAAAATTGGAAATCATAAAACAACTGAATGCTTATCTTAAGAGGGGGGAGTACGAATGAAAAGTTTCTTTAGATCGAATGCCTTATATAAGGGGTTAAATAAAATGAGAGGAAAAAAATTTGTCGCAGTTTTGATTGTTTTTCTGATGCTTTCCGGCGTTGCAGTTTTAATCGAGTATTATCATCCGCCGGTAATAATCGAGTATTATCATCCGCCGGTAATTGCACAGAACACGGGCGCTAATGTGAAAACCGATCTTCCATCTACCGGCGAAACAGCCTCTGTTTCAACCGGCGTGCAATACTATAAGCCGGTGCTGCAAAGCAACGGCGCTACACAGACGACCTATCTTACTGCGGCGGAGAATTCGACATATTCGAATACCACTTATTACGATCCTTCGGAGTCATGGGCAATCTCATCGACCGGCTACGTTACATCTACGACCTTTACTCTTCCTTCTGCCTGGTTTTGGGGCGAAAGCAACACCAACACGGTCCAATTGCATTACTTGGCATTTATGAATCAGCATTGGAGTGATGCTTTGGGCTCCGATTACTCGGCTGGTAATATTATATATGTGAACCTTACTCCCGCATCCGGTTCAGCAGGATTTGTTAGTGGAGCTCGTTTTACATGGAGCACGACATCATTCTCCGGGTACAATACAACTAGTTCTGAGGTGGTTTACGTAAATCCATCCTGGAACATCTATGCTGGCGTAAGTGGAGTGCAGGCGTACGGGCCTATGAATGTAACAATTAGTTTGGTTTATTCCAGCCCATATAAATGGAGCGGTAGCCAAAATGGTGTATCTACTTATGATGGCTCAAATCCAACTGAGACATCCTTACCTGTCGCCACATACGTGCCTTATGCAATAGGGTATAATTACCCGCCTACAACGGTGACTCTCTCATTTCCCTCAACGATGACCTCGGCCCAGATAGTT
>Ga0078972_1006930_pt1 | contig 26047 bp, 23 predicted proteins | sample YelNatPaOPGAMG01_FD_67568 | JGI IMG/M metagenome (GOLD analysis project Ga0078972, IMG submission 67568) | Hot spring thermophilic microbial communities from Obsidian Pool, Yellowstone National Park, USA - OP-RAMG-01 (SPADES assembly) (version 2) | ecosystem: Environmental > Aquatic > Thermal...
TCCTTCACAGCAGAGGCGCAGAGAGTAAGGCAGGGCGCGCGGTCCACTGCGCGCCGGTGTGGGTCGTGCGGACCCGGTCTTTCGGCTTGAATCCGGTGCCCCGCACTCTTACGAACGCGGCTACGAGCTACTGGTCTGTGAAGTTTTGCTGTAGGTTTTCCCGAGGGACACCGAATTTACGAGCATTGCGGGCCAGATGTGTTTTTATGCCGGGTGTAGGCTCGGACTTGTAATTCAGGCTTGATGAACTGTGGCACAAAAGGGAATTTGCGTGGCTGGCGTCGAGCTGGATGTGGAAATTTTGATGGGCATCGAGTTGTGTTTAATCATTTGCCGATTGATACGGAGCATATAGATTTTTGGCGCGGGTATTTGCACACGCGGTTCTGAGATATTGTCAAAGATTCACGGACCGGTATTGCGGTTCCGGTTGTCTTGTGCGTGATTGCCAGTCGTATTATTAACGTACCGGCGAGGCGATGAAAACAACAGCGTATCGTTTAACGGCGCTTGCCGCAGTAATTGTAGCGCAGGTCTGGTTCATTTGTCCGGCCAAGGCCCAGTTCAAATTCACTGGTGTTCAGCCTGTTACAAATTGGGAGGTTGCACTTAGGCTGTCGGCGCCGACGGGCAGCGTTTATCGTATTGATACCACGACAGATTTGTTGAGCTGGATGCCGCTGGTGTTGGTTACGGGGGCAATTGACACGGTCCAATATACCGACTCAGCGGCGCCGTATTTGCCGTGGCGCTTTTATCGGGCAGAACAACTTGGGGATACGAATATTTTGCTTGGTGATTGCCTGAGCACCACAAATGGCGACGTCGTCATCCGACCGCTTTCTCACGCCACATTCGTTATGAGCTGGAACGGAAAAATGATTTACAACGACCCTGCCAGTGGCATTTCGTACACCGGCCTGCCCAAAGCAGATGTGATATTGATCGGCCACACGCATTCTGACCATTTTAATACCGCTACAATTGACACTGTGCGCAAGACCAACACCGTAATCGTTGCGTCTCAGTCTGTCTATAACAGCTTGACGGCGACGCAGAAGGCTCTGACCAAAGTGCTCAGGTATGGGGACTCGACAAATGTGCTCGGACTCGATGTCTGGGCTGTACCGGCTTACAATTCTTATCATCCGTACGGTGACGGTAACGGGTACGTGCTCACGATTGGGGACCGGCGCATTTACATTAGTGGCGATACTGGCGACGTACCTGAGATTCGCGGATTAACAAACATTGACGTTGCATTTGTATGTATGAACCAGCCGTACACAATGACAGTTAGCCAGGCGACGAACGTCGTTCGGGCTATTCGGCCAAAAGTGGTTTACCCGTATCACTACCGCGACGCCAGCGGCGCCACAACGAACGCAGCCTTTTTCAAGCAACAACTTGGCCTCGACCTAGGTATCGAAGTCCGCTTGCGGAAGTGGTATTGAACCCGAGGTCGGTTCCACGCAACGCATTTTGTCTGTGGGCACAGGTTCGATTTTGCTCTCGTGCAAACGCAACGCTCTATTCCCCCACTTTCTTGGTAACACGAGGCGAATCCAGCACTTGCCGAGTAAAACGGATGGATTACTTGGCTGTGGTGTCCCGGACGCATTTAAGGCCGTCACAAAGCTGGATCTTGAGAGTTGCGGATCGGCCAGGTTTCAGGTCCACAATGCCATAACGCAGTTGAAGAGAGTGTGGCTGAGTCGTTACCATCGGTTCTGTAATGAAAAAGGCGAGCTTTGATGCAATTGCACGCGCCTTGAACGAGGCCCAAGTGGAATTTCTTATAGTTGGCGGTGTGGCTGTGATTCATCATGGGTATGGTCGGTTGACTGAAGATGTTGACATTGTGATCCGGCTCGACAAAGGAACCGTAGAACGCGCGTTTCGTGCTCTTGGCGTGCTTGGATATCGGCCGGTCGTGCCTGTTACGGCGACTGAATTTGCCGAGCCGAAATTGCGTCAGAAATGGCAGCGCGAAAAAAACATGCAGGTGCTCCGGTTCTGGAGTGAGCAACACCCCGAGACACCTGTGGATGTATTCGTGACCGAGCCATTCGATTTCGAGTGTGAATTTGGCAAGGCAGACATTTGTGAGTCAGCACCGGGTGTAACAGTGCGTGTCGTTTCACTTGGAACGCTGTTGGAAATGAAACGTGCGGCGGGACGGCCGCAAGACATGGCTGACATTGACGAGTTAAATTTGTTGCATGGGAATCCGTCGAGTTATGACCGCAGCACCTGAGCAAGAAACGAACTGGGAGTTGGTGACATGGAAGGGCAGCCGACGCCAGCAACACCAGGAATTTTACGCGCTTCCCTTTGCGCGGAAGCTCGAGTTGATTGATGAAATGGCGGAAATGGCGGCTCACCTAAGCCAGGCACGAAAAGTGTCCAATCATCCCTCCGATTCAGGCACCATGCGCAACGCCTCCAGTTCGGCCAGCAAGTAAGAGCCGGGGCCTCAAAAACAATTGTTTGCCATGGGACCAAGCACGATCTGGGGGGTATTTTTAGGTATTGATGCACTTGGCACAAACCGGGCGCGGGTGGTTTCCTGGCCGTAGCTCAGGCAGAAATTGACTCCAACTCTGTGAGGGCGGCACTCAGGAGGTACCCAATTCGTTAGGTGCTAAGACGAGCTGAATTCAATGACGTGATTTGTGTTTGTGTGTGCCCGATGCGGTTAGGCAGGTCGAGCAGCAGATAATCGCGTTTAGTGATGCGTGCTCGTCGAACCCGGTCGAAGCTGGTACATTTCACGTGCCGTGATTATCAGCACGGTTTTTAGTCAGTGGGGCGGTTTCTACCTTGAGTCGGAATGAGCACTTGCCCTGGCACTGTGGGTATTCCAATTGGGCGCCGAGCTAACAGGCTGTTGAAAAAGGGCTGTTTGGGAAAACTGACCCTCGAAAACGTTGGGATTTTTACATGTTTTTCCCCCGAAAATTACTTTTTCAACACCCTGCTAAAGGCGCTGTCATATGGCTGTCTGTGGTTTGTTATGGCAACGCTCCGGCGAAGTTCCAACCCACCAGTCCAGTTCCACACTTTGACACGTGTACCAAATTCGGATTTGGCTTGGTTATCTTGGTATCTGTGTGAGGATCAGGGTGATGCGCGTGGCAGGCTGCGCGCACCACAATTTTTCCTGTCCTGAAATTGTCGGGGCGGGTGTTCGGATTCGCGCAGCCAGGCATTATTGGTTTAGGTGGCATTGTAACTGCTTATTGTGGGGATGCCATGGAACCTGTTACCGAGGTGTTGGGCAAGAATATACTTTTGGTTGATGATGACCCTTCGGTGCGCGAGTCACTCAAGTTAATGCTTTGTTTTGATCACCATACGGTGACTGAAGCGGCCGACGGGCAGGAAGCGTTGCGGTTGTTCAGTGGCGGACGGTATGACCTTGTGATTACGGATTACTTGCTGCCCGGCATGCGGGGCGACGAGCTTGTCAGGCAAATAAAGCGTCTTGTGCCAACCCAGCCGGTTTATATTGTGACTGCGTATTTGGAAAAGTTTGCAAATGGAGCAGAACCGGCTGACGCAGTCTTGGGCAAGCCATTAAGTTTGGAAGAGTTACGTCGTGTTGTTGGGTTACCGGTCCGGCGGATTACCCGCACTGGTTTGTCCACGGCTGGCGACGCAGTCGAGTCTGCACGTGCAAAATCTGACGGGTGGGTGAACGGCCCTGGCACAGTGACGGGCCATGACCGTGTTGTGCGGCAACGCAGGTCATATCGCCGCTGGGGTATTAACGATTAGGCCGTTTCCGTGCCGGGCCATTTGTGTGTGTTTGGCTGGTTCAAAGCCTGCCCGAGTCGAATCCTGCTATCGGCCGGGCCGGTACAACAAGCCAGAAGCGCGATTTCAAGGTTCGTTTACTCCCTCAAGAAGCGTTGTTCAGTTATGGTCGCAGCAGAAAGCCGCAATGGTTTTGATTTTCTACCGCACTGACGATGCAGGTGCACACTTACAGTAGTCGTGAGAAAGTTTATCTGTTCGAGTCGTATTATAAAGAGCTTGGGATTGCACGTGCGTGCGGCGATGTTTTTAATACGACGCGATAAGTTTCTCCCAAATTGCCTCGTTGAGCATCACCCTTTGGTAAAATTGATGCTCGTCCAGAGACGGCTGCGCACGGTTCGGGTCGGTGGGGAACCGTAGCGTGAAGGTTGTTCCGCGACCAGGCTCGCTGAAGGCGTCTATTTTGCCCCCGTGATGATACACGATAAAGTAGCATGCCATTAGGTTTATGCCGTATTCCATCGGACTGTCTGCGCGGAGCACGAACGGGTCGAACAGCAACCGCAGGGCTTCTTTGGGCAGACCGGGTCCGTTGTCGTGCACTTCGATGTGGACTTCTTGGTCGCCATCGAAACCGCTGTGGGAGGTATGCCCCTTCAGCGTAACGCACGTACCTGATGGCAGACTTACCAGCTCGTCCTTCAGTAGCAGTTCAAACAGGCGCTCGAATTTTGGCAGGTCAACCTTAAGTGGCGGCAATGTTTCGGGCACAAGATTAACAATTTCGATTCTCTTGGCATCGAAACTTTCCTGAATTTTCGGCAGCACCTCGTTCAAGACATTACGGACGTTGACCACATCGTCGAACCTGAACCTTGGAGGTTCCGAGGCGGTCCAAAGTTCCCTGAGCAGGGCATTGATTTTGTCAACCTGACGCTGGACGTTTTGGTAATATTCCCTCCAGAAATCTGGGTTGCGGAGCGACCCGATGTCGAGGTTTTCCTCCTGCAACTTTGCTGGGGCGAGGTCAAGAAAAGTTTTCACTGCAACAAGCGCATTTCGGATGTGATGACTCAGGCCAGCAGCCAGCAATCCGAGGCTTACCATCCGGTCTGCAATCATCATATTTTGCAGCACAGACATTTTTTCTTTGAGGAGCTGGTCGCGTTCGCGCTGTACCATGAAAAACTCAAGACCGCGTTTGAGCGTTTGTTCGAGCTGTGGCGGGTCCCACGGTTTTGTGACGTATTTGTAGATGGCGCCTGTATTGACTGCGGCAATTGCAGCGTCCAGGTCTGAATATGCGGTAACCAGGATCCGAATGATTTTTGGCCTGAGCTGGCGCGCGCGTTCGAGCAACCAAACGCCTTTTTCACCCGGCATACGCTGGTCGGTTATGAGCAGGCCGATTTCGTCCTTATGCTCTTCGAGCAGGTTGAATCCCTCTTGCGCGTTTGGCGCAGTGAAGATGCGGAACTGAGTGTCGAAAGCGCGCCTGAAATTTACCAGCGACTTTTCCTCGTCATCAACATAGAGGACTGCGAAGCGTTTGTAATCGTAAACGCTTTCCATATCCGCCTGTAGCGGTTCTGGAACGTGCATTGTCAGCATTTGTTTGGGAATTCGAGCGTGAATTCGCAGAACTTACCGGGTTCACTTTTAACGTGAATGGCTGCGTTAAACTCGCGCATGATTCGATAACATATGCTTAAACCGAGTCCCATACCTTCACCCACGTCTTTTGTGGTGAAGAACGGATCAAATATTTTGTCCATGTATTCGGGTTTTATTCCCGGGCCATTATCGCGGATGCTCAGCATGCAACGCCCGTTTTCGGCCCAGGCACGAATTGTAATTGTTGGCGTTTCACCATTGAAAGATTTGCGGCGTAATGCATCGAGCGAGTTCTGGAGCAGGTTTACACAGACGTGGATAAGTTTGTTTTTGTTTGCCCAGACTGTTTGACCTTGTGGGATGTTTTGTTCGAGTCTGATCTTGCCACGCAATTCGTTGCTCAGCAACCGGACTGCAACCGAGACCACCTCAGCCAGGTCAACTTGCTCGCACTTGCCCGGCTCGGGATGAGTGAACATTCTGAGGTCAGACACGATTTTTTTGACCCTGTCGAGGCCTTCTTCGATGTCTCTGAGTATATCCTCGTACTCGTGTTTGTTATCGTGCGCTAACATGCGCGTTTTGTTGCGCAAAGTGTACAGGCCGGTAATTGCGAAATTCAGCGGGTTGTTGATTTCATGGATAATGCCGGCGCTCATTCGACCCAGGGACGCGAGCTTTTCGGTTTGCACGAGCTGCAGTTCGGTTTCTTTAAGCTCCTGGATAGTGTCTTGTAGTAGCTTGTTTTGTTTGGCCAGCTCGCGTTGAAACCTGTAGGAATCGAGCAGGTTTTTCAACCGAACACGCAGTTCGGTGGTTGAGAATGGCTTTGACAAAAAGTCGCTTGCACCGGCTGAAAGTGCAGCCAGCTTGGTCTGTTCGTCTGCCTTTGCGGTGAGCATGATCACCGGTATGAGCTGAGTCTGGACATTCTGCCGAATTTCGCGACAGGCCTGCAGACCGTCTTTTTCGGGCATCATCATATCCAACACAATTATCTCAGGCAGAAATTGTGCCGCTTTTTCGACAGCCTGTTGGCCATCAGCAGCTTCCAAAACGCGGTACAGCGGACTCAATTCCGATTTAAGAAAACGTAGCATGTCAGGTTCATCGTCGGCGATCAGCACGGTAGGCCGATCAGTACCTTCAGCGGCAGATTCCACCGGTCGAATTGCGCCACGCACAGGGGCAATTGCAGGGAACAGCTCCGCACGCCGGTACAGGTCGCTTAGCCATTCTTCAGGGCCAAACATTGCGGTGTCACCCTGAGCTGCGGCGTGGGTGGGTTCGGTGTTCTGAGTTTGGGCTTGCTGCTCAGCTTTTCTGTACGGTAAATGCACAGTGAACGTTGTGCCTTTGCCTTCCTGACTCTGTACTTCGACCTTCCCGCCCAACAGCTCGGTCAGTTCCTTAACGAGGGCCAGGCCGATGCCTGTGCCCGGATACTTGCGTTGTGTTGAGCTATCTGCCTGCCAGAACCTGTCAAATATGAATGGCAGGTGTTTCTCTGAGATGCCGATGCCGGTGTCTTTGACACTCAACAGAAGTTCGTCGCCGGCACGACGTGCGGCAATCTCGACCTGGCCACCTGGAGGGGTAAATTTCAACGCGTTGAATATGAGGTTCAGCAGGATTTTTTCCAATTTGTCTTGGTCTGTCAGTACCGTACCAAGCTCGGGTTCGATTACAGTTGAGACCTTTATCTGTTTTTCTTCTGCGACCTGCCGGACTGCGCTTGCCAAGCCCGAGATAAGATGCTCGGGTTGAACTGGGACGGTCTTGATTTTTATTCGGCCCGAGTCAAGATGGACGAGATCAAGCAGGTCGTTGATTAACTTCAGCAAGCGCAGTCCGTTTGAATGCATTGTTATCAGCAGATCGCATACTTGCGTATCGAAGCGCTTGCTGAACCGTTGCAGGAGCGTTTCAAGGGGCGCCATCAACAAAGTGAGTGGTGTACGCAGTTCGTGGCTAATGTTGGCGAAGAACCTGCTTTTGATCTGATCGAGTTCGCGCAGTTTTTGGTTGCTCGCCTCGAGCATGCGTTTGTTTTTTTCCAGTTCGTATCGCAAGATGAACTCGCGCTGGCGCAGTTGATTAAAGATGTAATTGCCGGTCACAACAATCACGCCAGTCAGGACAAGGAAATAAAAGTTGTTGAAAATGACTGGCAGTTGCCCATGCGTACCCTTAAGTAAGCAAGCCAAAAAATACATTAGCAGTACACCGCTTACTGCGAGAAACGATTCGGCCATGTTCCATCGCAATACAACACTTACCCCTAACAACACCAAGTTAAGCCCGGCGTAGTAAGGCGAAGCTGGTCCCTCTGTCACGTAGATCATCCACGTCATGAAAAGCGCGGGTAAGAGGGCAACTAACATTCCGAGAAGCTTGTAAAATCGCCGACCGAACTCGGTTCCGTATAGGTACCAGATTCCAGCGCTCAAGACTGCTGACCCAATTCGGGCGAGGGCGAATGGCACTTGCTTGTGCGGATACACAAAATAGTCTAACGCGATCCCGACAGGCATCAATACGCACACAAGCAACGCTGCGACCTTGCCAGTGTTGATACGTTGCTGCTGTTCGTTTGCAAGGTACGCAGCTTTGAAGTCGGGGTCTGCCAAATATGTTGCCAGTTCACGCATTGGGTGGTTTGCGCAGTTCTAGAAACAGGTTTGTGCCAGTGCGCTCCGTGCGCACGTGCATGTTCACGGGAGCAATCTCACTCGGTGCCAAAGCGAGTAACTGTTGCCCGGTCCGATAAATCAAATGCCAGTCCAATAAGTGGCTCATCCCATATCGCAACGGATTCGACGGGTGAAGATTTGTGACTACAACCAGTCCATCCGGTGCAGTCCAGTCGTACAGTAACTGCAGCAACTCTTTACACACGCGATCGGGCAAATAATCGAATAGCCCGGTACAGTAAACGAAGTCGAACTGTGGTTTTGCACTCTGTGCATTTTTTAATGTCTTATGTCGGAGCAACTGCTGTGCAGATTCTTGTAGCACCTCAAACTGTGTCGCACGCCGGAATTGCCTTTTTACGTTGGTAAGCGTGTTACGAACGAACCCCACAGTTTCGGCGTCGAAATCTGCCAGAGTGAACTGCGCATGGTCGCTCAGCGACTCTTTTACCATAAACTGCTGGACTTCCCAGGCCGGGCCGCAACCAAGGCTAAAAATCCGCGCACTGCGACCTGTACGGGCAACGCGCGTTGTCTCAGCGACAAGTTTGTCACATAAATACGCGAGCCGATTCCGGTGCCCTTCTGAAGGCGGCTGGGTGAGGAACCATGCATTCAACACCTTGGCAAATAACGACCCGCCTTCGAACTTGTCCCGCAGCATCATGTTCACCATTTCGTAGTCACCGGCATAACCGAGCGGTTTGCGAAATGCGCGATGAGCGAACGGAGCACAAAGGACAATCGGGTGCAGTTGCCGGCGCACGTACACGTAGTGGACCGGTACGAGGTCCGGCTCGACTCGAGCGGCTACAGTTTCGAACTTATCGAACAGAGCATTTATTGGTGGCAAAACCTGCGCAGCCAATTCACTGGTGAGCTGTTGTTCGAATTTACTGGATGGAATTGAACGGGGCGGGCATATGGCCAGCTCGAGTTGCTCGATCCAGAGCCTCAAATCGGTTAAGAATGTGTGCATATCGGCGACGACCTCTTTGAATTTAGGCGAAACCTTGTAAAGTTTTTGCCATTCGCCCAAGAATTCCTTGAACGCATCACGTAAACCGGTTTGCAACGTTTTGTCAGGAGCCAACTCAACGTTGCACCAGCCGGTTTCATCAAGGGTAACTTCGCAAATTACATTTGTCCCCGCATCGAGCAGGTTCCGGATCACGCCCTGACCTGAGTAAACGCGCCGGTCGCGTACGATGAGCTGCAAATCGCTCAGCACTTCAGACACGCGCAGGATCGGTTTAGGCGCGTCAAGCTCGAACATGAGGCTAAATCGGGTCAGCCGCACCGGTCTTGCGTCGAGTGCAACACCCTCGCTGCTGCGGCATTTAACGACCGTTGCAGCGGGTTTCCATCCCGACCTGTTTGTCTGGGCCAACATCGTAGAATGTTATTCTGGCCGGGGCGCACATAGCCGGTACGCCACCAGGTAAAACTTATCCCACGAAAAGGTTTTTCGACAAATTCGCGTTCAAAAAATGCATCATTTTGCGCGCCAAGTAGCTCCGTCGAACCCTAAAAAAGGCCTGGTTTTGCTTGTACCTACTCAATTCGAAATGGTTTTTCATCCGGACCGAGAGAAAAGGGGAAGCCTATTCCGAGGCTTTTGATCGTCCATGACCGATTTATGCCGCATTCGGCCTGGTCGAATTGGGGTAGGTGTGGAGCTAGGTTAGCCGCCAGTTTTGGAAGTGTTTGAAAGTTGGACGGTTGTGTTCAATTACCGTCCAAGTGGAACATGAGGAAAACCACGCTTTGTATTGTTGATGGCGGCGCGCCATTAGACCCCGCAAAAACAACTCGCAGCTCAAGCGAAATCACGTGCGAATGTCCGAGCTAAACCCTGGAACAGAGCCAGAAAAGAACCGGCGATTGGGGAACACCCTGTCGCACGCGATTTTGCGCTTCCGAGATGTTTTTGCCCTTCAGGAGCGCGAAAAAGGATCAGTACCAATAGTATGGCTGGCTGCTCGACGGGCAACGATACCTGACCAACATTTCTTTGAATTTGCGCCAACTCACGTGCCCGTCAAGGAAGAGAATATCACCACCCTCTGGCAACCCGCCTTTGCCCAAGTGTGGCGGCCTGTATGCGCCGCCCAAGTAAGTGGGAACATTGTCGCTGGGCACACGGAAATTGTACGGCTCAGTATTATTCATTGACATATTTTCGTCTGCAATGATTTCGGCTGCGGAAGGCCTGTTTGTCTCGGTTAATCGCCCGTAGAACCTGCAGCCATTAAAACACTGACCCGGCCTTGAATTGCCGCTTGGCCAGCCGCGCCGGTCATTCGGTGTACGCTGGATGTAAAGCGCGAATCCGACAATCCGACGTTCATTCTGCCGAAACTCCCACCAGCGGTTAATATCCATCTCACTTACACCTGCAGTAAGCCCCGGGCAGTAGAACACCTCGCGCCGTGCACCGGCATTCACAATCATGTTCGCAAAATTCCAAGGCAGGTCGTGCGGCCAGTCGCCACTGTACTCGCCGTCTGGCACACGTGGCAAATTGTCGTTGTAGTCCCCTGCATACGAGAACAATGCTATACCGAGCTGGCGCGTATTGTTCATGCATTTGATACGGCGTGCGCGTTCCTTGGCAGCATTAAGTGCAGGCAGGAGCAACGCAGCCAAAATTGCAATTATTGCTATTACGACCAACAGCTCGATTAGCGTAAACCCCCGAGCTGTGCACCTTTTTTGCCTGGTCCCGAGCGGGCGTGCGTTCATAGGATTGCCTTTCCTTCAAGTATTTTGCTCTTTGTTCCGACACAATATTAGTCGGTCAAGCTGCTCTGTCAATATACTTTTGCATATTCGGTGCCAAACCCCGCTTTTACAGCCAAGCGCCATGCAGCCTACTTGTGTTCGCGCCCGACATTTGCTAAGGCACCGTTACTGCCTCAAAATCAGCAGGTTGCGTTACTTCACCTTTCCTGTCGAATGCATTTACAAAATAGTAAGCTGCTTTCGGCTAAACAGGAATTTTTGCGTGGGAGTTGGCCCTTGGCACATTCGCCAAGCCAACCTCGTGCGGTCCAATAACTACAGTTGTGCCATTGCCTTATCTAGGGCCTCGCAAAGCTGTCCGATGCTCTGCTCGGTTTCGTCGCCCATATTTGAAATTCTGAATGTGATGCCCTTAATTTTGCCGTAGCCGCCATCAATCTGGTAGCCTTGCTCACGCACAAGTTTTTGGAATTTGGGCACGTCAATTACACGCCCGCCGGGTTTGGCACCATTATTGATACAGGTCAAGGTAAGCGATTCAAACCCTTTTTCTGGGAACAACGTAAAGCCGTGTTTTGCAGCCCAGTCACGGATCATTTGGTTTGTCTTGCGATGCCGTGCGTAGCGTGCTTCGAGGCCTTCGGCAAAGATCTCGTCCAGTTTTGACGCCAACGCATACACGTGGCCGATGCTAGGTGTGCTTGGCGTCATGTTTTGCTCGGCGTTCTTTTGGAACTCGACAAAGTCAAAATAATAACCGCGGTCTTTCATTGTGGCGGCCTTTTCCAAGGCGGCTTTCGAGCATACGAAGATTGTCATGCCAGGGGGCAGCGCCAGCGCTTTTTGTGTGCCTGCGAGGACAACATCAACACCGAGAGCGTCAAATTCGACCTTCACGGCTGTGAGCGAGCTCACGCAGTCAACGATGAACATTACGTCAGGATACTTTTTCTTGAGCGCAGCGAACTCTGCCAATGGACTCATTACACCTGTAGAAGTTTCGTTGTGGATGAATGTCACGGCATCGAACCTGCCTGTGGCAAGCATCTTGTCAACTGCTTCAGCGCGGATGGGTGACCCCCAGGGCACCTGCAGCGGCTCGGCTTCTTTGCCGCAGCGTTTGGACACATCGTGCCATTTGTCTGAAAACGCGCCGCACATGCAGTTGAGCACGCGTTTTGCGACGAGATTTCGAATTGCACCTTCCATTACGCCCCACGCAGACGATGTGCTCAGGAAGACAAGTTGCTTTGTGTAAAGCAACTGTTGCAGTTTAGGCTGGATGCTTGCGTACAGGTCTTTGAACGCTTGGCTCCGGTGTCCGATCATCGGCGAGCGAAACGCTTGAAGCGTTTTTTCGCTCACTTCAACTGGCCCGGGGATATGCAATTTAACTCGTGCCATAGCTTAAAAAGTTAATCTCGGCGCAAAAAATCCCAAAAGTTTTTCCCGCGCGCAAGTTCGAGTTTTTATCGTCCGATTTTGCAAGCCCAACATGTAATTCGCCGTGACGGCTAGGCCCAAAGGGTGTATGGCTAAAACCCATGCGGCGGTGTTACACCTTGGCGATTGTAAGCGATATTCATTATGCAAGCGCAGCCGAGCAGGCGCGCGGTCACGGGTTTGAACTCGCCGGGCTGCGCAACCCTGTTAAACGCGCCGCACTCAGGATTTATCGAAATGCGGTTTGGATTCGTAATCCGCTTGGCATGAATTATCTGCTCGACAGGTTTATTGCCGCAGCAGGTTCAGCCGATTATGTGGTTTGCCTGGGTGATCTTGCTTGCGACTCGGCTTTCCTGGGGTTAAGCGACGATGCAGCTTTTCAAAGTGCACGCGAGTGTCTGGACAAATTGCATAGGCAGTTTGGGGACAGAGTTTTGGTTGTCTTGGGCGATCACGACCTAGGCAAGATCAGCCTTGCAGGTGACCGCGGCGGTATGCGCCTGGCAAGCCTCGAACGCGCAAGTGCGCTCGGTTTGCGCACATTTTGGCGGATTGAACTTGGCCGGTACGTCTTGATTGGCGTGACATCGTCATTGGTTGCGTTGTCTGTGTTCGAGCCGGACCTGTTGGGAACCGAGAAACAGGTCTGGCGACAATTGCGCGAGCAACACTTGGCAGAGATAAAAAAAGCGTTTGACGAGTTGGCGCAGGATCAAAGGGTCATTTTGTTCTGTCACGACCCGAGCGCATTGCCGTTTTTGCGGCAGCACCACAGCGTGCAAGCGCGTCTGGGCCAAATTGAGTGTGCTGTTATTGGCCATTTGCATTCCGAGCTTGTGCTTTGGAAAAGCCGGTTGTTGGCCGGTATGCCCCAGATACATTTCCTCGGGCATTCCGTGAAACGGTTCAGCACCGCGTTGCACGATGCGCGTGTATGGTGGGACTTTAACGTCAAGCTTTGCCCTGCATTGGCCGGAATCGAACTGCTGAAAGACGGCGGCTTTTACGAAGTTAAACTGGACGCAGCGGCCATTTCCCCCGCAGAGTTCAATTTTCAACGGATTCCACGATAACCCCCGAGCACACGGGCATGAGTTGGTTAAGGTTCATCGAAAATCTGGCCTACTCACAAGATTTGTGTTGTGCCAGGTGAGCCGGTTCAAACAGCTCGGCAGTACGTTATCAGTGCTCGCACGAGTTGTCCGGCCTGAAGTTTGATTATTGCATGCAGTCACTCAGATACGCCGCGCCGGCTCCAATCCAAAGGTGTTACTTTTTTCGCCTTTTCGTTCGGTATCGCCGTACAGTCGCACAAAGTTTTTAAGCAATGCAATTGCTGCCGGGCCAACCTTTTTGCCCATATCAAGCACTTCATGGTGCGAGAGCGGGTTTTTTGTGCGCCCGGGTGCGAGGTTCGTGATGCACGATACTGCAGCCACGCGGATGCCACACTGCCGCGCAACGATCACCTCGGGCACGGTGCTCATGCCGATCGCATCTGCGCCGAGCTTTGCGTAAGCACGAATTTCAGCCGGTGTTTCGTAACTCGGGCCAGCTACGGCAAGATACACGCCGGTTCTGAGCCTGATCTGGGCGGTGCGTGCAGCGTTTCGCAGCAGGCCGGCAAGTGCAGTGTCGTATGCAGCGGTCAGGTCAACAAATTGCGTCAAACCCGGCTCGCGATAACCGCGCAGTGGGTTTTCGCCCATGAAGTTGATATGGTCGCGCACGAGCATGAAGTCGCCTGGCTGAAATTTCGGATTGATACCACCAGCTGCATTTGTCAGGAGCAATGCTTTGATCCCAAATGCAGCAAGAACGCGTATCGGGAAGGTAATGGTGTGCATCGAGTGCCCTTCGTAATAGTGTCCGCGGCCCCAGACCAGCACAATCGGAACGCCGACCATGCGGCCAATCAAGAGCGCACCCGGATGACCGGCAACAGATGTTTCCGGGAAACCAGCCAAATCGCCAAAGGGAATTTCCCGGTCCAGATCAAGTGCACTTGCCACATCGCCGAACCCGCTGCCCAACACAATTGCCAAACCCGGGCGCAGACAAGTGGCACGCTTGATTTGTTTGGCTACGGCGGCCGGGTGAGGCATTTCAGTATTGGCGGTCGCATTTCCGACGCTCCGGCGCAATATGACGGTGCGGGCGGATTGTTTCTTGTTGTTTTGCATTTTTTACTGTTGCATCAGCCGTGTTATTGTGTCGGTGGACCGACGGTTGCGTGTTTTGATTTGTGCAATATGGAGCTGGACAATGCCCAACTGCATAGATATGCGCGTCAGGTGATATTGCCTGAGGTTGGATTTGTCGGGCAAAAGAAAATTTGCGACGGCAGTGTGTTATGCATTGGCGCAGGCGGACTAGGGTCGCCCGTGTTGCTGTACCTGGCTGCGGCCGGTGTGGGCAAGATCGGCATCATTGATTTCGACACTGTCGAGCTGGCGAATCTGCAGCGACAGGTCATCCACACTACTGACGACATCGGCAGGCCGAAAACGGTATCAGCCAAAGAAAAGCTCCAAAGGCTAAACCCAACTATTCAGGTTGTTACACACGAGGCGAAGCTAACCAGTGCAAATGCGCTGCAGATAATTGCCCAGTACGACGTTGTTGTTGATGGCACGGATAATCTGCCTGCACGGTACCTTGCCAATGACGCCTGTGTATTGTCGAAGAAACCTCTGGTTTACGGTGCAGTGTTCAGGTTCGAAGGCCAGGCAAGTGTGTTTGCACCGCACCTCGGCGGGCCGTGTTACCGGTGTATTTATCCTGAACCACCGCCCCCGGACGCTATCCCGAGTTGTGCTGAAGCAGGTGTACTTGGCGTTTTACCGGGCATAATAGGCTGTATTCAAGCGACCGAAGCACTGAAACTGCTGCTTGGCGCAACTGACGTGCTTATGGGCAGGCTGCTTGTTTTTGATGCGCTTGCGATGCGTGTGCGAGAGGTAAAATTACGACGCGACCCTGCATGCCCTGTCTGTGGTAGCCGCCCGAGCATACGCAAGTTGATTGATTATGAACAATGGTGCCGAGTCACTACGCACTACGCGGATGATGTGCCCGGCCCGGATGAGGTCACGGTTTATGAATTGAAACGTGTGCTTGCAAACCCCGAGCTTGGGGTCAAGGTGATTGATGTGCGTGAACCGGCTGAATACGCAATTGTACACCTGCCCGGTACAGTGCTTGTTCCGATGAGCGCGCTGCCGGGTAAGTTAAACGAGTTAACCCCCACACAACCGATTTATCTGCTTTGCAAGTCCGGTACACGCTCGCTCAAAGCTGTTGCACTGCTGAAATCGCACGGGTTCACCCACGTTAAGAGTGTCAAAGGCGGCCTAGATGCGTGGGTGAGATGTATTGACCCGCTGTTGCCCACCTACTGACCGATTCTTGCGGTATGCATCCGGCGGTACGGGCGAAATTTAGGGTCCGAATCAAGCCCGTGAAGACCATCCGTGAAAGCTGGCAATCAACGTCTTGGCCGGAGCAAAATGGCTTTCTTGTCTGTACCTTCGACCTCGACACTGCGAGTTTCGACATCCGGGTCGTCTTTGAGCGCTTGATGCACAATCCGCCTGTCAAATGCGTTCATTGGCTCAAGCTCGACCACGTCACCCCAACGTCGGACCTTTTCAGCGGCTTCTTTGGCTTTTTTGACCAGTGCCTCGCGTGCTCTGGCGCGGTATCCACCGACATCGAGTGTTACCTTTGGCAAGGTCGGGTCCTGTCGGTAAAGCATCCGGTTGACGATGTATTGCAGGTTCGACAGTGTTTTGCCCTCACGACCAATAAGACGGCCGGCGTCATCGGATTGGATCTCGAGAAGCACACCTTCTTCGAGTGTGTGTTCTTCGACAGTGGCGGTGAATCCGAGCAGGTCGAGAATTCTTTCGAGGATTTCCTTAGCTAGTGCTGGCATGTGTTGTGACGATATGTAAGTGGTTGCGTGTTGGTTGCCAAGCTAATGCAAAAAACAAGAATCTGTGTCGGAAGCAATTGTTCAATCATTTCTTCCTCTTGAACGGTACAGCTTTAACCGGTGCATTTGCCGGTGTCACTGGAGCAGTTTGTTGGGTTTTTGTCAATTTCATTTGTGCAATGCTAAGCAGGTTTTGCACTGTCCAGTACAAGGTTAAACCTGCAGAAAAATTGTAAAGGAACAAAAGGAAAATCGCCGGCATCCAACGCATCAACTTTTGTTGCATCGGGTCTACACCTGGCGATGCAGGTGTCATGTGCGATTGCCAGAGCATTGTTACCCCCATTAAAAGCGGCAACAAATTGAATGGCAACCCGTCAGGTGTGCTTATGAACGGTAGGAAGTTCAGACCCGGTATTAGAAATAGCGTGTCGGGTTTCGACAAGTCACGCACCCACAAGAACCGCGCGCCGCGCAGTTCAATTGCGCTCTGTATCATAACGTAAAATCCGATGAACACTGGCATCTGCAGCAGCATCGGTAGGCAACCGCCAAACGGGTTGATCTTGTTCTCTTTCCAGAATTCCATCAATTTGCGGTTAAGTTTTGCCGGGTCGTCTTTGTATTTTTCCTGCAGCGCCTTGATCTGCGGTTGCAGCGCCTGCATACGGCGCATCGAGCGCATACTTGCCTGTGTCAACGGCCAGAACAATACCTTGATGATGAATGTGATTATAATGATGACCCACCCGTAACCGAGCCTGAGCAGGTCATGCAACCCGTTCATCGAGACCAGCAACAGCTTGGCAAAAAACGCGGTAAACCGGCCGCCTAGCACACGTTCAAAGCCCATGATGGCTTGGAGGTTGTTGTTGAATGCGTCGCCGATACGGGCAAGTGTGCGGTACTCTTTGGGACCGGCAAACAATTGGTAGTGCAGCGTCACTGTTTGTCCCGGGGCAAGTGTTATTTCCGGGTTGACCAGGGCGGCTTGGTACCCGACGTTCGAGCGCACCGTGCTTTTCAGCTTTTGTTGTGTGGTCGTGCCCGGCGTTGGCAATACGACCGGCACAGCTACAAGTTCATGTGCGGGATCGGTGGGCATGAGTGCCAGCGCAAAGAACCGGTTGTTTGCCGCAGCCCAAAAAACGTTCGTTGCACCTGCGCGATAAACTTGACGCGGTGTGCCGGGGAAACAGCCTAACAGCCGGTTTTCGAACCAGGCACGACCGATCTGCTCGGCTTTTGAGCCGTTGTACCACAGCACGTTCACGTATGTACCGTCGTCTTCGGCATCCATTGGTGTAGCTGTGCCTATCACAACTTCGTGCTGGGGTAGAATCAGCGTTTGTGTACCGGTGTTTTTCAGCTCGACGGTTGCACGCAATAGATAATTTGAACTCGGCTCGAACCGTTTGACGATAACAAGCCCGTTTGTGTGTATCTGCTTTGCCTCGACGCCTCCTGGTGTTCGAGTGAGTTCAAACATGCCGTCGCCCTGAATCACAGGTTCACCCAGCAATGCCAAAACCGGTGTTGGCGCAAGCGAATTAAGCGCGGCGAACTGATTTGTAGCCATACGCGCGGTACGAGTTGATCCAACAACTTGCGGATACCGCACAAGCTCGACAAGTTTCAAGCCGCCCCCGTGCGATGTGAATGTATAGCGCGCAAGTTCGTTTGTCAGGACGACCAGTTCCTCGGGTTTGTCCGGCCGAACAAACGCGGCAACGGATGTTGTTTGTGCCGGCATGCTTCGGTCTGCCGGTACTGAACCGGAAATTTGATTTGTAGCGGTGACATTTGTCGTCAGGACGGACTCGACCCTGCGCGCTGCCGGTCTGCTCGTGTAGTGCCGCTGCATGTAAACCGACCACAGCACAAATAGCACAAAGCAAATTACAAGTATGATGATTGACGTACGGTCCATTGTGGAAACTTCAATTCATGGTTTGGATGGTGCGGTGCCGTTTGGTACGGGCTGCGCCGTCGGATGGTCAGATTTTGCCTTTGGCACAGGGTCGTATCCGCCCCTACAAAACGGCTGACACCGGCACAGCCGGCGCAAAGTCAACCAGCTACCGCGAATGACACCGTGCGTGCGCAGCGCTTCGATACTGTATTCGGAACAACTCGGGACAAATCTGCACCGGGCAAATGGCCCGAATATGGCCGTTTTAGCCGGCGAAAGCACCTGTCGGTATATCTTTAGCGCCAGAATCAACGTTTGGCTTACCACATTCACGACTCTATTTTATCACTTTGAGCTGTGTGTGTCGTCAACCTTAACCTTCGGCATTGTCATTTTTGAGCAGACCGGCCTTGCGCAATGCGGCAAGCAAATCGCGCTCAACCTCAGCGCATTTCTTGCCGATTATGCTTGGTCTGGCTACCAGCACAATGTCAACCGGTCTTGCCAACTCATGCTGATGAAGCCGAAACGCTTCACGCAGCAACCGGCGCGCCCTGTTGCGGACAACCGCACCACCCAGTTTATTGCTTACTACCACAGCAAACCGCGTGTGCCCAATAGATGTTGGCCCAAGCCAGTTCAACAGCAAACACCCGGTTGCAACGCGCTGGCCTTCAAGCCGGATGCGCTTGAAATCGCTGCCGCGCTTCAGCCGCATCCGAGGCTGTAACCGAAACCGCTTGCACGGGTCAACTTGCATTGTATCGGGTCGCGCGCTGCAGCTCAAACTGGGGTAAGCCGTTTCCGGCCTTTGCGTCTGCGTCTGCGGATGACTTCGCGACCGCCTTTTGTCGCGCGTCTGGCGAGGAAACCGTACTGGCGTTTGCGCCTTATTCGTGAAGGTTGATACGTCCGTTTCATAATTGGTTAACCGGTTAAAATTGTTGTTGTGTTACAGGGCTCTTTCGCTCACTACCAAAAAACCGAATCCGGCGCTGGCTACGGGTCCGGCTGGTTCGCCCCGGGCTTGAGTCCGAGTTTTTTTTCAAGTGCACTCACACGCTTCAACAGCTCAGGCAAATGCTGTATTGCGACCAACTGCCGTTTCGCGTCTGTATCGCGCACAGCGGGTGTACCGAGCACTTTTTGGCCGTCTGGGATGTCGCGCATGACACCGGATTGCGCTTCAACGACAACTCTGTTGCCGATTTTCAAATGCCCGGCCAAGCCGACCTGCCCGGCCAAGGTTGTGTAATTACCGATTTGCGTGCTGCCGGCTATGCCAACCTGCGCAACCACAATGCAGTTCTCGCCGATGCTTACGTTATGTGCGATCTGGACCAGGTTGTCTATTTTTGTGCCGCGTCCGATCCTGGTGGGGCCTAGTGTGCCGCGGTCTATGGTAACGTTTGCACCTATCTCAACGTCGTCGCCTATTTCAACATGTCCCACCTGCGGAATTTTCCTGTGAGTGCCTTCGTCAAGCACGTAACCGAACCCGTCTGAGCCAATCACACTGCCGGCATGCACACGCACGCGATTGCCAATGCGTGTGCGCGGATAGACCGTCACATTCGGGAAAAGAAAAACGTCGTCGCCCAGACACGATCCCTCGCCGATCCAGTCTGCCCCCTCGAGCACAGTGCGTTCGCCGATCAGCGCATTTGCGCCAATTACACAATACGGGCCGATGTATGCGCTTGCTGCGATTCGGGCAGAATCAGCCACGAGCGCTGTTGGATGGATACCCGGCGCAAAATTTTTTTCCGGGTAAAACAGCGAGAGCGCCTTGGCAAGTGCAACACGCGCATTTGCCACACGAATGAGTACCTTGGTTGCCGAGGTATAGCGCCCGGACACTAAAACTGCCGAAGCGGCACTTGCCTCGGCGCGTTTGAAATAGAGCTCATTTTCAGCAAAGGTCAGGTCGCCTGCCCGAGCTGAATCTGCAGGTGCAATTCCGGTAAGCACAACCGAACCATCACCCTGCAGTTCAGCATCAAGCAGTCTTGCTATTTCAGCGGTGGTGAATTGCATCGGACAAAATTTTCGTGCGGTGCAGTTGCCGAATTACCGGGCCTTACCCGACCGTGTTTTTCGTTTGTCGGCCTTGAGTTGCAATGCATGCGTACCGGGCCTTTTCACCACGGCGTTTTTTTCGTCCAAGGCTATGCACCGTGGTTTCCATTTTTTTGCAATTGCCTCGTCAACTGAGGCAAAGCTCATGATGATGAGCCGGTCGCCTACCTTGCCCAAAAGTGCCGCCGCACCATTCAGCACTATTGCACGTGAGCCGCGCGGTGCCGGTATTGCGTATGTCTCGAACCGTTCGCCGTTTGCCAGATTGCCGCATAGCACACGCTCATACGGCAGCAGGCCGACCTGTTCCATCAGGTCCAGGTCAATGCTCAGGCTGCCCTCATAGTTTGGCGCGCAGCCCGTGACACATGCACGGTGAATTTTCGATTTTAGCACTTGTACTTGCATAACAATTGTCCTGGCCCGGTCCTGCCGAATCGGCCGGCCGGGGCCGTTGCCAAGCTTTTGAGTATAGCTTTTACCGGCGTGGATTCAATCCAGAAACTGGCTCTTGAAAAATCGGTGCCTATAAGCCTGCAATGCAATGACTGGTGTAGTTCTGACCCGGAGGGTTTTTGCCAAGGACAAAACAAGCAATTGGATCGGGCGGTGCTGAGAACGCCAAATACGCAACATCGCTGGCTCAGAAGCGGACTGCAATAGCACCAGCTAAGCATGTGTACTGACGCGGTTTGTTGATGCACAGTTGCATTCGCACCTAAGATCGCCAGCAACATGAACGAGTCCAATGCTGGGCGGCTTACATTGTGACAAGCTTTTGGGCGCGCCACAAAAAACATTCGGCGCGGGGAACGAGTGCAGCACCCCAAGTACGCAAGGCCAGAAATATACGCAACGGATTATTGACTTAGTGTTGTAAGTTGTGCTTATTAGCCGCATGCAAATCGAAAGTTTAAAGGTCTTTTGCGACCTGGCTGAAACAAAGAGCTTTACCAAAACCGCACAAATCAACGGTGTCACTCAATCGGCGATCAGTCAGCAGGTAAGTGCACTCGAGCGGCTTTTTGGCGCGCGCATGGTCGAGCGCAGCAGACGAAATTTCCGGCTCACTGCCGAGGGACAGGTGCTTTATGAATTTAGCAAACAGATTGTGCAGGCCTACGAGGCGTTGCATTCAAAAATGCAGGAGCTAAAGGACATCATTTGCGGCACAATCCGTGTGAGCGCAATTTACAGCATCGGTTTGCACGACCTGCCGCACTACATTAAAAAGTTTATGCAAACTTATCCGACCGTGAACGTCCAGGTCGAATACCGCGGTGCAAACCAGGTTTATGCAGACGTGTTAAGTAATGCAGCGGATTTCGGGTTGGTAGCGTATCCGCGTCGAGATGTTCAACTTGTGACCGTGCAGGTCGGCAAAGTGCCATTTGTGTTGATTTGCCATCCGCATCATCCGCTAGCCAGGCGTAAGAGCGTCAGGCTAAAGGATATCAACGGCCAGAAACTGGTCTGTTTTGAGGCCGACAGCCCCACCGGCATTGCTATTGACAAACTACTGAGGGCGCGCGACGTCAAGGTCACAAAGGCAATGGAGTTCGATAATGTCGAAACCATCAAACGCGCCGTTGAAATAGACGCTGGCGTTGCCATTGTGCCGCTGTCAACAGTTATGCAGGAGGTCGAAAAACACACACTGGCCGCGATCAAACTTGACGAGAAAGGCATGGAACGGCCGTGGGGGGTTATTTACAAGCGGAACAAGGTGTTGTCACCGGCAATGAAATCGTTCCTCGAGCTGCTCAGGAAACCGATTTGAGCCTGGAGCGACCTTGCGAACGCATGTGAGCACGGCAGGGCTAGCGCTGCAGCGGCACTGCAGCGGTCGTTTTAAACTGCAATTGTGTCCGGAGCACGGACAAAAGCTTTCCCAGACACGGAAGTCCGGTGTCCCAACCGATCTGTCTCACAGTGGCAGCTTTTACTTCAAGTTGTCTGGATTAAGCCCGCGCAGGTCTCTCGGCACAAACAAACCGTCCTTGCGGATCAATTCGTCGTCAAACCAGACTTCGCCCCCACCCCAGTCTTTTCGCTGGATCAGTACCATGTCCCAGTGTATGGCTGACCGATTGCCATTGTCGCACTCGTCATAGGCGCGGCCGGGTGTCAGGTGCAATGACCCGGCTATCTTTTCGTCAAACAAAATGTCGCACATCGGCTTGAGAATGTGCGGGTTAAACCCAAGCGAAAATTCGCCTATGTACCGTGCACCGGTGTCGGTGTCCAGGATTTGGTTTAACCGTTTTGTATCGCTGCCTGTTGCCTTGACAATCTTGCCGGCTTTGAATTCGAGTCTGATGTTATCGAATTTCGTGCCCGCATACACGGTTGGCGTATTGAACTGTATAACGCCATTAACCGAACTTTTCACCGGACACGAGTACACCTCGCCATCGGGCAGGTTGCGTAACCCAACGCACGGCACTGCACCGATGCCTTTTATGCTGAAGGTTAATTCTGTGCCGGGCCCTGTGATGCGCACACGGTCAGCTTTGAGCATGCGCCGGTGCAGCGGTTTGATTGCACGCGCCATTTTCCGGTAATCAAGTGTGCAGACATGGAAAAAGAAATCTTCAAACGCTTCGGTGCTCATGCCGGCTGCCTGTGCCATGCTGGGGGTCGGCCAGCGTAACACGCACCAGCGCGTCTTGCGCACACGCCAGTCAAGCACAGGTCGCGTGATCCGCGTGTAAAGCGCGAGTTTATCCGCCGGTACATCGGAAGTCTCAGTGATATTGTTTGCGCCGCGTATGGCGACGTACGCACGCATTTTTTTCATACGCACAAGTTCGATGTCCCTGATCAACCGCGCGCCGCGTTCGTCGGCCTGACGCAGGATTTCGCGGTTGAGCCGGCTGCGGCGCACCTCGATAAATGGTCGCCCGCCGGCCCCACGTACTGCACGCATTAACTCGACTGCAAATTCATCCGGTGCATCTGTGATCTCGATCAACACATTGTCGCCGCGCCTAACCCCGAGCGAATAACCCACAATCAGTGTGGCAAGTTTGGTGTACCGCGGATCAGTCATAACTCGTTTCTGGCTAACGTAACCGCCATTTCAGCTTTGTCCAGCCTGCACTCAAATTCACACATCAAGCACGGATTGAATTTTGCACAAACGAGTACTGCAGTGGTGGTAGCGGTAACAACCCGCTTCAGGCAGCGATGGTCGCACAAAAGGTTAACCCTGAATTTTCACACCGCTGGTGCGCCCACCCAATTTGGAAAGGCCGTCAGCGCAGCTAGCCCGGATTTTTCTTGAAAAAAGTTGTAACGGTGTTCTCGGCCCATTGTCTATTGGGTAAATATGAACAAAACCAACACCGTTACCGCAGGCACAGTTTGTACCCCTGAACTGTTCCAGTTTCCAACCGTCAAAAAGCGAACCGTGGAGGCCAGTTTCACCGGCGGGGATGTCAGCAGCGACGGTGGGCTGGTGCTGTTGCGCCAGACCGACCGGCGCATCGGTCTGACCCAAGCGCTGGCCAAGGTGTTGCCTGATCCGCGCCACCCCGACCGGATCGAACATCCGCTGTTAGGACTGGTGCGTCAGCGCATCTACGGGCTGGCCGCCGGTTACGAGGACCTCAATGACCATGACCGGCTGCGGCATGATCCGCTCTGGCAAACGGTGGTGGAGCGGGATCGTCCGCTGGCTTCTAGTCCGACGCTCTGCCGGCTGGAGAATCGGGCCGACCGTCAGGTGGCCTGGGCGGTGCATGAGGTGATCATTTCGCAGTTCATTGCCTCGTTTGCGCAGCCGCCGGCGGAGTTGGTCTTGGATTTTGATGTGACCGATGACCGTGTGCATGGCAAGCAGGCCGGGGCGTTCTTTCACGGTTACTACGGGGATTACTGCTTTCTGCCGCTGTATGTGTTTTGCGGGCAGCAATTGCTGGTGGCGTATCTGCGGCCGGGCAACAGCGACGCGGCCCGGCACGCCTGGGCGATTTTGAAGTTGTTGGTGCAGAGGCTGCGGCAGGCTTGGCCGAAGGTCCGAATCATTTTCCGGGGCGATTCGGGATTCTGCCGGTGGCGGATGTTGCGCTGGTGCGAGGAGCACAATGTCAAATACATCGTTGGTGTGGCACAGAACGCGCGTTTGCTGGGACTGGCGGGTGCGTTGATCGAACAAGCCCAAAGTCAGTTTGAGCAACTGCAGCAAAAGCAGCGGCTGTTCGGGGAAGTGTGGTATGGGGCTGAGAGTTGGGACAGGGCGCGGCGGGTGTTGGTGAAGGCTGAGCATACGGACAAGGGGAGCAATCCGCGGTTTGTGGTGACGAACTTGGGAGGGGATGCTCAAGCCCTTTACGATGAGCTGTATTGCGGGCGGGGAGAGATGGAGAATCGGATCAAGGAACAGCAGTTGGGCTTGTTTGCCGACCGGACCAGTTGTTCGGGCTGGTGGGCCAATCAGTTTCGGTTGCTGCTGTCGGCTTGCGCGTATGTGTTGATGGAACGGCTGCGGGCGCTGGCGTTGGCGGGCACGGAACTGGCGCGAGCGCAGGTGCAAACGATCCGGCTCAAACTCTTGAAGATTGGGGCGGTGGTATTGCGCAACACCCGAAGGGTGCGGCTGCTGTTGAGCAGCAGCTATCCGTATCAAGCGCTCTTCGGCCAGGTGGTCAAGGCCTTGGGCAGTGGTTGAGTTGGCAGTGAGTGCTGTCCCCGGCACGCGGACAAACAACGGGGGTAAGGGGGCGTGTGTCCAAATTCTGAAAAAACGGCTGGTCCACCCTTCCAACTGGCCTTTCCAAGCCATTCCCTACTCATCAACATCATCCCGTTCCCGCTGATGAAATATGCGGGCTATCGAGTCGGAGCGCCTTTGCTTGCGTGTGAACGCATGAAAATGGGATGGAGCCTAAGACATCGGTAGCCACCTATGGTTTGCCGGCGAATTACATTTGATCGGATTCTGAACAAGAAGCTGTGAGCAGTTATTCTTTGGCATAGCAAGGGTCTGTTGTCTGAGCCGATCCTTTACAAGAGTTAAGAATTGGGCGGTAAGTGTGGGGTTGCGGCTGTAATGGCTTGGGCGCGCCACACTTTTTATCGAACGTGGAGCCTGTTAAAGCCCTGACACAAAGATTTGCTAAATTTGTCACGAATGCCAAATGAGTTTGCGGACAAGTGGGGTGGTAGGAAATAACATGAGTGCTGGTTGGCAGAAGTATAGTTGGCGTACTGAAATCCGGCAGGTCAAGGGTGAGGGTGGAAGTGAGGGCCCGTCGGTGGGCCGCTGGGAAGCAGAGGGGACATAAGCAGAGGGGACATGCATGATAGGGGACGTGGAATTGTGCAGAAGACCTGTACCCGTCCCGTGGGGTGCATGGGTTGAATGGCACAACGGATGCCAAAGGCGTTAGCGTCTGAGTGTTTCTGAGTGGGCAGTCCCGGTTTTTATAGAAAATGACTACCCTTTTGAACGATGTGCCTACGCGCGCGGTCCGCTCAACCGCGCGATGAAGGTGGCCCGCCTAGAGACCAACATCCCCAGCTTTTCGAACATGCAGTGCCAGATTGACCATGTGTTTGATCCAGTCGGCAACGTGACCAACCGGCTGATCAGCGGTTTGAAAAGGTGTTGCCCATTAGTGGTTTCAGAGAAGACACAGTCCCTTCGGGGGCCGCCCGGATGGTTCATACGGAAACCCTGTAACTGGGCAACAAGCTGAATACGTTTTTGATGACATAGGCAATCGCAAAGTAGCTCCACGCGGTGGTGATGAGAATGGCTAGAACCTACGCCAGAGCATTTACACGGCCAATCTGCTGAATCAATACAGTCAGCGCACTGTGCCTGGGTATGTTGATATTTTGGGGATTGCTTTG
>Ga0078972_1006934_pt1 | contig 26036 bp, 17 predicted proteins | sample YelNatPaOPGAMG01_FD_67568 | JGI IMG/M metagenome (GOLD analysis project Ga0078972, IMG submission 67568) | Hot spring thermophilic microbial communities from Obsidian Pool, Yellowstone National Park, USA - OP-RAMG-01 (SPADES assembly) (version 2) | ecosystem: Environmental > Aquatic > Thermal...
AATCTATCAAATAGATTATTCATATCCATCTCCTTATATTTATCCCCTTGGGTTGACAAGGGTAAGTAACTACAAACCCTTGATATTATTAAGTTTTATTTAATAAGAGAAAAGAAAAAAAAGAAAAGAGAACCCCAAGGGGACTCACTATTATCTTACCACATTCTTATCCTTTTGAAAATATAGTTGGGGAATTTCTACGATCAGGAAAATTGCCTTGACAAAATCACCATTTTAGAATATAATTCCAAAAGTGGTGATATGAGATTATGCTTGTTGCCGGGTCGTCTAGTGGTAGGACGCATGACTCTGGATCATGTTATCGAGGGTTCGAATCCTTCCCCGGCAGCCAAAATCTATGCGGCGCTATCGTCTAGGGGTCAGGACGGGTGGTTCTCAGCCATCAAACCAGGGTTCGATTCCCTGTAGCGCTACCATCTCATTTCCAAAATATATTAAATCTATTAGAAAATGGCGTAATCGGCGTCATAACTATATTGACATTCCGAATGTCCCTTACCCATAAACTCTTGTCACAGTAAATCTTATGTTGAACTATGCCACCGCAGATTTTTATAATATCACTGCCAACTTTTATCGTAGCTTCTTTTCCGTCCATAGGAATTAGATCAGCGTTGCCCAAAATATGTTCTTTATTATCAATACTGAGTGTCCCGATCTTTTTAATGCCGAACTCCAATAAAAAAGCGATGCCCTTTTCTCCTGTTGCAGAGACTAAAACCTCAAAATGATCATGCTTATAGACAAACTCTACTTGGATTATTAGATTTGCCTGCGATATACCAACGATGTTTTCACTATCCTTATTATGATAAAACCAATCCCGTAGTATATAAGAACCACCTGCTATTTCCAATTTTTTCGGCATAAATATATGATAGCCATAATATTTATACTTAATTCTGAAATGACTTATAACCGCTTGACCATTTTCAAGTGAGAATAAATTTTCACTTTCGGTCATTAGAATTGCGTTCATTTTGCCATTTTTAAACCTCGCGATGTTGGAATCAATAAAGGTTTTTACATAATTGCTTGGCAAAGATAATCTGCTTACACCTTCATTATTTAACTCATCTTCTACAAGGAGAAATTCGCCGATGTTTGAGGTTAAAAAGAATCTTGAATGATCCCTAAAACTATTATTAACATGAGGCATATTTGGACGATAATTAATATAACCATTTTCCATACTATTAATAAACGAACTGACTAACATATCACCAGCAGTTGCATAATAACCATTATGGTCTATTATAGACATCTCCTTCCAAACGGAATATTCCAATGGTTTAGTATAGTCCATTCCAGCATTTATCATGTAATCTAAGGCGAATCCACCATCTTGCCTAAAATTATGCAATACAAAATTGAGATTTCGTCTGACATAATCAATCATATATGGTCTGTTGAGTTTTTTTGCGATATTAAGTAGCATTGCGTTTGACAACATACTGATACTCAAACTTTTTCCCCCATACATACCGTCGTGATTTATATCTACCCTATCAAAAAGATAAGATATTGCTTTATCAGAAGCAGAGCGATCAAAAAATAATTTGTCAAAATCAATCAATGCAGATGCGATTGTCAGTCCTTGTGTAGAGTTCTCTATTGGACATGATTTAACAACTTCTATACATCTTTTAATAAGTGTTCCAAGATCATTTATCAATCCGTCATCAATATTATGTTTTGCCAAAAGCCTGTATGATTTCATAAGTGTATTTAACACAAAAGGCAAAGTAGATTTTGTCCTAATCTCTCCCCAAAAATACACATTCATTGATCCGTCGTCATTAATTGATCTTTTGATAAACTGCAAAGCCATCTTCATACTTTTAAGCAGTTCTGAGGAATGATAATATCGTGATTTTGGATTTAAGAAAATTATAGCTATTGTGGCAAAGGTATTAATTGCACTCCAAGGCTCGCATACAAGATGATCTGGACATCTAAAACCACCATAATCACTATTTAACTCGTCCTTAACTTGAACATTTAGAGCATTTTTAATAAAGCTTTCAATAGCGGTCAAAAGAACTTTAAACCTTATAGACTGCATCATAGACTCCCCCTCTCAGAATAACCAAAATATCCTAAATAAACGGGCAATTATGGCAATCGTGAACACTGCAAAAAGATTTGTAAATATGTATTAAACCTTGCTGACGAGAAGCAGAATTGATGATTGAACGATACTCTTTTTCGCTTTGGAATATGCGATCGGAAAAGTATCTCGTTATCGCATTATCCTGTAATCTGCCATATTTAGCCCATAATTTGATAACTTTTTCGCCCGATTTTTCGTCACCTAATATTTGGGAATAAGCAAATGGAAAGATAACATTGATGATTATATCATCTGCCCTGCCATTCCCTATCAAAAAATCGCTTTGAGCATATCTTCTACCACCAAAAGCATAGTGATTAGACCAATATCCATAAGCCTTTGGTTTTAGTATTGCTCTCAATTTGATAGATAATTTGTCTATTGTTTCGGTCTCTTCGTTAAAAGCCGATAGAATTCTTTCTGAGAGGGAGTTTTCTTTTGGCTCAAGGTTATGTAAAATGAAGCTAATTCCTGCAATTCTCCTTGTAGGAAAATTATCAGGTCTTAGTCTAAAAAATCTCCATTCATTTGCAAACATCAATTCATCCTGAAACTGATGTTTAACTTTGTCCCATATTGAAAACATTATATCAAGATATTCATTAGTTTCTTTATCAAACTTGCCTTTATCCTCGGCATTAGGTAAAAGACCAGCAGTTCCAAAAAGTATAGCTTGTATTATCTCTGGCTTTTTTCCAAGCAACAAACTAACAGGCACTTTTTGTGCTAACTCTAAGAATTGCTTTCTATTCTTTGAGTATCCAAGGGCATCCATTATGCCTTCATACAAGACCTGATCCTTACCTTTTTTAGTGATCTGTTCATTTATAGCATTGGACTTTATTTTTAGACGTTCAATCCCCGCAAGATCAATAATATCTGGATTTATATTGACAGGGCATTGAGTATGTCTGTTTTTTTCATTTATCGCTTTTAGGAGTTTATTTATCGTTCCATCAAGATAGTCACTGAGAATGAGGTTAGGGATATGTTCTCCATTTTGCTTTTTTGATAGCAAATTGATCCCACCGTCTAATAATGCTACATGGAGTATAGTATTGTTATATCTTAAATCCCTATCATGATGATGAACGCTCCAATCAGAATTTCGGACATGCACCTCAACATCGCCTTTTATGATTTTTCCATCTATTTTTATTATAGCGTTGGTAAAATCCGCACCAACATCATTATTCCACTGTCCCGGATGTAAAATCTCAATCTTTCTTCCATCTTTGGTTTTTAGATTAGATTTGACGAAATGCCCGCTTTCCCAGATATGGCTTACAAATCCTTCGCCGATATAATCGCTAATTTTATCCATTATCAAGCACCATTAGCAGGTTTTTTGAACATGCATAACAATATTCCACCAAACATAAATGGAATAATCTTTTCCCTTTGAAAACCCTTTGAAATCAATATCGCTTCCAATTCTTCTCTGTCAAAAAACTTGGCAATTGATCCGCCTAAATATGCGTATGGCTTGCCTTTGCCAGAAATAAGTTTGCCTAATATTGGGACTATTCTTTTAACGTAGATATGAAATACTTTTCTTATAAATATATTTTTAGGTTGACTTGTCTCTAATATTGCAAAATTTCCTCCACATTTAAGAACACGGTATATTTCCGCTAATGCTTTTGATAGATTTTCTTTGGAATAAGATAAATTTCTAAAACCGAAAGAAATTGTTATAGAATCAAAGAAATTATCCTCAAAGTCCATATCTGTGCAGTCATCTTCTATAAAAATTATGCCCTTTATGCCTTTTTTATACGCTCTTTTTTCCGCCTCATGCAACATATTAGGGGAAAAATCCATCGCATAAATCTCAACGTTAGGAAATTTTTTGGCTAATTTAAGTGCAAGATCGCCTGTCCCTGTGCAAATATCAAGGATTTTGTTTCCACTTTTTGTCTGTATGTTTTGCAGTAATTTATCTCGCCAGCGATCATCTTGCCCAAATGTGAGAATTTTATTGAGAAGGACATATCTTTGTGGAATAGAATCAAACATTCTTCGCATCCAATTGTTGTTTATTGTATTGCTAATCAAGTTCAGATTCCCTTTTTGCCAAAAGTATGTAATTTTCTTCCCAAGATTTTGATATGCTTTCTGTATCTAAGTAAAGCGTCACAATAAAATCGCTAAGCAAGGGCATTAGATTACGAATATTTTTAGCCTTTTTCCAGTTTATTTTATGAATATTATTTCTCGCTATCTCCCAGAACAAAGGGACAGCTATCCAAGACAACGAAAATATGGAAGCCATTCTTTTGTTAGAAACACCAAAAGGTAATAAAGGCGATAATATCTTGGTTAAGCCTTTCGTTAAGTCTTCGGAAGGAGTTGTCCTTAGTAAAAGTGAGCTTGATGTTACCAATAATATTATTCTCATAGCGAAAATTAAACCTATTTTTATCCCTTCAACCGTAATATTAATGTAGAATAAACGAAAAAGGATATTATTTCCATGATTTAGAAAAATAGGAAACAAAAATGAAATAAGCAATAAAGAAGCATATTTTCTTATCTTTGAAAAAAGAAAAATGACGGATATTCGTGATATTAATGTCACAATAATTAGTGCTAAAAATAATCCTAAATAAAGCCAAAAATTATTAGATATAAGCACAGCAATAGATAAAACGAAAATGAAAGCGATTTTTAACTCAGCAGGCAACCGATGGAGAAATGAATTTTTGGAAACATAATCTTTTGTCATAAAGTTAGAAAAATCTGTTTGGGTTTTATTAATTATCTCATTCTTTTGAGTTTCTTTTAGCCTTTGACATACTTTTCCTGCAAGAATCCCCGTAATCCAGCCTGTAAAGACAGCTCCGATGCACAGCCAAGGGAAAAGCACAAATATCCCCGGATGTTTAACAAGTATAAAATACGCCACATATATTTGCGTTACGTTATGAGAAATAGCCCCTATGATGCTTATCCCTACAATGCTTAAATGATAGCGTCTATGCAAACGAGATAAGCGATAAAGCAATGCTATGACTAAGGCACTTACAATTCCGCCCGAGAAACTCAAAATAAAAGTCGGCGATAGGAAAGTCCCCATAATTAAGGAACTTAGTATTGTGCGAAAGAAGGTCACCTCAATAGCAGATTTCCAGCCAATAGTGACTAATGCAATTAACGTGATAACATTAGCAAGCCCAAGTCTTAATCCCGGTATTGGATGCGGTATCAGCGATTCAGCGATCTGCAAAATGCAGGATATAGAAACTAAAAATGCTATTTTATATACATTATCTTCTTTCATTTTTACCTGCTAACTGCATCTAATGATTGAGGTTCTTTGGACTTGATCTCAATTAATACACGGTTCGGCACACATACTATTGTTTGCCCTTTGTTCTGTATCCAGCCCATTTTTACGCAATTATGATTAGGACAATCTGAATCTAAAACCCTGATCTTTCCTTTATCAACTTCTATCTGCATTTTACCATTTAGTATAGATATTATTCCATCTTTTGACAAATCTATCTCTTTCACCTTGACATTTTCCTGATAGATTATGGCAGATTTAGAGTGTAAAGGTTGTCCGATCTGATCTGCACTAATCCAAAATATGGAAAGTGTAGAAAAGATCAGGATTAAAGCTATCAAGATCAGATCCAATTTTGTAGTTCTATAAAAGCTATCATCATTTTCAATCGCGATGTTTGCCATTTTTTAACCTAAAAAGCTACACGTTCTGCTAAAGAATCTGCTAATGAGATAAGGCTTTGCTTGAAAACTGACTCTCTTATATTGATCAGGCTTTCTTTAGCTTTTTGAATATAGGTTTGAATATCCTCTTTTGTTTTAGCAATTGCCTGTTCTGAGCAAATAAATCTGTTTTTTATCAATTGAAATGCGTCTTGATCATCTTTTTTGCTTATCAAATGTATTAATTTATCTTTATCTTCGGAAAAAGATAGCAGATTTAATATTGGCAGAGTCAATTCGCCCACTTTAAAATCAGCACCGGGCGGTTTCCCTAATTCATCGGCATCACCGATTAGGTCTATGCAGTCATCAATAATCTGATAAGCTATTCCAAAATTTAGCCCATAATTTTTCAATGTTGTCTGGGCAAATTCCCCACAGTTAGATAGCATAGCACCAACCTTGCACGAAGCAGAAAATAAGCTTGCTGTCTTCTTTTCTATAATAGATAGGTATTGTTGTTTCATCAAGGAGATATTTTCCCTAGCGCGAACCTGTGTAAGTTCACCCTCGCACATTGTGCTAGTCACCTTGCTTATATAGTAAAGCATATCTATATTTTCACAACTTGCTATTATCTCAAAAGCCTTAGAATATAGATAATCTCCCAAAGCTATGGAGACTTCTAAACCCCATCTTTGATTGATACTAGGGCTGTTATGACGGATCAACGCATGGTCTATTATATCGTCGTGAACCAAAGAAGCCCAATGTATCATCTCTATCGCAGAAGCAACTTTGATTAGCTTATCATTATTAGATGAACCGTTGTCTGATCCTGCTTTTGCGGATAATAAAACTAATGCTGGTCTCAACCTTTTTCCGGGATTTGAAAGCAAAGATCGGTTGATCTCCAAGATCAATTTATTTTCTGACTCATTCAGGAATTGCTCTAATGACTTAATGACATCGTTTAGTTCTTTTTTAATAGGTGAATAGATTTCTCTAAGTCGCACTCTTTTTACCTCTTTATCCGAAAATCTTATCTAATATAACTCCTATACATAATAATAAACCTATGGAAGAATGTAATTTGATAGTATAAGCGTTCGCTGGAAGTAATTCATATATTTTATCAAAATTTTTTCTTGATACAACAAATGCCTTTATTGATATAGGCAAACTGATCAAAGCGATTAAACACATATACGGCAATGCTTTAAAAACGATCAATAATATTATAGCAAGATATGTAATAAATAACAAAATATGATATAAAATTATTGCCCTTTGTTTTCCTAAGACTACAACTAATGTTTTTTTTCCAACTTGTTTATCGCTGTCATAGTCAGGAAACTCGTTGATATATAAAATTAAAGCTATAAGAATTCCTATCGGTATGGAAATCAGAAATTCCCTTATGGATAAATTCTGTGCTTGGACATAATATGAACCCATCACTATTAATGGTCCAAATCCTATGCCAACTGCCAACTCGCCAAAGGTCTTATATGCGATCTTAAAAGGATTTGCTGTATAAAAAAACGCCAAAAATATGCCTATTATGCCTAAGATTAATATTATATTTCGTTCAGATACATAATTTAAATAAAGACCGATACCGCTTCCGATTGACAATGCGATTAGAGAGGCATAAAGGACTTTTTTAGGGGGGATCAACCCGTTTTGTATCATTCTGCTTCCACCGCTAAATGGTGTAGGATTTAAATTAGCTTCATCACAACCAGAGACGTGATCAAAATAATCATTAGCCATATTTGTCCCTGCGTGTATTAAAACCGTTCCGATAAATGTCAGCAAGAAATTAAGCCATAAAAAAGACGATGTATCATACCAAGCTAAAATAGACCCTAATAGGACAGGAATAATAGAACCTGTAAAAAAAGGTGCTCTTGATTCTTTTATCCAAAGATTTATGTTATATAAACATCGTTTGATAATAAGCATAATGATTTGTCATGCTAAATAACGATCTGCCATGCTGACCCTAAACTTGATTTGAGGGAAGCATCTTAATAGATTCTTCGCTTATATTACTGATTACTGATCACTGATTACTGATCACTGATCAATTGCTTTTAATCCGCAGGCTCAATTCTGATCGCTTTTGTTGGGCATACATAAGCACAAGCAGAACAACCGATACAAGTTTCAGATATTCTATCAAATGGCGTCTTTATTTTCCTTTTGATCCCTCTTCCAGAAAAACTTATTGCACTCATTCCGACAATTTCCTCACAGACTCGGACACATAAACCGCATAGGATACATTTTGTCTGATCCAATCTATCAGCTTTATTTAGGAGATAATATCCTACTATGTCTGATCTATCATCTTTTGAGACTCCGTATTCCTTTGCTAAATTTTGGATCACATCTGAATTTGGGCATCTTGCAAGCAAAAGCTGGATTATAAATTTTCTGCCTTTTATAACACGTTCGGTATTTGTCCTTATTATTGCTCCATTTTCAGCTGGATAGGAACAAGAGACGATAAGTTCAGGAGGACGAGAGGAGTTTTCTTGTGTTTTTTCAACTAAACATATTCTACATCCGCCGTAAGGTTTTAAGTGTTGATTATAGCAAAGTGTTGGGATTTTTATATTTAGCTTCTTCGCTGATTCAAGCACTGTTGTCCCTTCTGGCACTTCAATTTCCTGATCATCTATCTTTAATTTAACCATATTATTAAGCCCTAAAATTAACTCGGCGAAGCACATTGTCATTCTATCCATTGCTTTCGCAGGACTAAACTGCAAGAGAAACCCACAAAAACCTAATGAAGGAATGGATTCCTGCTTACGCAGGAATGATATTTTGCTTTATCTCATAAGCATTTTCGTATATAAGCATTAATTCAATTCTTGATAGATATTAATTTTGAGTAACATTAATGATTTGTCATGCTGAACGAAGTGAAGCATCTAAATAGATTCTTCGCTGACGCTCAGAATGACATTAATTCGCTCAAGAAGATTCTTTGCTGAAGCTCATAATGATAGATCGGAATTATCAGACTAAATTTTTACAAACATTTGCAGGACATCTTTTATTTTTTATATGCTCTTCGTATTCGTCTCTAAAATATTTTATCGTTGAAAGCACAGGGTTAGGGGCAGATTTTCCTAATCCACAAAGCGAAAGATCAATAATAAGATTTCCCATTTTCTCTAATATTTCAATATCATCTTCCTGACCCTTGCCTTCTGTGATCCGAGTTAATATATCAAGCAGATGTTTTATGCCCTCCCTGCAAGGTGTGCATTTCCCGCATGATTCATTTTGATTAAACGCCATAAAATATCTGGCTAACTCTACCATACAAATATCTTCGTCCAAAACGATCATACCGCTTGATCCCATAGCAATTCCTGCTTTTGCCATTGATTCGTAATCAACATTTATATCAAGCAGAGATTCAGGGAAACATCCACCAGAAGGACCGCCAATTTGGACAGCCTTAAATTTTTTGCCATTAGCCACTCCACCGCCTATATCATATACAATTTCCCGTAACGTCGTTCCCATAGGGACCTCAATTAAACCTGTGTTTTTGATTTTGCCGACAATAGAAAAGACCATCGTCCCTTTACTTGCATCTGTGCCAAATCCTGAATACCAAGCAGAACCTTTATTTATTATAATCGGTATGCTAGCCAAAGTTTTAACATTGTTTAGAACAGTAGATGATTCCCAAAGACCTTTTAACGTAGGAAATGGAGGTTTAGTCTGTGCCTCAACTATTGCCCCTTCTATTGACTTAATCAAACTTGTTTCTTCGCCGCATATAAACGCACCTGCTCCCCTGACTATTTCAATATCAAATGAAAATCCCGTTCCTAATATATCTTCGCCGAGAAAACCATATTGATATGCCTGCTCTAACGCTATTTTAATATGCTCAATAGCTAACGGATACTCCTTGCGAACATATATATATCCAATATTTGCTCCGATCGTAAACCCGCCGATTATCATTCCCTCTATAACAGAATGAGGGTTTGCTTCTAAGATGTTTCTATCCATAAAAGCCCCAGGGTTGCCTTCATCTGCGTTGCATACGACAAATTTTTCTTTACTCGGTGCTTTTTTTGCCATTTCCCATTTTGCCCCTGTTGAAAAACCTGCCCCACCTCTACCTCGCAACCCAGAAGCTTTTATCTCTGCGATAATATTGTCCGAACCCATTTGTAAGGCTTTTTCAAGGGCTGTATATCCGCCTACTGCGATATAATCCTCTATGTTTAGCGGATCAATTTTGGCGTTATATTCAAGGAGCTGATGAGTTTGTCTTTTGTAAAAAGGAATGTCCTCTTCATGTAGAATTTTTTCTCCCGTAGATTCGTCAATATAAAGCAAGCGATCTATTATTTTCCCATTTAATATCGTTTCTGATATGATCTCTGGAATATCTTTTTCTGAAACTTCTTTATAGAGAATATTTTCAGGATTGATAATAATGACAGGCTCAATTGCACAGAAACCATGACAACCAGTCACTTTGACCTTTATCTCTTTATCTAATCCACGGCTTTTTAATTCACTATTTAATGCATCAATTACGTCTTCCGCGCCAGAGACAAATCCACATGTCCCACCAGCAACGACTATTTCCTTTTGATTAGGGGAATGCTTGCTCAAAATTTCGTCTCTTAATTCTTTTACATTAGTTACTTTATTTATCGTCTTCATATTTTTTCAAAAGCTCATTCAACTTTTTTGGGTTCATCTTATGATAATATTTTCCGTCTATTTCAACAAGCGGTCCGTGGGCGCATACACCGAAACAATGGACGGTTTCAAATGTCCAATTGCCGTCTTCGGTTGTATGCCCAGGCTCAATTTTTAGCTTACTTTGAAGCTCATCTATAACCTTGTCGGAACCGTTCACATGACAGGTTGTCCCTGAACATACGCAGATATGATGCTTGCCGATCCGATCTATTCTAAACGAACTGTAAAACGTCGCTAAGCTAAATAACCTGCTTAAAGGAATTCCACATCTTTTTGAAATCCTTGCTAATGATTCTTCTGGAATGTAGTTAAATTCTTGATTTATGTCCTGAAAAAGTTCAATCAATACTTTGTGTCCGTCTTTAAATCTATCTTCATATCGGTTTATTATTTCATCTATTTTCTCTATTTGCTCTTGGAGTTTTGTTTTATCTACTTTTCTTTTGCGAAGTTTTATCATATACTTTCTACCTATTCAATTATAAAACGCCATCTACGGTTTGGATTATAAGTCCTATTTTTGACAATTTTACGGACAGTTTCAAGATAATCAGGAATATGCACCTCTATATCACTTTTGACTTTAACCTGACAACTGAGTCGCACACCCGATAATCTTTCCTCTCTTGACATGAAAGGCTCTTCGGTAGGGAGAAGGTCTCCTCCGCCTTTTAACACTTTAACTTTGCAATATCCACAGATCGCCTTTCCTCCACAAGAAGAGGATATGTCAATGCCGTTAGCGGTCAAATAGTTTATAAGATAATCGCCACCTTGAACGATTAGTTCCCTTTTTTCGCCTTCTTGATTAACGGTTATTTTACATTGACCATAAGTGACTAAAAGCCTTTGTGCGATGATAAGAATTATAGCCAATGCGATCAGAATTCCATCTATCAACAAGATCAATGTCATAATTAAGGTTATCTCCGTTTTTCTGGATTCCCGCTTGCTCGGGAATGACAAATGTGAAGCATTTTTTATAAGCTAACTATACCAGCAAATCCCATAAATGCCAAAGCTATAATGCCTATAATGATCATTGTGATGCCCGGTCCGCGTAGACCGCTTGGTATATCGCTAATTAGTGAAAGCTTTTCCTTTATTGCAGAGACAAGGATTATCGCCAAAGCCCATCCAGCAGAAGTCCCAGCGGAGAATGTGACAATTTGGACGAAGCTATAATCCCGCAAGACCATAAATAAAGAGACCGCCAAAACTATACAATTAACCGTTATCAAAGGCAAGAATATCCCAAAAGACGATTGTAATGGGGGAAAAAATCGTTCAATAATCATCTCAAGCAATTGAACCGTCGCAGCGATGACGATAATAAAAATAAGGTATGTTATAATCTCTGCGTGTAAAGGGACAAGCAATAACCAATATACCGCCCAATTGATCATAGCAGTAAGGGTGACAACAAACATAATTGCCATTCCCATGCCGACAGCAGACTTGAAATTTTTGGAGATAACGATAAAAGGACACATCCCTAATATATATACTAATGCGATATTATGTGTGAATATTGACGCAAGGAAAATTATCAAAGGATTTGAGGAATTCATATCTACTCCGTTTTCTTTGCAAGTGTTCTAAGTATCCATATATACACACCTAAAAGGAAAAATGCCCCCGGTGCAATAGTGAAAATGACCCAATTAGACCACGTTTGAGGCATTATCCTTTGACCTAATAGAGTGCCAAAACCCATCGGTTCTCGGACAAGAGCCATTAAAATTAAGATAAAGCTATATCCTACGCCACATCCAAACGCATCAAGGACAGAAAGCCATGTTTTATTTTTTATTGCAAATGCCTCTGCCCTTCCCATGATGATGCAGTTTGTTATGATTAAACCCACATAAGGACCCATTGCCTTGCTTATCGGAGGAAAAAATGCTTTTAGAAATCTATCTGTGCAGATGACAAGTGTCGCTATAATTGTCATATAAGCAAGCATACGGACTCTTGCTGGTATGACGTTACGTAATAGGGAAACAAATAGTGAACTGAACACTAAACAGAAGGTGACGCCAGCACTCATTGCCAAAGCGTTGTCCATTCGGTTTGTTATAGCCAAAGCCGAGCATATCCCCAAGACCATACAGAATGTAGGGTGATCTGCCCACATTCCCATAGTCAGAACCTTAAACCAATTAGATTGTTTAATGTCTTTTCCTTCAGCCATACACCTTCACCTTACTATTTCAAAGTATCACTTAATCATTGCTTCATCAATTCCATAAAGTCGGATATTGACCTATTCAAAATCTTTTCCAAAGCCTTGCTTGAATATGTTGCTCCTGTAATTATATCAACTTCGTTGTCTTCTTTCGCTTTGCCAGCAGGCACAAAGACTAATTCAGGAAAGATCAATTTATCCTTAAACAGATTTAAGTATTCTTTATCTGCTATCCTTGATCCCAATCCTGGGGTCTCTTCTTGATGAATTATCTTGACATTACGAATAGTAACGAGATCAGGATTCAGGCTTATTATGCCATAAATCTCGCCCCATACTCCTGATCCCTTAAATTCAAAAGCGACTGCATCATCTTTTCCTTTGTAAATCGTCCTTTTATCCTTTTCTATCACATTAACGTTAGCCTTAAATACATCTATAACATTATTCTCTGCATAAGGGATTTCCAAAGCATCTAAAACTGACGATTTAAGTTGCATTTCCTCATATTTATTGATTCTGACGGATGTCCAAGCATTGATCCCGACAAGCAATGCCCCAGAGACAGTCCCCATACTCAGACAAAAAGCTAATATTTTCAATGCAGATTTCATTTTACTACCTTAGGATATTTTATGTCTAACACTATACGATCAATTAGAGGAGTAAAGACATTAAGTAACACGATGGCAAACATAACGCCTTCTACGTAACCAGAAAAACTCCGAATTAAAATCACTAAAAATCCTAAAATAACTCCGCCGATCCATTTTCCCGCCCTTGTAAACGGACAGGTGACAGGATCGGTAGCCATGAAGAAAGCCCCTAACAATAGCCCTCCTGAAAGCAGTTGGAATATAGGAGGTGCAAATCTGCTTGGCATAAAATGATTGCCAATAAAAGAGAAAATAAGCACAGACGCTAAAAAGCTCAATGGTATTCGCCAATTAACGATCCTCGTCAATATTAAGAATAGCCCTCCTGCTATAAGACCTATGCGAAATGTCTCACCGATACAGCCAGCGGAAAATCCCATAAGCAAATTGTAATATGAGGGAAGCTCTCCGCCACTTCTGAACAGATTAAGAGGAGTTGCATAAGTTAAGGCATCTGCGGTAGCTTTGGTTAAAGCATCTACATTTTGGTAATGCACAAAACCGCCTAATCCACCTATAAAAGGCTTTTGCCAATAAGCAGACATAGCTCTTGGAAAAGCAATGCTTAAAAATATCCTTCCAACAAGCGCTGGATTAAAGATGTTTCTGCCTGTCCCTCCGAAGACCTCTTTTCCAAACAATATACCAAACACTATTCCAACAGCTACCATCCAAAGCGGTATGCTTGGGGGCAAAATCAATGGGAATATCAAACCTGTGACTAAAAAACCCTCGTGAATATCTTTTTTTCTTGTTATTGCGAAGATGACTTCCACAGCTCCGCCGAATACATAAGATACTATTATTATTAATAAAGCTCTCCAACCCCAAAAATATATTGAAGCAATAGTCGCAGGCAAAAGCCCCAAAATTACAAGGCTCATGTAACGTTTAATATCTAAATGGTCTAAAACATGAGGAAGGCTTGTGACTTTATCTGTGCCGTAGAAAAAATCATCTAACGCCTTATATATTGGTTTGAATTTGCCTATCAGAGGCTGATTTTCACCTATCCGATTGATGTTATCTAATAAATATCTGATAAGGTTCACACTTAACCCTTTCTTATGTTTGAGTTAAATTTCCTTTGCCCCTCTATAACTATCAACTATTCCTAAAATATTGTCAAAATGCGGTAAAATACATTTGTCACGGGTGCATCCTTGCTCAGTTAACATCTCCATTCCTTCTTTAATATGCTGAACCAAAGGTATTTTTGACGGACAAACATAGCTACATAACCCACATTGGATACAATCGTATATATGCAGATTTGCCAAAGTTTCGTCAATTATTGACCGTTTAACATATTTGCTTAAAATATGGGGAATAATGCCGACAGGGCAGACTTCCTCACAATAATTGCAACTAATGCAGGGTCTTTCCTCGCCATGTTTATTCGTATCAAATTCTTTCTGAAATAAAGGGAGAAAGTTAGATATAAATGTCCGTGAATATGAATCTCTTCTGAAACCGAGACGGACAAACTTTAAGAACTCTCTTTCTGTATCCTCGGGTATCGCTATAATCTGAGAATAACTTCTGTCAATAGGAAGGCTTAAATCCTTTAATTCCGTTCCCATCAGTAAATTGTTTAATATAAATCTCGGTTTTATACCATCTTTTATTCTTGAATGGACAATATCATCTAATATTGTTCCGAGCCTCACTTTGACAATAGAGGGCTTTTGCCATGCGGAACCACAAAGGGCAATTGTGCGTTCAATAAGTGGCTTACTTTCTACTATTGCTTCATATACATGTAAAACGGACTGAAAATCTAATATTATAGTTCCAATACTTGCGGAAGAATATCCGTAAGGAAACTTTTGTTTCAAGACAGTTTGGACCAACATTGCCTCATGATTTTGAGGATATTTTGATCGCAAATATCTATATTTTAGCCAATCGTTTTTGTTTAACTGATCGTCTAACCCATCAAGGATATTTCTATAGTTTCTGCTTGTTGCAATATAAACTGTCGCATTAGGCATGATCTTATGGAGTATAATTACGCCGTCGTATAGATTTTGGACGCTTTTATCAGAAAACAGCAACTCTGGTGAGATATTAAAAGGATCGGAATCCGACATATAAACGATGATATTTTTCACTTCGTTTGGCTTTATGATAGAGCTATTAAATTGAGAAGGGATACCTGAATAGCCTAATGCACTGACACCTGATAAATATAGCTTTTCTTCTATATCTTCTATGGATAATTCCTGCCAATTTGCAGGCTTTTCTTGAATTTTCTTATATTCCGAACTACCATCGCCTTTGATAGTGACAATAGCACAATTTTGACCGAAGTAATTTATCCTTCTTATATCGCTAACAATGCCATTTATAGTGGCGTGAATTGGACTGGATATATTCTGATCATTGCGAGCGATGATCTGTCCTGCGAAAACTCTATCACCGACTTTGATCAGGCAATCTAACTCTGATCCGAATCCTTGTATTAATGGAATTCTAACTATATTAGGGACAAAGAACTCTTCAATTATATTTTCAGGCTGTCCTTGAAAATTCGTAAAGCGATAACCACCACGAAAAGCAACATGTTTTGGCATATATAATTATCCTACAAAACGAAAGATTAAAAATGGGAATCGATCAAAATCATTATACTATTTTATTCTAATAATCCTATAATGTAAAGTGATAATTGTTAAGGGATTAAGGAAGGGATTTAATGCTTATTGAGAGTTATTTTGGCTAAGGACTATCATCTTTTTCATTAAGACTACATTCCCAGCTTGGAGCTTATAAAAATATATGCCACTGCTTACTTTTTCGCCGAATTCATTTCTACAATCCCAATACGCTGACCTTTCTTTATCTGTATAGTTTCCGGGCGACTTTTGACCAGAAAAGACCTTTTTAACTAATTTCCCAAGTTGATCGTATATTTCTATGGATACTTCTGACTCCGATGAAATCTGATAAGGGATCCATGTTCCATCTTTACAAGGATTAGGGTAATTCTGCAATAGAAGCGTCTGTTTGGGAATATTTTCAATAATTGTGCCGAATTTTTGCCCGTTTAACTGAATGCTTTCAATTTTTGGCATATCCATACTGCCAATGAGTGAACCAAATCTGATATTAACTATGGTATTGCCATTATCAGGTTGAGAAGTCCCCGCCATGGATATTTTCAATTTCCCCGATTCTGAAATTGCGTAAGCAAGTAGCCATTTAGACGTCTCTTTTGACTTGGAAACGCTTTTGATCATCAACTCTTGTGGATTGTAAGATATGACGAGATCAACAGAGTAAACCTTAGAAACATTATTTAAGATAACTGACATATCAATATCTTGATGCTGATGACGGTCAACTTTCAAAACTGCCCTTCTGTATATCTGCTTATTATCCGATACGTTTTCATGGATCAATTTCAATGTCTTCTGCATTATCAATGACGCATCATAAGATGATAGTAAACCATCTCTGTCAATGTCTGCTATATCCATAATGGTATTGAAAGAGTATTCATATTTTGCAAGCCATCTATTTACTTCCATCGCAGAATTATATATCGGTAAAGTATCTATCCCATTGACTACCGCATAAAGCATCAATTCAGCGTCATAATCAGTGATCGTTCCACTGCCATTTACATCGCCAATAGTCCCGATCTTAAATTTATCGCTTATCATCTCAATCGTTATATCATCAGAACAAAGCACCGCTTGATTTCCTATTCCGTAGGTATCCATTATCAAATCGGCAGGCAAAATTAGATCAATTTTATGATGCTTTATGATATTTTCTGATACAAGGGCAAAGGCAACAGAAGGAGATTTACTTATATCAATTATCACGTCAGAATTGGAAGACCAGTTCACTATTGGCTGGCATTTTTCCTGTATTTGAAGATCGGATTTTCCACTATCCGCTATTTCCATACAGATTTTGCCACCGTCAATCTCTGGAAGCTCTGATTTTATAGGTTTATTGAACTTAAAGATCAGTTTTTCATCAGGGATATTATATACCGCACCGACTAAGACAATTTTGTTTTCTACTCTGATAATCAGTGTTTCTGCTATGGAATCTGCTTCACCATCATTCACAATGAGTGTTACCGTATAATTGCCTTCCTTATGATAGATATGGGCAAATTCTCTTTCTGATGAATCAATAGATATGCCATCATCAGCGTCAATATCCCATCTGTAAGAGAGAACGTCACTGTCAATATCGTAGGAATCTGAGCCAATAAATTTAACTGTTGATCCAACAGCAACTACCTGTCTATCGGATTTTATAACCGCAACAGGAGGAGTATTTCTGACTATCACAGGCAAAGACTCTTGCCAATTAGTGAAGCCTTTTTCATATCCAGTCCTGATCCTAAAATACCATTTGTCCCCTTTCTTTACGGCAGAAGGTGGAATAGTTGTTTTGTTATCATATTCCGATTGTGATTCTCCATTTTTAAACCATTTGATCTCTGTGCGGTTTTCTGAATCAAGATCAGGGTCGCTATAATTATACTGACAGGACAAGCTATCACCTTTTTTAGGCGATGATGGCGTTATTCTCAGGTTTGTTATCGTTGGTTTAGAGTCACCTATCGTTATAATTTCTGATTTTTGGATGTCACCATAGGAATAGCCATCTCTTGGTCTAATGGTAAAATACCATCTCTGTCCCTTGGCGGTTTCTGATGACGGTATTCTCCGTTGATCGTTATATTTTTCTAATACTTGATCATCTCTAAACCATTTGATCTCTGTTCCCATTTCAATATCATTATCAGCGTCTGAGTATTCATAACCGCATAAAATATCGTCATCTGTCAATGGAAATTTCGGTGATATGCTAACATTAAGCACAATTGGGACAGAATTTACAATTGTTATTTCATTGGAAAACTCTAAATTTCCAAAATCAGTTCCATCTTTTGGCTTAATTGTGAAATACCATCTTTGACCTTTTGATAACTCATTAGGCGGAATTATTCGCTGATCGTTATATAATGGCTGTAACTGACCATCTTTGAACCATCTGATCTCTGTTCCCAACTCAACATCGTTATCTATATCTGTATAAACATAATTGCACACGAGGTTATCGGTCTTTTTTGGTATTGATGGAGTTATGGATATATTTTTAACTGATGGAGGGCTGTTTTTTACTATAATTTCATTTGAATATTTAAGCTCTCCATAATCTCTGCCATCTTTTGGTCTAATTGTGAAATACCATCTATCGCCTTTTGACACTTCACTTGCAGGTATTATCTTATAATTGTCACGGTCTTTTTGATAAATGCCGTTTTTATACCATTTCAATTCCGATCCGCTCTCAGGGTCACCATCCATATCAAAATAGACATAGCTTGCTATAAGATCATCATTTGTATAAGGCTCTTCTGGCAGAATTTTAAGGTCGGTTGCTACTGGTAAATGTAAGTTTGCTATTGGTATATATGGTTTTTTGCCGATTTTTACAGGATTTGATCGTTTTATATCTCCAAATTGATCTCCATCGTTTGGCTGAACCGTAAAATACCAAATTTGACCTTCTGCAAGCTCAATTGATGGGATTGTATAGACGTTATTATATTTTGATTGTAGTTGATCATCTTTGAACCATCTTATCTGAGTTTCGCCTTCTGCGTCATTGTCAATATCGCTATATTGATATGAACATTTGAGATCGTTATCCGAAGTCGGTTCTGCTGGATTTATCACCAAATTATCCACTGATGGCGGAGTATTGCCTATAACCACACTTGGAGATATGCTGAATTCTCCATAGTCAAAACCATCTTTTGGTCGGACTGTAAAATGCCATCTTTCGCCCTTTGATGTCTTAGTATTTGGAATTTTTGTTTGATTATTATACGCATCTTGGACAACATCGTTTTTATACCATCTTATCTCTGTGCCATTTTCGGGATCGTCGTCAATATCGTTGTATGAATAGCTACATATTAGATTGTCATTAGTTAACGGGTTTATCGGCTCTATTTTTAGATCACTCGCGGTAGGTGCAGAGTTGGTTATCGTCACTGATGGTGAACTTTTTATCTCCCCAAAATCAGAACCGTCTTTTGGTTGAACGGTGACATACCAAGTCTGACCTTTTTTAGTTGATCCAGACGGTATTAAAGTTTTATTCTTATATCCACTTTGATATACATCGTCTTTATACCATTTAATTTCTGTCCCAGACTCAGTATCATCATCTAAATCAGTATAAATATATGTGCATTTTAACGCATCATTTGCCTTTGGCTTTGATGGAGTTATCATTACATTATTTACGAATGGAGGGTTATTGCCTACTATGACCTCTGGTGACATTTTCAAATCTCCGAAATCCTCTCCATCCTTTGGTCTAATTGTGAAATACCATTTTTCGCCTTTGGATATAATGTTTGGTGGAATAGACCTCTCGCCTGAGTATTGTTCCTGTTCTATCCCGTTTTTATACCATTTTATCTCTGTGCGGTTTTCTAAATCACCATCTTTATCTTTATATTCATACTCGCACAACAAAGCATCAGATTTTAACGGGTTAGATGGATAGATTGCGATTTTATCTGCAATCGGTGGTGTATTTCCGATCAATATTGTTGATGATTTTTTTAACTCTCCAAAGTCCTTGCCGTCATTAGGCTTCACTGTAAAATACCAATGTTCGTTTTTCAATGTAATATTGGAAGGGATAAATTTCTGTCCTGAATATTGCGTTTGTTCCACTCCATCTTTATACCATCTCAGATCGGTTTCACCTTCTGGATCTCCATCTGCATCATAGTATTCATATTTACATTCTAACGGATCGCCTGCTTTTGGATTTATTGTCGTTATTAAAAGTAAGTCCGCAATAGGTGGAGTGTTTCCGATGATGACAAATGGGGATATTTTCAATTCGCCAAAATCTGTTCCGTCTTTGGGCTTGATAGTGAAATGCCATTTTTCGCCTTTATTAGTGACATTTGAAGGTATAATCGTTTTTCCTGAAAATTCTTTTTGCTCTATGCTGTCCTTAAACCATTTTATCTCTGAACCATCTTCTTTGTCTCCATCTTCGTCTATAAATAGCCATTTACATTCTAACGATTCTCCTGCCTTTGGATTGTTTGGAATTATCGTTAGATTATCAGCGATTGGTGCGGTGTTTGCTACTGTAACTGATGACGATGTTTTCATTTCGCCGAAATTCTCACCATCTCTTGGCTTGACCGTAAAATACCACTTATCGCCTTTTGATATTAAACCAGATGAGACTTTCTTTTGATTATTGAGGTTTTCTTGAAGTATTCCGTTTTTATACCATCTTATTTCCGTGCCTGCTTCAGGATCGTCATCTAAGTCTGTATATGAATATTCACACATAAGATCATCGTCAATTTTTGGACTTGACGGCTTTAATACCAAATCATTTGCTATTGGAGGGGTATTAGCGATAGTTATTGATGACGATTTTACTATCTCGCCAAAACTTTCACCGTCTTTGGGCTTGACGGTTACATACCAGATTTGACCTTTCTTTATGAAATCTGATGAAACGATAGTTTTGTCTCTACAATTGCTCTGATAAACGTTGTCTTTATACCAACTTATCTCTGTCCCGTCCTCTAAATCTCCATCTATATCAACATAGTTATATTTACATTCTAATATATCACCTCTTTTGGGATTTGAAGGAACTATGACTATATCCTTAACTATCGGCGGAGTATTGCCTATAATCACCTCTGAGGACTTTTTTAGTTCTCCAAAATCTGTTCCATCTTTGGGCTTAACTGTGAAATACCATTTTTCGCCTTTTTTTGTCTTGTCAGAAGAAATAATCTTTTGTCCTATAAGTTGCGTCTGTTCCACTCCGTTTTTATACCATCTTATTTCTGTCCCATCTTCTTTATCGCCGTTTTCATCTGAATATTCATATTTGCATACAAGATCATCGGTTGTTAGCGGATTAGAAGGGGTTATTGCTAATTTATTTGCAATTGGCAATGAGTTATCTATTACAACATAAGCAGAAATTTTTGTTTCGCCAAAATCAATGCCATCTTTTGGTCTAACTGTAAAATACCATTTATCGCCCTTTGATACTAAAGTAGATGAAACTTTTTTCTGATCATTGAGTTTTTCTTGTATTACATCGTTCTTAAACCACCTTATTTCTGTGCCTTTCTCTGGATCATCATCTGTATCTGTATATGAATATTCGCAGACAAGGTCATCGCCTTTTTTCGGATTAGATGGCTTAATCTTTAATTCATCGGCTATTGGAGGCATATTGCCAACGGTTACTGATGATGACTTTAGCAACTCTCCAAAATCAGTGCCGTCTTTTGGCTTAATTGTCACATACCAGACTTGTCCCTTTTTCACAGAGCTTGACGGAATAACAGTTTTATTTTTATAGTTGCTTTGGTATATATCGTCTCTATACCATTTTATTTCAGTCCCATCTTCAGCATCTCCGTCTATATCTGTATAAGTATAAAAGCATTCAAGGGAATTGCCAGTTTTAGGATTAGCAGGGGTTATGACAATATCTTTGACTATCGGTGGGACATTGCCTATTACAACGTTAGGTGAGATTTTTAGAACTCCAAAATCTGTTCCATCGTTAGGTTTGACCGTAAAATGCCATTTTTCGCCTTTCTTTGTCGCGATTGATGGGACAGTTAATTGTCCAAAGAATTGTGTCTGTTCCTCTCCGTTTTTATACCATTTTATCTCTGTTCCTTTCTCTGAATCTCCATTCTCATCTGAATATTCGTAATTGCATATCAAATCATCTGTTGTTAATGGATTAGATGGAGTTATAGCAAGTTTGCTTGCTATTGGTGGTTTGTTGCCTATCAATATTTCTGATGATGTCCTTTGTTTGCCAAATTCAGAACCATCTTTAGGCTTAACTGTGAAATACCATCTTTCGCCTTTAGAAGTCTCGTCCGCAGGGATAGTTTTTTGATTGTCAAACTTTGCTTGATACTGTCCGTTTTTATACCATTTTATTTCTGTCCCTTCTTCTGGGTCTTTGCTTGCATCTGTATAAGTGTATTTGGCTATGAGATCGCCGTTTGATGCAATTTGGATAATAAGATCGGTTACGGTTGGGGGAGTATTTAATACTTCAACTATTTGTGAAGATAGGTATTTTCCATAATCTGTTCCATCTCTTGGTTTGACAACGACTCTCCATTTATCGCCCTTTTTAAGCACTCCTGACGGTATGACTTTCTGATCGTTATATTTTTCTTGTAATGAATCGTTTTTATACCATCTTAACGTTGTTCCGCTCTCTTTATCTCCATCTGCATCATAATAATCATAAGTGCAAGTTAGTTTATCATCATCGTATGGCTCAGAAGGGGTTATAACTACGTTTGATACTATCGGTGGGGAATTTCCTATCACTATTTCAGCAGATGTGACCAACTCTCCAAAATCTATCCCGTCCTTTGGTTTGACTGTAAAATACCATTTCTCATTTTTCTTGGTATTGCTTGATGGAACTGTTTTACTATTATCAAGTTTGGTCTGAATCTGCCCATTTTTATACCATTTTATTTCAGTCCCATTTTCAGCGTCCTTATCCGCATCTTCGTAGCCATAACTACAGATCAAATCGTCTTCTGTAAGTGGTTCTGATGGTAATATCCTTGGGCTTTCAGCTATTGGAGGCATATTTCCTACTATAACTGATGATGATTTCACCAATTCCCCATATTCATAGCCATCTCTCGGCTTGACCGTCACATACCATACCTGTCCCTTCTTAACTGAACTTGATGATACTATCCGCTTATTCTTATAATAGCTCTGATATACATCGTCCTTATACCATTTTATCTCTGTCCCGTCCTCCTTGTCTCCATCTCCATCTGTGTATGTGTAAACGCATTCCAACTGATCTCCTGTCCTCGGCGATACAGGACTTATCATCAATCCGCTTATCTCTGGCAACCTGTTGCCTATTGTCACCTCTGATGATGTCTGCAGTGTCCCAAAGTCTGTCCCATCTTTTGGTCTCACAGTGAAATACCATCTATCATATTTCTTTATCGCTTCCTTAGGTATCTCAATATAGCCTGCATAGCCTATCTCCTCTACCCCATTCCTATACCATCTTATCTCACTACCACTCTCCTTATCTCCATCTGCATCTGTATATTCATAACTACACCTCAAACTATCCCCTACATAAGGAATTGATGGCTCTATTATTAACTCACTCGCCATCGGCGGAATATTCCCTATCGTCACCTCTGACGATGCCTTTATCTCACCGTAATCTATGCCATCACTCGGTCTAACTGTGAAATACCATTTGTCACCTTTTGTCGTGTAACTTGATGGTATCACCAATTGGTCATTGAAGCCTGACTCCAATATTTTATTCCTATACCATCTTATCTCACTGCCATATTCTTTGTCATTGTTTACATCTTTATATTCATATCTCGCTATCAAATCACCTGTCGCCTGTATCTCTATGTATAATCCTTCTACCACTGGTGGACTATTACCTACCGTCACTGTTGATGTCTCATATCTGCCCTCTGCTATCCCATCTTTCGGTCTGATTACCACCTTCCATGTCTCGCCCTTCTTTATCACCCCCGATGGTATCTCTACACTATCATTATAACTGCTCTGCAATGTCTCGTTCTTATACCATCTTATACTTGTCCCGCTCTCCTTATCTCCATCTTCGTCTATGTATTCATAACTACATATCAACTTTACCCCCTCTGCTGGATTTGACGGCGTTATTACCACATTATTTGCCACTGGCGGTGTGTTGACTATCGTTACCTCTGATGATACCTGCTCCTCTCCAAACTCTGTCCCGTCCTTCGGTCTGACCTTGAATTGCCATCTATCTCCACGACTTGTCTCTGTTGATGGAATCGTCATCTGACCAAAGTATCTTACCTGCTCTACACCGTCTTTATACCATCTTATCTCTGTCCCGTCCTCTATATCTCCGTCTATATCATTATAGTCATATCCACATTGTAGGTCATCTCTTGTCTTCGGCTCTGTTGGGGTTATCTTGACATTATTCGCTGTCGGAGGGCTATTAACCACTATCACTGATGATGACTTCACCAATTCCCCATACTCATAGCCATCTCTCGGCTTGACTGTCACATACCATACCTGTCCCTTCTTAACTGAACTTGACGATACTATCCGCTTATTCTTGTAATAACTCTGATATACATCGTCCTTATACCATCTTATCTCTGTCCCGTCCTCCTTGTCTCCATCTCCATCTGTGTATGTGTAAACGCATTCCAACTGATCTCCTGTCCTCGGCGATACAGGACTTATAGAAAGGTTGCTTGCTATAGGCTTTTCATTCTTTATCTCAAAACGATATGTATAAGGTGGCGAAATTAAATTTGGCGGAGATGCGAGATCACTCGCAGAAATTGTGACGTCAACTACCTGATTAGGCAGAAATTTTTCTGATGGTTTATAGATCAACGAATATCCATTTTCAATCGGTGTGATACTCGGTTGGACAGTATCGCCTTTTACTTTCATCTGAATGCTGTTTTGATCAACACCTTTGCCATCATCTTTGATCTCTAAATATATACTTGTTTCTCTGTTTGCAGATGAATTAGGTTCTGGTTGTTGGTTAGCTATATATGGCGGGGTTTGATCAACATAAAGGATAAGAGTAATAGATAAGGTTAATCCAATTTCAGTTATTGCATAAGGAAATGTAATAGGTGTATGATTAGGTTCAAGGAATGCTTCACTTGCAGGGAGATCATTAATGTATATATTGAAAAGGTCACCGACTCTTGCTTTATTTTGTGAATCACCAAGAGTCATTGGGAGTTTTAAGACGTAATAATCTCCAAAATTAGTGTCACTTCCCATCGTGTAAGATGTCAATACTTTGTTTCCTATTTTCAGAGATATTACATATCCATTATCTTTCCTTGTCAATAAAGTAGCATTGGTTTTTTGTGGGTCTTTAAGATATACTTGTCCCCAAACAGTATAATCCTGTGCTGGTATTATCGGGGGGCTCTTAGCTGATGTCAATTGACATAGTAAGAGTATCATAATTAAGGTTGCCGCCAAAATGTATTTTTTGTGTGGCATGATCCGCGTTAATATATAAATAAGGTGGTCAAAAAGCGTAAAGTCCTATTCCAACCTGCTACCTTTATGCCTTTTTATCCCCCTCTCTTAATATTGAATTATACTAAATAGTTAGTAGTATGTCAAGACAATTGCAATTCCTGAGTATGTTATGAAGTTAATTAGTTATAATGTTATTTGTTATAATGTTATTTTTATATAATTTTATCATAGGAGGTTTTTTGTCCGAACTCATGTCCGATCTTCAGTAAATCCTTATTGACAGAGCAGTATAATACTAATTAAAATAAAGGTATAATAATTATACTGACCCCCATAAGGAGTGGACATACCGAAATTGTAGAGGTTATAATATTAAATGAATTTAATTCATTTGAGTCAGCAAAGGAGAGGATAGGCAAGTGGATAACAGAAGACTACAATAAACATTATGTTCACTCGCGGCTTGGATATATAAGTCCAGAAGAGTTTGAGGAAAAATATGAAAGTCAACATATGAAGTCAGCGGCATA
>Ga0078972_1006935_pt1 | contig 26032 bp, 21 predicted proteins | sample YelNatPaOPGAMG01_FD_67568 | JGI IMG/M metagenome (GOLD analysis project Ga0078972, IMG submission 67568) | Hot spring thermophilic microbial communities from Obsidian Pool, Yellowstone National Park, USA - OP-RAMG-01 (SPADES assembly) (version 2) | ecosystem: Environmental > Aquatic > Thermal...
TACCTCTTGTACCTTCATTGCCCGCTCCAGTGCTGGTTCTGAGTAATATGATTTCATCTTTTACCTCCATTTTTAGATGAATCATATTATCATATCCAGCTTTGAAAGCGGACATTTCATTATTTTATAACACCAAATTCGGAATTGAGCTTTACCACCTCTTACACAACTCCTTATACCCACAAACTCCGCAAAAATAATTCTCATTGGGATACCTGCCTGCCGGCAGGCAGGGAATATGCCGTTCTCCGTTCTTTATTGCCTTTGGAGATATAGGCGAGGATTTTGAGGAAGCGGTCTATAAACAAAAAATGCGAAAATCCTGCCTCTTTTGTTAACCAAGAGGACAAGACTTTCGCATCTTCGTGTAGGTTGGCTCCCCGGGCAGGACTCGAACCTGCAACCTACTGGTTAACAGCCAGCCGCTACTACCATTGAGCTACCGGGGAAGGTATTTAGTTATCGAAAACGCTCACCCTAACCCTATTCCATAAACGGCATAGGGAAGCGTGAGGAATATTTTAGGCAACCTTGCAGGTTGAATTGCAAAGATTTTCAAGACGGGTCCAGTTTTCATCTATCTCTCTCTGGAGCTCGTCTATAATATGCTTATTTTCTTCTGTAAAAAGATGTTTGAAACGTCCCTGCGCTTTTAAAAATTCTTCTAATGGTTTTCTTTCTTTAGGCTTATAGGTAAATCTCCAGACGCCGTTTTCTACTTCAATGAGCGGCCAGTATCCTGTTTCAACTGCCAATTTTGCTATCTCTATTGTTTTTTCCTGCGGAAATCTCCAGCCCCTGTGGCACATTGAAAGTATATTTAAAAACGCTGGGCCATTGGCATTGAATGCCTTTTCTGCCTTTGTGACAAGGTCGTTCCAGTGTGAAACGCTCGCCTGCGCCACATAAGGGATGCGATGCGCAACAACTATTGACGTGAGGTCTTTTCTTAGCTGCGGCTTGCCATAACTTGCCTTCCCTTCAGGCGCAGTAGTGGTGGATGCACCCCGTGGGGTAGCGCCTGAACGCTGTATGCCTGTATTGTGAACAACAATGCCATCAGCAATAAAATTATGTTCACCTTCTACTCTTAAATCCAAGGTTGGTTCTTTACCTATTAATTTTATGCTCCTTACTTTTTCTAACTCAAAATACTCATTGTCTATCAAGAAGTTTTGAATCTTATATTGAGAATGATGCTTTTTTATATTCCATGGTTTTCTATTACTAAAACAAATATACCCATATTTAGAATCTTTCAGTAATTTTCTCTTTCCACATATCACCCCTTTGGGTTTAATCTGCCAATGAATCTTTCCTACTCTTTTGCCCATTGTCTGCAAAAATAACCTTAGGCTCTTAAGCAAATCCTCACTAGCAGAAACATATCTCCAACTATTCCCATGTTTATATCCATCTGAAAGCATTAGGCCTTCTAATAACGCCTCTTTTTGTTCTTGAGGCAATATAAATGCCCACCCAGGAATAACCTTATTCTTTGCACCAATGCCTACCCCAATGCTCTTTATGAAATTCGCCAGATTCACTGAGTGTATATACACATAATTATTGTCGGTTGTATTAATCTTGCCTCCAAAAATTTTTGCATGGATTTTAACCAATTCCTCTCTTCCGGCTTTTCCTTCAGGAAGAGCAAAACCCACCTCACCTCTTTGTTCTCTTATCCAACCATCGCCTAGATATAATCCTATAAATTTCATCAAATCAGGACTTGAAACCTCTGGTATAGAAATATCATTCAATCTGTTTACCTTAAAATCCTCTTTTTCTACTTTTTTAAATTCGAACTTTGCAGCTTTAGAAAATCCGTTAAGGCCTTTCAAGGTGACCACCTGGTCTCCTATTTTTACATCCTCTAATTTCTTCCATATAAAACTATATCTTCCTTTACCAATTCGTTTCAAAACAAGAAAAGGATGGTTTGATGTAGCCTTTATAGAATGATGCAATGTGCTAAGTTCATAAACATCCTTTACGCCATTATCAAAGACCCCTGTACATTCCTTTAATACCAACTGGTAGGTTTTTTGGTCAAAGGCATACACCCTTTCTCCTGGCTTTACCTCTGTAATTTTCTTGAGGCCATTTTCCGTCATAATCATAGTAGAGGTACTCAAACAGTTCATATAGGCCTCGTTGTTATAACAGACATACACAAATTTATGGCCTCTCTCAAGGGCGCCTGAAAGCGACTGTAGGCCTATATCATATGTGCCGCCGTCGCCGCCGAATGCTACAAACTTTATCTCCTTTGTAATCTTTCCCTTTTTCTTCAATGCCCTATAGGCACTCTCAACCCCGCTTATTGTCGCTGCAACGTTTTCAAAGGCATTGTGTATAAAAGGGGCATTCCATGCAGTGTACGGGTAGATAGTAGTTGCCACCTCAAGGCACCCTGTGGCTGAACCCACAACTACATAATCCTTTGTCCCCATAAGGACCTGCCTGACAGCTATTGAGGCACCGCATCCAGCGCAAAGACGATGCCCGCCTGAAAGACGTTCTGGTAATTTTGCAAGTTCTTTTATGTTTGCCATATCACTCCCTCGAACCTAAATAGTTTATTGAACTTTTTATTTTTTTATTTTTCGCAATATCCCCTAATAAATCACTAAACACCTTTTTTATATCCTCTGGAAAGATGTCCCTTCCGCCAAGCCCATATATATAATTGACTATAAATGGCCTTGTGCCAGAATCGTACATACTGGATTTTATCTCTGTATATAGCGGTCCCCCTTCTCCTGAAAAGGATTCGCTTCTATCGAGGACTGCGATTGCCTTAGAATTTTTCAGGGCATTTACAATATTTTCCTTTGGGAATGGCCTGAAAAATCTTGGCCTTAAAAGCCCTGCCTTGACGCCATTTTGTCTCAACTCATCCACAATGCCTCTTACAGTGCCTGCTGTTGAGGAAAGCGCCACCACTATAATATCTGCGTCGTCAACTCTATACGACTCTACCAAATCATGCCTTGACCCAAACAATCTTTCAAATTCCTTTAAGATATCCGGGATTATTTTCAAGGCGTTTTTCATCGCCTCTGATTCCTGGCGTTTATGTTCAAAATAATAATCCTGAAGGTCCAGAGGCCCATAGGTAACAGGCCTCTCCACATCCAATAATGAATATGCAGGTTTATACTCCCCGATAAAATCCTTTACGAGTTTATCGTCAAATAACTGTACGCCTTCTACTGCATGGCTTGTTATAAATCCGTCCTGGCAGACCATCACAGGTAAAAGTATGCGGCTATCTTCTGCTATTCTTACAGCAAGGATTGTGTTCTCATATGCCTCCTGTCCATTTTCGCAGTAAAGTTGTATCCAGCCAGAATCCCTTGCGCCCATTGTGTCTGAGTGGTCGCAGTGGATATTGATAGGGCCTGATAGAGCGCGGTTCACAACAGGCATCACTATTGGAAGTCGTAAAGACGCTGCAATATACACTATCTCCCACATAAGCGCAAGGCCATTTGCAGAAGTGGCTGTCATTACCCGTGCGCCTGCTGCTGCAGCGCCGACGCAGGCGCTCATCGCACTATGCTCTGACTCCACTGGTATCATCTCTGTCTGGACCTCTCCATTTGCAACATAGTTTGAAAAATACATCACTATCTCTGTCTGCGGAGTAATAGGATACGCAGCCACGACATCCGGATCTATCTGCCTCATTGCATACGCAACTGCCTGATCGCCTGTCAATGGAAGTTTTTTATACTTTATCGTACTCATTTCTCCTCTTTCTTCATAGTGATACATTTTACAGGACACACTGATGCGCAGATGCCACAGCCTTTGCAGTGTTCATAATCAAACCCAACCATCTTGCCGTCCTTTACCTTGATAGAAGAATCCGGGCAGTATATCCAGCAAAAAAGGCAATGGATGCATTTTTTTTCATCCCGTTCTGGTTTAAATGTGCGCCAGGAGCCTGTCTTATATTGAGCGGCGCTGCCTGCCTCTACTATAAGGCCACCTATTGGAATCTCTTTCCAGGATTTTTTCTTCTCAGCCATATTAACCTAACCTCAATTCGTTATAGGCCCTCTTGATGCCTTCTATATTGGCAAGGGTTTTTTCTTCGCCTAATTTTTTTTGAAACTTCTTCTTCACAATATCTATAATGCCATCCAGGCTTACTATCGGATTAACCTTTATGAATGCGCCTAACATAGGCATATTTGGCATTGGAAGTTTCAATGTCTCAAGCGCTATCCTTGTGGCATCTACGACGCCAACTTTGCCTTTTGTAAAATTTGCCTTATGTCTAACATCCTGAATAGACCTATCTGTATTTACAAGCAAGACGCCATCCTGCTTTAGGCCCTCTGTGACATCAACCACGCCTAATAGTGTAGGGTCAATCACTATTACTATATCAGCCGCTGTGATTGAACTGTGGACATAGATGGGTTCGTCGCTTATTCTGGTATAGGCCCTCATTGGCGCGCCTGCCCTCTCAGGCCCATATTCAGGAAATGCCTGAATATGTTTACCAAGTTCCAGCGCTGCCTCTGCTAAAAACTGCGAGGCAGTCTTTGCACCCTGGCCGCCTCTACCATGCCAGGTTATCTCTATCATTGCCATAAACTTACCTCTCCGCTCCTAGGAGTAGCACCCGATCCAGCGCGTATGGGGAATTAACCCTTTAGGGTTTCATCACTTGAACAGCCTACCTGCCTGCCAAAGCTAAAGCAAGCGCCAAACTTGCCAAGCAAAGGCAGAAAAACCAGGCTTTCTGCAACAAAAACGCTTTTTTATTGTATAACCTGGTGACAATCTTGTCAAGAAACTTCCAATACATCTCAAGCAGCCGATATAATAAAACCACTACATCGTACCGGCTAACATATTTTAAAATACCATCAGCCGTGGAGCCGCATCCCTATATCTAAAAACGTCCTTACCAAAAAACTCTTTAAAAATATGATTAGAAAAAATGCTATAATCGGAGAAAGGTCTATCCCTATCCCTAACTGAAATGGCAAAATCCTCCTTATAGGAGATAGAATCGGTTCTGTGGTTTTATATAAAAATTGAACTATTGGGTTAAACGGGTCTGGACTCACCCAGCTTATCAGGGCCCTTATCAAAATAAGCCAGTATAAAATACTTAAAAACACATCCAGCACATTTGACAGTGCTATAAATAAATTTGAAAATACAAACATTTCCCCTCCACTAATCTTTAATATTACCTTTTAATATCAATATAAACTCTCCCCTCGGGCTATGCTCTTTAAAGTATCTGATGCCGGAAGAGACATTAAAACGCAATACCTCTTCAAAAATCTTTGTAAGTTCCCGACATATCACAATATCTCTATCACCCATTATTAAAAGTATGTCTTCGAGTGTCTTCAAAAGCCTGTGTGGAGATTCATATAAGATAATGGTTCTTTTTTCTTCTTTTAAAGATTCTAACTGCCTGCGCCTCTTTCCACTTTTGGGCGAGAGAAAACCCTGAAATACAAACGCATCTGTGGGCATGCCTGACTGGACAAGCGCTGTTACAAACGCAGATGGGCCTGGTATAACCTTAACTTGTATATTATTCTCTATGGCAGACCTGATTATATTGTAACCCGGGTCGCTTATGCCTGGCATACCGCTATCTGAGACGAGCGCAATATCCTGACCTTCTCTTAGATGTTCTATAAGCAGTTCTCCTTTTTTAAATTTATTGTGTTCAAAATAGCTTATGGTAGGGCGTTGTATCCCGTAGTGCGTAAGAAGTTTTTTTGTGTGCCTGGTGTCTTCACATGCAATAAGGTGGCAGTTTTTTAGCGTCTCAATCGCCCTAAATGTTATATCCTTTAGATTCCCTATTGGTGTAGCTACTATATATAACGTGCCTGGCATAGCTATTCCACAGTAACGCTTTTTGCAAGGTTCCTTGGCTGGTCCACATCGCAACCCTTTTCTACAGCAATATAATATGCCAGAAGTTGTAGTGGAATTATAGACACTATTGGAGAAAAGATGTCATTAGTTTTGGGTACATAAATGACTTCTTTTGTAAATCTCTCGAGGTCCCTGTGGCCTTCTGTTGTGACTATAATAACCTTTCCATGCCTTGCGCATATCTCCTGGATGTTGGAAATCATTTTTTCATATAATATTGAATCTGGCACGATGCATACGACAGCCCTGTATTCGTCTATAAGCGCGATGGGACCATGTTTCATCTCGCCTGCAGGATATCCTTCGGCAGGGATATAGGATATCTCTTTTAGTTTGAGGGCGCCCTCCATTGCAGTAGGATAGTTCAGGTTTCTGCCAAGATAAAGAAAAGAGCCATAATGGAGGTGTTTGGTAGCAATCTGTCTTATAAAATCCTTCTTTGCTAAAATTGCCTTTAATGTATCTGGCAATTTTTTGAATTCATTTATTAACTCCATGGCTAACTTCTGCTTTATAAGACCCTTTTCCCTGCCAATATAAAATGCCAATAGATATAAAACCCCAAGTTGAGCAATATACGCCTTGGTAGAGGCAACACTTATCTCAGGCCCTGCATATGTGTATAAGACGTTATCGGAGATTCTTGTTAAACTTGAACCAATAACATTACAGATACTCAGGACCTTTGCGCCTCTTTGCCTTGCCTCTTTTACTGCTGCAAGGGTATCTGCAGTCTCGCCTGACTGACTTATGGCGATTACAAGTGTATTCTTATTTATGACAGGGTCTCTATATCTAAATTCCGAAGAGACATCCACTGAAACCGGTATCCGTGTAAATCTTTCGATAATATATTTCCCTACAAGGCCAGCATGATATGCTGTGCCGCAGGCAAGGATGACTATATTGGAAAATGCCTTAGGGTCTATAAGGGTCACATCCTTTAATCCAACCCTTGAGTCTTTTATAAAAACCGATATAATCTGTCTCAGGACCTCTGGCTGTTCAAATATTTCTTTAAGCATAAAGTGGGGGAAACCAGATTTCTGGGCGCTGGAAAGAGACCATTTTATCTTATCTATCTTTTTGGAAAGTTTTTTTCCGTCTATACTAAATACTGTAACTCTATCTTTTGTAAGGTCCACCATCTCATCATTATCAAGATATATAACATCTTTCGTATATTTTAAGATGGCTGGTATATCAGATGCTATGAACTTCTCTGAATCTCCAATACCTACTATAAGAGGACTCTCTCTTCTAAACCCAATGAGACGGGAAGGTTCGTATTTCGAGATTACTCCAAGCGCAAACGAGCCTTTTAAATCTTTAACCGTTCTTAAGACTGCCTTTCCCAGATCGCCTTTATAATATTTTTCTATAAGATGCGCTACAACCTCTGTATCAGTCTCAGATTTAAATGTATGTCCTTCTTTTATAAGTTGGTTTTTAATTACGTCAAAATTTTCTATGATGCCATTATGGACTATTGCAAAGTTCCTTGAACAATCTGTGTGCGGATGGGCATTTATATTTGTAGGCGCGCCATGCGTTGCCCAACGTGAATGTCCTATGCCTAAGCGCCCGTCTTCTAAATCAGTTTTATCTTTTATAAAAGAGATGAGGTCTTTAATCTTACCTGAACGTTTCGCTATCTTAATCTTATCGCCATACAATATAGCCACGCCTGCTGAATCATACCCGCGATATTCAAGCTGTGTAAGGCCTTCCAGTATTATATCTAAAGCGCCTTTTTTGCCTACATAACCTATTATGCCGCACATAGATTCACCCTATCTTTTAAACCCCAAACCAATGTCTGCTATTAATATCTCTCCAGTATATTCAGGCCCATGGTTTATATAAAATCCCTTCTTTGGAAATTGTATAGTGAGCGTCTTTGTGGCTTTGATGCTGGTGCCCAACGCTATACCTCTATCACCATCCAGGCCTGATGGGATATCTACAGAAAGGACCTCAAGGCCCTTTTTATTTATATCGTCTATTATCTCCTTTATTGGGCTTGTTACCTCGCCTTTTAGGCCAATTCCAAAAATAGCGTCTATAATTAATGAGACATCTATCTCCACAGGCGCTGTTATCTCTTTTATCTCAACACCAAGATTTTTTAATATAGAGGCGTTTATCTTTGGGTCGTCTTTGAGGTCTTTTATCTTGCCAATTAAAAAAACTTCTATATCTATGCCTTTATTTAGAAGGTGTCTTGCGGCAACAAATCCATCGCCTCCATTATTACCCCTTCCGCAGAATATTGCAACCTTTTTATTCGAGAGGCCCTTCAACATATCCATCGCAACCTCTGCCACACATCTACCTGCATTCTCCATAAGTATAAGCGATGGGATGCCAATTTCTTCTATGGCTATTTTGTCTAGTTCTTGCATCTCTTTAACGCTTAAGGCCTTCATTTTTATTTATTATATATTAATTCAAGATGGCATGCCAATAAAAAAATCCATTTGATAGTGGAGTAGCACCCGAAAGGGTGCGCCATTTTAATCTACCTATTTTTACATTTTATCGCAGCCTTTCGGCTGCTACTCCATTCGTGTATCGGGAATTAACCCTTTAGGGTTTCATCACGCATGTACATGCACATGGACAGCCTAAAGGCTGGGTTCCTGCGTGTTGCGGGAATTAACCCTTTAGGGTTTTCATCACTTTGTACAGCCTACTTGTCCGCCGAAGCTGAGTGCTAAAACTGCTTAAGCAAAGGCGGAAAGGCTGGGTTCCCGATATATGGGGAATTAACCCTTCAGGGTTTCATCACGAGAGAAAACCCTCACCTTAATCCTCTCCCTTAAAAAGGGAGAGGAAAAGGGATATGGGGAATTAACCCTTTAGCTGAGCTGGGTTAAAACAGGCCCTTCGAATCTATAAAGTCCCATGGCAATGGCTCAGCGATATTAGTTTTTCTCAAATACTCATCAGTCAGTATCTCACAATCTCTCAACGACTCCATCCATATCCTATAATCAAAATAGTCATCCCAGGCCTGAAGTCTTGCGCCTCTCTTAAAGGCCATGTATATAACCCTGCCTATCCTTTTATCGCCTCTTGAAAGTATGGCCTCCACCATACTCATCTCAGGGTTGTGAAAATCTATCTTAATATGATTAGATTTATGGGTTTTACTTCTGAATCCGGAAATAAGGTACTGGATTTTGTCTTTCAATACATCTATACTATCCATACCCTCTCTCTCAAACCCAGAATGCGGCTTTGGTATAAAAGGTGATATACTAAGATTCACATATTGTATCTCTGAGGCGAGTTTTATTATCCCATCAAGGTCTTCATAGGTCTCTTCTGGCAGCCCTATCATAAAATATAACTTGATTTTCTTCCATCCATTTTCAAGCGCGGTCCTGGATTTTTTTATAATATCATCGTCGCTTATATTCTTATTCAAGACCCTCCTTAATCTCTCTGTCCCTGCCTCTGGCGCAAATGTCAGACCTGTCTTTTTTAAGACCTTAAAACCAGCATCGCCATCAAAACTCTCTATTCTTATAGACGGCAATGATACCTTTACCCCTGTTCCTTTAAACACCTTTTCCAATTTGCAAATAAGTTCTTCCAGATATGGATAGTCTCCAGTAGATAATGACAAAAGTGAGATCTCTTCATATCCTGTATTCCTGATAGACTCCAAGGCAAGTTGTATAATATTTTCTACGGAGCGAATCCTTAATGGATAGAAGACCTTGCATGCCTGACAAAACCTACATCTGTTAGGACAGCCACGCATAACCTCAAGCCCTATCCTGTCGTGTATTATCTGTATGTACGGCACTATAGGCGCCTTAGGAAAATAAGAATTGTCCAGATTCTTAATTATCCGTTTTTTAATCCTGTTCGATTCAGTGATGCCAGGCACATATAGGCCTTCTATCTCTCCAAGGGCCTTTAGCAAATTCTCTCTTAGCGTCTTGGATTTAGATTTTAAATCTTTAATTAAGCTGGTTATCTCAAGGATCGCCTCTTCTGCTTCACCTATTACAAATGCATCTATAAAATCTACCATCGGCTCTGGATTAAATGCGCATGGTCCACCTGCTATAATCAAGGGCATGTCATCATCTCTTTGGGACGAAAAAATAGGAATCCCGGCAAGGTCAAGCATATTCAAGACATCTGTAAAATTCATCTCATATTGAAGAGAGAATCCAATTATGTCAAACTCCTTTAAATCTCTTTTACTTTCAAGAGAACATAGACTAGCCTTCCCTTTCCGTATCAAATCCTCCATATCACCCCATGGCGCAAAGACCCTTTCACATACAATATCATCTTCTTGATTAAGTAGTCCATAGAGTATCTTCATCCCAAGATGACTCATACCTATCTCATATATATCTGGGAAACATAACGCTATCTTCAACATCCCCTCCTTCCATTCTTTATGAATAGCGTTCCACTCGTTGTCTATGTACCTTCCAGGTTTCAAGATATTGTCCATCATTGTGTCAACCTACTGTGTCAATCTACAGTTTGCCAAATCCCTTATTAAAGTGTCCCTGTTTCAAGATTGAAGGTGCCCCAAGATAAAGGGGACACTTTTAATCTCAAATTTGGGGACACGTTCCCGATTAAAATCGCAAACGGTACAAAACTCATCTATAGATTGCTACCCCTTCCAGGACAGCCAGTGACGCTATTGTCACCAGTAAAGAGGAACCTCCATAACTCACAAGGGGCAATGGGAGCCCGACCACAGGCATAAACCCCATGGTCATACACATATTTATTATAACCTGTGTTGCTATCATACTGGCTATCCCAACGCAAAGGAGTTTTCCACAAGGGTCCTCTGTCTTTTCTGCTATAAAAAATGCCCGTCTAATTATAAGATAATAAAGACCGATTAATATCAATCCTCCCAGAAATCCAAACTCCTCGCCAATCACAGAAAAAATAAAATCTGTATGGCGTTCTGGAAGAAAATTTAATTGATTCTGTGTACCTGCCAGCCAGCCTTTGCCAAACAATCTGCCTGAACCAATTGCTATCTTTGATTGGATAATTGTATAACCTGCGCCAAGCGGGTCCTTGCCTGGGTCTAAAAAAACGAGCAGTCTCTCTTTCTGATAATCTCTTAATAAAAACCAACCAAACGGAGCCAACAAAAATCCGGCGCATCCAATAAAAATCAAGTAACCCAATTTCACACCCCATGCATACATCAAAACAAATAATATAGGAATAAGTATAAGCGCAGTGCCTAAATCTGGCTCCATCATTATAAGCACAAAAGGCACCAGCACAATTAAAATAGGCATAAGTATATGAGGTAAAGTTCTGGGAGACTTACAATATGTCATATAATGAACAAGGGTAAGCATCACAAAAAATTTTGCAAATTCAGAAGGCTGGATGCTGACAGGCCCTATTACAATCCATCGCTGTGCGCCAAATCTACGACCACCAAAAATAAGTACAGCTATCAAAAGGCCTATCGTTAAAACATAAAACACCCCTGCAAATCCTACTATATTTCTGTAATTTATATTCGTGATAAGTACAAAAGTCAACACACCCACAAGAAACCATACGAGTTGCTTAAAAAGACAATCTGTCTTATTTGGATACAAAGAACTGAATAAAAATAAAAGCCCTACTCCAAAAATAATTAATGCGCTTATAACAATAGGCCAATCAAAATCCTTGTATTTTTTAAAAGGTGCTTTTGCCATATTATATCCTTTAGCCCTGTCTGCTCCAATTTCGGGAACCCAGCCTTTCCGCCTTCGCTTAAGCAGTTTTAGCACTCAGCTTCGGCGGACAAGTAGGCTGTCCATGCGCGTGATGAAACCCTAAAGGGTTAATTCCCGATATCCCTTTTCCTCTCCCTTTTTAAGGAGAGGATTAAGGTGAGGGTTTTCTCTTGCCCCCCCATCATGAAACCCTAAAGGGTTAATTCCCGCGACCTGGGAGAACCCAGCCTTTTGCCTTCGCCTGAATTAGCGAACTTCTTGCCCGTGATATTTCCTATACCAGAATTCAACTGCCTTCTTTGCTATAATTGCAGCCTCGTCGCCGCCAGAGCCACCATGTTCAAGAAAAATTACAAAACTTATCTCTGGTTTAGAAGACGGTGCAAACCCGCTAAACCATGCATGACTTCTCAAGCCCTCTCCTGCCTGGCTTGTCCCTGTCTTTGCAGATATACTGACCAGACTACTCCAGGCCCTGAACCCAGTGCCATTCCCTTTCGTCACCACGCCTCTCATCGCCCTTTTTACAATCTCTAAATTTTCAGGGTTCATCTTAATCCGAGAAGAGATTTCAGTCTTTGGATTTAGTTCTGAAAAATGTATTGTTTTACAATTAATGGGGCCTATTGATTTAATAATATGTGGTTTTACAATCAATCCAGAATTAGCAATGCTTGCCATGGCGCATGCCACCTGCAATGGCGTAACAAGAAGATAGCCCTGGCCTATAGAAAGATTTGCAGTGTCGCCTGTATACCAACCATGCCCCTTCCAGGACCTCTTCCATGCCCTAGAAGGTAAAAATCCAGAAGACTCTCCATAAAGTTCTATGCCTGTCTTTTTCCCGAATCCAAATTGACTTGCAAATTCAACAATATTATCTACACCGAGACGGATTCCAAAATTATAAAAATATACATTGCAAGATTCAATTATTGCGTTTTCTAAATCCATATAACCATGACCATCTTTTTTCCAACAACTAAATATACTACTACCTATCTGCAATGCACCATTACAATGAAACCTAGTACCAGCAGAGAGTCTCCCTGATTCAAGTCCAGCCAACGCAACTATAACCTTAAAGAGCGAACCTGGCGGATACTGACCCATTATAGCCCTATTTAAAAGTGGCGCTTCTTCACTGGACAATAGAGAGTCCACTTTGTTATTTGGGTCGTATGAAGGGGTGCTTAAAAGCGCCAGTACCTCCCCTGTATTTACATCCATAAAGACAGCAGCGCCTTTTTTATCCTTCATCATGCTCCATATAAATTCCTGCAACTCTGCATCAACTGTTAGATAGATATCCCTGCCATTCCTTGGCGCTTTAAAATTCAAAACTTTTGCCTGTCTGCCTTTATTATCAACCTGGATCTGCACCCCACCATTTCTACCGCGTATCAAAATATCTGCTGCCCTTTCTATGCCATCTTTACCAACCCAATCTTTTGTCTTGTAGCCATATCTTTCAAGGAATTCAAGTTCTTCGCTATCTATCTCCCCGATATACCCAGTCACATGTGCCAATGCGTCTTTATAATGGTACCTCCTCACAGGCCTCTGTCTTATCAAAACCCCAGGAAGGTCTAATTTTAATTCTTCTATAATCCCCACCTCCTTTATGGAGATATCCTGTAATAACTCACATGGTGCAAACGGCGCCTGATAGTTACGTTTAAAATTGCGAATTAACAAACTTTCTGAGACGCCAAGAATCTCAGCAAGTCTCTTTATTTCTGAATTCAAATCAGTCGCCTCTTGTGGAACTATAAATACCCCAAGCCCAAGGCCGTTGTCCGCTATTATTTTTTTATTTCTGTCATAAATAATACCCCTGGCAGCAGGCATATCTATGACCCTGATGCTGTTCCTATAACTCAATTCTCTGTATATCTGCCCTTTTATAATCTGAAGATAAAAAAGGAAAAAACTTGTTACCACAAAAGGTATCAAAAATAATTTGTGTAGTATCTTTAATCGCATAAAACTATCTTTCAATAAGTCTAAATGCCAATGGTGAGAAGACAGCCAAAAATAAAATTGTTATAATGATTGGTCTATAAGATATGATATCTCTTCCTATAAAAATAAGAGACAAAAAATAAAATAGGCCCAGTCCCAAAAATAAAAATATCATCTCTGATAAAAGATCTTTCCTGTAATAAAAACGATCGCTCAGGATACCTGAGAAAAGACCTGTTATACTGTATAATATCAGGTCTATACCTAAAGGACCTGAAGAGAAAACCTCTGCTATCAACCCTATGCCAGCGCCTGTTAAAAGGCCAACAAATGGACCTTTCCTTAAACCTCTAAATATCACCAGGACCGGGAGGATATCAATGCCCCTAAAGATAGTCGATTCTAACAATGCTATTATAATCGCCAATATGAAAAACATCTCTACATTAATTCCGTTAATTTCGTTGAGTTCCCACCCTATGGGGAATTAACCCTTTAGGGTTTCATCACCAAAACCTCTTCAAGTCTAAATATATCTACCTCAGGTTTGACTACTGCCTTAAGATATAGATTGCTTTCGTCCATATCTACAGAGACCACCTCTCCTATCAGTATGCCTTTTTTAAATATGGCTCCAAATCCTGAGGTTATAACCTTATCGCCCTTTTTTACATCGCTATCTAATCCAAGATATTTCATAATAAGTCCTGCTCTACCATTCCCAACCAAAATACCTTCATCCCTGGTCCTCTGCACAAGTCCACTTATACTGGAATCATGGTCTACAATTAAAAGGACCCTCGCTATACCCCATCCACATTCACGCACCCTTCCAACAAGACCATTGCCACTCACAACCACCATATCCTTTCTTATGCCGTCCCTCTTTCCTTTATCTATAATAATTGTATATCGTAAATCCGAAAGGTCCTTTCCAATAACCATACTCGGTATAAAATGCGTCTTGCCTGAAGCATTAAATGCAAGAAGATTTCTCAACCTTTCGTTCTCCAGCCTGGCCTCTTGACTTTTTAAGAGCTCCCTCTCAAGATTCTCTATATTTTGTTTGAGAATTTTGTTTTCTGCCACAATCTCTTTAAAGTTAGGAATATTACGGAGGACATAATAAGTGTTGGAGATAATCTTTAAAGGTATCCGAAATATATTCAATATCTCTATCTTTAAATCATCCTGGAAGAATTGGGAAAGAAATGGGATAATAAAAATAAAGATGAGGATTAATATAAGAGAAAGATGTCTTTGTAGTTTTAACACACACCAATATCACCTGGTAAAGTATAATCTAAAATTCTAACCTTGAACGGACCGTAAGCTTTTTTAAATATCTTATCTCGCTCAGGACCTTGCCTGTCCCAAGTGCCACAGCAGTCATCGGGTCTTCAGCTACATGAACCGGCAATCCTGTCTCTTCGCTTATAAGCTTATCAATGCCTCTCAAAAGTGAACCTCCGCCTGCTAAGACAATGCCCCTTTCAATCAAATCTGCTGAAAGTTCTGGTGGCGTCCTCTCAAGCGTCATCCTTGTTGCCTCAAGAATTGCAGATACAGGCCCTGAAACCGCCTCCCTTATTTCCTCGGAAGAGATAGTAATTGTTTTTGGAAGACCGGCCACGAGGTCTCTGCCACGGACCTCCATTGTCAACTCCTCTTCAAGAGGATACGCAGAGCCTATCTTTATCTTTATATCCTCAGCTGTACGTTCTCCTATCATCAGATTGTATGTCTTCTTCAAATGTTCTATAATCGCCTCGTCCATCTCATCTCCACCTATTCGTATCGAACGAGAAAAGACGATATCAGAAAGCGAGATAACTGCTATCTCAGTGGTCCCGCCTCCTATGTCAATTATCATATTGCCGCCCGGTTCTTGTATCGGGAGCCCCACGCCTATCGCCGCTGCTATAGGTTCCTCCACAAGATAAACCTCTCTTGCACCTGCGTGTTCAGCTGAATCTTTCACAGCGCGTTTCTCAACCTCTGTAATGCCAGATGGAATGGCTATGACCATGCGTGGTCTCACAAAGACCCTGCGATTATGGACCTTTTTTATAAAATATCTGAGCATATCTTCTGTTATCTCAAAATCTGCTATTACACCGTCTTTCATAGGTCTTATCGCAAGTATATTGCCAGGGGTGCGACCAAGCATCCTCTTTGCCTCTTCTCCTACAGCAAGGACCTCATGACTCTCTTTTTGTATAGCAACTACTGACGGTTCACTAAGGACTATACCCTGGCCTTTTACGTACACAAGTGTGGTAGCTGTGCCTAGGTCTATACCCATATCATTTGAAAAAAACCCCATGATATAATCTATGGCCTTTTTGATTAACCTGAAAAATCGCACCATCTTTCACCTCTCAAATATTTTAGTTAATTTTATCAAACCCCTATATCTTTGTCAATCTAATTTACTTTAACCATTTAGGGACGCGTTTATCGCGCGAAGTATGCCCCTTTTTAAGACGTTCCCTGTTTTTCTTATACACTGGCAAATACCCTCTCAAACCCAGGGAATGATTTTTTTATACAATCCAGACCCGTGACTTCTAGGTCTACACCAGCCAATCTTCTGGCGACGAGCATACTCATCGCTGTGCGATGATCACCAAAACTTGAAACTCTACCACCATGCAAAGGCCTGCCACCATTGATAACCACGCGTTCTCTCTTAAGCCTTGACCCTCGAGCCTCGAGACGAATATCCGCGCCTATCTTGCTTAAATTTGTAACCATTGATTTTATACGGTCTGTCTCTTTAACGTGTAGTTCTTCTATGCCTTCGATTGTTGTTTGGCCCTCTGCAAAGCAGGCTGCTACCATAAGTATAGGTATCTCGTCTATAGACCTAGCTACATCCTCTGGCGAAATTCTTATGCCTCTCAATCTGCTTGGATATGCAATAATATCACCCACAGGCTCAAACATAGATACCCCTGGCCTTGTTAAAATTGTTATCTTTGCATGCATTTTTTTTAGAATATCCAATATCCCGATTCGTGTCGGATTTAATCCTACATCTTCAACTATTATTTTTGTATCTGGTAAAACAAGTCCTGCGACCAAAAAAAATGCTGCACTCGAAATATCGCCAGGGATCTCAACTATGCCAGGTGACTTTAATTTTGCAGGACCTTTCAAAGTTACTCTACGACCCTGTACCTTGATGTTGCAACCAAACAACTTCAGCATCCTCTCAGTATGGTCCCTGGTCTTAATAGGCTCTATGACACTCGTAAGGCCTTCTGTATAAAGCCCTGCTAATAAAATTGCAGATTTAACCTGGGCACTTGGAATTGGCAATCTATAAGAAATAGCCTTAAGTCTTCCACCATGAATCTGTAATGGTGGATAGATCTCTTCTTGTCCTAAAGTTTGAACCTTGCCTAGTCTGGCATCTCGTCGTGATACGCCAGGAGACCTTGAACCAAAAATCTCTGCGCCCATCTTTCTCAAGGGTTCAACTATTCGACGCATCGGCCTTTTAGAAAGCGACTCATCTCCTGTTAGTCTTACCTCAAAATTCTGGCCTGACAACAGCCCGCTCAAAAGCCGCATGCCAGTGCCTGAATTTCCTAAGAATATATCTCTCGATGGCCTTTTTAAACCTTTCATCCCAACGCCATGAACATAAATATCTATTGATGAAGAAGACGTATACAACTTGTTGCAGCCTTCTTTTATATCTAGATTATTCGGATAATCAATCTGCACACCCATAGCAGAAAATGCCCTCAGCATATGAAGGACATCATCTCCCATTAAGAGATTTTTTATATGGGTAGCACCTTCTGAAATCGATGCGAGCATTATTGCCCGCTGCGATATGGACTTATCAGGTGGGATAATAATTCTAACGACTCTCAATAATCAAATTGCCTTTCTTCATGTTACTAATCTTGCTGTTTGGCAATACAGTAGCTGATGACATAGTATCATAGACCTTATCAATCTCTGCCTTACCCAAAGACTCTGTCCCATCCATAATCTCAAATATCATCCCTTTCTGTAACCCGTCTTTCTGGCCAAGGTCAGTAACTATAAAACTATATTCTTTATTAACTACCAGCACCCTGCCGCGTAAAGGCTCTTTTGGTGTTGGTGTTAAAACAGGCGGTGTCTGAGTAGGTGTGCTTGAAGGCGCATTAGGATTTACCACTATCTTATCAAGGTCAACAGATTTCTCTTTTAAATCAGCTATCCTTTTTTCAAGTTGGGTCTTTTCATCTTTAAGTCTTGTTATCTCTGCCTTAGCCCGAGTATAGTCAAACTCCATATCCTCCAATCTCTTGGAGATATTAATCTTTTCCTTCCTCTCTTTTTCCAGCTCCTCTTTTAATTTTGCCAGTTCCTCTTCTTTATTAGATAGATTTAACAACGCAGTTTTACTTTTCTCCTTTTCTTCATCTATGGTTGATTCGAGCCCTTTTATCTTTATCTCCAGTTCTTTAATCTTTGCACTGGATTGTTCCTGTGCCTTTTTAGCCAACTCAATCTCATCTTCTAATCTCTTTTTATCCTTGAGAGTTGCTGCTAATTTATCTTCCAAAATTATCCTTTTTGTATATTCCCTTTCCTTTGCTATAAATGCTAAGACAGCTGCTACCCCTGAAATAATATTAATAATAATTAATAACAATAATATTATTTTAAATATCTTGGACATAGAACTTCTCCTTTTTTTAGAGTATATCTTTAATTTGGCTGATTGTCAAGAATATAAGAGGCGCTTGCCCCTTAAAAAGGGAGAGGAAAAGAGATATGGGGAATTAACCACCTCTTTTTTAGCAAAATGGTCTAACTAAAGGTTTCATGACGCGTATGTATGCACAGCCTAAAGGCTGGGTTCCCGCAGATATGGGGAATTAACCCTTTAGGGTTTCATCAGGGAAGGAACCCTCGTCTTAATCCTATCTCTTAAAAAGGGAGAGGAAAAAGGTGAGGTAATACTAGGGGAGGCTTAAGCCTCCCCTAGTATACGAATACGAAATCATTCACTTTCGTAAGCTGAGAGCACTGTATCTGTCAAAAGCTCTCTGAACTCTTTTGTTAAAGGAAAGGCAGTATCATACCACTTGCCATCCTTACCTTTTTCGCTGGGCATACCAACAAATAGGCCATTCTTCCCTTCGAGAATCCTGAGTCCTTTGACCAAAAAAACGCCTGCAAAAGACACATCCGCAAAGGCCTTGAGTCTGGAATCGCCCTCGAGTCTATGTATCCTCAAGACCTCTATCCCACCATTACTTGGCTTTGTCATAATTATCACCTCCTTGCATATTAGACACGCAAGAACGTGATTTTCTTTCAAATTCTTTTTCTTTTTTATCAATACCTTTAAATATCATTATTACTCGCCTTGCAGCCTCGCCCTCCATTGCCCATTTAAACCCACATATACTTGCACCCACAAGAAATTGCAAAAAATATCTCTTAAACAAAAAGGAAGATACAAATAAAACAAGCATTGCACAAAACCACTTTACCTCAGAAGTTACTCTTCTTTTTAAACCCAATTTATCTTTTATCTTCTCGTTTAATTTCCTCAGGTGCAATTTTTTGGAAAACCTCTGCGCATCCCACGCCACAACAATAAGGTCAAGACAATCCCTGCATTCTGATATATGTCTGTCTATCCTGTCTCGCTGAACCTCAGTCATCTCATTATCAAGATATAATGAGAGCGTATTTTCATCCAAACAATCCATAACCATCTCCTTCCTTCTACTAATAAGACACCCTATCTAACCATTTTCTTTCAAATCTTTTAACCTTTGTTCCAAAACCTTTTTATTCCTGGCAATGATGGTAGATACAGTATTCAAAGGCAACCTCATAAATTCTGCTATCTCCCTTTGCTTTTTCCCATAAATTATGTTAAGCTTCAATATCAATTTCTCTCTAGGCCTAAATGTCTCTATCGTCTTTTCAACTAAGTCAATAAGTGTGTCTCCTGGAAATCTAGTTGTCTGTTCTGCCTCAAGGCTATCCAGGACATAAAATTCGTTTTCATCCAGTAAACGTTCTTTCTTATGCCGCATATAATTTAATGCCCTTGTTTGTGCGACGACGCTAAGCCAGGACTTTATATTATCTCTCTGTCTTATTGATTCAAGTTTATCCCCTTTCCACAACTCTAAAAAAATTTCCTGGACAATGTCTTCTATATCCTGTTTGCCAAACCTTATCCCACTTCTACGCAACCTCTCTTGTGCTGAATAATATAAAAGGCCTGAGAATCGTTCTATAAACTCTTCCCAGGCCTTTTCTTCGCGTCTGATACAACGTTCGACTAAGCCCTTTGTATCTCCAAACATATGGAGATACTAACACATCCATCCATAAAACTCCATAGTCAGCCAGTCATTATAATTTGCCCTAAATTTCTAAATTTGTACCGTTTGCGATTTTAATCGGCAACGTGTCCCCAAATTCAAGATTAAAAGTGTCCCCTTTATCTTGGAAGACAAAAATAAAAGCCGTTCTTGTTTTCGCTTTGTTGTAGTTGCAGCATCTTGTGTTGCTTTTATTCGGTCTGTGTCTGGGGTTGGGACTCTATTGGACCCAATTCTCTAATCTCCCTGGTATCTCTATTCAAATCATACATCTTGGTTGGGTCCATTTTGAAACCAAACTTTTCCTCCATCTTCTTATCTATCTCTGCAAGGTTATTCTGTTCCATTGAAAAATATGCCTGTAATACCCCCATCCTTCCAAAGGTTGCCTGTTTTGCAATATATAATTGCTCAAATTCTTTCATTTCATCGTCATTTTTAAACTTGCAAACCACCTTTGGCTCTGGGGCTGTGGAGGTCTCTGAAGGCTTCTCTTTTTCTGCCTTTTTAGGTTCAGTAGCAGTTGCCTTTCCTGAACCTGCCTTGTCTTTAGCGAGCAGTAAATCAGTAGAAGCCAATATAATTCCTCCTATAAAGATTATCAGTAATAATAAAACTAAATACTTCTTCACAGGCCCCTCCTTTCTTAATAATCGCGGGTCCTTCACACCCATCACCCTTTCCTCCTTACTCACCTATAAGGAAGAAGGAATCTTGTGATCTCCTATAATAATCTTTTGTTATTTAAATACAACCTAACCTATCTGCCCAGCCACCTTCTTTTTTTCTTTTTCTCAGGCTGTATTACTTTTGCTGATTCCTCTTTTTCTCCAGGCTTAATCTCTACCACCAATGGCTCAGGCATTTGTCCCTGTGGGGCTATACCTACTCCCTCAGTAGCCCTTCCACTTAGTTGTGCATTTTTTAATCTTGTCTCTAAATCGCTCAGTCTTCTCTTAGCATCTTCTTTCAACCATTCATCGCCACTCTTTTCAATAATTACATTTAACTCTTTTATAGCCTCTCCGAATCGCTCTTTTGCAGTAAGCATATCTACGATTCGCATTGTATACCACATATTCTTATTATCGATTTCCTGCGCCTTCTTATATGCTGCAATTGCTGCATCTATCTCACCCCATTCATTCAACCTATCTCCATACCTTGAATACGCGCCTGCATCGTTTTGCATCTTCTCCAAAAATTTCTGCCACGTAGTCTTTGCTGCATCCTTTTTCCCGGCACGACCCTGAATATTTGCAAGCCGTTCATATAGATAATTATCCCCGGGTGCCCCTGAAATCATTTGAGCAAGTAGTGTCTCTGCCTTATCAAACTTCCCAGTCCACTCATAAAGGTCAAGCAATCTATTATTGATATCGCGATCAGCCACTCCAACTGCTATTGCCTTTTCATAGACACCTATGGCATCATCTCGTTTATCACCGCGAAGATAGACCTCTGCAAGTCTCTTGTAATTGGACAATTCCTTTGGCGCATTGGTCAATTCTACCTTAAAATTCTCTTCCAGTTCAGACAATCTATTCTGTCGTTGATAAATATTTATAAGCTCTGAATTGGCCCAGTCCTTGACCCACTGTTCTTTATTAGAGCCAGGCGCCAGCATCTTTTTACAAATTGCCTCTGCATCACTGAACCTTTCAGCCCTGATATAAATTGACTCCAGGTTCTGCAGATAGCCCTGATTATCAGGCGAAAGTTCAACCGCCTTTTTCCCTGCCTCTATGGCCTTGTCCATCTCGCCTTCACTGCTATAAAAATTCGCTGCCTGCATAAAGACATCCCCATTCTTTGATTTCTTTAATAACTCTTCCCACACCTTCGAAGCAGATGTCTTGTCATTTAGATTTCTATAAGCCTCACTGAGTCGCTGATAATACCAAAGATTATCAGGCCGAAGAGAAGTCATCTTTTTATAAATCTCGATTACCTTCGCTGTATCCCCTTTTCTATTATAAAGGTCCCCTAACCTGTTAAGAAAATCTTCATTATCTGGCAATATCTGCAATGCCTCCTCAAACACAGCAATTGCCTTTTCCAGATTGTTAACCCGTTCATATTCATTAGAGATAGAATATACAAACGTTCGTATAATATCTGGGTTTTTGTCAATCATAATACTAAGCTCCTCAAGAAGTGCATCCTTGGAAGACTTCTCAATAGCAAATGCAAATCCACACATTACCATTGTAAGAGCCATTGCCACTATAACTAATTCAGCTAAAATATGTCTATTCCAAGACATAATAACCTCCTTATCGTTATTTTTATTTATAAGTTTACTCGATTTTCGTTATTTGTCAATCTAATCTATTTGTACCGTTTGCGATTTTAATCGGCAATGTGTCCCCAAATTCAAGATTAAAAGTGTCCCCTTTATCTTGGAAGACAAAATAAACCCGCCCCTATTTTCTCGCTTAATATGGGCACATGGACAGGGCTAAATATACCGAATCTGGAGTATCAGAAAAAGCAAAAGGTGACACTTATGGATAAAGATATTGTCCCCGAAATTGTCGAATTGTATTTACAATAAATTAATGGGTGGGGACCTTTTATTTGGATGGGGGCCTTCTATTGGGAAGGGGCCTTCTATGGGGATTTTGGACCTTCTTCGATAAGATTGCCGTCGTCGTCAAAGAATTTGCCATGCCTGAGGAGACGACCGGTATCAACAAAATAAAATGGACCATAATGCTTTGTCCCATCAGGTTCGTCTCCTGCAATCCTTGCCTGGTTTGCCTTATTGTAAGGCACTACATGCAGGTAATTCTTCTTACTATTATAAGGCGTAAGGCTCTTTGTCCCTTCAGTCTTTAACCACTGGTTTGAAGAGCCGCTTGCCTGCGTATTATTAGACCTATCCCAGATATATTTGTAGTATTCTATCTCCTGATTGTTCAACTTTGTACTCGAAAAATCAAAGGTGTAAACATTCCTATCACCCTGATACCACACCGAGGTATTCTTGTTGCAACTTACATCAGCTGCTGCAGCTGCTGTATAACCTGTCCCATATGAACTAGAAAGAGACGACCACCCAGTATCTGCAGAATATACCTTTACCTTATAATACCGCGGCCCGAAATTATTAGCAAGACCTGTCTGCGCCCAACCACTTGTTACACCTGTCTGACAATTAGAATAAGTCCCGCCAGCCACACTATCCCAACACACAGACCTATCTGTTATAGTCGGAGTAGAATAGCCACTATCATAAGCTGTACTGAGACTAGATTCAGTACCACAACTCAAAGATTTTGCCTTTGCCTTATAAAAGTATGTGGTGCTATTAGCTGCGCTTTCTCCACTCCATGTAATTGTAATCTGCGAAACCTCATTATTAGTGGCTGAGACGCTTGTAGGCGGAGAAATTATGCCATAGACAGGGTCGGTATAAGATGTCCCTTTATTAGATGCGATCTGCGAATAAGTGCCATCAGCAGTTGTACACCTCCAGTACGAGTAACCATTTGGGTTAATCGTATCATACTTATGGCCTTCAGTGCCTCCTGATGTATGCGACCAAGGCGAATAAAAACCATCTGTGGTTTTATAACTTACCCTATAATATCTCGTGGCATAACTAACACTTGCGCCACTTAGACTAATCTGGATCCCGCCAGGCTGGCCATCTGTTGCAGTTACAGAAGTAGGCGCATTTACAGTCAACGCAATTGAATAATCATTCATTGGCATTGAAGTTGCAGTGGCTATCTCAGTATAAGAGGTCCCTGTTGGGCTTGTGGTATACTGAACCTTATAACCAGATGAATCCACTGTGCCCTGTTCATAGCCACTATCTTCATTACTAAACCCACTAACCAACCCATCTGTAGTTTTTGCCTTACAGTAATAATACCAGGTAGTCCCTGGCGTAATATTTACATTACTTGTATTTATCTCTACCCTATCGCAAAGATTTGTAGTTGCTGTAACAGTAGGTGTAGACATACTCGCATCCGGACCTCCAGTATAATCATAAGGACTAACTGCTGATGTCGTAATAGTATTCTTTGTGCCACCTGAGGTAGTAGCATAATAATATTCCCATCCACCACTATAAATACTACCTTGCGCATAACCTGGGTCGCCTGTTGTATTCATAGGTCCTTCGCCACCTGTACTGTTGTATGCAGAGGCTTTATAATAATATGTACTGGAGGCTTGAGTGCTTGCAGTACAACTAAGTCTTACCTTATTGTAATATGTCCCATCTGTAGCAGTAAATGTGCCAAGATTTATTGTAGCAGTAACACTTGTATCATTGAATGTAGTTGTCTCAGTTGAACCAACATAGGAATAGGTTCCATCTAACGTGGATGAACGATATACCTTATAACCAGCAGCGCCTGTAACTGGGCTAATAGTCACCTGCACCTTAGTCGCATACGTACCGTCGCTGGCGCTCACGCTTGTAGGCGCAGTCAAAACCTTCCATCTACACGTCCAGTCGCTCAAAATCGGGGTGCCACCAGAGTATGTAAAATTCGCCTTGATGCGAATCTGATTATAAGTGGTAGTATTTAACCCTGAGATGTTTATAGGTGAATCATCAAAACCTGTGGAATTGCCGGCCAATACTCCGTCAGGCACAAGCTCCCAACTATCCCCGTCCCAATATTCAACCTGATATTTTATATCGCCATTTGTCTCTGTATCGTTCCATGAAATATTATCCCAGCTTACCACATTAGCGTCTTCACTAAGGCCATCATCATAATCTATAGAAGACGAAGTAAATATGCCATTGGAAGTATAGTAAGTTTCTTCGCTAGAGATTTCAAACATTGTTTGATTTGCCTTAAGCGCGTACTCAAAATTGGTCCGAGGGATATCAGAAATCCTTATAACGCCTGCCTTAAGGGATGTGCAGGTAGTGCCATCGCCAGCAATCCTGAAGCTTGAAGTTCCGGTATTACCACTATTACTAAGACTAGCACTACTATGCAGAATGCCATCTACATAATAATATAAATAATCATAGGTATCTCCATTACTATCGTGCACCAATGCGACATGATACCATGAAGATATATTTAAATATGTTGCCTGAGGACCTATCTCTGTAAATGGAGAATCAAACTTGCAACTGGGAGAATAGCTGTACCAACGCATCTTTAATCCGCCTGATTGCATAGCAGGCCACCACTGGCCTCCCGATTGGTCTCCGTCAAACCAATATTCTATTGTACAATGCTTGTTTGGACAATTAGAAGATATATAACCGGTCTGAGAACTACTGCTACTAAATGACACATAATAAGGCCCCATTGCAAGAGGTAAGCCTTGCGACCTTGCATCTCCCCAGGAAGGACTATTTAATAAACTCATATCATTAACACCGCTGCTTGAATAATCATTTGCTGTGGCGCCTGAACCCTCTGTAAAATAAATCAACGCCACAGTGTTTGCGTCTCTGCCAGGAGGCAAAATATCCCACAAATCAGCTGGCGGATTAGAGGCAGAGGCGTTACTATAATAGAGTTTGTAATTACTTGTATCAGTAGCGTATTCATAAACCTCAAAATCATTTATACACATATCATAACTACTATAATTTCCTATCTGATTGCTGTCTAATATTATCTTTACATATTTCGCCTGGACAGGTGTAAAAGTATAATAATTATACATATACGTATTGCCAGACCCGACTGAGCCGCTCAAAACAGTGGTAAAATCCCCATCGTTAGTCCCGGTTGTTGAAACCTGTATCCTGAAATCTTTAACCATAGAATTTACATCACCTGAAGTCATAGGTAAAATACCCACCTTATATATAGTTTTTGTTTCGGTATTATTAAACCTATAAATAGCGTATTGGCCAGGGCTACCTGGTTTTGTAAAGGTAACTGATGTGGTCCAATTACCGTCATTGACATTATTCCATGTACCTGAAGAAGGCGTTGAACCGCTTACAAACGCGCCGCCTTGAGCAGTGGCTATCAAACTCTTATAGGTCCCCAACTGCGCCTGTAAACTAAACCATATTTTTACAGAACTTGGCGTAACTGTCTGCAC
>Ga0078972_1006937_pt1 | contig 26025 bp, 31 predicted proteins | sample YelNatPaOPGAMG01_FD_67568 | JGI IMG/M metagenome (GOLD analysis project Ga0078972, IMG submission 67568) | Hot spring thermophilic microbial communities from Obsidian Pool, Yellowstone National Park, USA - OP-RAMG-01 (SPADES assembly) (version 2) | ecosystem: Environmental > Aquatic > Thermal...
CAAAAAAAACCTCATTTTTGAGCGATTTTGACTCAACTTCAAAAAAAATATAAACTTAGAAAAGTTGCAAAATAAAACAAAAAAAACGCAAAATTTTGAAATCTAACATATTGAAAATATTGAGGTTATAACAATAAATGTTGCAAAATGCAACAAAATGGTGCGTTTTGCAACGGAAGTAAATCTTTAATTTTTATTGAGTTACAAATATACATTTATCACTTATCATTTCCATCGCTAAGAATAAATTGATTGAGCAGATCAACGAAAGCTTCGAAAGAATAACACACATGAACATTGAGTCTTTCGCTCCAGTCTAATTGCGCATTGGATAATTTCCCTTTTTTGCTTTTTAACTCCACAAATAATGCAGTATTGTAAGAATTATTATCTTTGCGAAATATAATAAGATCAGGTAAACCCTTAAAATATTCTGAAATTATTCTTTTGATTCCGATGGGAATTGGTGAATTATAAGAAGCTAATCGTGTAATTGTTTCTGGTATCCGAATATATGGTACATCTAATCGTTTCAACAACTCTTCACATTGTTTTTGTAATTCATTCTCTTGTTGTACCGCTTCTGTTTTGCCTAATTCTTTAATATTATATTTTCTTAATTGTATTTCTTTAGAATAACTTGGCATAATTATAATGGCAATCTATATCCCAAGATTCGTTCAATTGGATATTTTGCGATTGACACTCGGTTATTTTGGTTTCCGCCTAATAACCATATATTATAATCGCTTAATCTTATGAAAAAGCCAACGTGTCCATTAATTTCACCACGTTTCAAAATTGTAATACATCCACGCACAGGTTCTTCAATTCTTTTCCCCCAGTTAAGCCATGATCTTGCCCATGCATTATTTGTACCTTCTATTCCAACTTGTCTTAAACACCAATTAACGAAAGCACTACACCACGGTGTCTCATCTGATAATGCATCTTTCAATCCGAGATTTACAGCTTTCAAATATTCTACAATTCTTGGATTAGAAGCTTCCCCCGGTAATTCTTTGACTCCAATTTCCCTTAAGGCCACTCTCATCCACGGGAATTCTTTTTGTTTTTCTGTGTCAATAATCATTTTATACACCTTTCTATTAATTATTTTTTTCGTGGTCTACTTGTTAATACTTCGAGAATCATATTTATCTTTTCGTCTAATTTAGTTAATTGTATTTCAATATTTCTATGTCGTTCATCGCAAAAATCCGAACGCACAAATCTAATTTTGCCGTTTAACGAATTAAGTTGCGAACGTTGTTTGAGTGCAACAATAATTATCTGTGCAAGCGCAATACACAATGACCCCATTGCAATTCCATAACCGAGATCAATATGTAGCATTATTTCCTCCAATCATAATTTAGTTAATTTTTTAGAAATGTCAAGAAAAATTACCATCCTGTATCTTCCTTAAGTTCCAGTTCCCAATCATACTTATCCCCACCGTATATTTGTTTCGGTGAATATTCGTCAGAATCTAATATTAGATTGGTAAAATAATTTTTCCCGATGCCAAGTGCATTAGGTGATAATGCAATTTGCTTTATTCGTTCTTCACTTAATATTTCTGAAAGAATTATTATATCATCTAATATTGCATCACTATTATAAGTTTTTGTTGCATCACAACCAATTAATATTTCAGTGAGTGGCAATGGTGTCCCAGATAATCCAGTTTCATTAACTTTATTTCCATTAATATATAATTTCCATGTACCATATTGGTAATTTTCAGAAGGAAAAGACCACGTAGTAGCTATATGTATCCATTCGTTTTGCCACGATTCGGATATTCCTGTTGCCAAATATAATACGGAACCCATATAAGGCGGAAATTCAACATATAATGATCCATTCAGTTGATATATTTCCAATTGATTATTTACCATTTTACAAATTAATAAATTTCTCATTGCAGTTGATAACCATGGAAATTTAACCCAAAAAGCTATAGTACCAGCCTGCATATCCATTTTGTGACTTGCATCCGGTATGTAAGATATCTTCTCCGCACCTTGTGTTATTGGGACGTTGTAAGTTCCAATATAACTTCTCATATAATCTACACCAATATCTAATTGTGCCCCCCATATATATATTGGATAATAATATTGATCACTAACTAATACAATTTCCACCCGCCAATTATTTGTATTATTTCCATAATTTCGGAAATCCACATCATATCTTTTCCATTGTGGAGTCAAATAATATGTTTTCTCCGCTAATATTGTATTGATAGAATCTTTAATTCTTAATTTAATTGTAGTATTAATAACAATAGATTTAACGAATATTGAAAAATTAGCACTATTAGTACCAATACTTTCGGATATATTTTGTACAATAGTACCATTCGATTCAGTATTTGTTAATGATATTTTGTATGCATAATTTTGCCCAGCAGGATCATAAGTTTCAGTAGTATTTGCTGATATTGTAATATTAGTTTTTGTCCATACTGAATTATCAAATTGTGCAGAATATAATAATTTATTTGTATGATTATTTTCTACTAATAAGCCACGACCATATCTTCCTTCGGGGAATCTCATCTCATCAGGGGCAACTGTTGTCAATAATCCAGTGACTGGATCAATATATGTAGCGGATGTACCACGATTCGCAAAAGTACATTCTATCCCATCATTAGATTTTAACGATTTTGCTTCAAAATCGAAATATGCTTTGATATTACGATCTAACCAAAGATTGCAAGTTCTTCCTTCTCCAGCAGATAAATATTCTATTAACTTATTTGTAGATTGTACCAATCCGGGTTCAAGTCGATCTTTTGCCAATCGTATTTTATTTCTCGAATATAAGTAATCAACTTGTATTTCACCACTGGAAGCTTCAAATTCGCTTTTATTAATTTCACGTGTAATTTCTACTTCGTTAAAATGTCTTTTGAAATCAATTACATCATTACCAAATTCTATTAATGGTAATCCCATAATATACTCCTATTCTAATAACTCATCAATAAATTCGCTTTCGATCTCGTATAATTGATCAACAAAAGTTACTCCAACCAATTTCACCTCTGTCGGTGGTTCGTCGCAAGTGGAATCATACCAATCTATTTTTATTCGTTTGATATTATATCTATCCGGTGAGTTTAGCGTTGCATTTCTCCATACATGTATACCATAATAATTTTCTATCCAAAATGATAAATCCACAATGAAAGGCTCACTATCTCTTTCACAATATGTTACTTCATAATCGCAATATTTAATTGTTGTTCCCTCCGGATCCTGCGCATGTATCCTAATGTTTATTATTGAATAATCATTCCCGCTTGGATTATTCGGTGGTGTTATTTGTAATTTACATTTTAAGTATGTTACATAATAATCATCTTGATCTAAAAATCCATCGTAAGATTGTAAAGTTTCAGAGGCGTCTGAATTAAATTGAATTATCTGTCTTGCTTTTCCGATATCTTCTAACTCTTCGAGATCGGAATTATCCCAACTATGTATTTGTATGATTGGCCAATTTGCAAGTGGAAGCTTCGCATAATTTGTTTCAAATTTGATTTCTAATGAAAATTTATCTTTATCAAATGAAATTGTTTTTTCAGTAATTCTTGCTAATATATTTTGCCAACCATAATTAATATTTTCAAAATTGACAAATTTGGAATATGTTATACTAATAATATCACTTGGTTCGAGCAAAATATATTTTGGTGATATTGTTAATTCGCCAGTGACAAATGGATATCCATATAAATACATTCTCCGCCTTAAATTATCTTGTGCAATATAATGATTCCATAATACACCATCGGGCCATATTAAGTCCCAGAAAAATGATTCACTCGATATTTCAACTTCTCTTCCGGACAATGATAGATCAATATCTTTCCATTTCCATACTTCTTGCACATCATATCTTCCGTAATAATGTAACGGTCCATCTTTCCATCTTTTATAGCGTAATATGCCTTTTTCGATTACATCATTATAATTTAATTTTATTTTTCCATTTTTAATATCATTCTGTGTAATATCAGCGATTTTATCAACTTTTGAATATATATCATAACTTCTTGCAACTAATTTCCCATCCTTGAATTGTAACCAAATTCCAAGTGGTTCGAGAATATTATTTTTTACATAAGCCCATCCATCATCTAATTCATTTTTTTCTTTTTCTGGAATGATATAATTAATAGTAGGTGCAATAGAATTGCCGGTGGCAGTATCTATTGTCGGCCCTAATCCATATATTGTGTTACGTATCTGTATCCAATCAATTATATTTTCCGGGACTTCTAAACCCCAATTGCTAATACCTACATCATATCTACCACCTTTGTTTGTTTCTAATATATTCATTAGTGCTTCAAAATATCTATTTGATCTTATTTGCATTACTTCTGATATAATTGATTCATCTTCGTGCTTATATTTTTGCCCAACTGCCCACTCAAATTTTACTGCGTTTTCATTGCGATTAGTATATCTTATTATCTCCTCATCTCCGCCGGAAAGATGTACCCATGTATGGTTATAGATACCCCACGGAGCGGATTCTTCATCGCAAAATGTTAGTAATTGCTCAACTGTCTCCGCATTCGCTTCTGTTGCTCCTTTGTCATGAGTTCCTCTCATTGCAGTGCGCCCATATTTTTGGATAATTGAACGTTTTTTAGTTTTATCATAAAAATAATTTTCACTAAATTTTAAAGTATATTTGTAATTATCAACTGAAATATCTTTAATATATCCTTGGAATATTTTAACAAAATTATCTTCTTCTAATTGCGCAAAACCGTATCGTATAACTGCATAATTTTCAGCAAGATAAGGATCTAAGTACATTAATATATCTAATATTGGATGATCGGAAATCCTTTCGTTGAGAACTACAGTAGCCTCTCCTTCAGAGGGAAAATCTGAATCCTTTGGGTCCGGCCAATTAATCTCTATTGATTTAATTATTGGCAGACAATTTTCACTTATTCCATTAAATATACCAGTAGAAAAATAATTAAGATCTAAATTAGGCCATCGTAAAATAAATATAGGCTTTCGGTGGCGTAGATTATTTAATGCATCAAATGCTTTATTACTTTTGATCATTTTCTTTCCACCCGTCTCAACATTGGTACAAGTTTATTACGCACAAAATTTTCATCAATTGTTGCTGTTGTATTAATTACTATATTAATTGGTTTCTCTTTTTTATATCGACCTCTATTAATATCATATAACCAATCTGGACCTAATTCCTGCATCGCACGCTTATTGACAATTCCTTCCCCGGGTGTCCCGAGAAAAACTCGCTCGCTCGACCAAGGCACTTGAGGCCCGGTCAAAAGTATCCCGCCCTCGGCGAATGATTGCGAGGAGATCATCTTAACCCTTGCCAATCCTGATGCAATTGTAGCAGCTGCTAATGTTGCGCCTATTACATAGGCAGCCGGACCAATCGGAAGTTCCAGTGCTCGTTGAAATGCCAACTGCGCAGAAGTATATGTTGATACAATAGTCTCTGCGATCTGGGCGGCCTTATACGCTTCAAATGCTTGTTCGGATTTTTGCGAGAATGCATATGCAATATCAGTCATACTTTGCATCAATGCATTTGCAGCTTCATATGAATATTCTTTTGTTAGTTTAATTCTTTCTTTTTCAAGTTCATTATTTTGTAACATTAATTCATAACGATTTTGTATTTCCTCATCATCTTTTAATTTGATTTCATATCCTTCCTCTAATATCTTATTTGCTTTTTCACCACTTTTCGCCATATCTTCTAATAATTTTGTATATATTTCTAATTCATGCGGATACTTAAATTTAGTGCCAGCTAATGGACCACGAAATTCACCTTCAAGCAATGGTGCTTTCATTTCCTCTTTTTTCTCTTCTTTCTCCTTTTCTTCTTCCCCGATTTTTCTTCCTTCTGAATATGGTGCAGGCATTTTTCGTATTTCCATTTTTTTCCCAAAGAGTTCAAGAGCCAATTGTGCCTTCCCCGCTTCAACAAGTTCTTTTATGGTTTTCGCTTGTTTAGATAATAATTCCGCTTGTAATTCTTGCCGTTTTAAATAGTCCGGATCCTTAACTAATTGTACATATAATGCATATCCTGTGACCAACTCATATATTTTATTAGCAAAATTAGTTAATGCTGGCAAAACAGCTTGACTGATTGTGATTTTTATCCCATTAAATGCATCTTTCAAATCCTGTACTCTATCTCTGTATTCGTCCATTTGTTTTGCTTTTTCTGGGCTAATATAATGTCCGAATAATTTCATTCTATCAGTAATTTGAGAATATTCTTTTCCGAGCATATCGAGAGTGTTAATAAATTCCGTCCCACTACGTCCAAAAATATCAAGAGCATAGGACGTCTTGTCTGTTATATTATTAACAAGTGATAATTGGCGTGCAACATCAATCAAGATCTCATCAAGAGTGCGTAATGTGCCATCTGCATTTCTCCATTGGACGCCAAGATTTTGGAAAGTTCTAATTGTATTTTCATTACCTTCCGATAATTCTTTGACCGTTCTTGCAAGTCGAGTAACTGCACTTGCAACGCTTTCATTGGTTTCTCCGGTCCGTCTTGCTGCCCATTGGAACGCTTGCAATGTTTCTACGGATACATTAGTTGCTTCTGATAATTCATTTAATTTTTCACCATATGTAATAGTCTGTGAAATGACAGAATTATATACTTGACTTACAGTACCAATTACTTTTTTACTTAATTCTAATGCTTGATTAACTCCAGTAACGGCAATTGCAAGATTAGACCATGAGACTTTCGATCTTGCAGTTGTCTCTTCTGAAATTCGGCCAAAACCTTCGACAGCACGACCTGTTTTATTGGCTATGGCTTCTATTTTATCCGAAGCCATATCTACAACTTTTACATCGACTTCAAGTGCCATTTACTTTTTACCCTTTCAAGCTCTTTTTCATTATATTCATCTATTGTAGTTTTTATCAATATTAATTTCTGCAATAATACATATACTTCTTCATGTGTTAACTTAAGACCTAATATTTTGATTGCATCCCAAAACCCAACTCCATCAATTGCATGTAATATATTCCAGACTTCTATGGCAACCGAATTTGCTAATGATAATTTTGGCAAATCCGGTATTTCTATTCTATGACCTTCCTCGAGCAATTTTTTATAATATTCTTCCGTTTCCCACGGATAATTTAGCTTGTGCTCGAGGAAGGTTTTCAGTTTTTTAGTTCTTCCTCTATATTACCAAAAAATAATTTCTCATCTCTACACTTCATCAAGATGAAGTCTGCCCACTCAATATAAGTGGAGAAGAATATTTGCTTATTCTCATCCGTGCAGGGCCATGGCTTCCCTTCTTTGACTAATCCTTCCCAATCTACAACCGCTTGACATACAATTCTGGTAACCCAGCCATCGGGAGCATTTTCATTGTAATTTTTTTCTTGCTTTCTGGATTCATCCCTTGCAATTTCCATCTTAATAACCGCAGAAGGGATATACTTAATTAGATATCTATCACCATAACCTTTCGGATGTTCTACCCAAATTTTCTTATTTTCTAATTTATCGATATCAAACATATCTCCTCCTATTAACCAGTGTAACTTGTTGAAAATGCATCTCTTAACACTATCTGCCAATTAGTGCATGTCATACCGTTTGGCGCATTCGATGCAAGGAATGGCACAAGTTTGATCGTTTGCGGAATTCTGCCCTCGCCAAGTGTTGCTTCCGGGTTATCAATCACAAGTCGTGGAAATTGTATTAATAAGTCATGATTTGAATCAAGCGAAAAATATATATCAGCTTTTTTCTCTGCTTTATCTTGGAAATTTTCGAGATATGTTACCGCATTCAAATCCGGTATTTCGATTGTCAATTCTTGTTTTGGGATTCCCTCTTCGATCGGTTCATCTGTTTCCCAGGCACTCGTTGTAGATGCTTTCGAAACCCACTCTTGCGACATATTCCTTTCAAAGTTAAATGTGAATTTACGAATTTTTATAGTATCTCCACTCGCAAGTGCAGAACCACTCTGTGAGTTCATTCGGAATCTTAACGCCCCGAATGGGATCATCGGTGGCAATGTTGAGTTAAGTGTAATATGTGTTACATTGCCAAATGCTTGTACAGTATGCGTTGTCTCATCTTCCTGAATACGTACATTAGTTCCGATTAATTTAACGGTCAAATCAATAAATCCCTGTCCATTGGGACCGGTAATTGTAAAACCAACCGGCTTGATTGAAGGCCAACCGAATCGCAACTCTCCCCCCGAAGGTCCAAGCATCACGCCAAGCGTCCCGAAAAGATTAAGACCATCAACGGAGTCTCGCAATGTAATTGTGTGCGTGTATGGGTCACTTGACCCAGTCACTGTATCAAGTCCAACGCACTGTGCAATCAACGACCACATACGGCCGGAGTATCTTAATGGCATTGTTAAGTCAAATGAAATATTCTTTTTTCCTAAATCAAAATATTTGTTCCAAGCATATCCAATTGATGGATCTGGGATAAATTCTCTGGGCTCATGCAGTGGGAGACCTGCAGATATTAATAATTGCGTATTAGCCCCGACTGCAACGGGAGTGCCCCATTGTGTTAATCCAATCTGGTAAGCGACAATCGCTCCTCTTGATGTAATGGCTGGCATATTTTATCCTCCTTTATTTTTCTTTTTTTATTTTTTTCTCAACAAATAATGCACTCGGATGGGAAAAATCATAATCATCAGGTACATAATATTCTTTTCCCCTAATGATTACAACTCCATCCACTTTTGCGTCTTGTTTTTCGACTGGTTCAAATTTCCCAGTCAAACAGATTCCAAGATCATCTTTTGCAATACCGATTTTCATATAACCTCCTTTAATTTTAACTATAATTATCTTTTGTATTCAAATAATATTCATTTATTTCATTATCTGATAATGCTCTATTATATACTCTAATCTCCCCCATCAGACCATTATAATATCTCCCCCCTTGCCATCCACATCCTATCATAGTATATGTTGTCCATGCCCTTACCGTCAAAGAATAAGTACTTGTTTTTTTTAGCTCTCCATTAAGATAACCTTTGATATTTTTGGGCGATTTTGTTCTCACAACACCAATACATTGCCAAATATTAGTAACTACGCTATATAATGAAATCGATTCAGAACTTGTACCATTACCATGCGAAAAAATAATATTTCCATTAGGATCATATGTCAAATCAAAATCATCTTTTTCACCTTTCGTAATTATCGTATCATATGAATCAACATTTGGTTTAATCCATGCTAATATTGTCAAATCTCCATCACTATTTAGCGTTGTATTGGGCGGTATATATACAGCTTCATTTATACCATTAAAACTTAATGCATAATATTTACCTGCTTTTTGCCAATTTTTAAGACCAAATCCATGATTATTATTACCAGATATATCTAATATTATTTCATTTGTTAACCCAGTATATGAAATCTCTGGCAAAATTCCGTTAGCCAATTCTATCCTCGTAATCGGTTGATTTGGCAAATATAATATAAGATTACTATCTGTATCAAATCTACTTATTAACGGCACAATCTGTTCCTTGATAATACGATATGCGACAGCCACCGAACCAATATAACCTTTTGCTTCCCAAGGCCCAGCAAAACGTAATCCATTAAAATCGCATATATCAACTTCCCCATTCAGATTATGTGTTTCGTTAATTACTTCAATTATTGCACGTTGATAACGCCATAATATTTTTTGTAATTTTTCTGGTGATGCATCAAAGCAAATAACAGATATTAATATATTCACATCCATATAATATGTCTCATTCGTGTATCTGCTTCCATTGTCAGACTCGGGAAAAATCATAATCGCTGGAGTCTGCTGTATTACTTCCGTCTTGCCAATGTGTATTTCCCTTGCCATATCAAGCATAATGCCATCATTATGTTCTGCAGTAATTGCATTTAATTTATCTTTTAGATTCAATTCTAATATATTTTTTATCTTAACAATTACTGGCTCTATCCATCTTCCTGTCATATTTCACTCCGTATATGATGATGAGTAATCATCTACTATTGTAATTCTCCAATTCACAAAATTCATACCTGCAGGCTGTGCTATTGCTTCTGAGGCCCACCATGAGAGTTCCATTTGATTCCTCGAACTTTGTGTTTTTGCCAATTGTGTGGGCTCTGGGAATAAGCATGGAATTTCTATAAGTATTTTATAAGTTCCATTATAATCAAATAATAAGTCAGCTTTCTTTGGATTGCCGTCTTGATGTTTTTCGATTTTAGAAACATCAATATCAGCAAGTGTAACTTGTAATGTTGTTTCGGGCAATCCTTCTTCGATCGGCTCGTCAACTTCCCACGCTCGATTTGATTCGCCTCTTGTTATATAATCTGGAGCGAATTTTCTTCGAAAACGAAAGCGAAAACCTTTGATTTTCCATATATCATTATCACTTAATTCTGTGCCAGTATAATCATTCATTCGGAATCTTAATGCACCAAATGGTACAAATGGTGGCATATCAGATGCAAGTTGTATATGCGTCACCGATTGTATTTCGCTTTGCGTATTTTCCGCCGACATATTAAGATCAATCCTATCTGCTATTGCCCTGATAGCCACCGAAACAAATCCATCTCGATCAGGACCATATAATTCCACCTCAATCGGTTTGATCGAAGGCCATTCGAAGATTTGCGCCACACTCTTCGGATCAATACAAGCAATTAATGTACCATATAATCTTTGCCCATCAATACTATCTGCTAATGTTAACGTATGAGTATATGGTCCTGTCCCACTTACTTGATCTTGCCCCATTAATTGTGCGATGAGTGACCATAATCTGCTCGCATATTTTAGCCGTGCCTCCAATATTGGCTCTACTCGCTTGCGACCATAGCAATAATATCTTGCCCATTTCCAACCAATACACGGATCGGGGAATACTTCCCGCAATTGCATAATTGGACCTAATGATAACGTCTTAACTTCATCATTTACCCCAACAACTGATGCTTCCCCCCATGCTTTCATTTGCGCCACTGCTGGCCTATATGCAATAATACAAGATTTTGTATTAACTTTTCCGAATGTAATCTGTTCACTTGGTTGTAATATTTGCAAATCCTGTTGTGGTACAACTTTTGCGACATAAGCCCAATCGGCCGAAAAAAGTGCCCCTGCACCGGTTGCATAGATACCAATTCGAAAATCTAATGTAGTTGATCTATTCCGATCAAATGAAGCTTCTTTTGTCCCATCAAAATATCCATCATCTCTATATACTCCATTGATAAGTCCTTTGCGATGTATCCATATTCTGTGCCAATTATAATCATATATATTACTCGCATGATAATTCAATCCCCAATAAGCATCATTTGACCCCCTACCAGTACTGCGGTATGATATATAATAACTACTCATCTTTCCAAAAGATACATATTTGGTCTCGGAATATGCATTCATTGCATTAATACACATAGCACCTATATAATTAACGCCAAATGTTTGGAATGAGGCAAGAGTTGGATAAAGATAATCCCACTGTGCATATAATATTACTTTGCCATCTTGAACATATACATAATTTTGGTTACTACCTAATATTTGCCATTTAGTTAAATCTAATGTTGCAAAATCATCAAATAAGGGGAATGTATTAAGCCCATCAGAAGCATCAGATGCTGATGGATTGGAAAAATACATTTGGATTGTTTTTCCAGATGCAGGATATGTAGGAATTTTCAAAATAAACAATGCTGATGTATTTGCAATATAAGTCTCTTTCCAATGATATAATAAAGTTGTTCCATCTTCATCTGTAAAACGAATATCAGAAAAATCTGATTTCATCAGTGGAGAATATGATACGGAAACATATACATTGATATTGGTCTGCTGTGAAGCAATTGCAGGCAGTGTAATTGTCTTCCGTGCGCCCCATCCTGCAAGCCAGCCCATTATCTCCTCCCAACATTACTATAATCCCCTCTATCAATCCATGCAGGCCGTTCAAGTCTCACACGGTCGAATGGTTTTTCATATTTTTCTAATGAATCAACAAGCTGTCGTTGTATTATCTGCATCCATCTATGTATATCTTCACGCTTTGGATCGATTGTTCTTCTTGCCGGCACTTTTCTTTTTACATCACCTCCCATCTGATGGTACAGAGGATAGTCGAATCCAGTGGGGGACGTCACTGTTGTCCCCCACTTGATATGCCATACATTACCTTGTCTATATACAGATGCGATTGAATCTTTTGTCTGTTTTATTAATGATTCTTTTAACGCTCCTGTCAATACCATTATATTCGTTTTTCCATGTTTTTCTTTCCAAATTTTATAATTTGGCGATAATTCTGCCCAGTGTCCATGATAACCACTCCCACCCTCGGTGGCAAATAATTTCTCGGCCGTCTCGTATGAGTCTTGTATTACTTGCCTACCAGCAATATCCATTGTAGCAAGCGATAATCGTCTTGCCACACGGTGCATATCCGATATCCATGTTTTAGTGTTTGGAAATGAAATTGCAATATACATTACCTCAGAACTCCTTATCTATTGTTATCCATTCGTTAATATCATCTGGATTTTCCGAACCGTAACTTGATATACTTATCTTCTTAACTGATTTAGTTGTCCTTGTCGCTCCTTCAAGGTAATTTGCAATATTACGGATTGCCCATATTCCGCATGGCATATTTTCAGAGCCCCAATATTGCGCCCACAATTCTTTCGCTCTTTCAGGTTTGACTGGGGAAATCCCCATGAATGAAATTTGATCTACTTCTGCGGCTGCACCTTTCATGCATATATCTCTTAATATCTTTAATGCCGTATTTACTTTTATAATTTTACAACCTATATCATAATCATTATCAACATTATCTAATGTTATTATATTATTGCTAATATTTTTAATTTTACAAAATTCATAAACTCGAATACCGTTATCCAATCCCTCTAACTTGACAGTATCTCCAACTGAAAAACCAGAACTATCTCCGACATCCACATCAACATCTGAACCAGCAGTAATTGCTTGGGAAGCTGTTGTACTTACTTCATGCAGATTGTCCACATCATATCCAGCATCACTTACAATACTGCGCAATGATGCAGATATCCTGTCGATTATCTCTCGCACTTGGGAGCGGGTGGGTCTGGTATCGTCAGTATATACCATCCCACCCTGCGCTCCTTGTAACAATATGATCTCTACATCCTCAATTGTGCAATATGGATACATCTTATATTACCATGATGTTGTATCTGTTTTGCAGTAATATTTCGCTCCATCAATTATAATCTCCGCCCATCGGGGTACTCCAGAGGGAGTACAGATCGTATCAACCGCTGTAATCGTATGTCCAGTATAAGTAATTCCTGTTCCATATAATATTACGGGCGAATCTCCATCACCAATATATAATGTTCCATTTCCACCAGCCCTAATTGATAATCCAGCTGTCGTATCATTATCAGCACTTACTAATTTCACAACTCCAGCATCGTCACGGATAAGTTTGAAGACTCCATCTGTTACACCAATCAATACATATTCTCCATTTTTCCCAACAATCTTCCCGGGCAATACATACAATGGCCTTCGCACAATTTGTATATTCTGTGCGAATAATATACTACTTAATAGCACAAATAAAATAATTAATTTATTTCTCATCTTTATTCTCCTTCTTTTTTTGATCTTGTTCTAATCTTACAATCAATCCAGCTTGTTCTAATTCTTCATTGACCGGCATATCGAAGATCATTCCAGCCAATACAATTTTTCCTTTTGCAAGTTTCAGATTTTTCAATGCTTTATACTTCATATGAGCCTCCATAAGTTATAAGCTAAATTAGGGCAGATATGCAATATTACATATCCGCCCTAATTAATTATGAAACTACAGATGTGAGCAAATATCCACAGTTAGGATCAATGATTTGGATATCCTCATCAATTGTGCCCTCGACGAATGTCCCAGTTGCGGCCTCATCGTACCACTTGCGGATCTGCACAGCATCCGTGCCATATCGGGAGAAGATTGCTCCGAGTGTCCGACTTCGATTAGTCGGTGCCGGATCTCTGTACAATCCAATTACATTCTTGCCCCAGATATAACCCAGCGTCACACTTTGGCCCTCTTTGGTTGTTACATAAAGAGGATTCCCGATGAGCACTTCTTCCACGTCGAATGCGGCTGCCAACAATTCCGGAGTAATCTTACCTTCTTTCACATTCATCGTATATTTGATTCTGTCAACAACAAGTGGATGATGCTTTAATTTATTATATACTTGTCGACCAATAATAACAACATTCATCTCGCATCCAGTCTTGGCATGGATGCTATTGCGCATCGTCTCAACATCTTCAAATGGATCAGAGTCCTCACTTGTATAATTATCCCACTGATTAGCTGTTGTCAATGTGGTATAATTAGTAAGTACAGATGTACTTGTAAGCAACGCAGCCGCCCTGTGCTCTCGACCAAGCAATAGTGCATCCGTCACGATCCGCACAGCATATTCTGTAAGATCGAGTCCTTGCGACAAGAATTCATCTCTGTCTCGATCATCGATCCCATCATGCAGTGCGTATCTGGTACAATGGAATGTTCCATCAGTATCCATTTCGACATTGACTTTGCTCGATTTGGCAAGTGGGCCTCTTGTATCATAACCATAATAATCCCGGAACATATTGCCTTTCTTAAATTTCCTGAATCGTCCAGAAACTTTACCTTCCGTATTAATTACAGGTAAAGCTTTTGACGCAATATATGATCCCTCTCGATTCATGTATTCAATCGAGAGCTTGGTCAAATATTGATCAACTTGTTGTAATTCATATCTTGAGAGAGACATATTTAACCTCCTTTTATTATTTTATAATTTACACTATGCTGTAGCAGTTGGAGCTAATATTAACCGTACGGAAATAATATCACCACTTACACCATCCTCAAGAGCAATGCCCACGACAAATTGACCGGCGCCTGTAGGAACAACTACAGTACCATTAGTATCTGCAATAAGTGTATCACCAGCGGAGATATTACCACCGGCTTTTACACGAGCAATACCACCAATCTGCAATGTCACATCTTTCTCGCTTGTGTCGGTTGCATACACTTTGTCAAGGATGACACCATCAACTTTACCGCCTTTTGATGCCGCACCAACTACAATTAAGCCACTTGACAATCTGCCAAGATAATATTTTTTAGCAGATAGATCCGACTGAGTTCGAAACGTGGCCACAAAGTCCTTTATTTCTTTTGGAACTTGACTCATAATTTATTACCTCCTATTTATTATTAATTTATTCATAATTTTTGAATAGATCGGGATTTTCACTTTTCATCCGTCTTTTTGCTTCTATGAAACTAATATTCTTTTCCGCAGCATATTTCTCGATTAATTTCACGAGCTTTTCGGATGAATCAACTGCATCCCCATCTGTGCCCTTCTCACCGAGTTCAATTGGAAGCGGTGGAGTATTTTTCAAAAATTCTTCAAACCACTTCCGGTCAGACAATGCCATCTGCACCATTTGTGCCTTTTGAGAGGGCAAGATTTTCCTCGCTTTGATCGCATCGTCTACAAGTGCTTCGGCTTCCATCAACGCAAGTTTCTTTTGCGCTTCAATCCCGGCCTCTGCACCCTTTTTCAATGCGTTCAATTCGTCCACTGTAATTTTCACTTCCCCATTCTTGGGAGTTAATTTTTCGATCTCTTCTTTCAATTTCTTGTTTTCCGTCTCAAGTTCTTCGAGACGTTTCACTTTTTCGCTCAATTCGTCCGTTAATTTTTTGAGCTCATCAGTGATTTCTTGCTTTTGATCTTGCATTTGCTTTTCCTCCTTTGTTTCGTTAATTTTAATATAATAATTTTCGTTTAGAGCTATTGCAACTTGACCCTTCTTCAGGAATGGCCAATTTGTCAAACCAAATCCACGCAGAGTGAATCCATGTTCTTGTCCTTGTTCGTCAATGAAGTTTTCTTCGAATACCGGAGAGATGAACTTAAATTCTTTATTTTTAATATATTCCTTTGCTTTATTTGTAAATTCAATTTTTGCATATAAACCGTCTTCTTTCAAAATGAGCTCCCGGATCCAACCGCTTGCTTTGGTCATTTCCGGATCAGAGATCCCAGACATTGGATGTTCATAAGTCCCGGGCAATACCCAACTTTCGGAATCTTTTACTGCGCCAATTCCAGCATTGAAATTTTTCACCGCATTTTCTAAATCTTTTTTCGTAACTCTGAATTTTCCATATGCTTTGTGGTGAAATTCGTCTGGATATAATATTTTAACTTCAACTAATTTATTATCATTTTCCATTTCATTTAATCGTATATATACAGATGTTTCTCTTGTCTCTTTTTCTTCCGTCTCTCTCGCTGGCTCAAATTCACCGTTATGATCCTTACAATGTTTTTCAGCTTGTTCTTTTGACCATATGTCCTTCGGATATCTATAAGCTTGTTCTACACTTCCACCCTCACCAGATTTTGGCAAGCCGAAGATAATCCGATATTTCTTCCCCTCGTGTTCCCTCTCTTCTGACCCGACAATTTTCAGTTTGTCTGGGTCAACTAATCTACAAGCATGTTCATTAGGATATGGCATATATTTCCTCCTTTGTTAATTATTATTTTTCTTTTGATATTTCGAAAATATTAATTCCTCTACAATTATCTCCGCCATCACAATCAACATAAGGACCTGCGAGGAATGAATCTGCTTCCGGCGAATCAAGTGAAAATTCTAATCCATCCACTTGCTTACAAGGACCACATGTTTTTTCGTCCATAACTTCAGAACGTATTACAATTTCAATTTGTTCCTTGTGTTTCATTGCTTCCGCATTTCTTGCGAGCCCGAATATTTTATTCGTAGCTTCGGCCATAGCATTTCGCACACTCTTTTCCGACAACCCGCTTAATCGATCTTGTAATCTCTGCGTATTTACCATATTAAGTAATTTCTGCGATAATATCTCATCTTCCCATTCATCCTCCAACAATCGTATCATTGCTTTGATTTTTGTCTCAATGATCCTTTTGATTGCTCTCTGGATTTCTCCTTCATCTTCTATGATCGGTTTTGGTGTGTCGGCCAATTTCAATCCTTGCAATTTCAGTTCTCGCTGTAACTCTTCCTTCGAATATTTTGCCAATTCCATTGCAATTTGGGCAAGTTCTTCTTCAAGTTTTTTGGTAACAATACTCATCCTTCTTATTTCCGCCATTATCGCATCGATCCCGCCTGTCTTTGCCAATATTCGCATTCCTCTATCAGTTAACAACTTAATAAATTCTGCACGATGTTGTAATGCAATCTCTGCCATTTTATTCCGGAATTCACGAATTTTCTTATCAATATCTCTCAATCCGATTAGATTTTCTAAATCTGTCAATGGCCGCCAATATTCGATTAGCTCTTCTGCTTTATTTTTTTCCGATAAGCATTTGCATATATTTTCTTTTGATTTTATTTCTTCTCTTTCTTCTTTTTTCTCTTCTTCCTCTTTTTGTGGCTGTTCCTCAATTTCTTTTTTTTGCACTTCCGGTAATTCAAGCCATTTGCGGATTATTTTTTCGTCTTCTTCATTCAATTTTAGTGCACCGGAATTAACAAGTACATTTATGCTATTGGCTATTTCAGTTAAGTTAATATCTTCAATATAAGATCCACGTAATTTAGGGTATACATTATTTTCGGGCATCCCGAAATTCCAATCGATTAATTCCTGAATGAGTTTTCTATTTTCATGGCCTGTATTAATTGTATTTTCGATTTCTTTCGTAATTGCTAATAATGACTGAAGAAATTGATCTTTCAGTGTTTTCCCAAGCGCCCTTGATCCTGTCTCAGTTTTCCCGAGATCGAGAAATTGTTGGAGTAAGGCGGTTGACATTTCTTGGTCAAAATATTTGATCGTGGATTCAAGATCAGATGTTTGAGAAGCTTTCATATCGAGAATCTCGAATTCGAAACCATGCGGTAATATTACATATCCCTTACTATGGGCCCGGAAAGTTTCTCCGACTTCTACTGCTTTATCTTCGTCATTTTCAGTAACATTAATTTGTGGTAATTTAATAATCGGAATACCAAGCCCTTGTTTATCATGCTTTAATAGAGCAATCTTTATGAGAGTATCTTTAGCATAATAAGCTCTATATAATGGTCGTAATATTGATACGCCTCTCCAATTATTACCTTCTCGTTCATTTGTGAATATAAGTAATTTATTATTTGGTATACGAACTGTTTTATACGTTCCATCCGGAAAATATGCTAATTGTTCAATCTCTTTGAGCGATCCGTCTGGGTTTTGATACCACCCGATAATTGTATTTGGCTTTCTTGGTGCAAGTTTTTTCAACCAATATTTCCCATCTCTATATTCATATACTTTTTCGAATATATAAAATCCATACTGTAGATATTTCAAAGCATGCGAAAGGAAGAAGTCCCAAGTAAAATTTGGATTTGCTAATATATTCTGCTCGATAAATTTTGCCTGCTCAACATGTTTGGGATCATCAGAGGCGGGCTCAATTGTCCATATTGCAGATCGTACGGCAAGGTTAATTGCATTTAGTACGCCCTTTATTTTCGCATCTTTCAAGGGCATTTTGCAATATACTTCTATCGCTTTTGCATCCGCAAGATCAGTATTATATTCTTCATTTACAATTTGTCCGCTGTAGATTTCAGTACCTACAGCACCAATTTCATTTAATCTTTCTTTTTCCATTTTGCCCCAATATAATAATTTATACTTTCGTTGTCAAGTACTTTTTAAAATTCTTTTTCCAATAAATTAGCCGTAAATGGTTTGTACTTGACATCCTCTCTCTCTTCCTTGGAGTCTTTTTCCAATGAAAAAGTTCCCCTTGAAATTATATGCTCATCAATCCATGCAACGCCCCGCTGAAATGCTTCCAGCGCATGATTTTCTGCTTGCTCTATCTTTTTCCAAGTAATTGATTCAATTTGCCTTCTCAAATTTTTACAACGTTCGAATATTTTAATTTTGTCAATTCGTAACAATCTATTACATATCTCCGCTCTTGTCTCAATGCCTATATTATAACCTTGCAGATTAAGCCCATATTGTCTGCGATACTCATCCGCAGGAGTGAGACCATCACGTTCCGACTGGAACGCTCTTGGGCAAGCAATAATTGCCTTTGGATAACTATATTCTTTGTATAACTCTTGTATTCTTTTAGCATGATGTGATATTGTCATTCCTTCCTGATAATATTCGTCGAATATTACGATTTCCCCGGTCCGCCTTGAGTAAGCCATGAATAGCCATACTGTAGGATTGGCAATGCCATAATCCATAGCATCAATACGTATCCATTCCTCACCCTGTGGTAAAAAATAATTATTATGGGAGATTATATGTCTGTGCTCATTATATTCTGGATGGACTAATCCACCAATCCCAATTGGCAATGCCCACATATATTTCGCATTCCAGAACTTGGAATGCGTTGAAATCTGATCATCATAATAACCGGGAGCGATATTGTGTTCATTAAGGAATGGAGGTGGCCAGAATCCTATCCAATTATTATTGATCCCACGATATATACCATAATCTCTTGTTACTGTTTCACCACCTCTTGTCCATGTGCCAGTATATCTTTCCATTGGTATCAAATAAAATTTTTCCCAATACCAATCTTTCGCTTCCGGATTCCCAATCCAGACAGATTTCACTTCCTTGTCTTCCCGCCCATGCGAGAGTCTCGAAATTGCCATGTCGAATATTTCCGGATCAATCTCTTCTGCTTGATCCCCCATTACATAAGATAACGTCACATTTTTCAACTTTTTTTTGTCATCCGGTCTATCTAAAGCAAAAAATATAATTCTACTATTATTATGAAATAATAAAATTTTTTGCGACTTATTAAATGCTTCACCGGTTAAATCCCAATCATGAATCTCCTTGAACTGATGAATTGTAGAAGTCCATAACTCACTATTAATATTGCGGATAACGCCCGCTGTTGAACCCGGATACTTATGTAAATAACTTAATAAATCCATACAAGCCATGAATGTTTTACCGCTTCTGAATTCTGCAAAATACGCTCTATGTTTTGCAGGGCAAGTCAAAAATTTCCATTGCCATTCATTCCAATATATCTTTTTCGTTATCTTTTCCATCTTCTATTGCATTATCATTTCCATTTTCTATTATATTATTATTTTTATTTTGAAATAATGGAGTCATCTCATATACAATCATTGTTCCAGTTGAAATAAATGGTTTGATTTCTTTCAGTCCTTTTAGTTCTGCAATCTCTTTTTCAATTGCAAGTATGGTTCGTACCATTTCAGGTGTTATGCCTTTTTCTTGGCATTCCTTTTCGCACATCGATACTAATTTATGTAATCTGTTAAGTGTCTTCCCTAATTCTGTCTCACGGTCAATTTTCGCCTCTTCTGATATTATTCTATTGGCTTTTGTAATATAAGCTCTTACAGACCGTGGTGATAAATGCGGATATCTGTCACGTGTCAATTGGATAATTTCTTTGTGAGTATGTCTATTGATTAACAATTGATATACATAATTTAGTATTTCCAATGCTTGTGCTCTTGTTGCCGTCATATTTTATCATCCTTTGACATAATTTTTGATATATTTTTAGTTTCCCATAATTTCAATATTTATAACAATTTAATTATCAAAATAAGCTAAAATCAATAAAATCAATGAGTTAATATTATTTTTTAGACTAAATAATGCTTAATATAATTTATAAAATCCTCTATAGCAATCTCTGTCTCAAAATATCCCTTATAATCACATTCTTCACAGCCTGTTCCTTCACATTTTTCGCACCAACAATGTAATATTAACATTGATTTATCTAATTTGAGTTTTTCAAATGTCATATTTTATCTTTTTTATACAAATTCAGTTTTATCAACGGCCTCATTGGGCGCCGGAATTTGGATGCCCAAAAAATCCAATGCCCATTGACGAATTCTATCAATATATTCGGAAAATTCTTTTTTACTTAATCTTGTAGTTGATTCCGGAATGAGAGTTCCCATCACTTCAATTTTGTTCAAAAATTTTTCTTTGAAAACCTCATGCAATTCTTCCGGGGTATGCTCTGTAACTTCTGAAATTATCTGTAATACAACTCCCCAATAATATCTATTTTGCGATAAACTTCGTCTTTTATGAATTGGTTTAATTATACATTCGACTAATTTTTTTTCTAAAGTTGATAAGTAAAATTTAAACAAATCGTTAAAATCTGGAAGTGGAACAAATTGTCCATTCTGAATTGTACCTCGAAAAATTGGATAAATTTTGCTCATTATAGCCAATATCTATTTGTTCTTTTTCTGTCTAATCTTTTATTTATTAATTTCTCAATTTTCTTTGTTATATACAATCCTAAAAAATTAAAACACAAATCTTTTGTGCTAAATCCATCCCCACCAATTATGCCATATTTCTCATATGGTAAAATTGCATCCTTTACTTCCCAACATATACTTGTAATTATGCAGATTTCGGTGGAGTTTTTTTCATTTATTCCTAATTCTCTAAAATACAAATATAATACCGAAGTTCCAAGCGCATGTTCGAGTTTATCATACTTTAGAATTAACCCATCTGTTGAATCCCATTTATCGTGCGACCAAAAATTCGCAAAACAAAAATTTACTAAAAAAAATAATATAATGCAAGTAATTTTTTTCATAATTTTGCCAATTATACAATATCTTTAATTTGTAAATGAAATTACAACCTCTTTTGTTCCCATTAAATAATAACTTCTTCTAATAATACGGGCTCGCAATCTTGGATATGTAATCTCAAGTAACCTATTTCCCGTGGATCAAATCCGGCATATTCTGCATAACCAGAAATTCCAATACCATACAATCTCTCAAAACTGCCTGTGCACCCATACCATCGCAAATCTGGATGAATATATTCTGCGCTATAATCCACTTTTTGTAAATTTGTATAGTGCTGTTTTAATAAATTATCTTTTTCGGAAATATATAAAATTCTAACTGGTTTTACTGTCTTTAACAAATGAGCGTTAGCGCAAAGCATAACAGCACAATCACCCATCTTATTTTTCAAACGCATCTTAAGTGATGCCTTGATATTGGCATCCATCTGTTCCGGATCTTTTGCGTTTGATCGAAATTGAAAAATCGAATGATGTAAGAACATTTTAAAACATATTTTTTTGTTATAAGTAAATATTACAACTGCAGTAAAAGTACCATAAGATATACCGAGAGCATTGCAAATATATTGTGCGATATCACCATAACGATGGAGAGCTCGCTCGTGATTTCCTTGTAAACCAACTATGCCTTGTTTTGCGATTGGCGCAAACCATCTAATGGCTTCGTCTGCTTGTTCCATTGGTAATAATCTTTCGATTCCATGATAATATCTCTTATCATTTGTTTTTATTGCATTTATCCAATCCCCAAGATGCATCCACAATTCATTTTGATTTTTTATTCTTTCGATCGTTTCTCGCAACTTATCCTCCGCACATAATATACTACCAATATGTGTATCAGATAAGCAATTTATTATAATATCTTTTCTTGGTAATTCATATCTTATTATCTGCATATCTCAATCTCCATTTTTAGTATCTAATATGTCGTATTTTTTCTTTTACACGGCACATTATACATATTGTTTTTTCATCCGGAATTAACGGACATCCGCACCAGAGACATTTATTTTCCTTTTTCCGCTTTGCAATAATTTTTGGTTTCCACCGTTTCGTTGTTTCTCTATTTTTGGCCAAACAATCACTACAATATACATAACCCGGTTCTGCTTTTCGAGTACACCATATGCATAATCCTTGCTCTCTATGTCTCCTGCGCCATCTTTGTTTTTGAATGCGCCATTGCAATCTTACTTTGTTAACATCAACAATTTTATTATGCATTGTTTTTATTTTTTAACTTTATTATTTCCAATATTTGCCAGCAATAAAAATCCATTTACCAGTTTTATCAATTTCCAATAATTTTTCAAATCCTTTTTCATAATCGAATTGTTTCCAATATCTCCCTGCCCAATATATCCATTCCCCCGTCTTATCAATTTCAAGCAATCTTCTCAATCCATTTTTGTAATCAAATTGCTTCCAATTGCTCCCCGCCCAATATATCCATATGAGCGGATGCAGAAAAACAATTTCTGCAATTTTTACTCATTTCATCCATTTGATAAATTTGATTTATCTCAAAATAATATTTGTTTCCATTGCATTGTAAATAATATCCTTTTTTATCTTTCTGAAATGCTTTAATTGTTTTCATGATTTGACTCCTCTATTTTTTCATAAAATTTTCAAGTTGTATCCCGGCACATATTAATGCACGCTCTATATGATAACTCTTAGAAAAACTATAATCAATTGGCCAACCGTTAATAGGGGCTATTAAGATGGACTCGCATTACTCCTTTCCTTTTTCAATTAACATATCAATATATTTAGAGCCAGCAATTCTATTTTTCATTATTCCCTGTCACCAATATCATGTGCCCAATAATAGGCCCATCCCGACTCTGTTATTCGGTCCCGCATGATATCCCTGTCACCAATATTCAGTGCCCAATAATAGGCCCATCTTGACTCCGTTATTCGGTCCCGCATTATTTCCCTGTCACCAATATCACGTGCCCAATAATAGGCCCATCGTTCTGGGGCATATGATGCAATTTTGTCAATTGTATCATTATCTTCAAAATTTTTTTCCAAAAACTCCAAAGCTTCCTTTACTTCCGGCTCGCAAAAATCATGATTGCCTGAGCGTAAAATTCTGACAACGTCTTTTTTGGTCTTCATAACTTCCTCCTTCTCCTTCTGCCCGCCTTGCACCACATGGGGCGGATTACTCAATAAGCCGTGGTCGCTCTTTTTATTTTCAAATCATTAACTCTATATACCCTCTTGCCATCTGTTGCATAACTCATAACATTATCCGCATTGTCGATTGTAGACCACATAATTGTCACCTTGACAACCTTATAGCCGGATTTCGTTTTGACGACAATGCCTTTAATGTCGCCACCTAATATATCCTTCATTTTTTCGATTGATTTATAGTACCCCATGGCTACCTCTTTTTTGGGTTATCTGTTTCAACTTTTATTTGTTCGCAAATCTCATGCCATTTTTATTTTTTTTAAAATAATATATTGATTATTCTAAATTTATAGCATTCAGAAGGCCAGCATTTAAAATTTAAAAATGTTGCATTTTGCAACACAAAAACATGCATCGTACAGCACAATTTGATTTAACTTAAAGATATACAAAAACTTATAAACGTTGCATTTTGCAATAAAATTTCGTTAAATTTCTGCCTTTAAGATACTGTTTTTGTTAAACTTAAATACATAAACGTTGCATTTTGCAACAAAATGATGCGTTTTTCAACAGAAGTAAAACTTTGATTTTTATTGATTTAACGGTATACATTTATGACTTAAGATTTGTACTCCATGCGAAATACGATAAGATCAAGAAATCCAGGGCCAAGCTTGTACCTTATTATATTTTTTCAATTTTTTTTTGATCATACGGGAGTCTATAGCTTAAAATTTTTGAAATAGGATATTTCGAAATTGAAACTCTATTATGTTGGTTTCCACCTAAAAGCCATATATAATAATCACTCTTTTTTATAAAAAATCCCACATGCCCGTTTGTTTCCCCATGTTTTAGTACCACAATACACCCACGTACCGGCTCTTTGATTTCACGCCCCCAATTTAACCACGACAAAGCCCAAGCATTGTTTGTTCCTTCAATCCCTACTTGTTTCAACACCCAATTGACAAAAGCACTTCCCCAAGGTACTACATCGTTCAAAGCATCCCTTTGCCCGAAACTTGTTGTCTTTAAGTATTCTACCACTTTGGGATTTTGGCTTTCTCCAGGCAATTCTTTTACACCCAATTCTCTCAATGCAATATCAATCCAATTCATATTTTACCTCTTTTGTTTTTGACAATTTAATTTACCAAAATCATTTTGTCAATAATAAAAATCATAAACTGTATACAAAGCAATAATAGAACCAATAAAACCAATGTATAAAAATAAAAACAATATTCAGAACAATATCCAGAACTTCATTCTGAACTCTTTTATAAAAACAAAACAATACAATAATGTAAACGTAAAAATGCGAATGAACGTAATAATACGAATAAATGCAATATGAGTAACGATATAAATAAATGCAATCATGAGTAAATTCAATAATAAGAGTCATAATGTGAGTTAATTTAATGGAGTGAGTAAATTCAAACATATAAGTAATGTGTGAGTACATTTGATAATCTGAATAATTAAGTGGGTAAATTCAAACATATAAGTAATGTGTGAGTACATTTGATAATCTGAATAATGAAGTGAGTTATTAATAATATGAGTAAAAAAGTGATGTAAAATTGGGATTGAAATGAGTGTAAAAGACGCAGTACGTTTCGTGCGAAGTGGGACTCCACGCGCACGCACGCGCACGCACGCGCACGCACGCGCACGCGCACGCGCACGCACGCGCACGCACGCCCTATAGGTGAAACATTTGGAATGTCGCGCCCCGTGCGAGCTCGTGGATTGAAACAGACTGGAGCAAAAACTTAATGTCCATTTGCTTAATCAATGGAAATGATAAGTAATAAATGTATATTTGTAACTCAATGAAAATCAAAGATTTATCTCGGTTGCAAAATGCACCAATTCGTTGCATTTTGCAATATTTGTTGTTATAACCCAAATATTTTCAATATGTTAGATTTCAAAATTTTGCGTTTTTTTTGTTTTATTTTGCAACTTTTCTAAGTTTATATTTTTTTTGAAGTTGAGTCAAAATCGCTCAAAAATGAGGTTTTTTTTG
>Ga0078972_1006938_pt1 | contig 26023 bp, 35 predicted proteins | sample YelNatPaOPGAMG01_FD_67568 | JGI IMG/M metagenome (GOLD analysis project Ga0078972, IMG submission 67568) | Hot spring thermophilic microbial communities from Obsidian Pool, Yellowstone National Park, USA - OP-RAMG-01 (SPADES assembly) (version 2) | ecosystem: Environmental > Aquatic > Thermal...
CTCACTTTTATTTTTCCATCCTTAAGGCTGTAGAGTGTTTCTTTGATTCTAACAAACCTTTTCCTTACAATTGGCTTTACTCTTGTTCTCTCTCCTTTTATGTAACTTCTTCTCCAAGACTTTATTATTGAATATGCCTGTTTTATCGCTGAATCAACATAATGCTTAGAATAAACCCAATCTTCAAGCAGAAGTTTTCTTAAGTAATGGTGTTTAAAGCTGTTCTCTTTAGGAATTAATGGAATCAGCCTCTTTCTCCCATTACTATTATGCTTTTCAATCCATTTAATCCTAATCCATACTTCATCTATAGCCTTTTGAAGCATAAGCCTATACGCTTCAAGAAACCCATTAACATTATAACTATGCCTTATATTATAAGCTTTAACTTGATATAAGCATCTTGACACCTTCCAACAACCTCGCCATACTTACCCCAACATTGAATAGCCTCAATAATAACCTTAATAATAAAGCCTTTCCATAAATAAATATACACTACAACTTATGTCTATTTAAATCCATCTATATTGAAACTGTTAACTACGGCAAAATTTCAAGAGAAAATTTTATTTTATCAGGAGTTAGAATGATGTTTATAGGAGTGTTAACAGCCTTTTTAATTGTTATTTTTAGTTTAATGGCGCATTAAAAATGAGTGAAGAAAAAGTTTTAATAAAAAAGCTTGTTTTAGACGTATTGAAACCTAGGGAGCCGCCAATTCATGAGTTGGCAGCTAAATTAACTAATTGCTCTGGAGTTTCTGAAGTCAATATTTTATTAGCTGAAATTGATCAAAATACTGAAAGCGTAAAAGTTTCAGTTAGCGGCGACAATATAGATATAGAATCTTTAAGGAAAAGTATAGAAGAGTATGGTGCTAGCATTCACAGCATTGATGAAGTTACGGTGGCTAGGCGGAAGAGGTAACATCTTTATTTGATTGTAAAGCTTTAAGAACTGCTTCGTCAGAGGCCCCTTTCTTTATCTTTATTTTTTCTTCAGTTGGTTTTAAATGTTTTATGTTAGCTTTTCTTCTTTTCACACCAGTTAAAGATTTTGGTCCAGTAATTAAAACGAAGCTTTTATCAATAATATCTACTATAACGCATTTTTTTCCTTTTTCTCTACCGGCTGTTTTTATACATAAACGACCTACTTCCATAGCGGTCATTTTTAATTCTCCTCCTTAAAATAGTTTTTTGCAACTTTAACTATTTTCTCAAGAGTTTTTATAGTTTCTTCTTTGCTAAATAAACTTGTATCTATTATTAAATCATAAATTGATAGATCCTCAATATTTATTCCATAATATTCTTTATATCTTTTTCTTTCTGAAGCTTCTCTGGTTAAAGTTTCTTTTTCAGCTTTCTCCAGTGTTACTCCATCTCTTTTCGAGATTCTTGTTAATCTATCTTCCTTAGAGGCAGATATATAAATTTTTAAAGCATTATTTTTTACAATCCAAGGGGTTAATTGTCCTTCCAAAACAACATTTCCATTTTTAGCTTCTTTCCTTGTTTTTTCATCAATAGCTAAATCTATTGATTTATCTACTTCAGAAAGCTTCGAAAGCTCCTCTATAGAAACACCTTTTTCACGCGCTATTTCTCTAAACATTTCTCCAGCTGAAACATACCTTAAATTAAAAATTTTAGCTAAAGCTTTAGCGCATGTAGATTTGCCTGTACCATGCAAGCCGCCTATAGCAATTATCAATTAAGCTTCCGCCTTTTTAATCTTCAGGGTTAACCCCTAATATTCTGGATAAAGGAAGGCTTATCCCAAAAGAGCATATAATATACCATGAAAAGAAAGATAATTTAAAGGCTTTATAGGTTTCATCTAAAACGCCAGTTAAAAGATAAGGAATTGAAAATGGTGATAAAGCTACAGGTTGACCTCCATAAAATCTGCTTAAAATCATAAATACAAGCCAAAAAGGTACAAGAAATAAAAGGCTTATCTTCATTCTATCCCACATCATTTTTCCTTGAAGATTCATTATAGCTTGTTGTTTTTTCATAGCTTTAGCAAGCAACTGTTTATTTTTGCTTTTTTTAGCTTCCTCAAATTCTTTCCTCCAAGCATTAACTTCCTTCATTATAGCCTTCATCCTTTTAATATCAACTAAAAATCTATTGGATAAATTAGTGATTAATGATAAAGTGGTGGCTACTCCTAGAATTAACAATGTTGAACTTGGAATTAAAGCGTAAGGTTCAAGGCTCTTCATTATTTGTTTAAATAATTCATCAAGTAAACCTACCATTTTTTCTCTTCCTCCTATTTTTTACCCATTAAAGCGCTTAAAGCAGGATACATTTCAAGCATTTTTTCTCTTGTTAAAATCTCATAATATTGCTCTAAAATTCCAACCATCAACAATATTCCTACCCCTGAACCGAAAGCTCCAAAAAAATCAGCTGTAACAGCTATAAGACCTATAAGTAATCCTCCAAGCACTGTTACCGCAGGAATATATCTTTCAAAAATCTTTTGTATCGGTATAGGTGATCGTCTAAAACCGCCTATTTGCATTCCTGAATCTAAAAGTTGTTTAGCTACAGATTTAGCGTCCATTCCAGCCACTTCAACCCAAGTTACAGCAAAAAAAACGCATGTAACCATCATTAAAATTACATTTATGACTGCCCTTATAGGATCATTTAAGGCTTCGCTCAAATTTTTTGGTGAAATTATGTAATATACTAGCCCGCCGCTAGGTTGATACCTACTTTCCTTAATTTCAAAGGTTCCAAGAAGATTTAACCAAAAATTAGAGTTTGAAGAATTATATCTAGACCATAAAATTTGAGAGATAAAATATATATTTCCAAATAAAGCTGAAGCGAAAATAACTGGAATGTTAGAAACATAAAGAAGTTTTATAGGATATTTGCCTCTAAACCCTCTATATTTAGCATATGATACAGGAACTTCAACTCTTAATCCATCTAAGTAAATTACTATTATAAAAATGGTTATTGTTGTTATAAAGCCAACCATATCAGGTAAACCTTCAGATCTATAAAAAGCTTTTGAGACCTCGCCTAAATTTTTAAGCGATTGAGCAAAAGCAACTAAGGCTCCTAAGTATTTTCCATCAGCCATTGGCCCAAGCGGAGCAACGCTACTCCACCAAATAGTTTGAGCAACTCCTGCAGCTATAAAAAGGCTTATACCGCTGCCAAAACCCCAACCCTTTTGCAAAAGCTCATCCATAAGCATTACAACAATTCCTGCAACTAATAATTGGAGAAGAATTATGGCTTGAGCTTGAAGCGTAAGTGTACCATAGGCTCCGCCTATTAAATAGGCTAAAGCCTCAAAAATAGTCATAATAACTGCCAAAACTTTGCTTGCGCTTGTAAAAAGCGCCCTATCAGATGGATCTGTTAAATCAACATCTATCATTTTCGAGCCTGCAAGAATTTGGAGAATTAATCCTGCAGTAACTATTGGGCCTATTCCAAGCTCCATTAATGTTCCTCTATGAGAAGCGAAAATAACTCTTAAAGCTCCAAATGGGTCTTGAGCCCCCCCTTTTCCAACTCCATATAAGGGAATTTCAGACATAACAAAGTATATAATTAAAACTAAGCCTGTCCAAAGTAATCTTTCATTAAAAGAAACTTTCTTTTTTGGAGGAGAAATATCCGGAAAAAATCTTGCTAAAGGCTTAAACAGTTCTATAAATCTAACCATGAAGATTTTCTACCCCTTTATCTCGCTTAATAAAATAACTTTTCCTCCAGCTTCCTCAATCTTCTTTTTAGCTATTTTAGAACATTCTTCAACAATTACTTCAATAGGTTTGGTGATAGCCCCATCCCCAAGAAGCTTTTTAAAACCCATTTGAGTTAAGTTAACTGAACTTAATTGATTTAACTTAGTTTTTAACAATTCTTCTAGTTCATTAAGATTTACAATGTTTTCTTTTTTCTTTCTTAAGCTTTTAAAGCCTTTTTTACCGATTTTCTCTCTGTCGTGCTTAATTATGTAAGTCCATTTATGGTTAAGTCTTCCAGCTTTTCCAAAGCCGCCTCTCATTCCACTTTTTCTATGCTGACCGGAAACACCCCAGCCGCAGGTTCTTGAACCTCGCATTTTTCTGCTTTTTTTTCTACTCATCAACAACACCTCTTTAGCTTCCTTTAATTTCAAAATTAAATTTCCTGCCTCTTCACTTTTTCAATTAAATTTTCTTCCCTATATTTCTTTAACTCAACTAATAAAACTCCATTTTTAAGGGTTAATGATATAGGTTTAGAATCAACAGGTTTTGGTAAATCTAAAGCTTTATAATGCTGAAGATTTTCGTTTCTAGAAATTATTATTAATGTTTTTCCTTGAATTTTTACTTCTAAATCTTCTTTTTTAACTCCTTGAATTTCTGTCACAACAATAATTTCATATTCTTTTTCTATAATATCTGTTAAAGGTTCAAGTTCTCCTTGAAACCTTCTAATGCTCATTTTAAAGCAGCTTCCCTTAAATTCATAAACAGGAAGCTTTTCTTTAACTCCAAAATAAAAGCTTCTAGGTTTATCCGAAAAAATTCCTTCATCAAAATCATCTCGCCAAGATGAATATCTTTTTCTCCTTTTAAAATCTTCATCCAAAATCTTCGCCTTCCCTATAAGGATAAATTAGAAATAAACATTATATAAATAATTTTGGGAAATTTATTAAACCATTTTAGCTACAAGCTTATTTATCTCTTCTCCTCTATATCCCAATTCCCCGCCAATTTTAAAAGGTTTTTTTATGGTTCCTTTAAAACCTTTTGAGGGGGAATTTAACTTAAAAGGTAAATTTAAGTTGCGCAGTTTTTTTATGGAAATTTCCCCATTAAATATTGCTTTAGCTAACTCTTTAATTGAGTTAAAACCTAACTTTTTAACATTCTCATCTGTTAATTTTTCACCATCTATGGTTTTTCCTCTTTTGCTTAAAAGTAGATAAATAGAGTCTTCAGTGGCTTCACCCCATGTGACTAAATCTTTAACTTTTTCCAGCATTCCTTTAATGCTTGAAGTTTCATGAAAAATCATAGCGTTATGTTTTTTAAGCAATTTCAAAAGCTTTAAAGTTGTTTTAGCTTCAGGATGTGCTCTAGGCATTCCTCTAACTCTAACCACAATTAAGCATTTTCCAGTTTCAGTTTTAGTAGAGCTCATTTATTCACCTTACCCAATCTTTTGGAGCAACAATTTTATAAGTATTTTTTAAAGCATCATAAACAGCAAATGCTGTAGAGGGTATCGTGCTTGTTGATCCAAAAGTTTTAGTCCAGCAATCTTTAACTCCAGCAAGCCTTAAAATTGTTTTAACAACCTCTCCAGCAACAAGACCTAAACCTCTAGGGCCAGGAATTATTTCTACAGTTACGCTTCCACATTTGCCTTCTACTTTAAACGGAAGAGAGTGGAGAAGATCGCATCGGCATTCCCAACTTCCACATCCTCTTCTAATAGGTGTTATATTTAGTTTTGCTTCAGCTGCAGCTTTTTCTATAGCTGCTCTCACCTGCTTCGCTTTACCTGTGCCAACGCCTATAAATCCATCTTCATTTCCAACAGCTACGGTAGCTCTAAACCTTGTTTTTTCTCCAGCATCAGTTTGTTTTTGAACGAGTCCTATTCCTAAAACTTCTTGTTGAAGGTTAGGAATAAGAGCATCAACTATTTCAGGTTCTTTAATTTTTATTCCTTGCGATAAAACATCTTGAATGGAAACTATTTGACCTGAAAGAACCATTTCTCCCAATTTTGTTTTAGGAATCCATTTGGTTTTAGATCCGGTTTCCTCCATTTCAAGTTTACCTCTTTTTAATTAAGTTATGGAGTTTTATATATTCTTTAAGGTGGGCGGAATCTTTGAAAGCTCCACCCTTAGCCATTATGTATAATTGGCGATGAACTTTTTTTGTAATAAGTTTTTTATCCCTAAGAGTTTTAAGTTGCTTTCTAATTTTTCTGATTTTATTTGTCCAGAGCCTTTTTTTAGGTAAAGAGTGCCCCTTCACATTTCCAGATGTTCTTCTTTTTTTAGAAACTTTTTTTCTGCTTTTGCTAACCCCTTTAGCTTTAATTTTTTTAATTACTCCTTCATGAATAAGTTTTTTAATTTCTTCCCTAGTTATAGCTGATTCCACTTTATCTATTTGTTCAGGATCAATTTTAATTCTGGTTTCACCTGCTTTTAGTAGTGATGCTGCAAGCCGCTTTTGAGTTTTTAAGCTCATTCAGTTTTCTCCTCTTCAACTTTTTCTTCTTCAGGCATTTTTCTGTTAAGAACCTTTAACCCTAATTCTTTAGCTTTATCTAGAATTTGAAGACTCTTTTTTTCACCAACAGTATGAGCTATTACGATTGCCTGAGTCTCCTTGTTTATTTTTTCCAACTCATCAATGTTATGAACAATTATAGGTTTATATCCTGAAGGGTGAGTTCCTCTTAACTCTTTTTTGTTTCCGTAACCTACAGAAACAAGTTTAGGCCAGCCTTTTATTCTTCTTCGCATTCGGCTAGATTTGCCTTTAGGTTTTCTCCAGCTTGATTTAACTCTTATGTAGCGCCAACTCTCCTGCCTTTTAAATTTGGGTTTTTTAGAGTTTACCATGTTCCAAGCCTTCCTTTCTTTCATAAATATAAATTCCATCTAAAAAGACTCGAGGATCCTTTTTTTTAATTTTTGTAGCCTGTTCTATGTTGCTTGCAGTTTGGCTAACTTCTTTTAAGTTTATCCCTTGAACAATTATGTCGTCTCCTTTAACTTCAACTTTTGCATTTCCAATAATTTTGGCTATTCTAGGAGATTTTTCACCTATGAAGTTTTCTATAATTAATTTTTTTTCTTTTTCATTAACTTTAATTGTTACAGGAAAGTGAGAATAAACTATTTTAAGTTTATAAGTAAAACCTTTAGTAACACCTTTAATTAAGTTTTTAATAAGCGATGCAATTGTTCCAACTATAGCTGCCTCTTTTGTTCTAGGCCAATAAACATAAACAGCTATTTCTTTATTGTTTCTTAATTCAATTTTAACAGGCGCATGAGAAAAATCTTCTGATAATTTTCCTAAAGGGCCAGAAACCTCTATTAAATTGTTTTTTACAGTTACATTCACGTTTTCTGGTATTAAAATAACCCTTTCCTCAATTTCAATCTCTTCCATAATTCAACCCCTTTTTCTTAATTATACTTTTTGAATCCAAGTTGCTCAGCTACCTCTCTGAAACATTGCCTGCAAAGATATAAACCATACTTTCGAATTACTGGACCATATTGACCGCATCTTCTGCATGGTCTACTTCCTTTTCCAAATTTTTTTTCTTTCTTAGGTTTATGCTTCATTAAATTTTCCCCTTTTTAATCTTCAGTTATTTCCACTCCAAAATTTGACTTAATAAATTGAATAGCTTCCTCTTTAGAAATTAAATGCTTTTTTCCAACCTTAGATTTTTTTATAGATCTTCTTTTTACTCTAAATCCCGGCCTTTCTAAGCTAACGCATATATCCATTCCTATCATTCCAAGTTTTGGATCATATTTTACGCCAGGAATATCTATATGCTCCTTTATTCCAAAAGAAAAGTTTCCATAATTATCGAAGCTTGATCTTTTAAGTTTATTTCCAACAGCCTCTAAAACTTTTTTTAAAAAAGAGATTGCAGCATCCCTCCTTAAAGTAACAATGCAAGCAATAGATTCGCCTTTTCTAATGCCAAAATCTTTAATTGTTCTTTTAGCTTTTCTAACACAGGGTTTTTGACCAGTTAAATTTGATAAAATCTTAATGGCTTTCTCTAGGGGTTCTCCCGATTTTCCAACGCAAACATTAACCGAAACTTTTTCTATTTTTATTTTTTTCATCGGATTTTCCTGCATCAAAACTTCGCTTGTTGAAGACAATTTTTCCTTTTCACTCTCCACTTTTCTTTAAATTATTATATTAGCTACATTAGCTATTCTAGGCCACCTTTCAGCCGCCTCTTTAGCTACAGGACCTTTAATTTCGCTTCCTTTAAATTCTCCTTCAGAAGTCATTAATACAGCAGCGTTATCCTCAAATTGAAGCCAAGTTCCATCTTTTCTTCTATATGGTTTTCTCTGCCTTATTATTATGGCTGGGAAAACTTGACCTTTAAGCTCTGGAGTCCCTTTAACCACTGTTACTCGAACCATATCTCCAATGCATGCAGCAGGCAATCTTCTAAGCCGTGATTTATATCCTCCCACCGAAATTAACTTTAGAATTTTAGCTCCTGTATTATCGGCGCAGACTAATCTGGTGCCTGCAACTAAACCTCTAGATATTCGGGGTCTGTACTCTACTACACCTTTAGCGCTTACAGCTCTAGTTTTTGGGCCTGGCATTTTTAATTTTCACCATTAAAAATAGCTTTGAAAGGTTAAATTTTAACCTAACGTTTTTCAATTTTCTCAACAACAACAAAAGATATATTTTTGCTTATTGGTCGGCATTCAGCTATCTTCACAATATCTCCTTGTTTAACTTCAATGCATGGAGGGTTATGCGCTAAAATTTTGTTGCGTCGTTTTTCATAACGCATATACTTTTTTACATAGTGAAGATAATCTCTTTTTACTACAATAGAGTTTCTCATTTTATCACTAGCTACAATGCCAACCATTATTTTTCCTCTAACTTTTAGGTTACCATGAAATGGACATTTAGGGTCATTACAGGTTTTTTTAGGAGGGGAAATATTTAACCCTATATTTTTTGTTACCAACGTTTCAACCTCATTTTTAATCTATTTTCAGGTTTTCCAATCAAAATTTTTCCATTAACCTCAACTATTCTATCATTTGGCAAGTAAAAATGAAATATAGAAATATCTTTAGGGATGATTTTTACTTTGTTATTTGATTGAATGCTTAAAGTATTTTTTGTTTCATTTATTACAGTTCCTTCAAACCCGTTAAGTTGAGGATTTTTGCAATTAAAAATTTTAACCCTTAAACCTATTAATTCATGATTCACTAAATTTTTTGGGGTTATTTCCAAGCTTAACTCCTCCTTTTGGCTTCATTTTCAACAGTTAAAAGCCTTGCTATTGTTTTTTTGATTTCCCTTATCTTAGCTGGGTTTTCGATCGCTCCTCCAGCCTTACTCATAGTTTTCAATCGCATTAATTCAACTTTAAGCTCTTCAATTTTCTTTAATCGAGCTTCAGAGTTCATCGCTTTTATTTCTCGCATTTTTAAAATTGCCAATATCAATTTCCCTCCTGCTTAGGTTTTATTGCAGGTTTATCTGGAAACTTCGCGTCTGGAGGTAAAATTCTAACTTTAACTCCATAAAGTCCAGGCTTTAATTGAATATATGTAACTGCAGTTTTTAGTTGTTTTAAAATTGGATCACCACATCTAGGTAAATAACCTGCGCTATATTTTTCATGCCTTGCCCTTTCAGTAGTTAATTTTCCACCAATAATTACTTCCGCTCCTAAGGCACCTGCATCCATTATTCTTTGAAGAGCCCAATAAACTGCTCTTCTAAAATGAATACCTTTTTGAAGAGCAGCAACGATTTGAGAGGCAATAACATGAGGGTTAAGCTCAGGATTTTCAACTGTTGCAACAGATATTTGGGGATTTTCAATTCCAAACCTTTCCTCTAAGATTTTAGTTAAATCTCTTATGCTTTGACCACGCCTTCCAATAACTACCCCAGGCCTAGCAACATAGATAACTACTCGCGTTCCTAAAGGTGTTTTAGTTAATTCTGCTCCAACATAACCTGCTTTACTAAGCTCCCTAGCTAAGAATTCGTTTACCTCAGCTTTTTTTAAGTTTTCTTTAACGAAATACTTATTTATAGACATTATTGAATTGACCCTTCCAACTTGTTTTACTTAATTAGCATTGAGCATTATCCATTTAATATTTACCTTATAAAATTTGCTTTTTTAAGCTTCTTCACTACTTAAAAATTGAGTAAAAAATTGTTTAAAAAATAAAAAATTTAAGATTTAAGAAGAAACTTCATAACCAACCAATTCTATATGAGTTAAAGTTTCAAATTTGGGAGTTGCTCTTCCAAAAGCTCTTGGAATATATCTTTTAATTTTTCTTCCCCTTTGAGAGGAAGCATGAATAATAATTAAGTTTTCTGTGTTTAAGCCTTTATATTCAGCGTTTGCTTCAAGCTCATTTAACAATTTTAAAAGTTTATCAGCAACTTTAACAGGGTATCTTCCAGCATACCATTTTTCATTCATTCTTCTATGAGAGACTTCCCGTTTATATCTTTTAAATGGTACAGCTCTCTTTAATGATTTTACCTCTTCTAGAAAGGCTTTAGCCTTATCCAATTTCATTCCCTTAATTGCTTTGCAAACTTCAGTTGCAGCTTTTGGAGATATTCTAAGCTCTCTTCCAGAGCATTTAACTGTTTTATCAGGATCTAAATTTTGAATTGAATATCCCCATTTAGGCAATTTGCTTCACCTAATCTCCACTGTTAGCCTTACTTTAATGGAACATACATGCTTGATCTAGAAGCTCCTATACCTGGAGTGCCATGAACAACTCTTTTATTAGTTATAGCGAATTCCCCTAGGTAGTGCCCTATCATTTCTGGTTTGATTTCTACTGGAGCAAACTCCTTTCCATTATGCACTAAGATTGTAAGTCCAACCATTTCTGGAAGAATGATCATATCTCTGCAATGAGTTTTAATAGGTTTGCTACCTTCTTTTGATTGAGAATTTTTTAATTTCCTTATTTTAGTTAAAAGAATTTTCTGCTGCTCTGTTAATCCTTTAAGAAGTGAACGCCTTTGTCTAGCTGGAAGAAGTTTAATGAATTCATCCATAGACATTTGTTGAAGTTGAGTTAATGTGTACCCTCTATAAGTGAATTCACGAGGCATTTAATTTCTCCCTCTTACTAATTAAGGTTAACATTTTTCAACCTTTTTAACTTTTCCCCTAAATTTTAATTTTATTTGTTAACTTCAGCTGCTCTTCCAGCTTTTTTCCCTCTACCAGTTCTTCTAGCAGCTATTAATCCAACCTTCCTTCCTGGAGGAGCATATCTAGAAACAGTCGTTGGTTTACCGGGATGTCTATGTCTTCCTCCACCGAATGGATGAGAAGCAGCTATCATAGCTTGCCCCCTTACGTTAGGATATTTTCGTCCCCTTGAAGCCATTAAAGCTGCCTTAACACCTGCTTTTAGAAATGGTTTTTCCATTCGTCCAGCTCCAGCAACAACTCCTATCATAGCTCTACAAGCATCATTTAAATATATAGTTTTTCCTGATGGAAGCTTTAATTCGGTTCCTAAAGGTGTATGAGAGACAACAGTAGCGTAAGCTCCAGAAGCTTTAACAAGTTTTCCTCCATCTCCAGGAAGAAGCTCAACATTGCATACAAGTGTTCCTTCAGGGATTTTCCCTAAAGGAAGAATATTTCCAATTTTTATATCTGCACCTACACCTCTTAAAATTTCTTGATTTACGCTTAACCCTTCAGGAGCTGGAATATAACATTTTTCTCCATTCTCAAATTTTAAGTAAGCTAGGGGAACGCCTCTTCCAGAATCATGAACAAGATCCACTACAATACCTTTAACAAAGCTTTTGGTTTCTTCTTCCTTAAGGTTTGGAAAAGCAGCTTCGCTAACTCTTTTATGGGTTGGAGCTCTAAAAACTGAACCCCCTCGTCCTCTTCTTTGAACTAAAATCCTTTTACCCAATTGTTAAAGCCTCGCAAAAATTAAAGTAAACAAAGGGTTATTTTTATATGTTTCGTTTTTAAAATACCCTTTAGATTAAAAATGCAGGCGGATAATTTTTTAAAGTTAAAAGAGCTGGATAAATATGGAATGTTAAACTTTATAGAGCAGGCCCCTAACTATTTACGTTCAACTTTAAATGCAATTAAAACTGAGGATGTTTTAAATTTAAAAAAAGACTTGGAAATTGATAATGCTATTATTTCGGGATTAGGCGGTTCAGCTATAAGTGGAGATATAATTATTGATTGGATTTGGGAAAAAAACTCTTTTCCAATAATGGTTAACAGAGATTATAGATTACCTAAATTTGCTGGAGAAAAAACTTTAGTTATAACGGTTAGTTATTCTGGAGATACATTTGAAACTTTAACTCAATTTTATGAAGCTTACAAAAGAAAATGTATTTTATTCAGCGTTTCTTCTGGAGGAAAATTAAAAAAAGCTTCTGAAAAACTCAATGTTCCCTTTTTAAAAGTTAAAGAGGGGTTACCTCCACGTGCAGCTTTACCATGTTTGCTTCCATCTATAACCTATATTTTATCAAAGTTTGAGCCTTCCCTTTCCATTTCCGAGTTAGAGTTAGCTGCAGATAAAATGGAGGAAGTAAAAAAAGAGGTTGAAATTTCACGCGAGCTTGAAGAAAATTTAGCTAAAAAAATGGCTTTAAGCATTCTTGGGAGATACCCCACCATCTACGCTTTTACAGGTATGAGTAGTGTAGCTAGAAGAATAAAAGATCAAATTAATGAGAATAGTAAAACTCCAGCTAAATTTGAGTTATTACCTGAAGCATGCCATAACGAAATTGAAGGAACCCATTACTTAGAAAAAGAAAACTTCTGCTTTTTATTTATTGATGGACAGGAAAAAATGGAGAAAACTATAATTGAGGAATTTAAAAAAATTTTAAGAGAAAATGGTCTTGTTAATATTTATGATGTACCAGTTAAAGGTGAAAGAAAAATAGAAAAAATTCTTACTTCAATTTACTTTGGTGATTACCTATCATTTTACCTATCGTTAGCGTTTAAAATTGATCCAACAGGCACAATGAATATTCAAAAATATAAGAAGGGAATAAGTGATGAAGCGTTTAAAATAATAAATTTTTTTGAAAGCTTTACCCTTTAGTTACACCAAGCGGAACAAGCCTAGCCACTTTATAGGCTATTCCAACTTTATGGCTTACTTCAGCTACCCTATCAACATCTTTATAGGCGTCAGGAGCTTCCTCGCTTACAACAGCCATGCTAGCAGCCCTAATTAATATTCCTTGATTCTCAAGTTTTTGTTTAACTTCGCTTCCCCAAAATCTTTTTTTAGCTGCAGCTCTGCTTAAAACTCTTCCAGCTCCATGCGCTGTTGAACCGAAACTTATTTCCATAGCTTTTTTAGAACCGACTAAAACCCAAGAGCTTGTTCCCATGCTTCCTGGAATTATAACTGGTTGGCCTATCCCTCTATATTTTGCTGGCACATCTTTATGTCCCGGTGGAAAGGCTCTTGTCGCACCTTTTCTATGTACACAAACAATTCTTCTTCCCCCATCAACAATATGCTCCTCCTTCTTAGCTATATTATGGGCTACATCATATATTAAGTGCATTCCTAAAGCATCAGCAGATTTATTAAAAATTTTTTCAAAAACCTGCCTAGTCCAATGCGTTATCATTTGTCTATTGGCCCAAGCAAAATTGCATGCAGCAGCCATAGCGGGTAAATAATCTTCCGCCTCAGAACTTTTTAATGGAGCGCAAGCTAACTCTCTATCAGGAAGCTTTATGTTATATTTGTGGACAGCTCTTTCCATAACTTTTAAGTAATCATCACATATTTGATGGCCAAATCCTCTACTGCCTGTATGAACTAAAACCATTATTTGTCCTTCCTCTTCAATACCGAAGGTTTTTGCTACATTTTTATTAAAAATTTTATCTACGGCTTCTATTTCTAAGAAATGATTTCCACTACCTAAACTTCCAAGCTGAGGATACCCTCTATTCTTAGCTGTAGAACTAACTTTGCTTGGATTAGCATTCTTCATACATCCATTTTCTTCGCAGTTTTCAGCATCTTCAGGCCAACCATATCCTTCATCTATAGCCCAGTTAACACCTTCAGAAGCTACTTTATCGAGTTCAGAAAGACTAACTTTAAGTTTTCCTCGACTTCCTAAACCTGAAGGAATATAATTAAACAGCATATCTAATAATTTTGGTAAAACAGGTTTAACATCTTCAATTTTCAAGTTAGTTTTAATTAATCTAACGCCACAGTTTATATCATACCCAACTCCTCCGGGACTTACAACACCTTCTTCATAATCTGTAGCTGCCACTCCTCCTATTGGAAAACCATAACCTTCATGCCCATCAGGTAAAGTAATTGACCATTTATAAATTCCAGGTAAATGCGCTACATTAGCACATTGCTCAATAGTTAAATCGGTTTTCATTTTTTCAAGTAAAGCTTCATCACTGTAAATTCTTCCTGGAACCCGCATTCCAGGCTTATAAGAAATGGGAATTTCCCAAACACATTCATCCACCTTTATTAACGGAACATGCTCAGAAGTTCTTCCAGACATTTTTCATCTCCTTATTTAACACCATTAAATATTTCGGTTCTGTTTTAACACAGGTTATAAATCTAAAATAAACTTTACGATGAATTTTCCTGACTCTTGAAAAATACCCATTTGATGATAAGTTACAGCTTTAACTTCTGTTTTAGATAAATGTTTATCTCTATTAAATGTTTCCCCAAAAACTTCAGCTTCTAAAGAGAAGCCTCCATTTTTCCGCTTTATTTTTTTTACATTAAAACTTGAGTAAAGCTTTAACTCTATTTCAAATTTTAAAAGCAAAGCTTCAAGCCAGTTATGAAGGAGAATAATTTCATCTTCCCCTTCAACTTTAATTTCATCCTTTAGCTTAGGTTCAATCGATTTTGTATCTGTCATAACCTCAAACATAGCTAATCCAGCATTGCTAAAAGCCTCTTCTAAAGTTTTACCATAAGCGGCTATATAAGCATCACCCATATGCTCTAAGAATTCAAATTTTTTCTTAACCATAAAATAACCCCTTTTTTATTTTCTTGCAAATTTGCAAGAAAATATTAATTATTTAAGGAGAAAAAGTTTTTATTAACTTTAACGCTATTTCATTTTGTAAGTGCCGGGATGGCCGAGCGGACTAACCTTAACAAGTAAAAGGGTTTAAAGGCGCAGGCCTTGAGTAAATAAGAAAGGAAGCCTGTGGCCCTTTCAGGGCCTCGTGGGTTCAAATCCCACTCCCGGCGCCAACGTTTTTCTTCTATAAAATTTTAATAAATTACCTCGGAATAAAATTTTCTTGCACTACATAAATAAAAATAAAGTTTTAGCTATGTAGTTCTTGATTTAACCATTTAATGTAATTGGTGTAACCTCCTATAATTGGTAAAGCAATTATTTCAGGAGTTTCATAACTGTGAATTAATTTTATTTCATTGATTAACTCATTTAATAATGTTATTTTAGATTTTACTATTAATAAAGCTTCTTTAGATTCTTCTATTTTACCTTTCCACCAGTAAAAGCTTTCAATTTGATGTAGAATAGTAATGCAAGCCGCCAACCTTTTAGAAAGCAATGCTTTAGCTATTTTTTTAGCTTCATCAACATTTTGGCACGTTACAAAAACAACTATATACATTTCTTTTCAACTTTAAATTATTATTTCAACTTTAATTTCAGATTCATCCTTTAAAGGTTTAATTTCAATCGTGTTTACAAAGCATACCTGTGAAATTAAATCTAAATGCTTATTTAAAGCTTCTTTATCCTCTTCTTTAACGTAAACAATTGCTTTTTTCAATTGAGTTTTTAATGAGGTTTTTCTTTCAGCCTTTAATTTCCTAATTAATGCTATAACTTTTATTATTAATTCACCAATTTTTTCATCTTCAGGTGAAATTAAACTTTTGTTTGATGTTGGCCATTTCGTTAAATGAATGCTTTTCTCTTCATTACTCATAGGAAGCATAGGTTTAATTAATTGATAAATGCTCTCAGTTATATGGGGACATATGGGCGCTAATAATTGAATTATTCTATATAAAGCATAAAGTAAAACGTATCGAACTGCTTCGCTTGAATCACCTTTAGAAGTGCGAAGTCGAGGCTTTACAGCTTCTAAGTAATGATCACAAAAGGAATGCCAAGTGAAATTTCTTATAGCTTCAATAGCGATGTTAAATTGAAAGTTTTCTAAAGCTTCAGTTACTTCTTCAGTAAGCTTCTCTAATTTTGTAAGCAACCATTTATCAAGCGTTTCAAACTTGTAAATCTTATTTTCCATTTTAAAGTTATCGCTTAAATTCATTAAAATAAATCTTGAAGCATTCCAAAGCTTTGTTAAAAATCTTTTTCCATATTCAACATCGCTCCATCTGAATGGAATATCGTACCCTGTTGAGCTGCCGCTTGCAGCCCATTGCCTAAGCGCATCCGCTCCATACTTTTTAATAACAGCGTTAGCTTCAACATAATTTCCATAAGATTTATGCATCATTCTCCCATCTGATCCTCTTACCATGCCATTAATTAAAACTGTCTTATAAGGAGCTATACCAAATAAAGCTAAATGTTTAACCATAAGGTAATAATCCCAAGTTCTAATTATGTCTAAACCGTTTGGTTGAAGATCTGCTGGAAAAAGCTTTTTAAAAGTTTCAGGATTATTTGGCCAACCAGCATGAACAGCACATGTAATTGATGAGTCCATCCAAGTATCCATCACATCTGTTTCTCCAATAAATTTGTTTGAACCACATTTAGGACAAGAAGATATTTTAGGTTTTTCAAACCTTGGATCCACAGGCAACCATTCTTTTTTAGCAACAATTGTTTCTCCACATTTTATGCAATACCAGACTGGAATTGGTGTAGCGAATATTCTCTGCCTTGAAATAACCCAATCCCAATCTAAGGATAAAGCCCAATCAATCATTCTTTTTTTAGCAAAAGCTGGGACCCATCTAACTTTTTCAGTCCATTTAATAACTTCATCAGTCATCTCTCTAGTTTTCATAAACCATTGATGTTTAGAAAGAATTTCAACAGGTGTATGGCATCTCCAGCATGTACCAACGCTTTGTTTTAAAACTTCCTTTTTAACTATTAACTCTTCCTTTTCCAAATCTTCAATAATAGCTTTTTTACACTCATGAATCGATAATCCAACATATTTTCCAGCATTTTCATTCATTTTACCATCTTCAGTTATAACTATTATTTGCGGTAAACTATGCCTTTTCTGCCATTTTACATCAGTTTTATCTCCATAAGTGCATATCATTACAACGCCTGTTCCAAATTTAGGATCAACCTCATCATCTGAAATAATTTTAACTTGCCTATTGAATAATGGAATTTCAACAGACTTCCCTATAATGTTAAAATATCTTTCATCTTTTGGATTTACCGCTACAGCGACACAAGCTGAAAGAAGCTCGGGCCTAGTTGTAGCTATTAAAAGATCTTTTCTAACATCATTATCAATTAACTTAAATTTAATATAGTTTAAAGTTGTTTCTCTTTCAATATATTCTACTTCAGCTTCAGCTATAGCTGTTTCGCATCTAGGACACCAGTTAACCGGGTGCTCTCCTCTGTAAAGTTTACCTTTTTCATAAAGAAGAATAAAGGAAAGTTGAGTAAGTTTATAGTATTGAGGATCCATAGTTTTATATTCTAAAAACCAATCTATAGAGTAACCTATTCTTTTCATAACATCCTTCATATTATCAATATATTCCAAAGTTAATTGAACGCAAAGATCTCTAAACTTATCTATGGGAAGATCTTTTTTTCTAACTTTAAATTTTGTTTCAGCTCTAACCTCTGTTGGAAGCCCATGGCAATCCCAACCTTGAGGAAAATGAACATTAAAACCTTTCATTCTTTTATATCTTGCTACAAAATCGAAATAGCACCAGTTTAAAGCGTTACCCATATGGAATTCTCCGCTAGGGTATGGAGGCGGCGTATCAATAGAGTATGTTGGCATAACCTTACTTTTAGGGTTAAACCTGTATATTCCCCATTCTTCCCAAAGCTTTTGCCATTTCGGTTCATACTCTTTCGGATTATAGAGTTTAGGCAATTCCAATTGAAGATTTCACCCGTTAATTAAGTTGTAAAAAGCTTAAACAATTAAAATTAAAGAATCTTAAAAATTTATTTTGTTTCCTTGCCTATTTTTCTAGAAGCGATAAATTGTAAGCTTTTAGCTATAAAATTTATCATAAGGAAACCAATTGTTAAAACACCCAATATTAACGTAAAATTATTAATTAATGTTGAGGCGGCTAAAGTTAAAAACTGTTTTTCAGTAGCTAAATCGTAAACATATCCATAGTAATTAAAAAACCAATGAAGCAAAATTGGTGCATGAAAACCGTAACGAAGATAAACTAAACTGAAAACCAAGCCTGCTAAAGAGGCTGAAGAGATTTTTCCAATCTCCCATCCTGAACCTGCCAAGTAATGCGCTAAACCAAAAACGGTAGATGTTAAAATTATAGTTAACCATTCTCCAGGTTTTATACCTTTAATCCATCCTTTCTCTTTAATGTTTTCTAACTTGATAGTTTGTTTAGCTTTATCTGGATGAAGAAAAGCTAAACCTAAAATTTTTAAAATTAATGTTTTGGAGGGGGTAAAGTTTTTAGCTGAATTTAAACAGTAAAGCATTGAAATTAAACCTATAAAAGAAATTCTAAATCCAATCTCTTCAATTATAGGTGAATAAGCTAAACTAAATAAAGCTTCATAAGGGTTTTGAAATTGAATTGATCCTGTTGGAATTCCATGGCTTTCTTGAAGATTTTGAAGAAAAATTAATGTTATTAAAAGACTGCTTGAAATTAAAGGCATTGAAGTTAACCAATTTTTAAAAAACAATTTTGGATTTAAAATTGCTTTATGAAAAGGTAATTCAAGCCTCCATGAAGCTATTAAGCATAATAAATAGATTGAAAGCAAAACTGTAAATAAAACTCCTAAATTTACTCTTAATGGAGACCAAAAATCTATAGCGAAAAAAATTATTAAAACCTTTACTTTACTAGCAGTTAAAGCTGCGGCTTCTTTACTTAAAAACATTAAAATAAAACCTAAAGGGATTGAAAAAAAATATGTAGCAACTATGATTGTTATAGCTGCGCTTAAACCTATTTCCGCAATTTTAAAAATTATTTTTGTAATATTCAAGTTTTTCTCTCTTCTTTTCTTTCAGCAGATTTCATATCGTTCTTTAACTAAACTTTCGCAAAATCTATCTATTTGGCTTAATTCTGTTTGAATTATTTCCTCAACTTGCTTTGAAATGGATGAGAAATTAACGTTAGAATCTAGAATTAATTGAGCTGAAGCTATTTTAGGTTGATTTATTGGTTGACCTATTTCGCTTAAAAGCCATACATAAACCTCTTTTATTCCTGGAATTTCTTGATAAATTTTTTCAGCCATTTTATAGCTTAAAATATTATAGATTTTACCTATATGGCTTACAGGGTTTTTTCCAGCAGCAGCCTCGGAGGAAGTGGGCCTATTTAATGGTATTATACCATTAACTCTGTTTCCTCTTCCAACTTGACCGCAATCTCCATCATCAGCTGAAGTTCCAAGAACTGTTAAGTATATGCCGCCCATTCCTCTACCTTTTCTATCAAGTGTGTTAAGACTTATGGAAACTTTCATATTTGTTTTTGAGTTTACAAATTCCTTAATTTCCTCTAAGATTTCATCTTTTTTCCTGAAGTAATCATCTTCGCTTTCTATAAACCTGTCTACAAAAGCCATAGCTATAGTTAATTGAAGCATTCTGTTTCTTCTTAAACCCATAATTTTAATGTCTTCTCCAGATTCAGGATGCCGTTTCTTAAAATCCTTAGAGTTAAGAAATTTTTCAGTTTCAAAAACAATTTTTTCAGTTTCAGTCATTGGGAAAAAACCTACCGCTGCTGAAGTATCGTTAGCACCTAAAATTTTTCCGCCGCGTTTAAAAATATCCCTAAGCGCTTCTGAACCTCTTTTAAGCTCAACTTGATATTTTACATGATGCTCCGGATTCACAAATCTTAAATTTTTTTTAAACCATTCTTTTGCTGTTTCAATTACAATTTCACTTACTGGAATTTCTTCTTCATCAACTTTAAATGTTGCTCTATCACCGAAAACCATAAGCATAGGTTTTAAAACTTTTCCTCCGCCAAATTTTCTTTCAACTTCTCCAGCAACCAGCAATCCTTTATCAATGTTATGATGCATTATGGTTCCAAATTTTTTTAAATATTCCTTTGAAAGAGCAATAGAAACTTCATTAGCTATAGCATCGCAAATATAATCTGGATGACCTACTCCTTTTCTTTCGCAAATTTCTATCGGTTGCTTTTCTAATGGGATTTGTTTTAGTTCAGCTACCACTATATTATTACTGCTCATTTTAACTCACGTGAATTTTAATCAAATTAATTCTTATATTAATACTCTTATGCTCATTTTATTCCTTTAAGAATAATATTTTTAAATAACCATTAAACTAAATCAATCTATGCTTCCATCACTAAAGGAAATAGAAAGAAAAAGAAGAAGCTTAGGATTAAATCAAAAACAATTAGCTAAACTAGCTGGTGTAAGCCAATCCTTCATAGCCAAAATAGAATCTGGAAGAATCAACCCTTCATATGAAAAAACAAAAATAATTTTTGACGTTCTTGAAAGCTTAGAGAAGCAAAGAGAAATAAAAGTTGAACAAATAATGCATAGAGAGGTTGTAGGCATTAATAAAGAGGATTCTATAGCTAAAGCAGCCCGTTTAATGAGCGAAACAGGTTACTCGCAACTTCCAGTTTTTAATGAAGAAAAAAAAGTTGTAGGAAGCATAACCGAAAAAACAATTCTTGACTTAATTGTTAAAGTTAAGGATTCAAAAGAGCTTTCGAGTCTCCCCGTAGAAAAAATAATGGAGCCTGCTTTTCCAACCATAGATGAAAAATCCCCAATAGATGCCGCTTCCTTTCTTTTACAATATTCGTCAGCAGTTCTTGTGGTAAGTAAAGGTGAAGTAGTAGGCATAGTAACCAAGGCAGATTTACTTAAAACAATTCAAACCTAAACCTTACCTTCTTTTTGAAGCTGCAACAATATTAATTATGTCTCTATCCCTTAATATGTAATTTACTGGAAGCCTCAACCCTGTTCGCGCATCTATTCCATAAATTAATGTTTGAGCAAGCTCGCTATGAATTTGAGCCGCCAAATCCTTAAGCGTAGCATCTCTTGGAACTAAAAATGCATCAGGTAGAATGTTGCCTTTCTTATCAGATAAATGCTCAGGGTCCTCAACTGGATAAACAACGCTCAGCCCCAAAAGTTTAAATACGCTTAGGTTTAAAGCAAATTGAACCCCAGTCCCAATAAATTTTGAAAGAACTCTTTGTTGAACATAATTTAAAGCCCATTTCTGCTCTTTTGTAAGTTTGCTTTCATCTATAACCTTAAACGTTTCTTCTCCAGGAATATACTTTATAAAGCCTTTTTGTTCAGCTCTACGCAAAGCTAATTCAGCATCGCTAGAGCATGGAACCACAATCATATCCTTAAATTCCTCGCTTAATTTTTTAAAGTTTTCTTCAGCCTGAGCAATATCCATTTTATTTGCAATTATTATAGTAGGTTTTGAAAACCACCTAAGCGTTTTAGCAAAATTTAAATAATCATTTTCGCTCCAGTTATTCATCTCTTTATTTTTTAAATCTGAAGCTTCCAAAGCTTTAATTACATGAGAAAACTTTATTTTTAATCCAGCCAAAACTTCAGCTACAGCTTCAGCTAAGCTGCCTCCCAACTTCTCAGTTTGTTTAATTATTCTTTTTGAGCTTTTCTCTATTGTTTTAGCAAACCATCGAGTTAACTCTTCCTCAACATCATACACATCCAAGATGGGATTTCCAAACCCAGGTTTAGTTAATCTACCTTCACTATCAACGCTTCCAGAAGCATCAACCACATGAAGTAAAGCATCAGCTTGAGCCGCGACGCTTAAAAAAGCTGTTCCTAAACCTTTTCCAAGCCAAGCGCCTTTAATCAAACCAGGAAGATCAATTAATTCTATCGGGATAAAACGCCAGCCATCAATACAAAAAGAGTTTTTAGGATTATCTTTAACGCCTAACTCCTTGCAAACGCAGATAGTTTGAACATAAGCTCTACCTATATTGGGCTCTTTAGTAGTAAAGGGATAAGTGGAAACCTCAGCCGAAAGCAAAGTGGCGGCATTAAAAAAAGTGGTTTTTCCAGTATTAGTTTTTCCAATCAAACCTATTTTAATCATATGCTTTACGCCTTTAAACCATTAAAAATTAATAGCTTGCTTAAATTTAAGAATTAGCTTTTTCAAAAGGTTAGAAATAAATTCAAGAATTCTAGATGAGAACATATTTATACCTTTACTTGCCAAAAATTAATGTGATGCATTTATGAGCGAAATGGTATCGATTATTGGAACTAGACCTGAAATAATAAAAATGGCTCCGTTAATCCCATTATTAGATAAAGAATTTAATCACAAACTCATCTATACTGGGCAACATTACGATTATGAGATGAGCGAAGTTTTCTTTAATGAACTTAACCTCAGAAAACCAGATCATAAGATGAACATAAATCCAAATTATAGTTTAGAAGAAAATGAGGCTTGTTCTAAGCCAGTTGCAATTATGCTTAATGAAACAGAAAGCATTGTTAAGGAGTTATCGCCTGAATTATGCATAGTTTTAGGCGATACAAATTCCACCTTAATTGGAGCTTTAGCCGCATCTAAGCTTAAAATTCCTATAGTTCATATTGAGGCTGGACTCAGAAGCTTTGATTTAACTATGCCTGAAGAGAGAAATCGCATAGTTGTAGATCATCTTTCTTCATTACTTCTCGCACCATCAAATCTAGCGGTTAAACATCTTAAATGCGAGGGCTTAAATCAAGCTTACGTTGTTGGAAATACAATAGTAGATGTATGCACACGCTTAAGTTATGAAGCTTCCAAACTTAGGGAATTTGAAAAATATGATTTAAAGTTTAAAGATTACCTTTTAGTGACTATTCATAGAGAGTATAATACGCGAGAAGACGTTTTATTAAATATTTTTCATGCATTAATGCAACTTTATGAAATTCGAATGATTTTACCAATACACCCAAGAACCAAACAAAAACTTATAGAGCTTGGAGCTTGGAATGCAATAGTTGATGAAACGCATGTTAAAATCATAAAACCTCAAAGTTATTTAAAGTTTTTATCTTTAATGCAAGGCTCAAAAATGGTTTTAACTGATTCTGGAGGAGTTCAAGAAGAAGCAATAACCCTTCATATCCCATGTTTAACTTTAAGGGAAAATACTGAGCGATGGGAGACAATTTATAATGGAGCAAACAGGTTAATAGGAGTAAAACCTGAGAAAGTAGTAAGTATGGTGCGTCAAGCTTGGAGTGATGAGGAATGGATTAAAAAAGTTGCTACGGTAAAAAACCCATATGGCGATGGCTATGCTTCTGAAAAAATAGTTTCAAAAATTATTGAGGAATATTCTAAGCTTAAGGCTTTATGCAAAACGTAACAAAAAATAGCTTTTTTATTTTGAGGAAAATAAAGAAAATGCATTGGTGGATTTACGTTTTAATCTTCACTTTAAGCCTAATTATACTCTCGATATTTGCAAACAGTCGCAGATATAAATATTTGCGTATAGCATATAGCCTTTATAGAGATCGGGAAGAAAATTTTTTAGATTACGTTTTAATGGAAACAATAGATTTAGAAAACACAATAATAAACGAAGTTAATATTATAAAAAAGAGGGAAACGTTTTGGAGTAAAGTTTCGCTTTTATCCTATGGGTTGACTACAAGCATATGCGCAGCAATAATGATTTTATCTTTTTATAACCTATTAGGGATTCCCAACTTTGTTTCTTTTATTTTTTTAACTTTATTAATTTGTTCCGCGTATATTAATTATAGAAGCTGGAGATACTTTAAATTTTCAAAGAAAAAGAGAAAGTTAAGGTTGTTAAGGGGAAGAAGATAATTGATTCCATTGATTTATGGGTTAGCTCCAATTCATTTACCCTCATTTTTTTACTTAGATCTTATTGCGAGGGGAAGAGTTCTTCCTAAAGGCCGTTATAGGGGAGAACCTATTTCAATAGTAATTCCATGCTATAATGAAAAGGCTGTGATAGGAAATACTCTAAAGGCATTATTAAAAAGGTTTAAAGGAAAAATTAAAGATTTAGAAATAATAGTTGTTGATGATGCAAGCACAGATCGCACTTTTGAAGTGGCAGCATCGATTAAAGATGATAGAGTTAAAATAAAGGTTTTTAGGAAAATAGATGGAGGAAAAGGGAAAAGTGAGGCTGTAAACTTTGGGATAAAGAATGCTGCCCATAACATAATATGCGTTTTAGATGCTGACTCTAGACCCTACGCTAATTCTCTACAGTATTTAGCGCCGTATATTAAAGCTAAACATGTAGCGGCTGCCTGCGGAATAATTAAGATAAGAAATAAAAATTTTAATTGGCTTACTAAAATTGTTTCTCTTGAATATACTATAGCAAATTATATTCAATGGAAAAAATCTATGATCGCCTCCTATGTTCCATGGATGCCTGGTACAATAACACTGATTAAAAAAAAGTTTGCTAAATTTCCCCACTCCTTAGTTGAGGATGCAGAGTTAAGTGCAAAACTTGTTGAAGAGGGATATAAAATAATTGTTGATGAACGTGCCGCCTCATCTGAAGTTGCTCCTACAACGCTTAAGGCGTATTTAAGGCAGAGAATAAGGTGGGCTAGAGGAAATTGGAGTTTACTTAAATATTATAGGAATAGAAAAGCTTTAATGAATTATCTTTTAATATTTTTTGAGCGGATACAACCAGCTTTAACAATCATAAGTTACTCGATATTTTGGTGGGCGTTATACTTTAGGCATTATGCTATAGATTTTACGCTTACTTCATTATGGATTTTCACGTTAATTGTTACTTTTTTGCTTTATAGACAATCTGCAAAGGAGTTTAATGAAAAACACGATGCCAAAACATATTTAATATATTTTTTTATTTCATCGTTTTTGTACATCGTTATATGGTTGAGAAGTTTATTTCCTATAAAAGGATGGTATAAAACTAAACGCCTTAAAGATTATCGTTAAAATTTAAATAAATTAACCTTTAAAATAATCGTGAAGAGATGAGTTGATGTGAAAAATAAGTTAAAACCGCAAAGAACTTTTACAGGAATTGATGGTTTAGATGAAATGCTTGGTGGAGGAATACCTAAAGGAAGAATACTTCTTATATGCGGAGGCCCAGGCACTGGAAAAACCACCATTGCCATGCAATATTTAATTAATGGAGTTTACAACTACAGCGAAAAAGGCTTATACATAAGTTTTGATGAATCAATGCATCAAATATTTGAGGAAGCAAGCTATTTTGGATGGGATTTTAAAACTCTTTATAATGAAGGAAAAATAGGTTTTTTAGATGTTTCAACACAAATAAAAAGCGGGAAATTTTCAATAAATAAGCTTGTTAATCTTGTAAAAGATTCTATTAATAACGTTAGGGCTGAAAGGGTTTCTATAGATCCATTAACTGCTTTAACTCTTTTCTTTCCAGATATTTTAGAGAGAAGAGAAGCAATTTTAACGCTTTTCGATGCTTTAAAGGAGGCTGAAGTCACATCCATAGTTACAGATGAGATTAGAGGAGATTTTGAAAGAGCAATATTGCTGGAGGAGTATTTAGCTGATGGAGTAATAATATTAAGAAGTTCCCAAGTGGAGAAAGGACGAGTTAGAACGATAGAAGTTGAAAAAATGAGGGGGACTCAAATAAATGATCAAATAAGGCCATATATAATAGATGATGACGGTGTAAAAATAATTTCAGAGAAAGATATATTTTCGTTTGCAGCTGAGCTTTTCGCTGGAAGAAGAGTTTAAAATAAACCTCAAACTAATCGCATATAACGTTTCATTTCTTATAGCGAGAGGTTTATTGTTGAATTCGGATGTAAACTCAAATTTTATTTCATAGAAAGCTACATCATCTATCCAAACAGTGCCAACACCTATAAATTCTACAACTGGATCTCCTAAAACATTATCTTTATCTAAGGTTCTCG